>Ga0209980_10001887_pt1 | contig 11515 bp, 9 predicted proteins | sample CR02metaG_FD_183611 | JGI IMG/M metagenome (GOLD analysis project Ga0209980, IMG submission 183611) | Deep subsurface microbial communities from Mariana Trench to uncover new lineages of life (NeLLi) - CR02 metaG (SPAdes) (version 2) | ecosystem: Environmental > Aquatic > Marine > Ocean trench >... | reverse complement strand
TGGCAACTTCTTCGCATGCATCTGCTGGGCAATCTGCTCGAGAATTTTCGCCGGTGATGCCTGGTGCGGCAGTTCACTGACGATTATTTCGCCATTTTCCTTCCGGTAGATGGCCCGGGTCCTGATGCTCCCGCGCCCAGTCTCGTATATCTCTCTGATGTCGGCCGCGGGGGTGATGATATCGGCCCTGGATGGAAAATCCGGGCCCTTGATGTGGGTCATCAGATCGGCCACCTTCGCCCGTGGATTATCAAGCATATGAATACAGGCGCTGACTACTTCATTGAGGTTGTGCGGCGGGATGTCAGTGGCCATGCCGACGGCGATCCCCGTGCTGCCGTTGAGCAATACAAACGGCACGCGCGCAGGCAACAACTCCGGTTCCTGCAGCGTCCCATCGAAGTTGGGGGTAAAGTCCACAGTGCCAAGGCGTGCTTCGCCTAAAAGCAGTTGCGCATACTTCGAAAGCCGCGCTTCGGTGTAACGCATCGCTGCAAACGACTTGGGATCATCGGGCGCACCCCAGTTTCCCTGGCCCTCCACCAACGGATAGCGAAACGAAAACGGCTGCGCCATCAGCACCATGGCTTCGTAACAGGCGCTGTCACCGTGTGGATGAAACTTACCCAGTACATCGCCAACGGTGCGTGCCGACTTCATGTATTTAGCCTGGGCGTTCAGACCCAGTTCGCTCATTGCATAGATGATGCGCCGCTGAACGGGTTTGAGACCGTCGGCGATGTGCGGCAGGGCTCGATCGTTGATGACGTACATGGCGTAGTTCAGGTACGCGCGTTCGGTATACGCCCTCAGTGGAAGCGTTTCGATCTCGGGGGATTCGGTAATTGCCATGAGTCTCTTGTAATGCGTAAAGGGGTCAGAGTAGGGGGTCAGGTTAATTTTATCGAGAGGAGTTAATCAGGTACCAAGATTTTCCACCCGCCAAAGCTAACCTGACCCCCTACTCTGACCCCACCCATAGATGAGCATGTGGACTTCCCTTACTCCAGTGAGGCCAGATCCCCCTTGGACTCGAGCCACGCTCTTCTATCCTGGGAACGTTTTTTCGCCAACAACAAGTCCATCATCTCATCGGTCTTCTCCGAGGAATCCAGAGTCAGTTGCACTAGTCTGCGCGTATCAGGATCCATCGTTGTCTCGCGCAGCTGCATGGGGTTCATCTCGCCCAAGCCTTTGAATCTTTGGACGACGACGTTACCGCGTATCTTTTCGGCGGCAATTCGATCCAGGTGACCTTCCTTTTCGGCTTCGTCGAGTGCATAGAACACCTCCTTAGCAACATCGATGCGATACAGCGGGGGCATGGCGACGTAAACGTTACCCGCCTCAACCAGCGGGCGGAAGTGCTTGAGGAACAAAGCGCACAGGAGTGTAGCGATGTGAGCACCATCCGAGTCGGCATCGGCCAGGATGCAGATCTTGGCGTAGCGCAGACCACTGAGATCATCGGATGCGGGATCAACACCGATCGCAACGGCAATGTCGTGCACCTCCTGGGAGCCCAGCACCTGGCTCGCATCCACCTCCCACGTGTTGAGAATTTTTCCTCTGAGCGGCATCACCGCCTGGAATTCCCGACTACGGGCCTGTTTTGCCGAACCTCCGGCGGAGTCACCCTCCACCAGAAACAACTCGGCCCGATCAGCATCGGTGCCCGAACAGTCGGCGAGCTTGCCCGGTAACGCCGGTCCCGTGGTTATCTTCTTGCGAGCAACTTTTTTGCTCGCCTGCACGCGCCGTTGCGCATTTGAGATGGCAAGCTCCGCAAGACGCTCGCCATCATGAGGGTGCTCGTTCAACCACAAGCTGAACGCATCCTTGGCTACGCCGCCGATGAACACGGCCGACTGGCGTGAGGATAATCGTTCTTTCGTCTGACCGGAAAACTGTGGGTCCGCAAGTTTCGCGGAGAGCACATAAGCACATTGATCCCAGAGATCGTCGCCGGTCAGCTTGATGCCACGTGGCAACAGATCACGAAACTCACAGAACTCCTTGAGCGCTTCCACCATGCCACTGCGCAGCCCGTTCACGTGTGTACCCCCTTGCGGGGTTGGGATGAGATTGACGTAAGATTCGGTAATCGTCTCTCCGCCATCTACGATCCACTTCATAGCCCAGTCTACTGCTTCCCGGTTACCTTCGGCGCTGTGCATGAACGGTTCCGCGGGAATGGTTTCGGCACCGGCCAGGACCGTTGCGAGATAACTCTTCAGGCCATCCTCATAACACCAGTTCACGTCGTCGTTCTTGTTTCCCTCAACACGGAGGCTCACGCGCAAACCGGGGCAAAGTACCGCTTTGGCACGCAGCAGGTGTTTCAAGCGCGGTAGTGAGAGAGCACTCGTATCGAAGTAGCTTGCCTCCGGCAAAAACCGAATGCGGGTACCCGTATTACGCCTACCTACCTTGCCCGTCGCTTTGAGCGCGGCTTCCGGTTTACCTTTCCGGTAGCTCTGGCTGAAGATTTTGCCCTCGCGCCGGACCTCAACCACGAGTGTCTCAGACAGCGCGTTGACCACCGAAACACCTACGCCATGCAAGCCACCGGAGAAGTTGTAGTGCTCGTTGTCAAACTTAGCGCCAGAATGCAGACGCGTAAGAATCAGCTCGACACCGGAGATCTTGTGTTTGGGATGGATGTCGACGGGCATACCACGGCCGTCATCGATCACCTCCACAGAACCATCCTTGAAGACCGTCACTTCGATTTCCGTGGCAAAACCGGCTAGCGCCTCATCGACGCTGTTGTCCACCACCTCTTGCACAAGGTGGTTCGGTCGCGTGGTGTCGGTGTACATGCCCGGTCTGCGCCGCACTGGCTCGAGACCGGACAGCACCTGCAGGGATTCAGCCGAGTACTTCTTTGCTGCCATGGGTCCTCTTCAGTTTATGTTCCAACAACACGATGTTCTGGTTGCCTGCTCTATAAAACCGGGTACCACGACTTACGCCTCCTGGCTCAGATCTATGTGAAGAGGATAGTCCTCTACTCGACGTACATCGGTACGAATACTGCCATCGTCGGAAAGATGCAGCCAGCGGTAGCCCGGCATCGTTGTATCGATAGTGAACCGCGTACTCCGCGGGACAAACTGAAAACAGCTCGACGGAGTACCCATCACAGCTATGTGTTTGTATGAGGTATCGACCATTTGATGCGCGTGACCGAACACGATGCCTTTTACGCACGAGTACTCCGATAGCCACTCCAGCAGTTCCCCTCCTTCCTGAATTCGGTGTTTGTCGATCCAGGGGCTCCCTAGCTCGATCGGCGGGTGATGGCAGGCGATCAAAAGATGGGTACCTTCTGCTGTGACACAAGCTTCACGCAGGCGTGCTTCATCCGTCGGGCGTAGACAGGCTGCGACGTCATCGTCCACATGCGTATCCATACCGAGCAGCTGCCAGCCCTCGAGGTCCAACCGGGCAGGCTCTGCAAGGATACTGCGCATCGGTGCCCAGAGGTCGTGGTTGCCGGGTATGCACAACATGGGACCGGTGAAGTATTCGGCAACGAGCGCCGTAAACCGTGCATACACCTCGGCGCTCGGATCGTGAGCGATGTCCCCGGTCGCCAAAAGAGCATCCGGAGCGAATTCGGACAGTGCCTGGGAGAGCACGGCTCTCAAGCTATCTTCAGTGTCCACACCCAGTAAACGTTTGCCCGTTTCCGAGAGAAGATGACAATCGGTAATCTGCAGGACCGTCGTTACCCTGCCACTAAACGCGGAACTATCGGCGCCACTAACCGAGGCGCTGGAGGAGTTATTCACCAAACTTAAGCTTCTGCTCTTATTACGCTTTCACAGACCCGGGTCCATACCTGCGTGACGCGTTTACCAACACCCTTGAGTTAGCTCACCAGGACAGGTTCGTTGACTGCAACGCCGTGTTCCAGACACAGTGCCAGAAACTCGCCCAGGAAACGATTCACCTGAACTTTCTCATCGGGTTGGCGCATGTATTGATTCGGGTAATCGTACACGGCCCGGAAATGCCGTGCATGCTGATATTCAACGACCTCTGCGCTTCGGGCATCATGGTACATACGCACGGTGAGGCTCGGTTTTTTACTCCAGGGTGCCTGGGGCAACTGGGTGAGTCGGATATGGGTTGTATACGGGCTTCGTTCCAGGACCTGGATACGCACTTCGGACGGGTGCTGTCCGACAATGATGCCAAAAACACTCACATCCTCCTCGCGCAGCAACGGGAATAACTTCATCAACCGTAAGTAGTTGGCATCACACTCTGCCAGGTGTGCCGGGAGATCGATGCTGTAGCGTTTTTTAGCCAATGTTCGTATACGATTTCGCTTCAGGAGGCACAAATATACCAGGCTTTCCAGGGCCGTCACTGTTGCGTTTCAAAAAAAATGCGCGACGGATGCTGATGGTAAAGTAGGTCATGTGCTTCGAGCCCTGCGGGAGCCATCTGATTAGTCAGGTTCGCGGTGAGTAACAAACCATTTCATCGCCTGCGACGACTTTCGCTTGAAGCCTTTGTTAAACTAGCGCGCTTTGCCGCTGTAAAGATCGTAACCGTAGGACTCATGAGTAAATTGAAAAACATCAGACTATTCATCATCGTACTTCTACTATTCACTGTCACCGGAGCCTCCTGGGCCACCAACCTCGCGGACGCTTACGAGGACGCCCTGAACCACGACCCGGTTCTTGCTGGCGCTGATGCGGGACTGAGAGCCACCCGGGAGATCGTTCCTCAATCCCGCTCAGCGCTGCTACCTAACGTGATTGCGAGCGGAACTACCTCCTGGAACGAGCGCAGTCAGTTGACCACGGGGTTCGATCAAAATAACAACACACACGCATGGCAGGCGCAGTTGCGCCAGCCGGTGCTCGACCTGGAAGCCTGGTTCAACTACCGCAGCGCTAAATTCAGGGTAAAGGGTGCGGAGTGGGACTTCGCAGCGACAGAACAGAATCTCATCGTCCGCATCGTGGTGGCCTATCTCAACGTGCTGCGCGCGGAGGATCTCCTCGAATCCACGGAAAGCGCCGAAGAAGCGGTGAAAACCCAGCTTGAACAAGTACAACAACGATTCGACGTGGGACTCGTCGCCATTACCGATGTACTGGAAGCTCGAGCGGCTTATGACAGCTCGATCGTGGAGCGCGTACAAGCCGCCGGCGATCACGACATCTTCTTCGAGACCCTCAGAACCTTGACCGGTCAGCCCTACGGCAGCATAGATCGGATTTCGGAATCATTGCCCATCGTCGACCCTTCGCCCAGCAACGAGGAGGAATGGGTGAGTACTGCCCTGGCCACGAACTTGACTATTCGCGCCGCGGCTGCACAGCTCGAATCAGCCCAGCGTACCCTGCGGGCACGCCGTTCCGGCCACCTACCCACCATCGATGCGATAGTAAGTAGCGGCCATTCGGTCTCGGGCGGTTCATCCTTCGGCGGCATCGAGTTCCCCCCTAGTAAGACCGATACCGATGTGTACTCGCTTTCCATAACGTTGCCGATTTATCAGGGCGGTTTGACATCGTCCCGGGCCAAAGAAGCTCGAGCGCTGGTCGAACAATCACGTTATCAGCTCACCGACCGGCAACTCACCGTGAGCCGTGATACGCGTAACTTGTTTCGTTCTGTGGCAACCGACGTGGTTCGGGTTCGTGCACGATTGAAAGCGATCGCGTCCAGCGCATCGGCTCTCGATGCAACGGAGACGGGTTACGAGGTCGGCACACGTAACATCGTGGATGTGCTCCAAGCGCAGCGGCGCCTGTATGCCTCGCAGTTCGATTATGCAGACTCACGTTACAACTACATCATCGATCTGATGCTGTTGAAACAAACCGCGGGAACCCTGGTGGACGAAGATCTCGGCGACCTCAACGGTTACACGGATCCCAACAACCCGGTTACCCGGCTAAACTCACTACGTGCACGCGTGGATCTCGGTACGCAGTAATTCCCGCAGGCGTTCTGTGGCACCGGTGTTATCTGCAACGACCCGCGATGCAACGGCACCGCGTCGCTTTCGCTCCGCCGTATCCGTAAACAGCGCACTCACCCCCGAGGCCAACTCCTTTGCGTCGTATACGAGTTGCAGCGAACCCGTATCGCTGAAGGCTGCAACCACGTCTGGAAAATTGAATGTCTCCGGCCCCATGAGCAAAGGGATTCCACAGATTGCCGCTTCGATCGGGTTATGGCCGCCTACGGGGACCAAGCTTCCTCCTATGAACGCCACCTCGGAGACACCATACAGGTACAACAACTGACCCATGGTGTCTCCAACAATCACATCAATCACATCAATCACATCCGAAGCAACATTCGCGCCAGGGTGTTGTGGGGCTGGCGCACTCATGAGTTGTGTGCTGAAGCCCGCTTGCTCTGTAAGTGTGACAACCGCATCTGTCCGCGCTGGATGCCGTGGCACCAACAGCAGACAAGCATCCGGATGTTGTTCACGAATTAATCGGTGAGCCGCTAGAACCACTTGCTCTTCGCCTGAGTGGGTGCTACCCGCAATCCACACCGGCCGGTCACACAGACCCCAGGTAGCCTGCAAATGCCTTGCTTTTTCCTCATGATCCAACGGCAACTCGACGTCGAACTTGACGCTGCCCAGCACACCAATGCGACTGGGATCCACCCCGATATTGATGAACCGCTCTGCGTGGTTCTGATACTGACACGCAACAAAATGCAGTTGCGCCAACATGCGACGTGTGAGTGATTTCACGCGGTTGTAACCTTTCGCCGAGCGTTCGGATAGTCGTGCGTTTACCAACAACACTGGAACTTCGCGTTTCGATGCCTCATCGATCATGTTTGGCCAGAGCTCCGTCTCCATCAACACGAGAAGTCTGGGTTGAACCGCATCAAAAAACCGCTTCACACCCCAACGAAAATCATAAGGCGCATAACAGTGCGACACGCAGTCTTCCAGCTTCTGACGAACCTGAGCCGATCCAGTCGGCGTCATTGTCGTGACGAGAAAGGGTACCTCCGCGAATTCCTCCGTCAGTTGTCGAATTAGACCGGCGGCCGCAATGGCTTCACCAGCCGAAACCGTGTGAAACCATATCGGTCGGTTCGGAACGCCTTCCGGGACGTGGCCAAAGCGTTCCGCGATACGTTTGCCATATTCCGGCTCCTTGCGTGCTCGCCAGCGCAGCCGCACGACCACCCAGGGTAACCAACACACCAGCAGAACTTGATAGAGCAACTTCAACATGGACGACTGTTAGTCTATAAAAGAATGATTCTACGCTACGCAACGAAAAAGAGCGGAAAAATGGACCGCTGTGGTGCTTTCGTCGTAGGAATCTTTTCTACCGCGCAGACTCCTCGCCTGTTCTACCCGCTTCTTGCGGCCACGAGGACAAAACTCTAGGCTTGCCGACCGATGAGCAGTTCTCCGCTAGTTGTCACGGATGTAACCATCGTCGGCGGCGGTATCGCTGGGCTGTGGTTGGCAAACCTGCTCTGCGCGCGCGGTTACAACGTAACACTCTTCGAGCGCGGTGGCGTTGGGGGCGAGCAAACGCTGGCTAGTCAGGGAATGATTCATGGCGGTCTGAAGTACGCCCTCAGCGGCAACCTCACTAAAAGTTCCGAAGCCATCGCCAAGATGCCGGTGCGCTGGCGAGAGTGCCTGGCAGGAAGAGGCGAAATCGATCTGCGCGCTCTGGCGCCCTTGTCAGAACGCTATTACCTGTTTGCAGAAGCCTCAACTTTCGGTCAGCTGACTTCATTTTTTGCGAGCAAGTCCCTGCGCGGGCGCGTCAAGAAGCTCAAGCCGGCTGACTATCCACCCGCGTTTGCCGAGTTCACCGGGGTCGTCTACGAGTTGGACGACTTTGTACTCGATACCAGTGCCTTGCTGCGCGAGTTGCTCGAACCCATCGCAGATCGCGTGTTACATCACGACTTCGATCCTAAAACCTGTTTTCTGGGGAATCGTGCAGTCGGCACGCCAGTGAGGTTGCACATCGGTAACACCAGTATCGACACCGACCGGTTGATCCTCTGCGCGGGTACGGCAACACAGTCACTACTCGACGATCTGAAAATTCCGAGCCCGACCATGCAGCTTCGTCCTCTACATCAGGTGATCGTACGTCATGCCTATCCTCATCCACTCTATGCACATTGCCTCACAAGAATCCGTCGGGCGGAACCACGGCTGACAATTACCAGTCACCGTGACGGCGACGGCTGGCTATGGTACCTCGGCGGTCAGCTGGCAACCCGGGGTGTCGACAAATCCACTGAAGAACTATCCTTGCATGCGCGTGACGAATTGGAGGAGTGCGTACCCTGGATCAACTGGACCGAGGCTCGCTTCAGCACGCTGCGGGTAGATCGCGCTGAGCCAAAACAAGAGAGCGGACAACGTCCGGACGAGGCCTTCGCGCAAACATGCGGCAATTGTATTGTCTGCTGGCCAACCAAGCTGAGTCTGGTGCCGGATCTCGGCGATCGCGTTGTCGAGTTGCTCGATCCACCACGCCACGCCGCACAGGTCAGTTTTGGTTTGTCCAGCGCCAACGTCGCGCCTTTCCCCTGGAGGATGTGAGGTGGAGTACCGGCCACTTGGCAATACGGGAATGGAGGTTTCCTTACTCGGGCTCGGTACGGTGAAATTCGGACGCAACCAAGGTGTGAACTATCCGAAGGCGTTCGCTATTCCTGATGCCGCGAGTGCGGCGGCGTTACTCGACGTTGCACGCGAACTCGGTATCAACCTTCTCGACACTGCTCCCGCCTACGGCACAAGTGAAGAGCGCCTCGGCAACCTTCTCAAGAACTCTCGAGCGGATTGGCTGTTGTGCACTAAAGTCGGCGAAGAGTTCAATGACGGCATCTCGACTCACAACTTCACACCCGAACAAACCGAAATCAGCGTGCACCGATCACTTGCACGCCTGCAGACCGACTATCTGGATATCGTGCTTATCCATTCCGACGGCAATGATCTCGAGATCCTCGATCGCCTCGGTACTCTACAAGCGCTGCAAGCCCTGAAACAAGCTGGTCTCATTCGTGCGGTTGGCATCTCTCATAAAAGTGTTGTCGGAGCACAACGCGCCCTCGTCATGGGTGCAGACGTGCTGATGGCCACGCTCAACATCGAGACAACCGCCGAAGCTCAGATCATCGAAGCCGCGGGTAAAGCTAAGTGTGGTGTATTGGTAAAAAAAGTACTCGCCAGCGGATACGGATCGGTTGCGAGTCTTCGCTATGTGGGACAACAGGCTGGGGTTTGCAGCATGGTTGTTGGCACCATCGATCCCATTCACCTGCGGGAGAATGCCCAGATTCTCGAATCGTCGAGTTAGCTTAGACTAGACGAGAATCTTTGCCGCATAGCGTCAATTCAAACCATTCCAAGTGTCGCCAGCTGGATCGATGGCAAAGTCTACTAGGAATTCAACACGTCTCGTATAAATACGTGTTCCACGTTTACGACGATATCATCGTCAACTTCCCACCGACATTGCCAGTGAGCGATGTAGCTGTACCGTTGACCTATGCAGTCTTGCGCCGATTTTTTTCTAGGGCACCGCGCCAAGTGTCGGCAAATAATGTTGCCAACCTGCTCCGAGCTTCCATCTCAAAAGGCTCCCTACCATCAAGGTCAGTATGTTTTTGAGAGATTCTTCTTACTTGTGACAAAGCCTTTAACCGGAACTGCTGGAATATTGAGTAGTTCAACCCAGATCCGATAAGAGGTGCCTTATCAGGAGCTATAGGTGGAATAGACTTCCGAAGAATCTGAAATAAATCAGCATTTAGGCTGTAATCCGTCGCTTACAAACATCTTCAAAAACACCCAAGCAACATTGTTTTCTGCGAAGTATCCAGGCAACATTGTTTTCTGCGAAGTATTATGAACCGCTAATTTTCAAGCGCTGCAACTACGACAGCACGTTAGTCGAAACAAGATGGCGGATAGGAAAACCCTCCCCCAACTGATGCGGAATTCAGGTTTGATGAACAACCCTACGCAGACAAAAAAAATACTGGTTACGGGTGGCGCCGGTTTCCTGGGTTCACATCTGTGCGAGCGGCTGATGGAAAACGGGGCTCATGTCTTAGCGGTCGATAATTACTTCACCGGCAGCAAGGCGAACCTGAGCAACCTTCTGGATAATCCCAACTTCGAGATCATGCGTCACGACGTGACCTTTCCACTCTACGTGGAGGTCGACGAAATTTATAATCTGGCGTGCCCTGCCTCGCCCATCCACTACCAGCACGATCCTGTACAGACCACAAAGACAAGTGTGCACGGCGCCATCAACATGCTGGGCCTGGCAAAACGGGTAGGAGCAAAGATCCTGCAGGCCTCAACCTCGGAAGTGTATGGTGATCCATCCGTGCATCCGCAAACTGAGGACTACTGGGGAAACGTCAACCCTATTGGGATTCGTTCGTGTTACGACGAGAGTAAACGATGCGCGGAGACCTTGTTCTTCGACTACCATCGCCAGCACAACGTGCGCATCAAAGTTGCCCGCATCTTCAACACCTACGGACCTCGGATGCAACCCCATGACGGTCGAGTCGTCTCGAATTTTATCATGCAGGCACTGCAAAACGAGCCCATTACAATCTACGGCGATGGTCAACAAACACGGTCATTCTGTTACGTGGACGACCTGATTGAAGCGTTTCTGGCATTGATGGGTTCCGCTGACGATATGACCGGGCCGGTCAACCTCGGCAACCCTGTGGAGTTCACGATACTGGAGCTTGCGGAGCTAGTTATTTCTCTTACTGGCTCAAAATCCGTGCTGAAGTTCGCTCCACGACCGGCAGATGATCCGCAGCAGCGGCGGCCGGATATCTCGCTCGCCAGGTCCACGCTCAACTGGCAGCCCCGCACCCGGCTCGAAGACGGGCTGCCTAAGTCCATCGACTATTTCCAAGGGCTGTTGTCCCAAGGCCGAATCTAGACTATAGATAGACCGGCACGACATCTTTGTCTTCGTCTAGAGCAAGATTGATCTCACGATTGCAATGGATCGGTTTGAGCGAACGTTCCGAGATGTAGAAGAGGACACGGCTGGCTAGCCCCAAGCGAGGAGTCACCGATGGCAGCCCGCCAGTTTTTACCTGCCGAGATACCTTCGTCGTACCAGAGGTTGACGCCTTGTTCATGCAGCCACTGAATCTCTGGATAGACGATTGCCGAATCCTCATGCGCATAACACACGAAAATATAGGGTTGATCACCCTTATAGGCGGAAAACGGTTTTTCCAAAGGAAGCTCCCCGAACGCTGCGGAGAATCTCAGTTCCAGGGTACTGAGTCAAACGGCCGCTTCTGGCCTATTTTGTTGAAAAACTCCATCTCTCGGGTTTCTGGCTGAATTTAGTGACAAAACGGCGCACGAGAGTTCTGTCATGTAAAGTTCGTCACGTGATATTTCAAACTAGAGCACTCTCGTGCGCGTACTGTTTTTGCCCCAAGAGTTTTTCAACAAAATGTGTGCCACGAG
>Ga0209980_10001886_pt1 | contig 11517 bp, 8 predicted proteins | sample CR02metaG_FD_183611 | JGI IMG/M metagenome (GOLD analysis project Ga0209980, IMG submission 183611) | Deep subsurface microbial communities from Mariana Trench to uncover new lineages of life (NeLLi) - CR02 metaG (SPAdes) (version 2) | ecosystem: Environmental > Aquatic > Marine > Ocean trench >... | reverse complement strand
CGTCAGACTTTATGTGGCGATGTAGTATTAGATGAGGTTCAGTTAGGGTGTAGCGGTTGGCGCCCGCTCAGGCCCGCCGACACTGCGGCGCGGCCGTACCAGAGCGAGGGTTTGGCCGGAGGCCGCTACGGAGCGCTCGAAACAGCTCTAGAGGTCAAACTTCGGGGGTGATGCCAATCGCCGATCAAGGCCAGCCCGTGCCGGACAACCCCCGCGCCGACCTCATCGGACCCGGCGGCAAGGTCGACCGCGAGGCCCTGTGGGCGCTGTACGAGCAGAGCAAGGGCGACGACGACACCCCGATCAGTGTCCGATTCGAACTCTCCCGCGATCTCAACAAGCGGCTCGACAAGTACCTCGTCGATCGGATTCCGTTTCTCAGCCGCACCTCGCTCCAGCAGCTCATCCGGGAGAAGGCGGTGACCGTCAACGGCCGGGCTCCGAAGGCCTCGACGCGGCTGCGCAAGGGTGACGTGGTGGCGGCCATCCTCCCCCCACCGCCCCCGTCCCAGCTCGTCGCCGAGGATATCCCCCTCGAGGCCCTCTACGAGGACGACGACCTCATCGTCATCCACAAGCCCGATGACATCCTCGTGCACCCAGCCCGCGGGAACCAATCGGGCACGATCATCAACGGCCTGGCCTGGCGGTTCCTTCACCGCTCGGGCGGGCACCTGTCACCGGTCGGAAGCGAGCTCGCCCGGCCCGGCGTGGTCCACCGGCTCGACCGCCACACCACCGGCGTCCTGGTCTTCGCCAAGACTGAGACCGCCCACTGGCGGCTCGCCCGCCAGTTCGAGGAGCGCCGCACCGACAAGCGGTACCTGGCCGTGGTGCACGGGCGGGTCGAGCCGGCCGCCGACGTCATCGACGCTCCCCTCGGAAGGCACCCCACCATCCGCGAGAAGTACGCGGTCCGTTTTGACGCCACCGGCAAACCCTCGGTGACGCTCTACCGCGTGCGCGAGCACTACGAGGGCTTCACCCTGCTCGAGCTGGAGCTCAAGACGGGGCGGACCCACCAGATTCGCGTGCACCTGTCGTACCTCGGCTACCCGATCGCCGGCGACGACATGTACGGCGGCCGGCACCTCTCGGTCGGTGACGTGGCCGGCCCCGGGGGCGCCGACGGCCGCTCCCCCCGCGACCCCTTGCTCACGCGCCAAGCCCTGCACGCCACGGTCCTGGGGTTCACCCACCCGATCACGAAAGAGCGCATGACCTTCCAGGCCCCGCTGGCCGAGGACATGCGGGACCTGATCACGCTGCTGCGGGAGTGCAGTTTCGTTTCGGCGCCGAAGGTCTCCGGGGCGGTGATTGATCTCAAAGAAGTGATGAGTGATCAGTGATCAGTGATCAGGGGAGTGACCTTGGGAGTCATGCCTCTCCATCGCTGATCACTGATCACTAGCGCAGCTTGATCGACACCAGCGCCACCATCGCGAAGACCACCGAGAGCACCCAGAAGCGGGTCACCACCTGCTGCTCCGACCAGCCGCCGAGGTGGAAGTGGTGGTGGATGGGCGAGCAGCGGAAGACCCGCTGGCCCTTGGTCCACTTGAAGTACCCCACCTGGATGATCACGCTGGCCAGCTCCATGAAGAAGACGCCGCCGATCAGGATGAACAGGATCTCCTGGCGGATGCCCATGGCGATGTAGGCCATCAGCCCGCCCAGGGGCAGGGCCCCGGTATCGCCCATGAAGACCTGCGCCGGCGCGCAGTTGAACCACAGGAACCCCAGGCAGGCCCCCGCCATCGCCCCGGTCACGATCATGAGCTCCTTGGAGCCGTCGATGTAGGGAAAGAGCAGGTGCTTGGCCGACTCGAAGGTGCCCGCGATATAGCAGAGCGCCATCAGCGCAAACGAGGCGACCACGAGGCTGCCCGCGGCGAGGCCGTCCATGCCGTCGGTCAGGTTGACCGCGTTGGAGGTGCCCGAGATCAGCAGCGTCGCGATCAGCACGAACGACAGACCGCCGAGAACGATCAGGCCCGCCTCCAGCTCGCCCGTCTTGGGGTCGTACGTCCGCTGGAAGGGCAGGGTCAAGACGTGCGAGGTCTCCTTGCCCAGCCCGTGCCGGAAGAGAAAGAGCCCCGCCACCGCCCCGATGCCGAGCTGAAACAGGAGCTTCTCCCAGGCGTAGAGACCCTCCCGCGCGCCCGGCCCCCTGCGAGCCGTGGTGAGCTTGAGCCAGTCGTCGATGCCGCCCAGGACCGACAGCCACACGAAGACCGCCAGGGCGATGTGCACGTAGGTGTTGCGCAGATCCGCAAAGAGCAGGGTCGTCACCAGGATCGAGCCACCGATGAGGATCCCGCCCATGGTGGGCGTCGCCGCCTTGCGGGCCATCAGCTCGTTGAGGTCGGCGTGGTAGAACTCCGGGGCGTCGCCGATCTTCTGCCGCAGCAGCCAGCGGATGGTCCGCCGGCCCAGCAGCAGCACCACCAGGAAGCTGAAGACGACGGCGAAGAACGCCCGGAACTCGAGCTGGTAGAGGACCTGAAGCAGCGGATGCAGCCCGATCCGGTCCAGCCAGTCATCGCTCGCCTGGAGGAGGTTGTAGAGCATGGTCAGAACGCAGGTCGGGTCCTGAGACGCGACCGGGCGGGCGTGTGCAATTTTCTCATTGTATCATTGTATACGACAAATGTACATTTAGCGTGTCGGGTGTCGCGGACAGAGCCACCCCAACCAAGTCCGGCTCTCGTCGGTCGTCCCTTCTTCTCACGCATGGCTCATGGCTTTCTCTTGGCGGATCCGCATTGCGGTGATCACCCGCTCGACGGCGACCGCCCTTGAACCCTTGAGCAGGACGGCGTCGCCGGGTTGCAGCAGATCGGCCACCGTCGCGGCCGCGGAGGGGGTGAGCTTCTCGAGGACGGTCACCCGCTGCGCCGACCACGCCCGCCGGATCGGCTCGGCGGCCCACGCCGCCAGCGGGCCGATCAAGACCACCTGATCGATCGGCACCCGCCGGTCGAGATCGACCACGCAGCGGCCGATCTCCCGGTGAAGCTCGGCGGCCGTCTCGCCCAGCTCGAGCATGTCACCGAGCACGATCACTCGACGCGGCGCGTCGGCGGCAAGCTCCGCGAAGGCCCCAAGGGACGCGATCACCGCGTCGGGGTTGGCGTTGTAGGCATCGTTGTAAACCACGGTTTCGCCGATCCGCTCGGTCGTCATCCGCATCTCGAGCGCCGTCGACCGGGCCAGCGGCTCGTCGATCCGTCGGTCGGCCACCCCCAGGTGGCGGGCCACGGCCACCGCGGCGAGCGCGTTGAGCGCGTTGTACTCCCCCGGCAGACCGAGCGGGAACCGACGCTCCCCGTCGACCTCGAACCACCACCCCGATTCGTCGCGGCCCCGGCCGGTCAACCGAAGATCGGCATCGGCCGCCTTGCCGAAGCGCACGACCGTCTCGTCTGCCGGCAGGTGACGCCGCAGGGACGGCGCGTCGGCGGTCACCACCGAGGTTCCCGAGGGTCGGCGATGGGCAAGCAGCGCGGCCTTCTCCCGGGCCACGCCCTCAATCGAGCCGAGACCCGCGAGGTGCGCCCGACCGATGGAGGTGATCACCGCGATATCCGGCTCGACCATCCGGCCCAGGCGATCGGTCTCGCCCGGCGTGCTGCTGCCCACCTCGACGACCACGTAGCGGTCGCCGGGATCGGCGCCGAGGATCGTCAGCGGCACGCCGATCTCGTTGTTGTACGACCGTGGCGCGGCGCTCCCGGGCAGGACGACGGAGAGCACCGCGTGGATCAGGCCCTTGGTCGTGGTCTTGCCCGCGGATCCGGTGACGGCGATGACCGTGGTCTTCGCCCAGGTGCGCCGGTAGGCCCGGGCCATCCGGCCGAGGGCCCGGCGCGTGTCGTCGACGAGCAGAACGCCCACCCCGCCAGAGAGCCGCCCGGCCGGGGGCTCACGCTCCACCACCACCAAGGAAGCGCCCGCCCCCACGGCTTTGGACAGGTAGGCGTGGCCGTCGTGGCGCTCGCCCCGGATGGCGATGAAGGCCTTGCCCCTCAGGTCGCCGCGGGTGTCGATTCCAACGCCGCTCACCGCGACGGGGGGGCGAGGCGGCTCCAGCCACCGGCCGCCGCAGACGGCTCGAAGGTTCTCGGCTTCGAAGAAGCTCACCACACTGCTGCCTCGACTCGGTTGCCCCCCGAGTGACGGACGACGGCGGCCGCCGCCACCCGCCGGTCGTCAAACGGCCGCTTCACCGTCCCGATGATTTGATAGTCCTCGTGACCCTTGCCGGCGATGAGCACCACGTCGCCGGGCCGCGCCCGCTCGATCGCCCGATCGATGGCCTCCCGCCGATCCAGGAGACAGGTCGTCTCGCCGCGCCGCTCCCGCGGCACGCCCGCGACGACCTCGTCGACGATTCGTTGCGGATCCTCGGTGCGCGGGTTGTCCGAGGTGATGATGACCTCGTCGGCGTAGCGCCACGCCACCGCGGCCATCCTGGGTCGCTTGCTCCGATCGCGGTCGCCCCCGCAGCCGAACACGACGCGGAGACGGCCGTCGCCACCGACCAGCGGCCGCAGCGCCCTGAGCACGTTCTCCAGCGCGTCGTCGGTGTGCGCGTAGTCGACCAGCACCGCGAACTCGTGGTCGGCCCCGGACACAGGCTCGAGCCGACCCGGAGGCGCGGCGCACCTCGAAAGGCCCGCGGCGAGCGCCGAGCGATCGAGACCGAGCAGGTGGCAGACCGCCGCGGCCTGCAGCGCGTTGGCCACGTTGTGGCGGCCGATCAGCGGAAGCGCCACCTCCAGCCGCCCCCACGGACCGCCGAAGACGACCTCGCAGCCCCCGGCCGTCTCGCGCACGACCTCCGCCCTGCACTCGGCGTCGCGATCGCGAAGGCCGCAGGTGACGACCCGACCCCGGCATCGGCGGCTCATCCGCTCGGAGACCGGGTCATCCGCGTTGAGGACCGCCCAACCCTCCGGGCCGATCGATTCGAAGAGAATCGCCTTGGCCTCGGCGTAGGCGTCGAAGGTGCGGTGGTAATCGAGATGATCTCCGGAGAGGTTGGTGAAGACCGCGCCGTCGAACCGCAGGCCGGCCGTGCGCTTCTGGTCGAGCGCGTGGCTGGACGCCTCCACCACGGCGCAGGCGCATCCGGAATCGACCATGGCGCGAAGCGCCCGGCTCAGCTCGATGGCGGGCGGCGTGGTCAGGCTCGCCGCGGTGACGATGGCCCCGTCGTCGATCCGGACCGTCCCTACCAAGCCGCAGCGCACGCCGCCGCGGTTGAGCATCTGATGAATGAGGTGCGCGGTGGTGGTCTTGCCGTTGGTGCCGGTGATGCCCACGAGGGTGAGGGCCTCGCTCGGCCGCCCGTGAAAGCGCTCCGCGAGCAGGGCCGCCGCGAGGGGGACGTCGGCACAAGTCAATACCACCACCGGCGGCCCAACCAACGCGGGCTGGTCAGTCAGGACCGCGACCGCCCCCCCCGCCACCGCCTCCGCGATGAACGCCCGGCCGTCGAGGGTCGTACCCGCCCGGGCTACGAACAGGCAGCCGGTCGAGGCGCAGCGAGAATCCTCGACGATCTTGGAAACGTCGCTTCGCCCCGACCCACGAACCAGCTCGACCGGCAGGTCTCGAATCAGCTCGGCGATCGTCATGTCTTAGGTCGACATCCTCACCCGCTTCGTGAGCATATCGGCTAGGGGCTGGCAGCGCGTTGAAGATAGGGCTTCCAGGAGAAATCGGCAGGTCAGCGGCGTCCAAGCGCAGGGGCCGATTGAATCGGCCGCGGAGCCCAAAGGAGCGAGTGTCGGCCCGAAGGGCCGCTGAACGCCACCCGCCTCCAGGAGCGAGTGTCGGCCCGGAGGGCCGCTGAACACCAGCCGCCTCCAGGCGCAGCGGCCGATTGAATCGGCCGCGGAGCGCACCGGAGCGAGTGTCGGCCCGGAGGGCCGTACGGAGCGCTCAAACTAGCTTCCCGCTAGGGAAGAACCAGCATCGCGTCGCCGTAGCTGTAGAAGCGGTAGCGCCGCTCGATGGCCTCGCGGTAGACAGCTTTGAGCCGCTCCAGGCCCACCATTGCCGCCACCAGGGCCAGGAGCGTCGAGTGGGGCAGGTGGAAGTTCGTCAGCATACCGTCGGTGTGCTTGAACCGGTACGGCGGGGTGATCAGCAGGTCGGTCCGCCCGGCCAACGGCCCCTCCCCGGCCGCGGGCAGCGACTCCAGGACCCGGACGACGGTGGTGCCGACGGCGATCACCCTCCCCGCGGCGGGGCCTCGCTCGCCGCCACGGGCTGCCCGGACCGCGGCCAGGACCGACGCGGAGACCTCGAACCGTTCGGCATCCATCCGGTGCTTCTCGACCAGGTCGGTCCTGATCGGTCGAAACGTTCCCGCGCCGACGTGGAGCGTCACCCCGAGCCGCCGAACACCGGCGTCGTCCAGGTCCGCGAGCAGCGCCGGCGTGAAGTGGAGCCCGGCCGTGGGGGCCGCCACCGAGTGACGCCGGTGGGGGTCGGCGTAGACGGTTTCGTACCAGACGCGATCCCGCTCATCGTCGACGTGCCCCTCCCGGCGCGCCTTGAGGATGTACGGCGGAATCGGCGTCCACCCGACGGCATCGAGCACCGCCGCCGTCGGGCCCGGCGGCTCGAGCCGGACGATCCAGGCGTCGCCCCGGCGCTCGCCCAGATGAAGACGCCGCCCGCTCGGGCGCGACCGAGTATCGAGCAGCTCGACCTGCACCCCGGGCCGCAGCCGGCCGTTGCTCGAGAGCAGGACCAGCCAGCCCCCATCCGTTTCGGCTTCCTCCAGAAACAGGCCTTCGACCCGACCCGAGGTGTCGACGCGTCGCCCGACGAGCCGGGCGGGGATCACCGCGCTGTCGTTGAACACCATCGCGTCGCCGGCCCGCAGGAACCGCGGCAGGTCGCGCACGCGGGCGTGCTCGATGCCAGTTCCGCTGCGGCTCATCACCAACAGCCGGGCCGAGTCGCGCGGCTCGGCCGGCCGGGTGGCGACGAGCTGTGGCGGCAGCTCGTAACCGAGCTGGTCGGTTCGAAGACGGTGTTGCGTCATCTGCACGTTCACGATTGGGGCCTCGTCGCTTTCGATCAACATCCCGCAAGCGCCGACCTGCCGCCTAGAAGCCGGCGCCTCGCGCCGACCCGGCCCGCAGCGCCCCGAGCGGTGCTTTTATCGGAAAGATAGCCCCGCTCCGGACCGAGGGCGAGCGCGGTACGGGCCCTGCACCGTTTCGAGCGTGGAAGTGCCCGATCGAGTCAACCCGATCGTCCCCGATGCAGCCCGGCTGCTTCCGGGCGTTCACGCCGCCGGTGGTCCCCGCACGCTCAACGTGGGGCGCCCCGGGGGCGGGGGCGGGGGCGGGGGGTGTGACGATCGCCAATGCCGCATCCGGCTCAACGCCGCCCGGCGCGAGATCGACCGGCTCCGCCGCGGGTTCGACCACGTCGGCCCGCCCCCCCCACGGCCGCCGATCGAACGGTTCGAGCCGACCTTCGAGATCGTGCCGCCCGGCGCAGCCGAGCGGAAGCCCTACGCCCCGGACCCCCTCGGCAAGCCCACCGTCTTGCGGCTTCTGCCCCCACCCGACCCCGCCGCTGCGGTGTGGGTCACGAACTATTTCCACGTGACCAACCTGGGCACCCTGCTCGACATGCTGGCGTAGGGGAAGTGACGAAGTGACGAAGTGACGGAGTAGGAGGGGCCTGAACGGATCCCGCTCCCGATGCCAGGCTAACGCCTCTGCTCCCTCTCCCCCCGGGAGAGGGCTGGGGTGAGGGCGCACGGAGACACCTCTTCGATTCCCCCTCACCCAAACCCTCTCCCGGAGGAGGATTATGCGCTGTTCGGCGCTTGTCCGGGTGCGCAAATGAAAAATCGCGTTCATGCTGGTGTTGTCTCAACCCCTGTTTTCAAGGAGCCACCAGCATGGAACGCGATCTATGGAAGTTGATTGTAGCGGCTCTTCGTCGTCTGCCACGTCGTTGGCGCCGGAATGCCGTGTATTGCGATGCGCAGATCCTGGCCGTCCTTTTCTGGGCGGCGTTGCACGATCGGCCCATCGTCTGGGCCTGCCGGCGTCGCAATTGGCCTCCGCAAGCTTGGCGTCGCGTCCTGCCGGATCAATCAACGTTGAGCCGACGGCTTCGCGACCCATCGATGAAGACCTGCATCATGGACGTGTTGCGTGTTCTGCAGGAGCAGCATGGGGTCAGCGATCGGTTGGTGGTGGACGCCAAGGCGCTCTCCGTCAGTGAATACTCGACCGATCGGGATGCCCGGACCGGTTGGGGTGCTGGGTGCTACATGAAGGGATACAAGCTGCACGTCTTGATCGATGCGAAATGGCGAGTGCTGGCGTGGAGGGTTCGCCCCATGAATGAAGCGGAATCCGTGGTGGCGTGCGATCTGGTGCGGGACGCAGCCAGCGCGCAGGTCTTGCCGACGAAGGTCATCATGCTGGGAGACGCCGCGTACGACTCGAATCCTCTGTACGGAATCGCCTGGACGCACGGCGTGAGGCTGATCGCCCCCCGCCGGAAGCCGAATCGAGGGGTCAGAGCGCCAAGAAACCATCCCCAGCGGCTGGAGAGCATCGCGCTTACCGAGCAGGGGGACCCGTCGATCCGCGCCATCCTGGGGCGGATGCGGGACACCGTAGAGCGATTCTTCGGCGCCCTGGCAAGCGTCGGGGGTGGCCTGGCAGCGCTGCCGCCGTGGGCGCGTCGTCAGCACCGAAGCGAACTTTGGAGTGGCGCCAAGCTCGCCATCAACGCCGCTCGAATCACTCAGAGACGACGTCTTGCTGCATAATCCTCCGGGGGGAGAGGGAGCAGAGGGCCAACTCGGCTGTCGGGAGCCGAATTCGTACGGGCCTCTCCCACTTCGTCACTCAGTCACTTCGTCACTTTCTTTAGTCGAACCCCTTCGCAGCCCGTACGCGGTGGGTGAGCGAGATGCGGGTGAGCTGCTGCGCCGTCTCCGGGCTGACGTTGAGGAACCGCAGACCGGCTTCGTGCTTGCGGAAGCCGATCTTCCTGACCCACACCACCTCGGCCCGCAGGGGCACCCACTCGCCCGAGCCCACCAGCTCGACGTCGACCTCGCCGATCGGAGGCTTGGCGCAGCGAATTCGCATACCGCTGAGCGACAGGTCGAGCACCGGGCCGAAGTTGGTCTCGAGCAGGGCCTGGGGCAGCCGCGGGTAGACCCGGCGATCGTGGTTGGTCAGGGTAATCGTGAACCAGATGTTGAACCCGATGTTGTCGCTGTCGACTCCGATCTCGCCGCCCATCACCTCGACGAGCTGGCTGGCGATGGCCAGGCTGATTCCGGTCCCGCCGCCCGGCTCATCCACCTCGAAGATTCGATCGAGCTGATCGTGCGGGATCGGCGTGCCGACGTGGTGCAGGCCGAAGCGGATGACCGTGCTCACGTCGGTTCGGTACTCCACGCCGGCGTGCGCCATGAGCTCACCGCCGGCGGCGAACTTGATCGCCCGGTTCATCACGTAGAGCAGCACCTGCCGCAGCCGGCCCGGGTCGCCCTGGAGGCGTGCGGGGACGTCGTCGTCCACCGAGGCCGCGAGGTGCACGCCCTTCTTCACCGCCGTGGGCGAGAGCATGTGAACGAGGTCCTCGATGGTCTTGCGGAGGTCGAAGACGGCCGACTTGAGCTCGAGGCCGCCGCCGCCCTCCAGGTTGGGCAGATCGCGGACGCTCTCGATCAGTCCCCCCAGCGCCTGCACCGAGGACGTCGCCACCTGGAGGTACCGGCGCTGCTCCTCGTTGAGGTTCGTGTCCCCAAGCTGCTCGATGATGCTGACCAGACCGTCGAGCGGGGTCTGCATTTCCTCGGGCATCGCCGTGAGGAACCGGCCCTTGGCCTGATCGGCGGTCGCGGCGGAGTCCCGCTCCTCCTCCAGGCGAGCGCACTGGGCGGCGTACTCGGCGACGCGGCCTTCCAGGACCTTGTTCGACGACAGCAGCTCCTCGACCCCGGCGTCGTCGGGGCCACCCCGCTCCGCGATCGGCATATCGGTCGACTCGGCGTCGGCCGGCGGTGACCAGGCATCCTCGCCCGGGGCCTCGACGAAGGACGGGGCCGGCTCCCGGGCGAAAGGGCCGCTTTCGAGCTGCAGGTCCTCGGCGACCGGCGCCTCGGGCTCGGCGGGTGCCTCGTCAAGCGACGGCTCGGGTGCAAAGAGGTCGGTCTCGAGGTTGAACGGCTCCGTGACGGGGGTAGCGGACTCAGTACGCTCCTGCTCGACGGGCGGCTCGAGCACCCGCAGGTCGGGCTCCACCGCCCTCGCCTCGGAGAGAGGCGCCCCGGTCTCCGCGAGCGGCTCGTCCTCGAGCGGCTCCGGTGCCGGGGTGGGCGCAGGAGAAGGCTCGTCGAACGACAACCCTGCATCGCCGAGGAACGACAGCGCCGCCGCCGGTCGATCTTCCGCGGAAGGCGATCCTCCACCCGGCCGGGGTGCGGCGATCGGTCCCTTGAGCCCTGCATCCGGCCCGGCGGGAACACGCGGCACCCCGAGACCGCTTTTCTCAGCGGCTCGCTTGAGGGCCTCGAAGTCCTCCCGAGCGGTCTTCAGACCGGCGGCCTCCTGTGAGAGCGTGCGGGTAGCCGCCTCGGCGGCGCGCTTGATCTTCTCGAAGTCGGAGGCGGCGGTCTTCAGCCGGGCGACCGCCTGCTGGGCCGCCTTCTTCATCGCCTGGTCTTCCCCGCCTGTCCCGAGGGTCGCGCCGGCCGATTCCAGCCGCGCGGTCTGCTGCTCGAGGGTCTTGAGCAGCCGGATACCGAGCTGCATCCGCTCCTCCAGCTGCAACGAGGCCTCGATGGCCTGGTCCTTCGCCTGCTCGCTCCGCTCGACGACCTGGCTGAACTTGCGCGCCGATCGCTGCGACGCGTCGAGCAGCGACTGGAGCATTCTGCTCAGGTCGTCCACGGCGCTGAGGTCGATCTCCGGCAGGTTGCAATCGGCGGCCTTGCTCACGTCTCGATCTCGCACACTCCCAGCACCCTCGAAGGATCGAGGCGACCCGGCCCGGGAGCCCTCCTGCAGCCCCCCGGCGCAATCGCCATGGTCGACGACGCCCCGGCTCAGACTCTTCTTGCAACCAACGCCGCCCCGCCTCCGCAGGCTGTCTCTGTCATCGCCCCGGCGGAACCCCCGAATCAGCCCGGTCGCCTCGTTCTCCCCGGCCGGGCGTCACTTTTGGGCAGCCTGGACGGGATGCGCACGCCGTGACGGCTCCGCCACCGCCGGCGGCGCGGGTCCGATACACCGGGTTGCTCCCTCACTCCGGGCGGCCGTAGGGTTCTCCTTCGAGCGCTCCGTACGGCCCTCCGGGCCGACACTCGCTCCTTTGCGCTCCGCGGCCGATATCTAGTTTGAGCGCTCCGTACGGCCCTCCGGGCCGACACTCGCTCCTTTGCGCTCCGCGGCCGATTCATCGGCCGCTGCGCCCGGACGCGGAGGGCGTTCAGCGGCCCTCCGGGCCGAC
>Ga0209980_10001885_pt1 | contig 11524 bp, 10 predicted proteins | sample CR02metaG_FD_183611 | JGI IMG/M metagenome (GOLD analysis project Ga0209980, IMG submission 183611) | Deep subsurface microbial communities from Mariana Trench to uncover new lineages of life (NeLLi) - CR02 metaG (SPAdes) (version 2) | ecosystem: Environmental > Aquatic > Marine > Ocean trench... | reverse complement strand
CTCGCAGGAGACGATGCGCTCGCGGCACCACTTCGGCAGACTCGCAAGAAGTTCCGCGGCGTCGAAAAGATCCACCGGGTATGGCAACCGGAAGCCATTGTTCGGGTCGCCCAGCACCTTCAGACCCAGACCACGCAGTGTTTCGATCTGTAAATTGATATCTGCGACCGGGATCGCCAGGGTCACTGCCAGCTCCGCTGCCCGGTGCGTGCCCCCGTCAGAAATAATCCTGAGTACCGGAAGCCAACGATCGTGCCCCATCAGGAATCGCGCCGGAATATCGCCAACTGTCCGACCCTCGCTTCCGCGCCAGCCTTCAGCCGCCGTATGTTTTCCCGATGCGTGTAGACCAGAAACAAGGCCATGGATACGGCCAATGTCATCAGCGGCTGGTTGGCTGTTTCGCCGGTCAGCAGCAAGTAAACAGGCGCGGAAAATCCCGCCATTATCGTCGCCAGGCCCACGTAGCCGCTCAACAATACGACCATCAGCCAGACCAGGATCACCGGCAGCAAAATCACCGGCTGAACGAAAGTCAGGGTACCGATCAGCGTTGCTGCGCCTTTGCCGCCCTGAAAACCATGCCAGAAAGGATAACAATGACCGATAACGGCAGCGGATGCGCAGGCCATGACCAGCCACTCGCGGCCCAGGGCCGGGTCTTCCGCCAGCCCGACTATTGCCAGCACGGGAATCAACGCCGCAGAGACGTATCCTTTCCCCACATCGATAATCATGACGCCCATCGCAAACATCTTGCCTTGCGTGCGCAGCGCATTGGTACCGCCGGCATTACCGCTGCCCATTTCCCGAATATCCACGCCCCCCTTGAGTTTTCCGATCAGGAGGCTGCCGCTGACGGAGCCGAGCAAATAAGCCAGCAATATTTTTGTTCCAAGTTCAAGCATCGATACCGACCTGTATTGCGCACCACGCTGGGCCGGAAACGACACGACCCATCGGGTTACAATACCCGATAGTTCGGCACAGAAAAACCAAATGACGGATACCTGCGAAGCACACCTGTTTATCAATGGATTCGCCGGTCGTGGCCGCGCAGCGCGGCAGGCCGAGAATATCAGCCATCGCCTGTGGCAGGGCGGCCTGCGGCTGACCACGGCCGAGACCCGGTCGCCGGGTAGCCTGATCGACCAGCTGGCGGTCGCCTGCGAAAGCGGGGCAAAAATCGTTTTGATCGCGGGCGGAGACGGCAGCGTCAATGAAGCCATCAACGGAATCATGGAGGCCGATGCAGACCCGCGGCTGGGTGTAATCCCGCTCGGCACCGGCAATGATTTTGCCAAGACGCTCGGCATACCCCTGGCCTGGCGTCGCGCCTGTGACCGGATAATCGACGGAATCGGGCGCCCGGAGACCGATGCGCGCATCGATGTCGGCCGGTGCAATGAAAGGTTTTTCCTCAACGGCGTCGGCATCGGTTTTGATGCCAGGGTTGCGATTGTGGCGAACCGGATGAAATGGCCTGCCGGGCAAATCCGCTACCCGCTGGCGCTGGCGAAAACCCTGATGAGCGGCATACAAATCCCGCGGGTCAAAATCGTCACCGATGAATCCGTGCTGGAAATGCCGATCACATTGATCTCGGCAATGAACGGCCGGATTGCCGGCGGCATTTTTCCGCTGGCTCCCGACGCGAGAATCAATGACGGCCAGCTCGATATCGTTATCGCCGATGGCATGAACCGCAGACAGGTTATGCGCCTGCTTCCTCGCCTGATGAAAGGGACCCATCTGTCGCTGCCCGCGGTTTCATTGATTCGCTCGCGGACCCTGAAACTTGAAACCAGCCTGCCCCTGGCGGTGCAGACCGATGGCGAAATACTGACCGCCGCGGCTCGCAACCTGGATATAGAGCTGATACCCGGGCGCCTGTCTGTCATCGGCGGCAGACCTGCCGAATAGCCTGACGGCAGGCTTTCAGGCAGCCGGTCGTACTTTCCTCATGCCCAGGTAAATACCGAGCAATGTCAAAACGGCACCGGCCAGCTCGGTCGGCGTGATGCTCCTGGAAAAAAACAAGACATCCCATACGAAGGCCAGCAAGGGTTGCAACAGGAGAATCAAACCCACCCGCGAAGCCGGCACCTGGGCAAGGCTATGCGCAATCAACAACCAGCCGAACACCTGCGCCACCAGGGCATACGCCAGCAGGATACCCAGGTCTCTGGACCATGAAAGCGCCAGCGAGTCACCTGCTGCTGCGGCGCCGATGCCCAGCACAGCGGCGCTGATCAGGGACACCAGTGCGAGATCGACCACCGCGGATCGTTGCCGGCCGTCGGTGCGCATGCGCCTCAGCGAGAGGATATAGGCGGCATAAAACACTGCCGTTAATAATCCCAGCCAGATGCCAGTGCGGTATTCCACAGTGAGAATCCGCCAGTCAAATCCGACGATCATGCCCAACCCCAGCAGAGCCATCGGAATGGCGACCATGAGCTGCCAGCGCCAGCGTTCGCCAAAGAAAAGCACGCCGGCCAGGGCGAGGAAAAAAACCTGGAAGTTGGCGAGCATCGTTGCCAGACCGGGCCCCACATAAATGATGCTGCGGTGCCAGGTCCACAGGTCGGCGGCAAAAAACGCCGCGGCAAGAAAAATCGCCAGCAAGCCGGTCAGGGCCCTGGCCAGCGATCTTTTGGTGGCAAGAATATACAGCAACAGGAAACCGCCGCCAAAAAGGAGGCGGTAGAAAGCGCTGACAGTGGGCGGGACCGACAGCACTGTTACGAAAACAGCGGAAAAGCTGATCAACACCGCGCCAATCAACAGCCTGATCGTTGCCCTGGTATCAGCATCGAGCGGCATTACGATTTGCAAACCCAGGACAGCCGGCTCATTGCAAAGTGAATTCATGGACCAGCGAACTGAGAACCGGCTCGGCGCCAGCGCCCGGATTTTCGGCGTCAACCATGCCACCGACTATATAAAAAGTACCCGCGTTGGCAATCAGGCCACGGTGATCCATGGTTGCCTGCGGCAGCCGGCCATAGCGATGCCAGCGATGCTCGGCGAACCGCCATGCAAAGACTTCGGCCGAGGCCTGCGATACATTGCCGTCATAACCGATGCCATCGTAGTTGTAAGGATTGTCGCTGCCGCCGGCGAAGACGATTTCCCCGTCGTGTGTTGCCGCGCCGGTCGCCGCGATCCGGTAGCGGGCCGAACCCGGATGGGGTGCGACCACCTGCCAGTGAATTCGTCGAATATCGCCGGCATCGATTTCACCCAGATAACAGGCATCTACCGTCTCGAACCGCCGTTTGCCGTTATCCGCCAGGCGAACGGCAACGCCATCGCAAACCAGCATCCTGTTGCCGGCTATGCCGCCGGCATGGCCGAACACCGCCTCGCCGGGCCAGGGCGTCGCCTGTCTCCAGGCATCCTCCTCGACATCGTAAATCTGCACGAGGTTGACATTGCCCAGGTCGTGCCAGCCGCTGACCAGGTAAACATAGCGGTCAAGATAAACGACCGAGACGGCATCATCGACCGGTACCGGCATCGGCTCCAGTTCATGCCAGCTCAGCCGCTCAGTATCGAGCCGGTACGCTTTTGCTACAGATCTCTCGCTGCCATCTTCGGCAACGGTATATCCGCCAAAAACATATACGTCCCCGGCCACGGTGGCGGCGGTGCCGGCCAGCCTGCCTTCGCCCCCGGGCACATCGGGCAAGCGCTGCCAGGCATCGCTCCCTGGCGGCAAATGCCAGGCCTCGCTGGCAACGTTTTGCCAGCCTCGGCCGCCAGCCAGGCCCATGAGACTGAGCAAGTGAAAACCGTCGGCGCTGCGGAAGCCAGCCACCGCATTGTTACTGACCGGATGGGGTAGCGCCGGACCCTGCACCGCGACGATCTGGCTTTCATTTTCGAAGGTACAGGCAAACAGACCGGCGGCGAGCAGAAAAATCGGCAGGATACGCTTCATCGGCTGCCCCCCAGCCAGGCGGACCGCGCTGCCAGGATTTCTCTGTCAGCCTCTTCATTCAGCAGCAGCTGGCAGCAGTTCCGCGGACTTTCCTCGGCCAGCAACGGCAATTCGATCAGAACATCTTCACGAAAAACGCTCAGCCGCGTCATCTCCCCCGCTTGCAGCCGGCGCAGACGTTTCTCAAGCGTTTTTCCGGTGACCCGTATATCGTCCAGGGCCAGCAACTCATCGCCGGCGGACAACCCGGCTTTCTGCCCGGGACCGTTCTCCAGCACGTGAGTGACGATGAGTCGACCTGCCACGACCCGGGTCTTGATCCCGAACCATACCGGCATGCTTTTGCCTTTGGCCGACCCGCCGACGTCATCGAGAGAAACGGCGGGTCTCTCCCGGTAGATAATGCCGACACTCTCGAGATGCTCCGCCAGAGGCAGGTCGTCAGTTCCGCGAACCGCACAGGCGAAAAACTCTTTCAGTTCCACGCCGCTGACCTCGCTGGCCAAATCTTCAAAAGCCGTTTCCGGCATGCCTGTCTCGCTCTGGCCGTATTTTTCCCAGACCGCGCGCATCACATCGTCCAATGAACTAACACCCATGGTCTCGCGGCGAATCAACAGATCGAGAGCAAGCGCCACCAACGACCCCTTTGCGTAATAACTGACTATCGCGTTAGGCGAGTTCTCGTTCTGCCGGTAAAACTTGCTCCAGGCATCGAAACTGGATTCCGCCAGTGACTGGTGCAGACGACCCGGCCCCTGAAGAACTCGGGTTATCGTCTGTGACAGCAGGCCCAGGTAACTGGTGTCGGTGATCACACCGCTTCTGAGCAGCGCCAGATCGTCATAATAGGAAGTGACGCCCTCGAAAACCCAAAGCATTTCGGTATAGGCCTCGGCGGACAGATCGCTTTCCGCGAGCGCGGTGGGACGCAATCTTTTGACGTTCCACATATGAAAATATTCATGGCTGCACAAGCCGAGAAAGCGACGATATCCCTTGCTGATACCGTCTTCTGCCTGCACGGGGAGATCGTCGCGCCGGCAGATCAACGATGAGCTGTTGCGATGTTCCAAACCACCGTAACCATCGCTCACCACAGTTAGCAGGAACAGGTAGCTGTCGACCGGTACGGAGCCAAACAGATCGATGTGCTGTTGGCATACCAGCGCGAGGTCTGCAGCCAGCCGATCTTTGTCCGCATCGTGTTTACCGCTGATGGCCATTGTGTGAGGAGCGCCACCAGCACTGAACTCGACAAAATCCAGTTCGCCCATTTGTACCGGGCAGTCGATCAGTTCCGTATAGCTTTGCGCCTGGAAATCACCGAATCCCCGATCATCGATCTGGACAGCCTGCAGCCCCGTCGCGAGCCGCCAACGTCCCGTGTCGCCCGACGGCGGCGCAATACTGATACGGGACGGCCGCGCCTCCTGACCATGGACGCGCAGGAATATGTTGCTGCCGTCAAAAAACCCGTGTCGCGAATCCAGGTGGGCGCCACGCACAGAACGATCCTTGGCATAAACCTGGTAACGAACAGTCAGCGGGCCTTTTGCAGGCGCACATTGCCAGGTTGATTTGTCGAGTTTCCTGACGGCAACGCTGTCCGCGCCCGAGTGCGCGGAAAGACTCGTGATATGGCGGGCGAAATCCCGGATCCGGTAACTGCCAGGCACCCATGCCGGCAGCGACAAGTGCTGGCCTTCAGCGTCAGGCTCTGGAATTTCGAGATCGATCTCAAACAGGTGTGCATTCGGCCGTGCCGCCCCGACCCTGTAGTGAATAGCCGGCTTCACGCAGGCGGCTCTGTCAGTTTCAGTGTCAGGCACTTGGCGGAACCGCCTGCCTTCAGGAACTCCGTCAATGGCGCTTCGATCACCTCGAAACCCGCTTTGGCCAGATTTTTTTTCAAGCCTGGAGAAACCCGGTTCACAATAAGCTTGTCTTCGATATTGACGGAATTGCAGGCAAAGCGGCCCGCATCCTCGCTACTGACAACGATGCGTTTACCGTGCGGTACGCGCAGCGCGATTTTTTTCCGCGATTCCTCATCAAACGCCGGTGGATAGTACAGCAACCAGCCATCATTCAATGGGCAGAAACAGGTATCGATATGATAAAAACGCGGGTCCACTAGCCGGATTGAAACGACTTTTTTCGCAAAGAATTTTTCGAGATGAGGATGCGCTTCGATTTCCGTACGAAATCCGTACCCGGCCCAGAGCCAGTCGCCACCCCGGTCGAAAAGCGAATCTCCGGCGCCTTCAAAACCGATTTTTTCATCGAGCGGATATAGCTCGAACCCGTTCTCTTCGAACCATCGCTTGAAGTGCTTTTCCTCCGCCCGTCGTTCCATTGGAAGGAAATGGCTAGCCATCGCCTTCATACCCAGTACGGTTCCGGCGTTGGCCGTAAAAACCATGTCGGGCACGTCGGCTTGGGGCTCGATCAACACAACATTCGCATGTTCTGCGATGGTATCGCGCAGCCGCGTCCATTGTCGTTTCGCCAGGTCGAGCGAAAGATTCCCTTCGTTACCGTCCATCCACGGATTTATTGCGTAGTCCACGGCGTAGAAATCCGGCGGACACATGAGTATTTTTTCTTTTGCCATTCGAAAGGAATCCCCAATAAAAAAAGGTGCGATCCAGGATCTACCAGCGGTGATAGGCGGGATGCCCTTCGCTTACCGCGACGAAAGTGCCTCGGCAAGTGCCGCAAACCTTTCCATCGGCAATGAGTTCGCCATCGACCACCACCTTGTCGCCGGCAGATTCCACGACCCAGGCGCGCAATGAGACCGGCCCCCTTGAAGGAGTCGGCCTGAGCAATCGAATCGAATAATCCGCGGTCACCGTGCACGGTGGCTTTTGCGCACTGCTTTCGTTCATCAGGTACCAGCAGGCAGTCCAGTTGCAATGGCAGTCGAGCAGGGATCCGATAATGCCGCCGTTCAGCATGCCGGGAAACGCCTCGTGATGCGATTCCGGCGTCCACTCGGCAATTACTTCATCGCCGCGTGGAAAACTGCGGATACGGAGTCCCTTTTTGTTGGCCGGACCGCAACCGAAGCACTCGTTGTCCGGCGCATATTTTTCCTGCAGGCAAAGCTCACTCACTGTCACGGCTCCCTGGATTCCTGGGTAAATGAATTTCTGCGAGCATGCAGCGTACGCTGCCGCCCGAGCTTTTCTCGATGCTGTCAATGGATGCCGCAACGATATGCGTGCGGCGAGACAGGGTCTTGCGTTGCTCCGCCGTCAGGCTGTTCAGCGCCTGGCTGGACATCGCCAGTATGCGTCCGCCGTTTGCGGATTTTAGTTCAAGCATGTTGCCGGCAAAGCTGGCCATCTGTGCATAGCTGATATCGACCACTTCGTAACCGGCCCCTTGCAGCCTGTCCAAAACGGCCTGGCGTTGCTCTTCCTTTATGGATGCAGAGCAGACGACCGCGAAGTCCACGCCGATGCACATCATAACGTTGGTGTGGTAGATAGCGGCGCCATCCTCGCCCGCGGCAGCAAACTCAACCAACTTATAGTCCATCCTGCGGGCAAACTCACCCAAAAGGTCCGCATCCGTGCGCGCCGACAGGCACGCATAGGCAATATGGTTTTGACGATCGAGAACGATGCTGCCGGTCCCCTCCAGATATTTCTCCTCGGCCTCGAACAGACTCAGGTCAATGCTTTGCTCAATCCTGAACCCATGGTCCGAACTCAGAGAACCCAGAATATCAGCGCGCCGTTCCGGTCTGCGGTTGCTCGCCATCATCGGGTAAAGAACGACGGTTCCGTCGGCATGCATGCTCAGCCAGTTATTCGGAAAAATAGAATCCGGCGTATGTGGCTCCTGCGTATCGTCAAAAACCACCACCTCTATGCCGACAGCCTCCAGCGTCGCCACCAGATTGTCGAATTCTACCAGCGCCTTCTCGTGGTCGCCGTCGTCGGTGGACGAATAGTCTTGCTGCTGAAAGCGGTTGCTTTCGGCGGTCTGCGGATTGGACTGAAAACGAGCCGGCCGGATCATCAGGACCGAGGAACTGGTCTGTGGCTCAGCCGGTCGGGCCATTATTTATCTCCATCGAAGCAACCCGGTCATTCTACTATTCCCCGGCCCTGGCCTACAGTGATTGCTATACTCTGCGGCCGCAGCCTGCCAATTCCGGCCCGGGTTTCAGGAAATGGACGAATCAGAAAAAATCAACAATGTACTTGAGGATGCCTCCCGGGCCATGGATTCGGGCGACTATCGAAAGGCATTTCAATTGACCCGCGAGGCCTGTGATTTGCAACCCGATAACGCCAAGCTTTGGATCACCGCCGGGACGCTGGGCGGCCGGCTCGGAGAACTCGAGCAGGCCGAGCATTGTCTGCGCAAGGCGCTGGCGCTGGCGCCTGACTCGGCAACGGCACTGGAAAATCTGAGCGTTACGCTGGTCGGCAGGGGGGAGGCCGAAAAAGCGCTGGAATACGCCACCCAGGCAATCCGTTTGCAACCGGCCGCCGCAACTTTTGACCGGCGCGGGTACATACTCGCGCAATTGCGGCGCCATGACGAAGCGATTCGTGATTTCCGCAAGGCACTGGATGCCGACCCGCAACTGGCCGATGCGCATAACAATCTTGGCGTCTCGCTGCAGGCTACCAGTTATAGCGAGGAAGCAATCGAGAGCTTTTCGCGCGCTGTTGAGCTGCGACCGGCATATGCTGATGCGTGGAACAACAAGGGGCTGGCCTGCCAGGCGCTGGGCAGGTTCGAGGAGGCGCTGGATGCACATCGCCAGGCAGTGGAGTCGGATCCGCAACACGGTAGCGCCCTCGCGGAACTCGCTGCGATTCTGGAGCGCGGCAACCAGGTCGTCGAGGCAAGGGATACCGCGGAACGCGCACTTGAAATTATGCCGGGCCAGTTCAAAGCCGGCCTGGTCCTTGCCGTACTCGATCGTCGCGACGACAACCTTGAATCGGCGGAAGCGCGCTGCCGGGCATTGCTGACCCACGCGGAAAGCGATCAGGAAAAAGGCGAGGTGTCGCTGGAACTGGCCCAATGCCTGGACAAGCTGCAGCGGTACGACGAGGCGTTCGGGTTTTTCGAACAGGGGCAGGAATCGTTGCTGAAAAGCTGGCAGCACGTACCCGACAAGGAAATTTATCTTGAGCAGGTCGACGCGAGCGCGCGATGGCCCAGGCCGGATAAATCCGCGGCCTTGAACATGTCCGCCCAGGACAAAAGAGTGCCTGCTTTTCTGGTCGGCTTCCCGCGATCCGGGACTACGCTGACAGCGAGGATGCTGGACGCGCACCCGGCTATCAGTACGAGCGACGAACAGCCGCTGGTGCCTCGCCTGATGCAGTTCGCCGAATCCAGTCTCGACCTGCAGCCCTGCTCGCTAACGGCAGATCAACGCGAGGTCCTTGCCGCCGAGTATTGGCGAATGGCGGCAACGGACATGGCCAGATCGGAGCCGGAAACGTTATTCCTCGACAAACTTCCGCTGAACATCACCCGTATCGGTTTCATTCGACAGGTATTTCCGCAGGCGAAAATTATTGTGGCGTTGCGTGATCCGCGCGATGCCTGCCTCAGCGCGTTCATGCAATCGTTCAAGCCAAACCCGGCTATGGTTCATTGCGTAAGTTTGGGTGGTGCGGCCGCCCTGTACTGCAAAGTAATGAATGCATGGCTGGAGATTTGCAAAAACGATTTGCCCGGGTTCTTTGAATCACGCTACGAGAACCTGGTCGAGAACTTCGAATCGTCTGCGCGACAATTACTCGAGTTTCTTGGCCTGGACTGGGCCGCGGATGTCGCCCGTTTCCATGAGAACGCCGGGTCCGATTACCTGAGTACCCCGAGTTACCAGGCGATTGGCAAACCCGTTTACCGGTCTGCGCGGAACCGGTGGCGGAATTACCGGAAACCTGTACAGGAAATAACGCCGTTGCTCGCCGAGTATCTGGCCGCTTTCGGTTATTCGGGTAGAGACTGAGGTCAACCGGCCGGAAGGCCGATTGCCGGCACCTGGCCATCATAGCCGTGCCCGAAGCCCCGCTACCCTTTCCGGTAAACCGCCGGATCGACATTCAGCTTGCCAAGATCACCATCGACCAGGGAAAGAGTCCTTGGATCTACCACCCTGCGCCACAAGAAGGGCACATAGGCGAGCAGAAACATGCCGAAATAACCCGATGGCAGTTGCGGGGCATCATCGAAATGCCTCAGGGACTGATATCTTCTCGAGGCGTGGTAGTGATGGTCGGAATGACGTTCAAGGTGAAATAACAAGATGTTGGATGCCACGTGGTTGGCATTCCAGGAATGCTTCGGCTGGCACGCCTCGTATCGTCCATCGGGCAGCTTTGCCCGGAGCAGGCCGTAATGCTCGACGTAGTTGGCGCCGGTAAGCTGGAACCATGCCACCGGCGCCTGCAGCAAAAGAAAGGCCAGGGCGAACCAGCCGAAATACACGGCCAGCAAACCATACAAAACCACAGACATCGTCAGCGATTGCAATATATTGTTGTTGAACGAGCATGGCTGCGTGCCCAGTCGCGCGAGGCGCTGCTTTTCGAGCCGCCAGCCGCGTCTGATGCCACCGGGAATCTCGCGTCTTGCGAACCGGTAAATGCTTTCGCCAAAACGGGAGCTTGCAGAGTCTTCGGGCGTCGCTACCTGCACATGGTGTCCCGCGTTATGTTCGCTATTGAAATGGGGATAAACGGGGACCGCCAGAACGATCTTCGCCAGGTTCTTCTCCAGCGCCGTTTTCTTGTGACCGAGTTCATGTCCGGTGTTGATTGCCATGCCGTTGACCATGCCGGTAGTAAATACCAGGGCGGCAAAACCCGACCAGCCGACATCATGCGAGCCCACGAACCAAGCCACGATAACCAGGGTGATGAAATACATCGGCACCGCGGCAAAGGTCAAGTAGCGGTAATAGCGGTCGTCTTCGAGTTGCGGAACGATTTGTTCCGGCGGGTTTCTCTCATCCTCGCCGAGCCAGAAATCCAGCAGCGGAACCAGCGTGTAAATCGACAGCAAGGGAATCCACATCGTCCATTGCCGGCCACTGAGCATCAGCAAAGCGATACTGAGCAGCGGCAGCAATGGGAAAACCGTGGCGATCATCCACCCGTACCGGCGGGTGTCCTGGTATTTGATCTCTCGCTTCCCGGCGATTGACACTGAATAGCTACGCATAAACCGTACCCCACGGAGCCTTTGGCTACCGGAATGCGCATCTTCCGGCCCAACAGCCGCGTTGGGAGCAGTATAGCGCCACCTGTGGGTCGATGCAGGGTCCGCGACGGCTCCGCTGGATGATATGTAACTTATTGAATTTATGAAAAAAAATGCAAATAATGTGATTCCACGCATACCACCGGCATACGGCTTGATGGCATAGTACGGATATCCGGATCAATCCCAAGGGCGTTTTCCTGCCATCGTCGGGAGCGGGCAACCCGGGCTTCAATATCGTTTTCCGGGTCCGCGTCGACTAGCAGGCCGTTGAGAAAGCTTTATGCGGCACAATCCGGCGTTAAAAATCGGCTCGCAATGCTCACC
>Ga0209980_10001884_pt1 | contig 11524 bp, 7 predicted proteins | sample CR02metaG_FD_183611 | JGI IMG/M metagenome (GOLD analysis project Ga0209980, IMG submission 183611) | Deep subsurface microbial communities from Mariana Trench to uncover new lineages of life (NeLLi) - CR02 metaG (SPAdes) (version 2) | ecosystem: Environmental > Aquatic > Marine > Ocean trench >... | reverse complement strand
TGTTTCGACCGAGGAGTCCCGATTTCAACTCAACGGCGCACTGCTCAAGCTCAATGATGGCGGTCTCGAATTAGTTGCGACCGACGGCCATAGACTGGCGCTGATAGAAAACGACCTGCCGGGTTGCAAGGCAGCGGACGGGGTACTGGTTCCGCGTAAGGCGCTTCAAGAGCTGCAACGCTTCGAAGATGAAGGTGACATGTCGTTTCGCAGAAGTGAACACCACTTGTCCTTTCGCTTGGGTACCCGGGAGCTGATCTGCCGAATTCTCGAAGGCACGTTTCCGGATTACAACCGGGTGATCTCGAAAGAAAACGACCGCCAAGCCGTGTTCGACAAAAAGGCTCTGTCCCAGGCGGTGCAGCGGGTAGCGCTGTTGACCGGGGATCGCACGCGAGCGGTCCGACTCGCGCTGGTCAAGGGTAACTTGACCATAACGGCAGCCAATCCCGATCTTGGCGAAGCGATGGAGGAACTGCCCTGTGACTACGACGGTGAAGAACTCAAGATAGGGATGAATCCGGACTACTTGGTCCACTTTCTGTCCGCCTTGGATACCGACAAAGTCAGGCTTGACCTGAAGGACGAGAACACCCAGTGCATTGGCTATCCGGTCGACGGCGAGGACAAGCGATACCTGTGCGTCATCATGCCCATGCGAATCTGAGCCCTGCTCGAAAGCATCTCATTTCAAGACTTTCGTTGTTTCGAAAGCTCGAGTTGGGCTCCCGGCAGTGGCCGTCACATCCTCGTCGGCGATAACGGTGCCGGCAAGACGTCGGTACTCGAAGCGATCTATTTTCTAGCCACAACCCGTAGTTTCCGCACGAGTCGTCTGGTCGATTGCCGGCGCTGGCAGTGTGAGGAGTTCTGGGCCAGGGGGCGGCTGGAGGGCGAGCGCGGAGACGAGTTGGTGGCCTCTTGGAGGCCGAGCGGAACCCGGCGGATCATCAACGGCAAGGAGGTGGCGCTGGGCGAGTATCTATCGCGATTACCAGCATTTTCCTGGTCCACACGCGACGACCCATTACTCGATGGCGATCCGGCATCGCGGCGCAGGTTGCTGGATCAGGGCATTGTTTCCAAAAAGCCCCTCGAAGTAGAGGTTCTCGCACGCTATCGGCGCGTGCTAATGGCGAAGAGGCGGCTCCTGGCCGAGGGCGGCGAATTGGGGCCCGACGACACCATCGCGGCCTGGAACCAACTCCTTGCTGAGGTTGGCTGCGAGTTGATTCGGCTCCGAAGCGCTTACGCAAGCGAACTCCAATCCGCTTTCGAGGAAACTGTTGCCGAGAACTGCATCGAACTTCAACCGGTAGACTTTCGTTATCGACCCAACCCCGCCGCGGGGGCCGAGTCGGTAGCCGATTTCCTCGAGGCCTTGGAACGCGAGCGTGGCCGCGAGTTGCGGCGCAAGAGGAGTCTCGTCGGGCCTCACCGGGACAGCCTCGAAATTCGATGGGGCATGTCGGACATCGGTCGCTCGGCATCGGCCGGAGAGCGCAAGCTCTTCGGCCTGGTGCTGACAGCGGCCAGGCGCCGGGTTCTAGTGGCCGCTGGGCGTGAACCGATCATTTTGCTGGACGACTTCGATGCAACGCTGGACGGCCCCCATCTGGAGGCCGCCTGGCGGCTCTTCGAGGGCATGCCACAAGTGATCGCATCGTCGACTGATCCGAGGACCGGCCGCCGATTCTCAGGGGTCACTTGCTGGCGCCTGAGAGGCCATCGTATCGAGCCGTTGTAGGGATTTGGATGTTCTCCTGAAGGGTCGGAAAAGAGAGTTTTAAACTACTGATTTCAATGGGTTTATATCTTTGAAAATGGTCCCGGTGGTGATATAGTTTGGGCAGGGCAAAGGTCGCCCGATCAGACCCATTTCTGGGGTCACCGACAGTTCGATTCCGGAGGGCTTTGCCTGTGAAAAGGCGGCCCGGGAAGCAACTCGCCAGGGGTGTCCAAGACCCCGGCCGCGAGTGGTAGGAAGCTCGGCGCAGGCCTTTTTCCGAGGAGGCTTGACTTTGACGACCGCAACCACACCGAGCTATTCCGCGGACAGCATCACGGTTCTCAAGGGACTCGAGGCGGTTCGCAAACGGCCGGGGATGTACATCGGAGATACCGACGACGGATCGGGTCTACACCATCTGGTTTTCGAACTCGTTGACAACGCAATCGACGAAGCCCAGGCCGGTTACTGCTCGAAGATAAAGGTCACGATTCACACCGACAATACGGTGACGGTAGAGGACAACGGTCGCGGAATCCCGGTCGATATGCACAAGGGAGAGGGGCGCTCGGCAGCCGAGGTCATCATGACCGAGCTACACTCCGGCGGTAAGTTCGACAACAATTCATACAAAGTTTCCGGCGGTCTTCATGGCGTCGGCGTTTCGGTTGTGAACGCTCTTTCCGAGCGGCTCGAACTCGAGATCAAGCGCGACGACAGGGTCTGGGTTCAGACCTATCACCGCGGGTTTCCCGACAAGGCCATCGAGCCGATCGGCAAGACCAAGAAAACCGGTACCAAGGTGACCTTCGCGCCGGATCCGCAGATCTTCGGCGACTTGGAGTTTCACTACGAGACGCTGTCGCAGCGTCTTCGCGAGTTGTCTTTTCTGAACCGGGGGGCCCATATCGAGCTTCTCGATGAGCGTAGCGACAAGAGGGCCTCGTTTAACTACTCGGGTGGCATTCAGAGCTTCGTCGAACATTTGAATCGTAACAAGACACCGCTGCACAAGAAGCCGATCCATCTGGAGGTTAGCCGCGATGGAGACGCTGACGGTGAACGAGTCGAAGTCGCCATGCAATGGAACGACGGCTATCAGGAACAGATCTTCTCCTTCACCAATACCATCAACAACCGAGACGGTGGCGCTCATCTGTCAGGTTTCAAGGCTGCGTTGACCCGCACCGTAAATGCCTACGCCAACGCTTCGGGACTACTCAAAAGCGTCAAAGACAACCTCAGCGGAGACGACGTTCGCGAGGGCCTCACGGCCGTGGTTTCGGTCAAGATCAAGGACCCCAAGTTCTCGGGCCAGACCAAGGACAAGCTCGTGTCCTCAGAGGTCAAGGGCTGGGTGGAGCAGGTCGTCAACGAGCGCCTCGGTAGCTTTCTCGAAGAGAACCCCAAGATCGCAAAGAGGGTGATTTCGAAGTGCCTCGAGGCCGCCAGGGCACGAGAGGCTGCGCGCAAGGCAAGAGAACTTACCCGCCGCAAGGGCGCGTTGGGATCTTCTACTCTGCCGGGCAAATTGGCGGACTGCAGCGAGCGCAATCCCGAGTTTTCCGAGCTGTTTCTGGTCGAGGGCGAATCGGCCGGCGGCACGGCGAAACAGGGGCGAGACCGCACCTTTCAGGCGGTATTGCCGCTCAAGGGAAAGATTCTCAACGTCGAAAAGGCGCGCTTCGACAAAATGCTTTCGTCCGAAGAAATCCGAACGCTGATCTCGGCGCTCGGCACGGGCATAGGCAAAGATGATTTCGACGTTGCCAAGCTCAGGTATCACAAGCTCATCATCATGTGCGACGCCGACGTCGACGGCAGTCACATTCGAACGCTTATCTTGACCTTCTTCTACCGACAGATGCCCGAGGTGATCGAGCGCGGGCACCTCTACATCGCCCAGCCCCCGCTCTACAAGATCGCGGAGGGTCGCAAGGAGACGTACCTCAAAGACGACGACGAGTACCAGGAATTTCTGGTTCAGAGGATCCAGGAGAGCTGGGAGTTGGAGGTTCACGCCAACGGCGACAAGAACAACCACAAGGGCGCGCGACTGGCGAACTTTCTGACCAAAACGGGAGAGTTTCTGCGCGCCGAGGGTCGACTCTGCGCCCGGGGCTACCCCAAGGACGCACTGCGCGCCGCGCTGGAGCATGATCTCACCACCCGGGAATCCCTGCGCGACCGCAAGCGCGTGCAGACCGTCGCCGAGATCATCGAAGCCTCGGGTTTTCACTCGGTAGAGGTCGAAGAGGACGAGGAGCACGGGACCGCAGCGATTTCTTTCGTCAGCCGGAGAGACGGCGTCGAGCGTCGAGTGCGTGTTGATTGGGAGCTGATCTCGGCCGCGGACTACCGCGCGATGTACCGCAACAAGGTCGGCATGGCCGTCCTCGGCGCCGACAGATTCGTGCTCCGCCACAGGGATGAGGAAACCGAGTATCAAGCCCTGGAAGAGGCCCTGGAAGCGGCCTTCGCCGGAGCCACGAAGGGACTTACGATCCAGCGCTACAAGGGCCTCGGAGAAATGAACGCCGAGCAGCTTTGGGTGACCACGATGAATCCGAAGAAACGCCGGCTGCTCAGGGTGGCCGTCGAAGACAACGTTGCTGCCGATGAGATCTTCACCGTGTTGATGGGCGACCAGGTGCAGCCTCGGCGGGAGTTCATCATGTCGAACGCCCTCAATGTTGTGAATCTCGACGTCTAGTCGAGTTCTTACCGGTCGAGAAAAAGGTAGAGAAGCCGTGAGCGAGCAAGACCGATTGCTGCCCTTTGACGACGCCGTGGTCGTCGACATCGAAGATGAGATGAAGCGCAGCTATATCGATTACGCCATGAGCGTGATCGTCGGCCGGGCACTTCCGGAGGTGCGCGACGGATTCAAGCCGGTACATCGTCGGGTGCTCTACGGCATGTGGGAAAGCGGCAACCGCTCGAATCGGCCGTACAAGAAATCCGCCCGCATCGTCGGCGACGTCATGGGCAAGTACCATCCCCACGGCGATGCGGCGATCTACGACACGGTTGTGCGCATGGCCCAGGACTTCTCGATGCGCTACCCGTTGGTCGATGGGCAAGGCAACTTCGGCTCCATCGACGGAGATTCCGCGGCCGCGATGCGCTACACCGAGGTTCGGCTCACCAAGCTCGCCGAGGAGTCGCTGCGTGAGGACATCGACAAGGAGACGGTGGACTGGACCCTCAACTACGACGGCTCCCTTCAAGAACCGGTGGTTCTGCCGGCCCGGGTCCCGAACCTTCTTGTCAACGGCAGCGCCGGCATCGCGGTGGGCATGGCCACGAACATTCCTCCGCACAACCTGGGCGAGATCATCGACGCCCTGATGCTTGTGATCGATCAGAGCGAGGTCAGCCTGGAGGACTTGCTGCGAGCCGTTCCAGGGCCGGACTTTCCCACAGCAGGCTTCATTCATGGCCGGCAGGGCATCCGCGACGCCTATGCGACCGGGCGCGGCAGCATTCAAGTCCGCGCGCGGGCGTCGATCGAGACCCGGAAACGCGGCGACAAGCAGGCGGTCATTATTACGGAGCTTCCCTACCAGGTGAACAAGGCGAGACTGCTCGAGAAGATCGCCGACCTGGTGCAGCAAAAGCGAATCGAGGGAATTACCGATTTGCGCGATGAGTCCGACCGCAACGGTATTCGCATCGTGGTCGACATCAAGCGCGACCAGATCGCCGAGGTGGTGCTCAACAAGCTCTACAAGTTGACTCCGATGCAGACCACCTTCGGGATCATCTTGCTCGCGATCGTCGACAACCAGCCCAAGGTACTGACGCTGCTCCAGATGCTCGAGCATTTCCTGAATCACCGCAAAACCGTCGTGGTTCGGCGCACTCGCTACGATCTGCGCAAGGCCGAAGAGCGGGCACACATTCTCGAGGGTATCCTCAAGGCGCTCGACCAACTCGACGAGATCATCACCGCGATTCGCTCGAGTCGGACTCCCGCGGAAGCAAAAGGGCGCTTGATCTCCGAGTTCTCGTTGAGCGAACCCCAGGCCCAAGCCATCTTGGAGATGAGGCTACAGAAGCTAACCGGGCTCGAGCGCGACAAGGTGGTCGAGGAGTACAGGAATCTGACCGCTTTGATCGAGGGCCTGCGAGCCGTTCTGGCGTCGGACGAGTTGGTGCTGGTCGAGATCCGAAAGGAGCTTCTCGAGATCCGGGAGAGCTACGGCGACCCGCGCCGAACCGAGATCGTTTCCGAAATGGAAGACATCACGGTCGAGGACATGATCGCCGACGAGGAGATGGTGATCACGGTGACCAACGCGGGCTATGTCAAGCGGTCACCGCTATCGATCTACCGAGCGCAAAACCGAGGCGGCAAGGGCCGGCGAGGAATGGTGGCCAAAGAGGGCGACTTCGTCGAGCACCTCTATGTCGCAAGCGCCCACAGCTACATTCTCGTCTTCACCGAGAAGGGGCAGGTTCACTGGCTCAAGGTCCACGAAATCCCGCAAATGGGTCCGGCTTCCCGGGGCAAGGCGATCGTCAATCTCCTGCAGCTCTCGGTCGACGAACGGGTGGCGACAACGGTGGCCGTGCGCGAATTCACCGACCACGAATTTCTGATCTTCGCCACCGAGAATGGGACCGTCAAAAGAACGGCTCTCGCGGAGTACTCGCGGCCCCGCGCCGGGGGCATTCGCGCGATCAACATCGACGAGGGCGACCGCCTGCTGGGCGTCAAGCGCACCGATGGCTCGAGGTCTATTCTGCTGGCGACAGCCAAGGGCTTTGCAATTCGCTTTGCCGAAACGGATGCCAGACCGCTGAGCCGGGCGACCCGAGGTGTGCGCGGAATACGCCTGCGCAAGGGGGATCGGGTGGTTGCCATGGAATCGCTCGACCCCGAGGGCGGCGAGATTCTGTCCTTGACCGAGCGTGGAGTCGGCAAGCGCACCAGGGTCTCTCAGTACCGAATCCAAGGCCGGGGCGGCAAGGGCATCATCAATCTCAAGGTCTCGAAGAAGACCGGCGCGGTAATCGGGGCGCGTCAAGTCGTTGCGAGCGATGGCCTGATGCTGATTACCCTGCAAGGAAAGATCATTCGGATCGGAGTGAGCGGCGTGCGACTCAGCAGCCGCTCGACTCAGGGGGTCAAACTGATGAAACTCGATGCCGGGGATCTGGTCGTGGCGGTCGCGAAGCTCGCGGAGGGCGACCGACCCGACGAACATGGAGAAGACGGAGACGAAAACGCGGAGGAGTCCGCAGCGTCGACGCAGCTGACGACCGTATCGACCGAACCCACGGACTAGCCGGTTAGGCGGGGGAAGTCCTTGCAGGCGACCGTCGAACCCGGGTGCGACAGGAACCTCCGATGTGGTGTTTGGGCAGTTTTGGTCGAGAGGCGAGCGAGTTCGGTTTGCGCGAGCAAAGGTGAAGCCGATGATTGGTGCACCCAGCAGCACGCTCTCCGCCTGCGGCCGGAGAGCCGCACTTTGCCGAGAGCCTTGGGACGCGGCGCTTGCCTGAGGAACAACTCTCGATGCCGCCGGGGACGCTGTTGCGTTGGGGCTCCTGGATCTATCTTGCCCTGGCGGTCACCGCGGTCCTGTGGCTCGGGCTTCGCGACGGAGCGATTCCTCTTGCGCTGTTCTTCGATCTGGGCGCTTGGTGGGCCGACCTGGCTGCCGGCGGTCTCGCCGCGGCGGCAATTGTTGGTCTCTGGCATCTCGGATTGCTAGCGTTGCCAAGTGCGCGGGCACTCGAACGAACAATCCAAGAGACCCTCGGTCCGCTGACCACTTCCGAGGTCCTCACCCTGGCGGTTGTTTCGGGCTTCGCCGAGGAACTCTTTTTTCGTGGCGCGGTTCAGTCCCACTGGGGGATTGTGCCGACAACGATTCTCTTTGCCTTGCTCCATACGGGGCCGGGTCGGGAATTCCGTGTGTGGACCGTGTTTGCCCTCTTTGCGGGAGCCGTTTTGGGGGCGCTCATGATCTGGCGCGGCAATCTCCTGGCGCCGGCGGTTGCCCACGTCGCGGTCAACCTGTTCGGCCTTGCGCGCCTGCAAAGACGGTCCCCCGAACCCTCTCGGGATGCCTCTTGAGCCTCTGTTAAGCTGATCGCCCTTTGGTTGGAGGTTCAGAATGGCGACGGACTCGGCAGATGTTTTCAGACGCCTTGAAAGCGAGCAGGCTGGATACTTGGAGGAGCTGAAGGATTATCTACGGATACCTTCGATCTCGACCGACCCGGCGTATTCCGACGACGTTCACAAGTGCGCGGAGTTCGTCAAAGACCAACTCGTCGCGGCGGGTCTCGAAGCCAACATTGTCTCGACCGATCGCTATCCATTGATCTACGGCGAATGGCTCGGAGCAAGAGACAAACCGACCATCCTCTTCTACGGGCACTACGACGTCCAGCCGCCGGATCCGATCGACGAATGGCGCAACCCGCCGTTCGAGCCCACCGAAGAGGGTGACCTGCTGGTGGCACGAGGTGCCACCGACGACAAGGGTCAGTCGTTCGCCCACATCAAGGCCGTGGCCTCGATCCTGGCGGAGCGCGGCGCCCTTCCGGTCAATGTCAAGTTCCTGATCGAGGGCGAGGAGGAATCAGGAGGGGAGTCGATCGAGCGCTTCGTTCGCGAGCGGGGTGCCGAGAAGCTGGCCTGTGACGCGATCGTCGTGTCGGATTCCTCGATGTTCGCCCCCGGGCGGCCATCGCTTCTGTACGGGCTCAAAGGTCTCGCCTACATGGAACTGCGGGTGGACGGCCCGAACCGGGATCTTCACTCGGGCACCTTCGGTGGCGCGGTCGCCAACCCGGCGAATGCGCTTGCCTACATCATTTCGCAGTTGCTCGACCATCAAACCGGCAAGGTCAGGATCCCCGGATTCTACGACCAGGTGTTGCCGCTCGAGGACTGGGAGCGCAAGGCCTTTGCCGCGCTACCCCACGACGAAGACGCCTATCGAGCGGAGCTTGGAATCGCAGCAACGTTTGGCGAAGAGGGCTACTCGACGCTCGAGCGCTCCTGGGCTCGCCCGACCTGCGACGTCAACGGAATTTTCGGTGGCTATCAGGGCGAGGGCGCAAAGACCGTGCTGCCAGCATGGGCGGGCGCCAAGGTTTCGATGCGCTTGGTGCCGAACCAGGACCCCGACAACATCGCCCGGTTGTTCGCGGACTATGTCGAGTCGATCGCTCCGGTAGGCGTGCGGGTGTCGGTGAGCTGGAATCACGGCGCGGATCCGGTGCTGATCGATGCCAAGGGCCCGCTCGTCGAGGTCGCCATGGCGGCCCAAGAGGATGTCTGGGGCCACAAGCCGGTGCTGATTCGCGAAGGCGGATCGATTCCCATTGTCGGCACGTTTTCCGAGGTCCTGGCTGTGCCGGTTCTGCTGATGGGCTTCGGCCTAAGCGATGACCGGCTCCATTCTCCGAACGAGAAGTTCAACATCAGCCACTTCTACAACGGCATCCGAACGACGGTGCGGCTGCTGGATCGCGCCGCGGATATTTAGTTCGTTGCGGAAAAGTCGTGGCCACGCGTCGGCGAATGGGGAGGAACGAGAGCTCAAGTTCCGCTGCGAGGACCTCAGCAGCCTGCGAGAGAGATTGATCGAGGCCGAGGCGGAAAGAGTTTCGGCGTCGATCAAGGAGATCAATTGGGTTCTAGACCGTGACGGCGACCTGGCGGGGCGGGGCGAGTTGCTTCGAGTGCGCTCGCAGGGAACCGACGCGCGTCTCACCTTCAAGGGGCCGGCTCGCTTCGAGGAGGGAGCGAAGATTCGGAGCGAACGCGAAGTCGGAGTCGATGACTACGAGGGGACCCTCGCGATCCTTCGAGCACTGGGCTTCGAGGTCAGCCGCAGGTACGAGAAGTTTCGCGAAACCTGGCGAGTGGGCGGCGTTTTGGTGTGCTTAGACCACACACCGATGGGTGATTTTGTGGAGTTCGAGGGATCGCAGGCCGACCGCGTCGCGGAGCGCTTCCGGTTCTTGCCCGCCGAAGCCGAACGTGGCAACTATCTGGACCTTTACGAAACGTACCGACAAGAGCACCCGGACGCCCCCGAGGACATGATCTTCCCTTGAAGACTCCGCGGTTTCGCGCTGTCGTTCTTGCCGCCGGATTCGGCGCCAGGCTCCGACCGCTGACGCTCTCGCTGCCCAAACCTCTGCTTCCCGTGGCGGGGAGGCCGATATTGGGTCACACTCTCCGAGCACTTCGAAAGTGCGGCTGTGAGGCGGTAGCGATCAATCTCCACTATCAAGGAGAAAAGATCGCTTCGCGCTTCGGTTCGGACTTCGAGGGTATGCCGATTCGATACTCACGCGAAGACGACATCCAAGGCACGCTGGGTGCCTTGGCGCCGTTGCGGTCATTTCTCGATGAGGCCGAGCTTGTGGTTGTGATCAACGGTGACAGCTTGGCTCGCTGGCCGCTCGCCAAGCTCCTGCGATACCATCAAAAGCACTCGCCGCGAGCGACCCTCATGGTTTCCTCGCGAGCGCGCCCTGAGGACTACGGGGGTGGCATTGGCATCACGCGCGAAGGTCGTGTGACGACGTTCGAACCACCACAACCGGCCGCGGGCAACGGGTGCGATCCGGCCGATCCACCCGGGTCGGAGGAGCCCCAAGAGCCAAGAGAGGTCAAGCGAAGAGTTTTTGCAGGAGCGCACATTTTCTCTCCTGGGCTTCTCGAGAGCATGGCCCGACCCCCGTCCGACTTCGTTCGTGATCTGTACCAGCCGCTGGTCGAGAACGGCGAGCGAATCGATGCCGTCGAGAGCGGCAAGCAATGGTTTGATCTCGGTACACCGAAGCGCTATCTCGATGGGGTTATCGGCTGGGTGGGCACGAACAGCTGGCGTCGCCGCGGCTGGCGCAGCGCCGCGGCGGAAGTGGACCCCGACGCCTCGGTGAAGAGTTCGGTGCTCGAGGCCGGCGTGAAGGTCGGTCGAGGGGCGCGCATTCGCCGGTCGCTGGTTCTTCCCGAGGCATCGATTGGTGTCGACTGCAAGGTGACCGACTCTGTGATCGGCCTTGCGGTGGATCTTCCGTCGGGCACGGTGGTCGAGAGTCGTTTGGTCACCGAGGCCCGCGCCGACACCCCGCCACACGGCAGCGCCTCGATCGTCGGCGGGCTCGTCTACGACCGTCTCGGCAACGATTAGCCTGCCGAACACAAAACGCTCACGTATTGAAGCGCGCTCCCTACGACATAGCTACCGGCTATGCCTTTGGTTGCGCGCCTTGCCTGCGCCGCAGATCACGCGACTCCACGTGACCGCTTTTGTGTTCGGCAGTACTGGCGTAAGCTGGCGCGAGTGCCCGGGTCGCGCTACAGGCTGATCGTGTTCGATTGGGACGGAACTCTTCTGGACTCAATCGCCACGATCGTAGGCTGTACCCAGGCGACGCTGGCGGAATTGGACTTGCCGCGAGCGGACGAAGCCGGCATTCGGTCGGCCATCGGCCTGGGAATTCACGAGATGGTGCAGTCGTTTTGCCCAGGATGCAGCGCAGCGACCTTCGACAGAATCGTCGTGGTGTATCGAAGACTCTGGTTCGAACGGTTCGCAAACGAGCCGCGTGTCTTCGAGGGCGTCCGGAATCTCCTCGCGGGGCTTGTGGACGAGGGGCGTCTCTTGGCGATTGCTACCGCGAAGAGTCGACGGGGCCTTTCGGGTGACCTCGAACGAACCGGCCTGAACCGCTTCTTCCGAGCCAGTCGCAGCGCCGACGACGCGGCCGGCAAGCCCAATCCCGAAATGCTCTTCGGCCTTCTCGAGGAACTCG
>Ga0209980_10001882_pt1 | contig 11529 bp, 8 predicted proteins | sample CR02metaG_FD_183611 | JGI IMG/M metagenome (GOLD analysis project Ga0209980, IMG submission 183611) | Deep subsurface microbial communities from Mariana Trench to uncover new lineages of life (NeLLi) - CR02 metaG (SPAdes) (version 2) | ecosystem: Environmental > Aquatic > Marine > Ocean trench >... | reverse complement strand
CTCATGGCCGACACTCTCGAAGTGTTCACGGCCGGCCTCGTTCTACCTCTGGCCTTAAGGGGGATCTGGGCGTCGGCGGGATGGCCTTCTGCTCATCATTTACGAGCTTGGCTGCTCCTGCGGCATGGTCGTGAATGGTCCCCTACTCCAAGACGGGCCACCACATCCGGGGAGAGGGGGTTTCCCCCGCGATATCCCCAGAGCCACACCCCTGATTTCCGGGGACATCGTTTCGGTGGAGCGCTCGATGAGGTCAGCGGGTTGCTGCACGGGTTGGTTGGAATCCCCACTTGAATATCGGCCAGAGTTGCCGGGCGCGCCGCCATCTGCCGTTCTTCGGAACGTGTGCCGACTCGCACCGCGACGAGGGTAAGATCCAGTGACTGATGACGAGCTGGAGTTCATTGTTCCGGATTTCGAGGACGATGACATAAAGGACCTAGAGTTGGAACCAACCGCGGAGCCGGAGGGTTCTGACAGCGGAACCTCCGAGGGACGGCCTCGACGAACTTCGTTGGTCTTTGGCGACCTGAAGGGGATGCTGCAAGCGCACCGCCGGTGGTTTGAGTCGGACGGTGCGGAGGGAAAGCGAGCGGACTTGCAGCAGGGCTTCCTCTACCAGGCCAGGCTGTCGGAGGCCTTGCTTGCCAAGGCCAACGCCCAGGAGGCGTACCTCTCTGAAGCTGATCTCGCAGGGGCCAACCTGGAGCAAGCGAATCTCGCTGCGGCGAATCTGGAGCGGGCCAACCTCGAGGGAGCCAACCTGCGCGGGGCGAACCTTGCCGGTGCCGACCTGAGCGGCGCCAACTTGACTCAAGCCGTACTGCTGGACACCAATCTGCAGGACGCAAACCTCTCCGAGACGCAAGGAGTAACAGAAGAACAGCTGGCGGGTGCGAATCTCGCGGGCACCACCCTACCGGAAGGAATGACAGGATTACGTGGCTTGAAGGTCGTCACCGAAATGTGGAAGAATGCCCGCCTGTACTTTCTCACGACGTTGGCGGCGAGTGCGTATTCGTGGCTGACCATATCCACAATGACCGATGTAAACTTGATAGCCAGGGCTGCATCGTTTCGTCTGCCGATCATCGGGGTTGAGATTCCCACGTTTGTTTTCTATTGGGCGGCACCGGTTTTCCTGCTCGCGTTTTTTGTCGAATTCCACCGCTACACGCCGCGCGTCTTCAGGGAACTGGCGAAACTCCCAGCCGTGTTCCCGGATGCCCGACGTCTAGATGAGGTATTCGCCCCCTGGCCTCTGGCGGGCTTGATACGTTCCCACGCCACGTGGCTGCCGGCGGAACGTTCGTCTTGGTCCCGACTCCGCTCGATGATCGAAGTGATGCTAGGGTGGTGGGTTGTGCCATTCACCCTTTATCTCTTCTGGTTAAGACTTGTGCCGAGGCATGACCTTCCGGTAACGGCGTTGCATGTCGTCCTTATTGCGGCTTGTGTCGGCTTCGGCTTCGTATCTTATCGCGGTGCAACCGAGACGCTGCGAGGCGAAGAGGAGACTCCGTTCCGGCTGAGCCAACTGGTGAAGGGGTTGGGCACGCCCCCGGGTATTGCGGCGGTCATCGGCCTCGCAGGCGTTGTTTTCCTCTCGGCCGCAGCGTTTTCCGGATGGAAGCCGTTGTCAGAGTCCGTAGACTCTCGACTACAAACCACCTTGCGGAGGATAGGTTATCGGGCCTATGCCGACGTTACCGAGCAACAGGTATCCACTAAACTCGATGGCTGGACGCCTGGTGATACCATTCTAATACAGGCCGCTGATCTCGAGGGTGTCGACCTTCGATATGCCAGAGCGGGCGCTGCGTTTTTTGGGAATGCCAACCTCCGTGGGGCCAACCTCGATGGTGCCGTCTTATCGTCATCCAACTTCGCGGGTTCTGACTTGAGTAACGCCTCGCTCAGGGGAGCCTCGCTTGCCAATATCCGTCTTGGTGGAGCGACGCTTCTTGGTGCTACACTGGACAGTAGCGATGTTCGAGGCGCCGACCTTCAGAGTGTGAACCTCATCGGGGCATCGCTGTTGGATATCCGCGGCTGGCGCGAAATTCGGAGTGTGACGGGAGCCAATCTCCGCAGTGTCCGGAATTCGCCCGATGGCTTTCTTGAGTGGGCCTTTCAGAATGGTGCTGTGTGTGTGGAGAGCATGGAGACCTGGAGTGCCGTGCGCAGGGGTGAGATGGAAATGCCATCACCACCGAGCGACGTGGACCTCTACACTTACTGCGGGGCGTCTGGCGACGAACCCGAGACCGTTGTGCTTGCGGCCGTCGAGATCAATCCGGCGGCAGACACGGTAACGGCCCTGGGCGTGATAGTTCAGTTTGAGGCGATCGCGCGGGATACCTCGAACAACACGCTCTCCGGCCGGATCTTCAACTGGGGTTCCTCGGATACCAGTGTTGCCACGGTCGATAGGATGGGGAAAGTCGTGACGGCGGGAGCGGGAACGACCACGATCACGGCCACGACGGGCGGAGTCTCCAGTTCGACTGGGCTGACCGTGAGCATACTGGTTGCGGAGGATGTGGATCCGCCCGAGCCGGTCGCGACGGTGGAAGTCATCCGGCTGCTTGCCACACTCACTGCGGTTGGCGACAGCGTGCGGCTTAACGCAGTTGCGCGCGGATCGAGCGGTAATCCTATCTCTGGCGCAGCGTTCACCTGGACGGTCTCAGATTCTCAGGTGGTCACCGTGGATACCGCCGGTTTCGCAACAGCCGTAGCGAACGGATCGGCGACGATCACCGCCACGACACCCGATGGCGTTGCCGGGTCGGTCCTGCTCACTGTGAATCAGGTGACATTCACCGTCGAGGTAACCGGGGAGATTGATTCCATCCTGAAGGATGACACGACCCGCTTCACGGCCATACCAAGAGATGCAAACGGCCACACCGTGGGTAACGCCACGGTTACCTGGTCCAGTTCAAATACGCTGGTCGCCACGGTCAACTCCACGGGCCAGGTAAGGGGGCGGGCAAGGGGATCGACGACGATCAACGCCATGAGTGGACCGGCGGCGGGCGGCGCGGCGCTGAAGGTGACGGCTCTCGAATTTGCTGCTGTAACTGCCGGGGTCCGGCACACTTGCGCCCTCACTGTGAGCGGCCCTGCCTACTGCTGGGGGGCGAACAGCGAAGGCCAGCTTGGCGACGGCTCGCGCATTGACCGGATCATGCCCGCGCCCGTCGCCGGTGGAGTCAGGTTCCAAGCCCTGGACAGCGGCCACAACGACCAGGCGGCACACACATGTGGCCTCACGGCTGCCGGTGTACTCCACTGTTGGGGACGTAATACCTCGGGCCGACTCGGCGTCGGATCGACGGTTGCTGCTGGTGTCCCTGTCCGGGGTGGGTTCACGTTTGCCGCCGTAAGCGCCGGTTTTCGGCATACCTGCGGCGTGACCACCAGCGGCGAAGCTTACTGCTGGGGGGATAACACGCTTGGCGCCCTCGGTAACGGGACGGAGCGCGGATCCAGCTTACCCGTTCGAGTTTCCGGCCAGCTTGCTTTCCAGTCGATAAGCACCGGGGGCTTTTTCACCTGCGGCGTCACCGTTGGAGGCCAGGCGTACTGTTGGGGCATGAACCGGAGCGGGCAGCTCGGCAACGGTTCCACAGACCAGGACGCTCATCCCTCCCCGGAACCAGTTCGCGCTGATGTCACGTTTCGGTCAGTGGCCGCTGCTTTGGCCTATGCCTGCGCCGTGAGTACCAGCGGTGAGATGTACTGTTGGGGATCCAATAGCACTGGGCAACTCGGCACGGGCGGCAGGACCAGCAGTGCCGTTCCTGTGGCCGTCTCAAGCGGCCTCTCCTTCCGGATGGTAAGTGTAGGTGGTCATAGCTGCGGGATAACGACCAATGATGAGGCGTACTGCTGGGGTGCCAATGGCAGCGGCCAGCTTGGAGACGGCTCTCGGGTGGGTGCAGGCGATGTCCGTGCCGTTCCTGCGCGTGTTTCCGGCCGGCTTCGGTTCCGGTCGGTGAGTGTTGGTGCGGATCATACTTGCGGGGTCACCACCAACCGCGTCGTGTATTGCTGGGGATCGAATGAACACGCCAAACTTGGGGCCTCGACCACCGAGACGTGCAATGGACGTCCCTGCAGCAGAACGCCGATGAAGATCCGGGGTCAGCGGTAAGCAAGTTGATGTGAGCCGTAGCAAGCCGATGCCAGGAGGATGACGCCGAGAGTTGTCGCTTTGCTCGCCCAAAGATTCGCTATCCCCCGCACGACTTGACAGAAGAACTGATCGAGAAGGACGATTGGCGAGCGGTGACGTATTCCTTGAATGGTGGGGCAACCGCTTTCGTCGTGTCTATCAGCTTGTGCCCGCCGCCCTTGCCTTGACCAGGAGATCTGCTATGCGCGCTGGAAAGACTGAATGGGTTCCCACGGGTCTCATCGCGGTCTGTTTTGCCGTCTCCTTAACATCGTCTGACTCCAGACCGTGGCGCCCACTAACGCCGGGGTATGGTGGTGATGCCGCCGAAGTGGCGCAGGCGTTTCTCGAATCCTTGGATGACGCGGCACGTACCAGGGCCGTCTTTCCGTTTGACGGCGAGGAGCGGTTCGACTGGCACTTTGTACCGCGTGAGCGAAAGGGGTTGCCCCTCGAGGGCATGACGCCGGACCAGCGAAGGGCGGCCCATGCATTGCTGCAAAGCGTTCTCAGCTCCCAGGGGTATCTCAAGGCAACCGGGGTGATGCAGCTGGAAGGGATCCTCGGCGCGCTCACGAACAGCACTCGGCGCAACCCGGAGGATTACTATTTTCAGATCTTCGGGACGCCGGGCCACGACGATCCGTGGGGTTGGCGGTTCGAGGGCCACCACATCTCCCTCAACTTCACGTCGCCCACGAACGACGTGACAGTCGCGACTCCATCGTTTCTGGGATCCAATCCCCACGAGGTGCGTGGCGGTCCGTACGCCGGCTGGCGGCTCTTGGGGGCAGAGGAAGATCGAGCGCGGAAGCTGCTCGGGTTGCTAAATGAAGCCCAGCGGACCAAGGCGATCATCGCCGACTCGGCTCCCCGGGACATCATCACAGGCAACGATCGGCAGGCGCGACTCGAGAGATTCGAGGGACTCCCGGCGTCGGAGATGAACGACGTGCAGCGCGAAGCACTCCTGTATTTGATCGGCGAGTACGTCCACAACGCGAGACCGGACATCGCTCGGGCGCAAATGGAGAAGATCCATGAGGCCGGAATCGATAACCTCTACTTCGCCTGGGCAGGCAGCGTGCGGCGCGGCGAAGGGCATTACTACCGGGTGCACGGTCCGACCTTGCTCTTGGAGTACGACAACACCCAGGGGAACGCCAATCACGTGCATTCGGTATGGCGCGACTTGGAGGACGATTTCGGCGAAGACCTCCTTCGGAAACACTACGAGCAGCACGACCACCACCAATAGCTGGGACGGTCGATCGCGTATCGCGTAAGGGGCCCTACCAGGCCACCGTGCTAGGCTGCATCTCTCGTATGAAGAACACCGCGTCGGCGACACGGGTCCAGTCGGCCGTCATGGGAGAGATGGAAGACGGAGTGCGCGTGTTCTAAGTTTCAGCAGCCCGCTTGACGGGAACACCCGAGGACCCATGGCCCACTCCGTTGTACGCGCTTGGAACGAGCTCGATATCGCACGCTACAAGGCCGAGCTGTATCGCATGTGGCACGTGGGTTACCGGGCGGGCCTGTCGCACGAGAAGGTGCTTTCCACCGCCGGGGAGTTTCGCCGTTCGCCCACGGTGGAGCGGATGCGGCTACACCTACTACAAGGTGCACAGCAGCGGAAGTCGTTGGAAGAAACGGTTCGAGAACACCGCGACCTCTTCATCCCGTTCGAGGCGGCGTTGTTGGCGTTGGGGGAAGAGGCCGGTGGTCTCGAAAAGATTCTCCAACTCCTGGGCACCTACTTCCAAGCCGAGCATCGTATGATGTTGTGGGTGAAGAAGAAAATGGCCTACCCGATGATGAACCTGGTCGCGGCGATCTTCATTCTTCCCTTTCCCGTTCTCTTCTTCGGCGACGTGACGAGGTATGTTCTTACGGTAACCGCTGAACTGTTGGTTGCGATTGCATTCGGCGGCACGGTGCTCTTGGCGGTGGCTCAATGGTTCCGCAGTCGACCCAAGGTAGTCCTGGCGAGGATGTGCCGTGCCATGGCCTTGGGGGTGGAGTCTGGTTTGCCGTTGGATCGCGTGGTAAAGCTGGCCGTGGACTCAGCCGCGAGTCGCAGCATTGCCGAGCACGTGGCGCGCATCCCGCCGCAACAACTCCGCGGTCAGCCGCTCGAAAAGACGTTTGCCGATCTGAAGATGGCGCCGCCTGAGATGCTGGCTGCACTAAGAGTGGCAGACGAGACGGGTAATTACGGTGACACGCTCGAGAAATTGGCAGACCTGTACGATGAGGGGTTTTAGCGATGGGTACCGCTAAGGACATCAATGGCAAACTGGGCCGTTATGACGTGATGCAGCAATAGTGGAACATCCTCTCATCGGCCTAGCCGGCATCGTCGTCATTGGAATAGCGGCCCAGTGGCTGTCATGGCGCTTGCGGTTGCCTGCGATCTTTCTGTTGCTGCTCGCCGGTTTTGTCGCAGGCGGGGTCACCGGATGGATCGATCCCGACGAATTGCTCGGCGCAGCGCTGTTTCCCATCGTCTCGCTTTCGGTCGCGATCATTCTCTTCGAGGGTGGTCTGAGCCTCGACATCGCAGAGTTGGCAAAGATCGGTCGTGTGGTACGCAACTTGGCGAGCATCGGCGTAGTGGCCACTTGGGTGCTCTCGGCCGTAGCGGCCCGCTTCCTCCTCGGCTTCGATTGGCCCCTGTCGGCCTTGCTCGGGGCGATCCTGGTGGTGACCGGTCCGACCGTCATCATTCCGCTGCTGCGGCACATCCGTCCCACCGCTAAACTCGGCTCGGCGATCCGCTGGGAGGCGATCGTCAACGATCCCACGGGTGCCATCCTCGCTGTGCTGGTCTTCAATGCAATCGTCGTGGGGGAAGGGCAGGAGGGAATCACAGCCGCCGTCCTGGGTGTGGTGAAGGCGTTGGGCGCCGGCGGCGCGTTGGGGCTGGCCGGCGCCGGCCTGATCGTGCTGCTCCTCAAGCGCTACTGGGTGCCCGATTTCCTGCAAAGCCCCGTGACCTTGGCGGTCGTGATGGTGGTCTTCTCCTTGGCGGACCTCGTCCTGTCCGAGTCGGGGCTGCTCGCGGTGACGGTGATGGGGAGTGCCTTGGCCAGCCAGAACGTCGTCACCGTACGGCACATCGTCGAGTTCAAGGAGAACCTCCGTGTGCTGCTCATCTCGGCGCTATTCGTCATCCTCGCCGCACGGCTCCCCATCAGCGATCCGGCGTACTCCGATCCCGGCAGTTTGTTGTTCCTTGCGGTGTTGATACTCGTGGTGCGGCCCGCTTCGGTCGCCCTGTCCACCATCGGCACGTTTCTCACGTGGCGAGAGCGGGTCTTCTTGGGTTTCATGGCGCCTCGGGGAATCGTCGCCGCTGCGGTGGCGTCGATCTTCTCGCTGGAATTGATGGAGCTGGGCTATCCCGGGGCCGAGAAGCTCGCTCCGGTCATGTTCCTCGTCATCGTGGGAACCGTGGCCCTCTACGGGCTGGGAGCGGGGCGTGTCGCACGGTGGCTTGGTGTGGCGACACCCAACCCTCAAGGAATGTTGCTGCTTGGTGCGAGTGGCTGGGTTCGTGCGGTGGCGCAGGCGTTGAAGGCCGAAGGTGTGGAGGTGACGCTGGTGGACGCCAATCGGAAGAACGTGGCCCAGGCGCGTCAGGATGGGCTCGAAGCGAAATGCGATAACATCCTGGCGGAATACGCCTTTGAGGATCTGGAGTTGGACGGAATCGGACGGTTTCTCGCCCTGACTCCCAACGACGAGGTGAACTCGTTGGCGACGGTTCACGCAAGCGACGTCTTCGAGCGATCCAACGTGTACCAGCTCGCCCCCGAGGGTGCCGACGAAGGAGGACGCCTCACAGAGATGCCGGCACACCTCCAGGGGCGGATCTTGTTCGACACGGTGGCGACGTACGCCGAGATCACGAAGCGGTTTGCGCAGGGCGCCACCATCAAGCGAACGGGACTAACCGACGAGTTCGGGTTCGACGAATTCGTCGAGCACTATCGGGGAGCCGCCCTCCCCCTCTTCGTCGTGACCGAGGCCGGCAAGCTCCGGGTGCTTGAAGCGCAGCGCAAGGTCCCGGTGAAGGCCGGCCAGACCATCATAAGTTTGGTTTTCGACGGTGGTGAGCCAAGGAAGTAGGAAGTGCTTCCCACATCCCACATCCCACATCCTACATCCTACATCCTACATCCTACATCCTACTTGATTGCGATAGGACTCCCCGGTGGAGCCGGTCGCGCCTTTGAACGGCACGGGTAGATCTTCCCTTCCTTATATAAGGCCCACTGCCTCGATAACCTTGGCGGGGGTGAGGCGGTTGGCGGCACCCCGCTGATCGTCGGGCCCCCATTCGGAGGGCCACCAGCGGGAGCCGGTGGGCGTCTGGGCGTGCGTCGGACTGGCCGAAATCATCAGCGTGCAGATAGCGATCGAAGCCAGACAACGTGAACTGCTGGTGGGGCGCATGAGACCCTCCGAGTGGATAATGTTTGAGATGAAGTTGTCTGGCGATCCGGCCTTGCGCGAGGGCCGGATTCGGTTACTTCGTGAGGCGTGGAGCCGCCGAACGGATATGAGATAGGTGCCCAGAACTGAAACCCGCTATGTGCACCCTCGCGGGCCCTATGTGAAGAGCTATATCTTAATCGCCATGAATGACGTATTCCGGAGGCTCAGACGAGTCCTGGCCACGACCCTGGCACGGGGCGGCGTGATCGCCCAGGGGATTGCGGTTTTCGGCTTTACGGCGGGCCTGTCGGGATGCAGCCCGGGGGAAGGACCCCTGGAGCTGAAGGTGGCTCACTCGGGATCCCCCGAATCGCTAATCGGGCTGTCGGCCGACGAGTTCGCCCGCCGTGCCAACGAAAAACTGGGAGATCGGGCGACGGTCGTGGTTTTCGGGTCCAGCCTCCTGGGTGGGGACGAGGTGGTGCTCCAGAAGCTCAAGCTGGGCACGGTGGACATGTCCGTGACATCAACGGTATTGTCGTCCATCGTCGATGCGCTGGCCCTCTTCGAGATGCCCTACCTGGTGAGAGACCGCCAGCACATGCGGCGTATCGAGGAAGAGCTGTTCTGGTCCACTCTGGAGCCGCACGTAGAAGCGGAGGGCTACAAGGTGTTGGCGGTTTGGGAAAACGGCTTTCGACACGTGACGAACAATACTCGGCCCATTGTCACACCCGGCGACTTGCGCGGACTCAAGCTGCGCACGCCGAGAAGTCCCTGGCGCGTAAAGGTGTTCGAGGTGTTCGGAGCGAACCCGTCTCCGTTGTCGTTCTCCGAGCTCTTTATGGCTTTGCAGACCGGCGTCATGGATGGCCAGGAGAATCCGCTGAGTAACATCGTCACGTCCGGACTCCACGAGGTGCAGGAGTATTTGTCACTGACGAGGCATGTCTACAGTCCGGCATATTTGACCGTCGGCGTGGAACACTGGGCCCGGCTTCCAGAGGATGTGCGACAGATTCTCGAGGAGACGGCACGGGCAACCGAAGAGTTTGTGTTTGCGAATGCAGCACGGATGGACGCCAGATTGTTGAGAGAACTGAAGCAGGCCGGGATGCTGGTCAACGAGGTTGACCGAGAGAGCTTCATGGCGGCTAGCCAGGAGGTCTATGATGTGTTCGGTGCGTCGGTTACTGGTGGCAGAGAGTTGATCGAGAGGGCGCTGGCATTGGGGAAAGATGGGCCGGTTAGCGAGCACAGACATCGGTAGGCAAGCGGCAAGGAGGAGCATCAAGGGGGATCGGGGGGTAGCGGGAGGCATCAGAAGGCAGGAGAGGCGATGAAGATCGATCACCAGAAATGCGTGGCATGCGGCAACTGCGTGGCAGTGTGTCCCATGGGCGCCATCTACATCGACCGCAGCATAAACCGTGCTACGGTTAACACAGACGAGTGTGTCGAGTGCTATACGTGCTTTCGGGGAATGAGCATGGAGCATCTGAACCCCACGGCCGTGCGTGCGGTCCGCCGGTTGCTACATGTGTTCCGGCTACGCTTCGATCCGGAGCCTGATGTTTGTCCCACCTCTGCTATCGTGCCGGATGAGCTGTCGTGGCCTAGGGTCATAAGGCGGGCGTTCAGCGACGTCACTGCGACGCACGAGAGCACGGGAGTCCACGGTCGGGGAACCGAAGAAGTCAAGACAAACGATGTGACCAATCGATTGGGAGTGGGGCGAATCGGTCTCACAGTGGAACTGGGAAGGCCCGGCATTGGCGTGTGGTTTCGCGACGTCCAGCATGTGACCAGATCGCTGGCCGCTGCCGGCGTCACTTTCGAGGAGAAGAATCCGGTCACGAGTTTGATGGCCGACAGGGAGCGTGGAGATCTGAATCCGGAGATCCTCAACGAGAAAGTCATGTCGGTCATCATCGAGTTCAACACTCCGGTAAATGACATCGGGGAGATCTTGCGACTGCTCCGGAAGGTGGCGAATGAGATTCCCACGATCATGGCGTTGGGCATTTCGGTACGCTGTGACGAAACCGGACGCAGTGATTTGGAGGAGATTCTGACTGAGAACGATTTTGAATTCCTCAGGGCCAAAACGAATATCGGCATCGGTCGAGCCGAGTTGGCTGCCACGCCCTCTGTATGAAAGTAGAGATAACATGACGCATACTTTACACCGCTTCGGGCGACGGCAGGACCTGGCTCAAGATTTCATCGTGACCGCAATGCCAGCCAGGGGTTTCAACGACCGGACTTGTGTTCCCAAACAGAAGCAGTTCTTGCGAACGGCGCTCGAGTATGGCCCAGTGAATATCGGCAATGCCATAAAGGGAGCCGAGCACCGCGCGACTAAAGATCTGCGCCCGACGGTCCATTGGCACCGTGATGATGCCCCCGATCCGGAGGCCGTGATCGAAGAGGTTGACCGGCCAACTACGGTGTCCGCCGTTTTCGACGATTATAAACCGATGCAGGCCTTCGTGGCGAAGTTGGTCGAAATGGACCTGGGCCTCTCCGTCAACATCTCCTCGGTTCCGGACCAGGCCATGAAATGCTGCGAGGAGTGCGGTGTGGTGCGACACAGTATAGAGTATTCGGTGGGTTTCCGGGGCGCTACCGAAAAGCTACCGGATGACACGACGATGGAGCTCATGACGATGTGCGGACACGGAATGGTGTCTGCGGCGTTTGCGCGCAAGATGACAGATTGGGTCAGATCCGGAAGGCGGACGCCCGAGGACGCAACGAGGTACATGGCCCGTTTTTGCGTGTGCGGCAGTTTCAACCCAGCACGAGCGGAGAAAATTTTGGCAAGGGCGGCCGAAGGAAAATGAGGATTCACCCGCTCTTCCCTCTCGCCGCGCTCGTCTGGTCGGCGTGTGCAGGAGACG
>Ga0209980_10001876_pt1 | contig 11549 bp, 11 predicted proteins | sample CR02metaG_FD_183611 | JGI IMG/M metagenome (GOLD analysis project Ga0209980, IMG submission 183611) | Deep subsurface microbial communities from Mariana Trench to uncover new lineages of life (NeLLi) - CR02 metaG (SPAdes) (version 2) | ecosystem: Environmental > Aquatic > Marine > Ocean trench... | reverse complement strand
ACGGCGACGAGGCGCCCGCCTTCCGCCAACTGAGCGCAGATGTCATCGGGAATATGCGCCAACGCGCCGTCGAAGAGGATGACGTCGTAGGGCGCTTGCTTGGCGTAGCCTTGCCTCAGATCGGCCTCGATCACCACCGCGTTGTCGACGTCGAGTTCGGAAAGCAGTCGCTGCGCCGTCGCCGCCAGGTCAGGGTCGCTCTCCAGCGCCACCACCGTATTGGCCAAGCGCGCGATCAGCGCCGCCGAATAGCCGGTGGCGCAGCCGATATCGAGGACCACGTCCGTTTCCTTGATCTCCGCCGCTTGCAGCAGCCTCGCCAACACCATGGGCTCCATCAGGTAGCGGCCCCGGGCGATGGCGATGTCCTCGTCGACATAGGCGACGCCAAGATGGGATTCGGGTACGAAACGCTCGCGCGGGATGTCGCCCATGGCCTCGATGATCAGGGGATCGGTGACCTTGTTGGGACGAATCTGGCTCTTCACCATGTTGGTCCGGGCGACGGCGTAATCGGGCATCACGGTTCCTGATTTGGACCTCGGTCTCGGTCTCGGCGGCGGCCGGCGCCGGGGTAAACGCAACCGGTTATATACTTGCCCCGTGGGCCGAAAACAATGGCGCTCGAGCGCCCCTCGCCCGCCGGCACGCCCGTCTTGACCGCTATCGGGCCCCGTCTTGACGCCTATCGGGCAAGGTCCTATACCTGCCTCGTTGAAGCGGCGCGGTCGCGGCTACGTTCGGCCGGATAGCAAAGTGGTAATGCACGGGACTGCAAATCCCGCAACGCCGGTTCGATTCCGGCTCCGGCCTCCAGCCCCTTGCCTTTTGCCATCGCGCCGGCCTCGCGGCTTAAGGGCATGTTTACGAAGTTCTGGCATTGGCAAAACGGTTTTGCTATAACCCGCCGCCATCTTGTGGCGGCAATGGCCGAGGGCGGTATGTGAAATTCTGGGCATAGATTTTGAAACCTTGTTCCCCGGTAGCTCAGTTGGTAGAGCGGGTGGCTGTTAACCACCATGTCGCTGGTTCGAGTCCGGCCCGGGGAGCCATCTCGATCAGGGGGTCACGCCGGCGCGGCGAGACCCCCTGCTGCTTGGAAGGTCACGAGAACGATATCGCCCGCCTCCCGAAGTTGTACGGAGGGCAGGCCGCGGCGATTGGCTAGCCGGCGAGAAGAGCGGCTAAAGCGCGCCGATCCCGCCGCCACCGCCGCCGCCATACGCGCCGGCGGTACGGGCCTGGCTCCCGGTCAGGCGGCTGACGGAAGGTGGCGAATCCAATAACCGAAGCGCGGGCGAAGGTGGAAGAATTGAATTTCGATGGACCGGTCCTGATCATCGGCGGACCCTACGGCAACCTCGCAGCGACCGAGGCGACCCGGGCGGCGGTTGAAGCGGCGGAGGGGACGGAGAGGGGCGAGACGAACGGGCAAGGGTAAGCCCGATCCCACGCGCGTACTGGTATGGAAAGGGCGATCGTGGAGGCCGCCCCCGCAGCAGCTCCGTCCCCAGGAGACGCCGCCTCGTCCCAGAATAACTTACTGAAAATTCAACATTCCTTACGGTTAGTTAAGAACCGACATTAGGTAGTCCTTAACGCCTCTTCGCCATAGTGCTCCCCCGCAGCGGATCGGTTTCGAGTCACGGGAGAGAGCATGCCGGCACGCCAAGGCGCGCTGGCGCTTGGTTCCGAGAACGCGGCGGCGAGGTCCGGGTTCGGGCGCGCCGCCCTTGCGGCAGCGGCTATTGCCGCCGCCCTCGCCCTATCCGCCGCCTCCGGCACCGCCAAAGCGCATGCGGCCGGAGGCCATGCCAAGACCCCGATCACCACCGAGGCCCGGCCGAACCTCCATGCCGTGTCCCGTGCCCGTATTCGCGTCCGTCCGCCGGCCCGCCCGCCCGCCGGCGTCTCCGCCCGCATCCGGCCGCTGGCCCAAAACCAACCCCGTCGCCAGGCCCGCCCGGCCGCCGGGCGTGGCTTTCCCCCGCTGTTCGGAAGCTCTGAGGTGCGCTTGGGCAATATCGGGCTCTTCCGCAAATGGACCGGCGCCTTCGATCGCGCCACCGACGAGGAGCTGAGTACCCATGAGCCCTGCAACCGGGTGCTTTCCGGCCGCTGCATCGGCGGGGGGGATTGGACGCGGTTCCTGGTTTCGCTCGCCGGCAAGGCGCGCGAGGTGCAGATCGAGGAGGTCAACCGCTACGTGAATATGGCGCCCTACCTTCCCGACCTATTGAATTACGGCGCCCGGGACTATTGGGCGACGCCGGTCGAGTTGTTCGCCCGCGGCGGCGACTGCGAGGACTACGCCATCGCCAAGTTCGTCGCCCTGCGCGCGCTCGGTTTTTCCAATTCGCGTCTGCGCCTGGTGGTGGTGCAAGATCTCAAGCGCCGGCGTCCGCACGCCGTCCTGGCCGTCAATGTCAACGATCGCGCCCTGGTGCTCGACAACCAGCTCCCCTGGATCGTGCCCGCCGAGGCCCTCGGCCATTACCGGCCCTTCTATTCTGTCAACGAGGAAAATCTTTGGCGCCTCCCGGCCTGAGCGCCGGCGCCAAGGCGGTGAATACCCGCTTGGCCATTCCGCTCCTCTCCGCGCCGCCGGCAGTGCAATATGCTAGGTTGCCCCCTGACACTCGAGCTCTGATTTGTCAGAGGGCCTGGACCGGCTCCCGGTCAGGCGGCTGACGGAAGGTGGCGATCCCGATGACCGAAGCGCGGGCGAACGTGGAAGAATTGAATTTCGACGGACCGGTCCTGATCATCGGCGGACCCTATGGCAACCTCGAGGCGACCGAGGCGGTGCTGGCGGCGGGCGCGGCGCTCGGCATTCCGCCCGAACGGACGATCTGCACCGGCGATACCGTCGCCTATTGCGCCGATCCCGCCGCCACCGTCGCCGCCATACGCGCCGCCGGGGTCAGGGTGGTGATGGGAAATGTCGAGCAGGCGCTCGGCACCGAAGCCTCGGAGTGCGGCTGCGATTTCCCGGCGGACTCGACGGCAAAAGCGGACGCCAGGCGCTGGTACGCTTTCGCCGGCGCCGAGATCGACGCCGACGCCAGGCGCTGGATGGCGGCGCTGCCGGGCGCCATACGCTTTACCCTCGCCCGCCGGCGGCTGGTGGCGGTGCACGGCGCGCCGTCGCGCATCAACCGCGCCCTTTTCGCCTCCTCGCCCGCCGCCGAGGTTACCGCCGAGATCGCCGCCAGCGGCCGCGACGGGGTGATCACGGGCCATTGCGGCCTGCCCTTCACCCGCGTGATCGACGGACGTTTGTGGGTCTCGGCCGGCGCCGCCGGCATGCCGGCCAACGACGGCACGCCGAGGACATGGTTCGCCCTGCTCACCCCCGACGCCGACGGCATCGTCGTCGAGCACCGGGCGCTCGGTTACGATCACCAGCGCGCCGCCGCCAAGATGCGCGCCCGCGGCTTGCCCGAAGGTTATGCCCGGGCGCTCGAGACCGGGCTTTGGCCGAATCCCGATACCTTGCCGGCGGTAGAAAAGGCCGGGGGCGGCATCGCCCTGGCGCCGGAAGCGGTGGCGTGGGGAAATCAGGCGGCACTATCGGGCTGAACCGATCACGGTCCCTTGGGCGGCGGCTCGGCGCACATCGCAAAAGGGACGCCTTCTCCTCGCCGGTTTCCGCCGCCCTTCATCCTACGCGCCGCCCCTCCCGCCTGGCGAAATAGCGCCCCGGAGAGACGCCGAGCGCGCGGCGGAACATGGCGATGAAGGCGCTCGGGCTCTGATAGCCGAGTTCGAGCGCGGCGACCGTCACCCCATGCCCGCCGGCCAGCATCTCCAACGCCTTCAAAAGACGGGCCTGTTGCCGCCAGGCGCCGAACGTCATGCCGGTTTCCTTGACGAAGAGGCGCGAAAGCGTTCGGGCGCTGGCGCCGGCCTCATTGGACCACTCCGCCAACGTCCGGTTGATTCCGGGTTCGGCGCGGAGCGCGGTGGTGATCCGTCCGAGCCGGGCATCGACCGCCATCGGCAGATACAGGGGCGTCACCGGAAGCCTTTGCAACTGGTCAAGGATGACATCCATGAGGCGGCCGTCGGGACCGTCCGGATCGTAAAGCGGGGGCATCTCGACCGCCCGGAGGATGAGCTCGCGAAGCAGCGGCGAGACGGTGACGACGCAACATTCGGCGGGCAGCCCGGCTTTGGCGCCGGCGGCGACGAAGAGGGATCGCATGCGGATCGGCCCGGCGGCGCCGACCCGGTGTTCCATTCCCGCCGGCACCCAGACCGCGCGCTGGGGCGGGATGACCCAGACGCCGATACCGGTGGTTACCGTCATCACCCCACGTTCGGCGTAGATCAGTTGCGACCGGGGATGGCTGTGGGGGGCGATTTGGTGATCCGCCGGATAATCCGACGCCGCCGCGACGACCGGCCGAGGAACATCCTGGAGGTCGCGAATCCGCCGTGGAACGGTCATGGATTGTCTCCTTTGCGATATAATTTGACATAACATCGCAAGACTGTCGCATCCGCAACGGCTAAAAACCCAAGAGGCACCAATCGCCAAGAGGCACCCATCCAAGGAGGTTGGCACGTGTACGGTTTCGACCGGCGTAGCGGGACGTTCCTGTTCTTGAATTTGGGGCACGCCTACGACCATTTGTTCATGTTGCTGTTCACCACGGTGGTGCTGGCGCTCGAGCATGAGCCGGGGTTCGAGGACAGTTATGGCGGGCTGCTGGCGCTTTCGGTCACCGGCTTCATCGCGTTTGGCGCCGGGTCCCTGCCGGCGGGCTGGCTCGGCGACCGCTGGAGCCGGCCGGGGATGATGATCGTGTTCTTCATCGGCATCGGCGCATCGTCGATCCTGACCGGGCTGGCGACGGGACCGCTTAGCCTCGCCGCCGGTCTCGCCATGATCGGTGTCTTCGCCTCGATCTATCATCCCGTGGGCATCGCCATGGTCGCCGAGAATGCCCGCAGGCTGGGGCGCGAGATCGGCGTCAACGGGGTGTTCGGAAATCTCGGCGTCGCGCTGGCGGCGATCACCGCCGGGTACCTCACCGACACCATCGGCTGGCGCGCCGCCTTCATCGTGCCGGGCGCCCTCGCCGTGGCGACGGGACTGGCCTATGCCGTCTTCGTTGGCGCCGGCCCGGCGAAGCCCGCCGCCAGGGCGACGGAACGGGTAGCGGCGCCGGCGCGCGAGATCAGGCGTGTCTTCATCATCCTGATATTCGCCACCGTTTGCGCCGGCATCGTCTTCAACGCCACCACCATCTCGCTGCCCAAGGTCTTCGAGGAACGCCTGGTGACGCTGGCCGCCTCGACCACCGGCGTCGGCGGCTGGGTGTTCATGGTCTTCGCCATTGCCGCCGTCGCCCAGGTGGTGGTCGGGTATCTGCTCGACCGCTATCCCTTAAAGCGCGTCTATGCCGGCGTCGCTTTGTTGCAGGCGCCGATGGTGGCGGCGGCGGCGGTCGCGGCCGAGGCGGAGATGCTGATCGTCGCCGTCGCCATGATGCTGTCGGTGTTCGGTCTCATCCCCATCCACGACACCATCGTCGCGCGTTACACCACCAACGAATGGCGCTCCAGGATCTATGGGGTCAAGTTCGTCCTCGCCCTTGGCGTCGCCGCCGCGGCGGTGCCCCTGGTGGCCGGCCTGCACGCACTCACCGGCGGGTTCTATTGGGTCTTCGTGACGCTGGCCGGTTTCGCCGCGATCATCGGCGTCTGCGCCCTGGCCATGCCCGGCGCTAGGCGCGCGGCCGAGCCCGCTTAGTACCTACTTTGCACATCTGACGGCCTTGCGGGTTTTTCAGGCCCGGAGCGTGGTCCGCCGTGATGCCGGTCCATCACAAGGGCCGCGCGAGGTGAGCGTAAGAACCCGCAAGGCCGCCCGAAGGGTCGCTTTTCGCGGCCACCGGAGGGCTCTAGCGCCGCTTGACGATGTCCTGACATCGCCCGCCTCCCGAAGTCGTACGGAGGGCAGGCCGGCGCGACGCCTCCACCCCGGTGGCCGCGAAAAGACGATCATATGTACCATCCTCCTATGAAAGTAGGTACTGGGACGGTTTGACGGACGCCGAACCCGGCCATCCATATCATCCTTGCGGAGCTTAGTGTCCGTCTGCACGGCCGCGCCTCGCCCGCCTTGAGGGCGCGGGCGATGGCGCGCACCTCCCTGGCGAACGCCGGGCCAGGGCATCGGTATGCGCCGCACGCCAGATCGGCAAGCGAGAGCGTTTGGAGCCGGCGCTTCGACAAGGACCGCGGCGAGGTTGCCGCTGGCGAGCCGCCGCCGAACGACGCGCACGGGAGCCGGATGGCGAAGACTGCTGCCTCGCCCGCCCGAGGCATCGTTCCAACCGGCCGCCGGCGCGGGCAAGGTTGAAATCCCCTTGCGGATCGCGCACAATTTGTCCGCCTCGGCCGGGCACCTGGCATCGCCCCTGCCATACAAGAACAACGGTTGCCGCCATGGGGGACGAAGACCGGGGGCGGTAAGAAGGGGAGGCCGATTTGCTTTACAGATACCTGCTCTTTGTTCGCTTCGCATTGGTCAATATCGTGGCGGTGGCCTTGTTGACCGCCGCCTATCTCCAGGGATGGCTGGACGGCGTCTTTTCCGCATATTTGATGGAGCTGTCCGCCGTCATTTTCCTGGTCTTCCTGTATGGACTGGTCCTTTGCGGCGCCAAGATTTGGCGTCACAGCGTGGAATTGAACGAGGTAAAGGCCGGAACACCCGCACCCCGGTCCCGGACCGGACGGTACCTGAGCCACGTCCGGGGCGCCGGCGCCGAAAGCCGCGCCATCCATGCGGGCGCTTTGCGGCTCAAGCTCACCGACAGGATTGCCGGTGTCCGCCATATCGCCAATTCGCTGGTCTTCCTGGGACTGATCGGGACCGTCATCGGCTTCATCATTGCGTTGTCCGGAGTCGATCCGGAGGCGATGACGAAGGTGGAGAACGTATCGGCCATGGTTTCCAGCCTCATCAACGGCATGTCGGTTGCGATGTACACGACGCTGGTTGGCGCCGTGCTCTATGTTTGGCTGAATATCAACTTCCGGATTTTGGTGTCCGGCACGGTCGATCTCATCATATCGGCCATCGAGCTGGGGGAAACCGGTGGAGGAGCTTGATTATATCGACGAGGATCCCTGGGGAACGGTGTTCCGCGACGTGATCCTCCTCGCCCTCGTCGGGTTCGTGGCGATGGTCATCTTGCTGTTGCCGCACATAACCGTGGCGAAAAAGGAATTCGAGCAAACCAAGGTCCCGGGCAACGTCATCGTCGAGATGCATTGGCCCTCCAACCAGGCGGTGGACGTGGATTTGTGGGTCAAGGCTCCGGGGCAATTCCCCGTCGGGTTCTGGAACCAGGGCGGTGAAATCTTCAACTTGCTCAGGGACGATTTGGGCATAGTGGGCGACGCCACGGACGAAAATTACGAAATCGTTTACAGCCGCGGCATCCCCCAGGGGGAATACATCGTCAACGTGCACATGTACGGGCCGTTGCCGCCGGGCGTCACCGTGCCGGTGAACGTCGTCGTCAGCGTCAGAAAAAAGTACGACGACACCAACCAGATACTTAAGACGAACATCAAATTGACCCGGAGAAACCAGGAAGAGACCGCCTTTCGCTTCAAGCTTACCGGCGATGGCGACCTCGTGCCAGGCAGCGTCAGCACCCTTCGAAGGTCGCTGATCACGGGCCAATGACAACGGGGGAAAACCGATGGATATCCTGTTCTATGTCTTCGCCGGCGGCATCGGGATCGCCGCCGCGCTGGCGACGATCGCCATCTGGGCCCCCAGGCCGGCCGGTCTCCGGGTGCTCGCGGTCGTGATCACCACGCTCTTTATCCCCGTCGTCTACGTGCAGCTGATCGGGATGCTGAGCAAGCCGAAGCCCATGAGCTTCGAATGGTACGAGCGAAGCGTGAAGAAGGCGGTTCTGCTCGGCGTCAGCCTGCACGAGGAGGAGTCCATTTATCTTTGGCTGCGCCCCGACGGGTCGTTCGAGCCGCGTTACTACGTCGTTCCCTGGAACATGAAGCTGGCGGAGAAGCTCGAAGACGCGGTGGACCAAGCGGCGGGCGGGAATTCGACCATCATCCTCGAGAACCCGTTTTACCGGAGGAGCCTTCAGGAATGGGGCGATCTCAACATCGAGATCGTTCCGCCGCCCATACCGCCGCTGAAACATCCGCCCATACCGCCGCGAATCTTCAATCCCCGCGAGGAGCGTATTTGAATCCACCCCGCTCCCGCCTTCACGGCGCCGGGTCCCCCTCGCCGCCTGAACGGCGCGCCATACGCACTCCGGCGTCGCCTTGCCAACTTCGGGGGCCATTCCCCTCCCCCGCCTTCCGGCACGCCCCCAGCGGCAACCGGCCTTCGAGGTTTCGGCGGGGCTTGCACAGGCGTTCCGGGTTCTGGGTCGAGGCCGGGCAACAAGCCAAGCGTTTAAACTTTTGTTGACCCTTTGCCGTCACCCTGTGGCCATAGGGAGTACCAGCGATCGATGGATCGGGACGCGCGCCGCCGCCGCCAGGTTTGGCGGCGGGGGAGATGCGAACCCTTCCCGCCGCCGGGCTCGCCTTGGACCGTGCAAACGGGTGGGGAGAACCGATATGCGCGTGATCATCGTTCTATGCGCCGCCGTCGTGCTGGCGGCCTGCGCTCAGGGAAATTGGGATACGGGAAGGACGCGTTACTCCTTCTCCTTCGACAGCGGGCTTTCCGCCCCGGTGAAGAGCCGCGTGGGCGCACCTTTGGCGACGCCGCCGGTAATGTTCGATGGCCGTGGCCTGCTCGTCCAGGAAGCCCAGGGGACCGCGGGTAAAGACCAGGGCAACTGAGCGACGCCCGGCGCCCGTACAAATTCTAGTTTCGTCGTGGTGTGCCCTTGGTGCGGCCCTCGTGCCGCGCCCGGCCCTCATGCCTTGGGTCTCAGCACCAGCAACCTGATCACGTCGGAGACCAGGAAGCGCCGCTCGACCCGCTCGAGCCCGGCGGCGGCAAGAGAAACGCCAAGGCGAAGATGCCCAACCATCGGCTCATCACCGGGACAGTGTGGCCCGGAGCGGTTAAAAAAGAAAAGCCCCGCGCGGGGCGGGGCTTAGAGGGGGATCCTTCGGGGTTACGCTTAGAAGTCTAACTTCTTTTCCCGGCCTGAGGTGCGTCAATATTGCAATCCAGGCCCGAGGTTTTTGCATGCCTCGCCCAAGGATGGCCAGACGGCCCCGCCCGCCGCCAACAGGGGATCGGCGGGCCGGCGCCAAAACCACCTTCCCCAAGCCATGAATGGCCCCAAGCGTGAATGGCAAATGCGCCGGCCCTATTCGGCCGCCCGCTTCAGCCTATTTGGTCGCTTCCTTCAGATAGGCGATCAGGTTGTCCCGGTCCTTTTGCTTCTTGATACCGGCAAAGATCATCTTGGTGCCCGGAACGACCTTCTTCGGCTTGGTCAAATAGGCATCGAGGGTTTTCTCGTCCCAGACGAGGCCGGATTTCTTCATCGCCTTGGAATATCTAAAGCCCTTGACCGTGCCGGCCGTCCGCCCGATGACGCCGTAAAGGCTCGGCCCGATCTTCTTCTTCCCCTTCTTGAGGGAATGGCAGATCTTGCATTTGTTGAACACCTTCTTGCCCTTGGCCGCGTCCGCGGCCTCGGCGAAGCCGCCGTTAAGGGCGAAAACGAGCGCCACCCCAACCGCCACTATCCAAACTTTCATCATCCGCCGTCCCTTTCCAAGATCGAGTAGGAACCGGTCCCTGCCGGCCGGTTTTCCGCCTGGCGGTATTTTAGCATGGTTTTAGTTCGCAAGCCATTTCCGCGCCAAAAAGACCCCCCAGCGATCCCCTGATCCCCGTCACTCCGCGGCGTCACTCACCGCGTCGGTGAACGCCGCCTCCATTTCACGCCGGACGCGGACGGCTTCGAGATTTTCGTCGATCTCGACGTCGGCCCAGCGCACCGGATCGCCGGTGGGGATATCGTTTCTCAGATTGACATGGTGGGCGAGGCCGATGGGAAGACCGCCGAGGGAGAGCGCATCGGAAGCCGGCATGAGCTTGCCCCAGACCGTCCCGCCGCCCTCGCCGTCGAGGGTCTCGCCGGCCTTGAGATCGCGCTTGGCGATGGCCACCACGTCGGCGTGGAAATCCCGAGGCGCGCCCGTGGCCTCGCCGCGAAGGGCGGCGGAGGCGACGGAGATGCCGAGCTCGAGGCCGATCAGGTGGTAGGGCCTGTACATCACGGTATAGCGCCCGCTGGCATCGGTCGCGAGGCCGTATTCGGCGAAGCATCTCCTGGCGTAATCACCCGGCGCCTCGATGGCGACATAAACCCCCCAGCGCAGGTCGCGCGCGATCGGGCTGCCGTCACGCTTAAGACAAGAGATGACCTCGACGGTGCCGCGATGATGGAGCGCGCCGCCTTCCGATTCAGGCCGCAACACGTCGGCAAGCTCGTCCACCCCCGCCGGCGGGAAGCCGAGGCCGCCGGGCGCCGGGGTCAGGCCGGTGGCGTTGCAGACCGCCGCCATCTCGATCGCCGACTTGGTTCCGTCGACGAAGGAGTTGAACATCCTGGGGTTGAAATCGCCTTCCTTCACCTCGGCCTCGGTGAAGCCGTAATGGTCCCAGACGGTCTCCGGTGTCGAGGAGTGGTAGGCGGGCAGGTACTTGGTCCCCTTCCCCGCACTGATGACCTCGAAGCCGGCGGCGCGGGCCCAGTCCACCTGTTCGCAGATCAGCGCCGGCTGGTCGCCGTAGGCGAGTGAATAGACGCACCCGCTTGCCGCCGCGCGCCGCGCCAGTAACGGCCCGGCCAGCGCGTCGGCCTCGACATTGACCATGATCATGTGGCGCCGGTTGGCGCTTGCCGCCAGGGCGTGGCGGATGCCCGCCGCCGGATCGCCCGTCGCCTCGATCACCACCTCGAGCCCGCACGCTCCGATCAGCGCCTCGGCGTCCTCGCAAAGATGGGTGGTGCCGCTTCTACGCGCCTCGTCGAACGACGCCGCCGCGAATCGTTCCTCGGGCCAGCCCGCAAGCGCCAGGCTTTTTCGGGCGCGATCAAGGTCGAGATCGGCGATGCCGAGGACGTGCAGGCCGGGCGTCAGACGCGCCTGGGCGAGGAACATGGCGCCGAACTTGCCGGCGCCGATGAGACCGGCCGTAACCGGCCGCCCTTCGGCTTCGCGCTCACGCAACAGGCGATGGAGGTTCACGGTCCCAACCCTTTCCCATTCCGCATCAAGGCCGGCGATGATAACACGAATGACGCCCCGGCGGGCGAAAGGGGAACGCTAGGCAGTGTCTCAGTTTGAAATCCTGCCGAAGCAGGCGCCCTGGACGTCCGCTTTTTAGCGGATCATGTCTGCTTTGCACCCGAGACCGGACGTTCACGTGGACTCCGCTGAACTTCTGCTTATGACCCTTAGCGGACATCGCGCGCGATGAGGGATGAGGTTCGCCTCCGTTTGGCATCGGGAGTTAGGCTAGCGCGACAAATGAGGTGTACCGATCACCGGGATCCTGCGCTCCATCT
>Ga0209980_10001873_pt1 | contig 11557 bp, 12 predicted proteins | sample CR02metaG_FD_183611 | JGI IMG/M metagenome (GOLD analysis project Ga0209980, IMG submission 183611) | Deep subsurface microbial communities from Mariana Trench to uncover new lineages of life (NeLLi) - CR02 metaG (SPAdes) (version 2) | ecosystem: Environmental > Aquatic > Marine > Ocean trench... | reverse complement strand
GTTTTGGTTGATCTAAAAAACCCGAACACCAGAACACTCAACCACCAGAACACACAAACACCATCAACCGATGGCCTATTCGACATCCGAGTGTATGGTGGCGCGGGCGGCGCGGGAGTTGCGAGAGGGCGAGGTCGTCTTCGTGGGCATTGGCTTGCCCAACATGGCTTGTAACCTCGCGCGGCGCACGCATGCTCCGAACCTGATGCTGATCTACGAGTCCGGCGCGGTCGGGGCGGCTCCGGACCGGTTGCCCGTCTCCATCGGGGATCCTTGTCTGGTCAAGGGTGCGCTCTCGGTGTGCTCCATCGCCGAGGTGCACCAGTTCTATCTACAAGGCGGTCGCATCGACGTCGGCTTTCTCGGGGCGGCCCAGATGGACCGCTATGGCAATATCAACACCACGGTGATCGGCGATTATAACGCGCCCAGGGTGCGTTTGCCCGGCAGCGGCGGGGCCTGTGAGATTGCCATTCATGCCAAAAGAGTGGTCGTCACAACGACGCAGCGAAAGCGGAAATTTCCGGATCAGGTGGACTTCATCACGAGTCCAGGGCATTTTTCAAAAGGGAAGGATCGGCGGGCCTGGGGCCTACCGGGCGGCGGTCCCGGCCTCCTCATCACGGACCTCGGCGTGTACGCCTTCGCGCCGCCCACCGGCGAGATGACGCTCGTCGAACGTCATCCGAACGTTACCCTGGAGGACATCTGCGAGAACCTCGGGTGGGAGGTCCGCGTTGCCCCGGACCTCGTAGAAACTAAGCCGCCCACCCCGGAGGAGCTTCGGATCATCCGCGAAGAACTCGACCCGGACCATGTGTACCTTTAGGCGTGCATACGTTGTTTAAACGTCCAGCCCTCTCGCTACGAGTTGCGGTTTCCGTTTTGTGTGGGAGTATGGGAGTGTGAGTGTGTGGGAGATTGTTCAAGGATTGAAGATGGCGAAGCGTTCAGTAAAAGATCGATCCTCCATCCTCGATCTTCAAAAGATCCTCCCATACCTCCATGCTCCCACACTCTCATAACCTCGCCAACTTTACAGACTATTACACGCCTCAGTACGATGCGAGACGTTGTTATCATCGACGCTGTACGGACGCCCATCGGGAGAATAGGCGGCGCGCTCTCGGGTGTCCGCCCGGATGATTTGCTGGCCCACGTGCTGAACGCTTTGATGGAACGCACGGGTGTCAATCCGGCGCTCGTCGACGATGTCTATGCCGGGTGCGCCAATCAGGCGGGGGAGGATAATCGCAATGTGGCGCGCATGGCCGCCTTGCTGGCGGGCTTCCCCACCCATGTGCCGGGGGTGACGGTCAACCGGCTCTGCGCCTCGGGATTGGAAGCCATGAACCAGGCCGCGAAAGCCATTCTCGTGGGGGAGGGTGATGTCTTCGTCGGCGCGGGGGTCGAGAGCATGAGCCGCGCGCCCTGGGTCATTCCCAAAGCCGAACGTCCCTACCCGGTGGGCCAGCCGGAGATCTACGACACGACGCTCGGCTGGCGTCTCGTCAACCCGGCCATGGAGGCGCTCTATCCCCCCATCAGCATGGGCGAGACCGCCGAAAATATCGCCGACGAGATGGGCATCACCCGAGCAGACCAGGATGCCTTTGCCCTGGAGAGCCAGCGCCGCGCTGTCGCCGCTATCCGCAACGGCATTTTTGTGGATGAGATCGTGCCGGTCCAGGTCCCCCGGCGGAAGAAAGAGCCCCTCACTCTCGATACCGACGAGCATCCACGCTACCGAATAGAAGACGGCCAGCCGGTGCTCGATACGAGCATGGAACGCCTGGCGACGCTGCGTCCGGTCTTCCGGAAAGACGGGACGATCACCGCCGGAAACGCCAGCGGGCTCAACGACGGCGCTGCTGCCGTCTTGCTCATGAGCGCCGAGAAAGCGAAATCGCTGGGTCTTCGCCCCATGGCCCGGTGGCTAGGATCGGCCTCTGCCGGCGTCGATCCGCGCGTGATGGGCTACGGCCCTGTGCCGGCCACCACGAAGCTGCTGCACCGCCTGGGCCTCGACCTGGCAGACATCGGCCTGGTGGAGTTGAACGAAGCGTTTGCCGCTCAGAGCCTCGGGGTGATGCGAAAGCTCGGGTTGGATCACGCCCGCACCAATGTCAACGGCGGGGCCATCGCCCTCGGCCATCCCCTGGGCTGCTCCGGGACTCGGATCATGACCACGCTACTGCACGAGATGAAACGCCGCGCGCCGGACACAAGCGTCCCGTATTACGGGCTAGCGACGCTCTGCATCGGCGTAGGGCAGGGGGTGTCTACGGTCGTGGAGTGGATCGGGGAAAAGAGGGGGGGGTGATCGGGGTTCCATGTCGCTCCTGACGGAGCTTTCCTGTTTTTCTGATGGTGTTTGCTACAAACATGACGCGCCTACGGCGCTGCTGGAGTTGCTCGTATTCCGGGGTGCAATAGCCCCGGAGGGGCGCCATGTTTGTAGCACAACGGATTTCGAACAAAACGAGCTCCGTCAGGAGCGACACACCCCCCGAGAACATGGCCAACACCTACACCCAGATCTACATTCACGTGGTCTTTGCCGTGCAAGGTCGGCATTCTCTCCTTCCCAGGCAGCACAAGGAAGCCTTGCACAAATACATCACCGGGATTACTCGAAACAAGCAGCAAAAGCTCATCACCGTCAACAGCATGCCCGATCACATTCATCTCTTGATCGGCCTGAAACCGGACATGGCGTTGTCCGATCTCATGCGCGACATCAAGGCCAATTCATCCAGATACATCAATCAAAATCGTTGGGTGCGCGGCAAGTTTCGATGGCAGGAAGGCTTTGGGGCCTTTTCCTATTCTCGCTCTCAATTAGACACGGTCATTCGATACATTGACAGCCAGGAGCTACATCACGCGAAGATCTCTTTCAAAGACGAATATCTTGACTTGCTTGAGAAATTTCAGATAGATTATGACGAGCGGTACGTATTTGATTGGATGGAAGGCACGTGAATGGTCTTTCGTGTCGCTCCTGACGGAGCTCACCTGTTCTATGATGGCGTTTACTACAAACATGGCGCGCCTACGGCGCTGCTGGGGTTGCTCCTGTGCCAAGTTGCCAGGGTGCCTTGCATTTAGAGCCCCGGAGGGGCGCTATGTTTGTAGCACAACGGATTTCGAACAAAGTGAGCTCCGTTAGGAGCGACACACCCCCTGAGAACGTCGTTACTGGTGTAATCAAGGCGCAATAGCCCCGGAGGGGCGCTATGTTTGTAGTCTGATGGGATTTTCAAAAAACGAGCTCCGTCAGGAGCGGCACGAGACTTGAATTGACTTTAGCAAGCATGTCCAACTTCTTCCCCATGCCGCGCGGCGATCGCTGGTATATCCTGGCGATCTTGTTGTTCGCCGTCGTGTCCTTTCTACCCTGGTCGCATCGCATCCAGGTGGCCGGGATGGCTTTGTTCGGCTGGTTGATGGCCGCGCTGATGGTCGTCGCGCCGGTGGTGGCCTTGCTCCGGCTCCGGGAACGGCCTCGTTCTCAAAACAGACAGGACACGACGCCATGATGATCGAACGACTGCTCGTGATCCTGTACCTCGCGGCGTGCATCGGCATCGGCGTGCTGGCCTCGCGCAAGGTCCTGGTCTCGCGCGCCGAGTACTGGGTGGCGGGACGCCGCATCGGCACCGGGGTCAACGCTATGGCGATCATGGCGGCGCTGGCCAGCGGCGGCTCCATCATCGGGGTGATGGGCCTCGCCTATGGCCGGGGAATCCCCTACACCCTGGCCCTGTTCGCGGGGGCGGTTCTCGGCTTTCCGCTAGCCTCCATCCTTGTGGCCAAACCCCTGCGTAACTTCGGCCAGTTCACCATCACCGACTTTCTCGCGTTTCGTTTCCCGCATCCCATCATCCGATACACCGTTCCGAGTCTGATCGTCGTCAGCTTCACCGTGTACATCGTAGCGCAGATGAAGGCGGCGGGGATCACAGCGGAGGCGCTCTTGGGCATTCCCTACACTCAGGCCGTGACCCTCTCTGCCCTCGTTTTCGTCCTCTACGTGTCCATCGGGGGCATGCTGGCCGTGACGTGGACGGATGTGGTTCAGGGCGTGCTGATGCTGGCGGTGGTGCTGGGCATCGCCTCGTTGATCGTGCTGCGCCTTGGCTCGCCGGTGACCCTCCTGCAACAGGCGACGGTGGAGGCCCCTGCACTCGGCGACGTCGTGAACCAGCCCCTGTCGAGTGATCTGGGCGGCGGCCATTCCCGTCATCCCCCACATCGTGATGCGTGTGTTTTCGGCCAAAGACGCCCGGGGCGCGCGCCGGTCGCTCAATATCGCGATGATGGGCTACAGCGTCATGATTCTGGCGGCTGTCCTGGTCATCGTGCCGATGGGGAAGCTGCATTTTCCGGATCTACAGGATGCCGATACCGTCTTCCTGATGGTGATGGAGCAGGAATTTTCGCCGGTGCTTCGGGGGCTCGCTGTCGCGGCCGTCATCGCGGCGGTGATGTCCACCACCGATGCGTTATTGCTGGCCTGTAGCTCCGCCATCGCCCACGACATGCTCGGCCATTATTTCCGCGCAACAATCACCCGGAAGACCGAGCGTTGGATTACCGTCGGCGTCGCCTGGGGGATCGGGATGCTGGCGATGGTCCTGGCGTACTCGCCGCCGCAATTGCTCACGGAATTCTACTCTGCCGCCATCGGTATCTTGAGCGCGGGGCTGTTTGTCCCTACGATAGCCGGCCTGTGGTGGAAGAAAGCCAACCTGGCCGGCGGCATCGCCTCGATGCTCATCGGGACCGTCGTGTATCTCGTCGTTCAGTTCACGCCCGGCGCCCCGCCCTTATCGGCCATTTTGGTGGCCCTGCCCGCCAGTGCGCTCGCCATGTGGGTTTTCGGACACGTTGGAAAACCTGTTTCCGAGGATCTCACCCAGGCCGTGGCCGCACTGCACGAGGCGTAGGGAAGGGGGAAGGGCCAGTAGAGAAGAGGGGAACGTCAGATGGACGGATGGCCCTCTTCCCCCTTAGCTCTTCCCCCATCCCTATCCCCGTCGTTTTTGGAAGAAAGCCTGGAGCAGCGCGGCGGCCTGGTCGGCCTCGACACCCGAGATGATCTCGACGTGGTGGTTGAGGCGCTTGTCCTGGGGGATGTTGTAGAGGGTCGAGGCACTGCCGGCCTTCTCGTCGAAGGCGCCGAAGACGAGCCGGCTCAGGCGTGCCCAGACGATAGCCCCGGCGCACATTGGGCAGGGCTCCAGCGTCACGTAGAGCGTACATCCGTTGAGCACTTTGTCGCCGAGCGTCTCGCAGGCTGCCGTGATGGCGATCATCTCGGCGTGGGCCGTCGGGTCGCGCAGCGTCTCGACCAGATTATGCCCGCGCCCGACGATCTGCCCGTCCTTGACCACGACGGCGCCGACGGGCGCCTCGTCCTGCTCAAAGGCCCGCTCGGCTTCGCGCAGCGCCGCCTTCATCCATCGAAGCTCGGGTTCTAACAACGACGACAGGCTCATCAGGGGCGAATTTCTCCAAAAAAAAGATGTAGCGAGGGGCAAGACTAAACCGAAGCGGCAAGAAAAGCAATACCATCAGCAAGAAGAGAAAGGCGCTAGCGTCGGGTGCGTAGCATGCTGATGAAGCGCAGGATGATGGCAGTAACCAGTAGGAGGAGCAGAACGGGTAGCGCAATATTGAGCAGGAACCCCACGAGCCCCAGAACGGAATCGAGAAGGCAGATCGCCACGATCATTACAATTGCGATGACGATCCATCGCAGGATTTGCTGAATGTCCATCTAGATGCTAGAGCTGTCCAGGGTTTCAGTTTGCAATGCCCGCATCGAAAAACTCAGAAAACGCCAGACTGTTTCCATCCGTTGCGAATCCACCTACCAACAGTATTCGTTGTGCCGACAGATTGGTTGCAGTATGACCAAATCTTTTTATAGCCGGCGAGGTGTTCGGTAGCAGGAAGAAACGGTCGGCCTGTGCATTGTAGATTTCGCCTCGTTCGAGCGCCGAGAGGGGCGAGGCCAGGCGGCCACCGAAGATCACCAGGAAGCCGTTGCCGAGCGTCCCGGCAGCGTGCCGGGTGCGCGGGGTGATCATCGACGGCGCGTCGGTAAGGAAGATGTCGGGCGGCGCCGTATAATCGATGCGGAAGCTGACTTCGTCGGCGCCGAGGTTGTCGAAAAAGCTGCCGAGGATGAGATAGGCGTTCAGCACGCCGGGCGAGGTGGCAATGATCGGCGTCTCGGTATGGCCGAAGATGGCGGCGTCGAGAAAGGGCGCCGTCGCCAGCGTGTTGAGAGCCACGAGCGAGTCGCCCACGAATTCGAAGCTGCGCATGTCGCGGCGCGTGCCGACGCGGGGTTCGTCGCCATAGCGGATGTCGCCCCGCCCGCCGTAGAGGTCGATGATCAGACTGGAGGACACGTTGCGGAGCACGGCGGTATGGAGCGTGCGCCGGATGGGTTGCCCCTCGAAGGGGACCACGTGGAATTGCATCGTCGCCGGGTCGAAGAGTTCGACCGTTTCGACGAGGTCGACGATGCCGGCGATGTCGTTGCTCCGACTGCCTCCGAGAATCAGGACGCGGCCGTCGGGAAGCCGCGTCGCCGTATGGCCGGTGCGCGCCACGTTGAGCGTGTTGTCGAGCAATTCGAAGCGGGACCCGCCGGAGAGGAGCCGGAAAGCGTCGCTATGGGCCGGGCCGTTGAGGTCATCGGTGCCGCCCATGATGATCAGGCTGCCGCCGGGCACCAGCGTGGCCGTATGGCCGCCGCGCGGTTCGGCCATACGCGGGGCGTTCTGGACAAACCGGAACGGCATAAATACGGCATAGGCTGTGTCCACCCCCATCACGTCGTCCACGTCGATGGCCACGGCCACCAGCGTGTTGAGCCCCCGTGCCAACTCGAACGTGACATCCCAGCGGTTGCTTCCCGGGTCGAAGGTCATGGGCACGCCGTTGAGCCTGACTTCCTTCACCGTACGGAACGAACTGGCCGAGATGCTGAACTGCACCCGCTCCTCGACAAGCACCGTCGATAGATCGGGCGAGACGAACTTGATGCTGGGCGTGGAGATTTCTACAAACGGACGTTCGCAGGCACTCAGCACCACCAACAGCGCTACGATGCCCCACAGACCCAGATATCGACGTGATTCCTTGCGCACCGTTGATTCGCAGCTATCTTTCGGAAAGAGAAACAAATTGTACCCGGCGCATGAAATCTGGTTCGACAGAGAGACGGTGCTTTTATTCGTGCCCCTCGTCGTAGGCGACGTGTTCGAGCACCAGGCCGCGCGCCGGAGCCGCCGGACCCGCCTCGCGCCGGTCCTCGGTGGCGAGCACACGGGGCAGGTCGTCTGCCGGGCGTTTGCCCTGGCCGATCTCGATCAACGTCCCGACGGCGGCCCGCACCATGCCGTGCAAGAACCGGTCGGCGACGATCTCGAAGCGCCAGTCGCCGGGGCGTGCCTCGGCTGTCCACCGGGCATGCTCGACGGTGCAAACGCGGTTCTCCGTCTCGGAACGACTCCGGCAGAGCGCTCCGAAATGGTGGGTCCCCAGCAGCGCTTCAGCGGCGCGGTTCATCACGTCGAAGTCGGGAGCCGGGCGGACGAGCCAGCGCAGGCGCCGTTCCAGCGCGCGCGGCGCGGTGCTGACGCAGTAGTGGTACCGGCGGCGGCGCGCGTCGTAGCGGGCGTGAAAGGCGTCGGCGGCCTGCTCTATCGAGAGCACGACGATGCTTCGGGGCAAAAGGCCGTTGAGCGAACGCCGAAGCCGGAACGAGTCGAGCGCCTGCTCAACGCGGACATGCGCCACCTGCCCGCGCGCGTGTACGCCCGCGTCGGTGCGCCCCGAGCCGACCACCGCGAGCCGCGTCTTGAGCACGACTTCCAGCGCCTTCTCCAGTTCTTCCTGGATCGTCGGATGGTTGGCTTGAATCTGCCATCCGTGAAAATCCGTCCCGTCGTATTCGATCAAAAGGCGGTAGGTCATGGGGAAACTCGAGTGATGAGTGGCGAATCTCGGGCGTTGATCTATAGGTTGAGAAATGGTAATATCGGCTCTTCAACATAACCATTTTCGAAATTCGACATGTCGGATTTTGGAAGACGCATCTACCTGACCGGGTTTATGGGCAGCGGCAAGAGCACCATCGGCCCGATCCTGGCCAACGTGCTCGGCTACGACTTCGTCGATCTCGATGAGGCCGTCGAGGAGCGGGCCGGTAAACCCGTGCCGCAAATCTTTGCCGAGGACGGCGAGGCGGCTTTCCGCGCGCTCGAAGCGACGATGCTGCGCGAGACAGGCGCGCGCCACAACGTGGTCGTCGCTCTCGGCGGCGGGGCGATGACCGTCGAGGACAACCTGCAATGGGCGCTGGCCAACGGGGCCGTCGTCTACCTCAAAGTGACGCTCGATTCGTTGATCCGACGCCTGCGCCGGGGGCGGATGGTGCGACCGCTGTTGCTCGACGACGCAGGGCAACGTCTCTCGACGGCAGATCTGCGCGAGAAGATCAAGGCGCTGATGGACCGCCGCGAACCTTTCTATGAGCGCGCCCACGTCGTCGTCGAGATCGCCAACCAGCGCGTCGGCATCACCGTGGACGAGGTGGTGAAGGCGGTCAGACGCTATGGTAAGGGGAGAAATCCTAAATCCTAAATCCTAAATCCTAAATCCTAAATCCGAATCTCTAAACAATGTCGAAATCCAAATGACCTAAATTCGAAACGTTGCTTCCCATCCCGTTTTGAATTTTGAAAATTGATCACTCGATATTGTTTAGGATTTCGATATTCGGATTTAGGATTTCTCATTTCGCTTCCAGCCGGAAAGAGCGTCGATGATACGGCGTCGGGCCGTGCTCGGCCAGGGCGGCGTAATGCGCTTTGGTCGGATAGCCGACATTTTGACGCCAGCCATAGGCCGGAAACTCTTCGTCCAGCTGGTGCATGAGGCGGTCGCGCGTGACCTTGGCTACGATAGAAGCCGCCGCGATGGTGTGGCTATGCGCGTCGCCCTTGACCACCGTCTGATAGGGCCAGGGCGATTTCGGGAAGCAGTGATTGCCGTCGAGGAGCAGGAAGTCGGGGCCGGGTACGAGGGCGGCGGCGGCGCGGCGCATGGCTTCCATCGCGGCCCAGAGGATGTTCATCGAGTCGACCTGTTCCGGCGAGCACATCCCCACTCCGACGGCCAACGCCCGAGCGCGAATGGCCTCGAACACCGCCTCGCGCTCCGCCGCCTTCAGCTTCTTGCTGTCATCGACGCCCGCAATCATCACGCCCTGCGGCAAGATCACCGCCCCGGCTACCACCGGTCCAGCCAGGCACCCCCTGCCCGCCTCGTCGAGGCCGGCGACGTGGTGGTAACCTCGATTCCAGAGGTTTTCTTCGAGCGCTAGTGTTGGCGACGACACGAGCATGTTTAAATCCGAAATTCGAATATCGAAACCCTAAACAATATCGAAATTCGAAATTCAAATGGTGGGATTATTTTGATTTCTGGAGGATGGAGCCGAAGATCTTCATCAATTCCGTGGCTTCCTGCACCAAGGCTTGTCGCTCTTCCTCTTGTTCGGCATCTCGCAGCTCCAGCAGCCGTAGCCAGTAGCGGCTTTCTTTAGATTCTTTTCGGCAAATCTTGATGCGGTATTTGAAATCATTCCTGCTCACCGCCTCATTGGCCTCGATATAATTAGCACCGACCGATCCAGAAGCCTTCACCAATTGCTTCATCACCTCAACATTGGCGATGGTCTTTGGCAAATTCCTAATGAACGCAATGACCCGTTTCGCATACGCAAACGTGCGATCCTCCAGGTCATACCGTTTTGAGTTTGGCATTTTGAGATTCGATTTTGTTTAGGGTTTATTTCATCAGTCGCTTCGCTCGTGTCGAATTTCGATATTCGAATTTAATCATTCATTGTACTGATCCGGCAAATCATTCTCGTACAACACCACGTCGCCGGGGCGCAGGTATGATTTCAAAAAAGCCTGGGCGTCGAAGAAAGAGGCGAAGATTTTGATCTGTTCTTCCGGGAAATTTTCGACCTGAAGCCCTTCCTGGATCGGGCGTGTTTGTTGCGGGCCGATGAGCACGGCGAGGTCGGCGTGGCGGGCGATGTATTGGCCGAAGGTTCGGTTTTCCGCCCATTGGCGCTCGCCCAGTTCGATCATGCCGGGCGTGACGACCACGCGACGGCCCGAGTCGAATTGTCCCAGAATCTCGACGGCGTTGCGCGCGCCGACGGGGTTGGCGTTAAAAGCATCGTCGATGATCGTGACGGCGCCTTCGCGGCGGAGCGCGAGGCGGTGCTCGACCGGCGCGACGCGGGCCACGGCGTGGGCCATCTGGCGTAGGCGCAGGCCCATCGCCCGTCCCACCGCCACGCCCAGCAGGATGTTGAGCACGTTGTGTTTGCCCAGCAGCTTCGTCTTAAAGATCCCCTCAGCCCCCGTCTCGTCGCGCACGACGAACGACGCCCCCTCGGGCCCATAGCGGATGTCCCGCGCCGTGATGTCGGCGTCCGAGTGGCCTTCGACCGAGACGCGCCAGATGCGGCCCGGCGCCCGTTCGGCCATCGCCGCCACCGGCTCGTCGTCGATGTTGAGGACCGTGACGCCGCCTGGTTTCATGAAGTCGAGCAGGTCGCCTTTCTCGCGGGCGATGTTTTCCAGCGAGCCCATCGTCTCGAGGTGCGCCACCCCGACGGACGTGATCACGGCGAGGTCGGGCGGGGCCAGTTCGCACAACTCCCGGATATCGCCCCGGTAGCGCATGCCCATCTCCAAGACGAGCACCTGATGCTCCGGCTTGAGTTGATTGTTGACGACGAGGCACAGGCCCATCGGCGTATTGTAGGAGCCAGGCGAGGCCAGCACGTTGTAGCGCTGTCGCAGGATCTCGGCGAGGATAAACTTGGTGCTCGTCTTGCCATAAGACCCCGTGATGCCGACGATCGTCAGGTCGGGTCGCTGCTGGAGCGTATGGCGGGCTTTTTTCTTGAAGCCGCGCCGGAAATAGGCTTCCACAGGTTTCATCAGGACGGCAGCCAGGAGCACCCACAGCGGCGCTCCGAAATCGGCCACGAAGAAGCCCAGCAGGTAGAACCAGCAGCCGGCGAGGCTGTCCTGCCCCAGGCCCACGATGAGACCCAGGACCACGGGCAGTAGCGTGAAGACGACAGCAGCGCCGAGCAGCCGTTTCAGCCGGTTGGTATAGGCGAGCGGTTTTTTCGGTCGGTCGCTGCGATAAAGGCGCGAAGAAGCGAACGTCACGGTCCAGGCCGGGAGCGCGAGGAGGGTCGTCCAGAACGGTGAGAGGAAGACGAAGCCGACGGCCGCCAGCGCGAGCACCACCACCGCTACGCCGTGCGACAGCCGCGCGACGTGCCCGAGGTGGCCGCCGAGCCATCGAAGGTGCTGGTTCGGTTTATAGCCTTCGAGTTGAAAGAGGTGCAAAAAATACCGCAGCCGTCGCCAGGCCCGCCAGCCGGAGAACAACGTCGCAATGACAGCGAAGAGGTAGATGAGGATCATAGAAAACG
>Ga0209980_10001871_pt1 | contig 11563 bp, 8 predicted proteins | sample CR02metaG_FD_183611 | JGI IMG/M metagenome (GOLD analysis project Ga0209980, IMG submission 183611) | Deep subsurface microbial communities from Mariana Trench to uncover new lineages of life (NeLLi) - CR02 metaG (SPAdes) (version 2) | ecosystem: Environmental > Aquatic > Marine > Ocean trench >... | reverse complement strand
TACGGTGGCAGCGTTCCGGCCATATTGATCTCGATGCCCGGTACCGGCGCCTCGATCGCAACCGTGTTCGACGGACCTGCATTGACCAGGAAAGGCCGATCGAGAAAGGCGCTCGAGATGAGCTTGTTTGCGTCCGCGATTGCGGACTTTTTCAGCGATATCCTTACGCTTGTCATGATCGTCCCGGTAGCTGCGATCGTGCTCGGTTTCGGACCACCGGAGATCGCGGCGGTTATGTTTCTCAGTCTGGTGATCATCGCCGTAACCGCAACCGGGCCGGTCATCAAAGGCCTGATCATGCTGAGTCTCGGTGTCTGGGTCGGATTCGTCGGCGCCGATCCGTTTTCTGCGCTGGCACGGTATACGTTTGGGACGTCGGAGCTCTACGACGGTTTTCATCTCATCCCGATATTGATCGGGCTGTTCGCGTTACCGGAGATTTTCAAGGCGGTGAAGGAGGGTGACGGGCCCGGCGCGCGTGCGGCGAGTTTTGTGGGTGAGCGCTTACGTTTCGATGAGCTGCGACGCAGTTTCCCCACGATCGTTAGATCGACGGCGATAGGGTCTGGCATCGGGGTCGTGCCGGGATTGGGCCAGCCTATTGCCGCGATGATGGGTTATATCGCGGCAAAGAACTCATCGAAGCACCCCGAAACATTCGGTAAGGGCGAGTTGGACGGCATCGCCGCGGCAGAGGCGGCCAACAATGCCGTCAATGGCCCGACCATGGTGCCCCTGCTCACGCTCGGCATTCCGGGTGATGCCGTGACGGCGCTGTTGCTCGGTGCGTTTATGATGCAGGGCTTAAGACCGGGCCCGACGCTGCTCGAGTCGAGCGGCGACGTAGTGTTCGGTATCCTGATCGCCATGGTTCTTGCGAACGGCCTGTTCGTGGTGATCGGCTACCTGACTATCCCGTTGTTCGCGCGGGTCGTCACGATCAAGAAGTCGCTCCTGATCCCGATCACGATCATGCTGGCTTTTGCAGGCACCTATCTGGCCCGCAGTAATCCATTCGATATCGTGACGTTGATCGGCTTCGGGTTGATAGGGATCGCGGCGCGCGAAGCGAAGTTCGATGTCGCGCCGATGGTCATGGGGTTCATTTTGGGACGCGAACTCGAATACACTTTTGGCCAGACATTGGCGTTGGCGGGCGATGATTGGATTCGCTTTGCGTTGACGGAACGTCTCGGTATGACAACCGTCGTTCTCGCGACACCGGTCATCGGATTAATGTTGGGACGACGTATGACCCGGTTCAGAAAACGGGCTCTGGCGAGAGAGCGGGACCAATAGCATGAGCACCTCTTTGCTGTTGACCACGGTGGTCAGACGCTCCGCTGCCCTGATCGCGTTACCTTGGCTCCTGTTTGCCGGACCGATGGCGCAGCAAGCAGCGCTCGCCCAATTTCCGGAAAAGCCGATCACGCTGATCACTCCCTTCGCAGCGGGGGGCTCTAGCGATCTCACCGCACGCGTGTTCACGAGCTTTATCAGCAAATATCTAGGCCGGCCCATGCTCATCAAGCTGGTGCCGGGGCAGGCAGGGCAGAAAGGGACGCTGGAGGCAACTAAGGCAGCTCCGGATGGTTATACGCTAGTCTTCATAGACAATTACCGGGACCAACTGCATCAGTACACGTTTCGCAACGATTACTACGATACCAATGAAGACCTCGTGACGGTCGCCCGTGTCAACTATGGCCAGATCGCCATCATCGTGCGAGCGGACGGGCCATACGAAACCTGGGCGCAGCTCGAGGCGGATGCGAGAGCGAGGCCCGGCCAGATCAGGATGTCCCACAGCGGTCTCTGGGCCGCGTTGTTCGTTCCCGCGCGTCGGATCATGCAAAATTTGGAATTGCGTTTTCGCATGGTTCCGTATCGTGGTGGCGGGCCGGCGAAAGCAGCGCTGATGGCGGGAGATGTCGATTTCTCTATGGCATTTCCGGCTACCGTGGCCGTGGACGTCGAGGCCGGGAAGGTTCGAATTCTCGCGACCGCGGGGCCTGAAAGGACGGTGGAAGGGGTACCGTCTTTCGTAGAGATTGGCTTGTCGCCAAATACCGGATATATACACCGCATCGTGATGGCCCCTAGCGGTGTTCCGGAGGACAGGCTGATGAGACTGCGGCGGGCGTTCGCGGCGCTACAGAGTGACGAGGCTTACCTCGCGGCAATGCGGCGACTGGGTGAGAATACCGAGTACATGGACGGCGTCGATTACGAAGCCGTGCGCATCGAGCAGTCGCGGGAGTACGGTGAGCTGGTGCGAGCCATCGCTGGGCAGTAGAGAAAGAGTGGGCAGATGTTAGAGAAACAATCAGAGTCAGTCGGCGTAATCGGCCTCGGCATTATGGGTGGAACGATAGCGCGCAATCTGGTAGCGGCCGGACATCGCGTCATCGGCTTCGATCCGGATGCGGCGCGTTGTGACGAGGCGCGGGCGGCCGGCGTAGAGATCGTCGGCGCTGCTCGAATGCTGATCGCCGAAGCCCGGCAGATACTGACGAGCCTGCCGAGTTCAGAAGCCCTGGATCAGACCGTCGCCGCTATCGGCGGCGTGTCCGAGTCGGAACGGCGGGGCCTCGTCGTCGCCGAACTGAGCACGCTGCCGCTGAGCTGCAAACAGGCTAACCGTGAACGCTTGGACGGTGCTGGTGTCGTGCTGCTCGATTGTCCGCTGAGCGGCACGGGTGCGCAGGCATTAACACGCGATTTAGCCGTGTACGCGAGCGGAGATGCCGAAGCCTGTAAACGGTTTGCGGGTGTGTTTTCCGGCTTCTCGCGTGTCAATCACTATCTCGGTGAGTTTGGTAACGGCACTAAAATGAAGCTCGTCGCGAACTTGCTCGTTGCGATACACAATGTTGCTGCCGCCGAGGCCATCCTGCTCGGCGTCAAAGGCGGGCTGGACCCTAGCACGTTGTGTGAGATCCTGGCCTCCGGCGCAGGGACTTCGCGTATCTTCGAAATGCGCGCACCGATGATGGTGGACGAAAGCTACGAGCCTGCAACCATGAAGCTCGAAGTCTGGCAAAAGGACATGGCGTTGATCCGCGAGTTCGTGGCTGACTGCGGCGTGCCCACCCCCACTTTTTCCGCGACCGAGCCGATCTATAAGGCCGCTCTAGAGGCAGGCCGCAACCAGCAGGATACTGCAGCCGTTTACGCTGTCCTGCAAAACTGCTCGAAGTAGAAGCGGCAGCATGGCGGCGGTTCCTTAAGTCCGGCGTCCTGATGGGTGGGGCAAATTCCGCGGCCGGGGAGCTGTCTTGGTGCGCCCTCTGCGGCACTGTTTCGCTTAGATGCCCGCGCGGTTGTTGTCTTTGACGGCCTTGTTCACGACGTTCTTAGGCCATTCTCCCTGCAGTACGCGGCGAACCTCATTTGGTGCGCCCGCCTGTAGGCCGGCCATCGCTTGTTCGCTGTACCAGGCCACGTGGGGGTTGATGATGACGTTGTCTCGCTGCCGCAGTGGATGATCCTCGGTGAGCGGTTCCGGATCCGTCGTATCCAGCGCGCAGCCTGCGATGGACTTCTCGTCGAGCGCCTTGACGAGCGCATCGGTATCGACAATCGGGCCGCGCGAACAGTTGATGAGCACAGCGGTCTCTTTCATCTGCGCGAATTGGTCTGCGGCTATCATGTGACGAGTCTGCGGCAGCAACGGCGCATGAACGCAGACGAAATCCGACTCCTGCAAGAGCTTCGGCAGATCGACCTTATCGCCAGGCGTATCGAACTGACCGCTATCGACAAAGGGATCGAAAAACAGCACGCGCATCTGCAGTCCGGCCGCAGCTATTGCGACGCGACGGGCAATATTGCCGTAGCCGACGAGTCCGACGGTGCTTCCCGCCAACCGGATTATCGGTTTTCCAGGGGGCACTTCCCAGTGGCCTTGGCGCACGAGCCGGTCGTAGAAGGCAACTTTCCGTGCTGCGGTTAGCAACATCGCGATCGTGTGTTCGGCGACTTCTTCAATGCAGTACGTCGGATTATTCGTGACGATAATTCCGGCTGCGGTGGCGGCGTCCAGATCGATCGTGTCCACACCGATGCCGTAGCGGGCAATCACACGACAGTTCGGCATCTGCGCCATGACCTTCGCGGTGATCGGTCCGGCGTAGGTATTAAGGAGGGCATCGCAATCCGCAGCTTCCGGGAAGAACTGTTCCGGGTCGGTTACCTGAATAGGGACGATGTCGGCCAGGTCACCGAGGATCTCATGTTCGACGTCCAGAGCTTCCCAGACGTAGTCGGTAAGAACGACTTTGGCTTTCTCACTCATACTGTTGTCAGCTCCATTACGCTATCCAACGGACGATACCTGCGACGCCGTCAACGGCTACCGTCGAACCATCGGGGATGGCTCGAGTCGCGTCGAGTACGCCCAGGACCATCGGTATGCCACGCTCTCTCGCCAAAGACGCCAAATGCGAAGTGCTGCCGCCGAGTTCTGCGACCACGGCAGAGACGTGCGGCAGAATCTGGCTAAGTGCGGGCCCTGCGACCTTCGTGATCAGCACATCGCCGGGGCCGACCGTAGACAGCTCGCACTCGCAATTCACTACGCGCGCACGTCCGGTGCCCCAGCCGATACCCGCAGGATGTCCACGCAGACGCGGACGCTGGTCCCAGATCTCATCGGGTACGTGCGGTTCTTCGACGTGTAACGGTCGTGCCTGGACGAGTTTGATGCCGTCGCTGTCCAACGCCCACTCGATCTCGGTTGGTCCGCCGATGACGTCTTCGGTCTTCCGCAGCAAGGTACCCAGCTCGGACAGTTGCACGTGGTTCAAGCAGGGTTCTTCGGCGAGTTCTCGATCGACGCTCTGGGTACCGTGGACACAACTCACACTGTGGGTTTTTCGGCCGGCCGTCATGTCGAGGACTTCGCCGTCTCGGCTCAGGACGTAACGATCTGGAACGACTTCACCTTGGGCGATAGCGGAGCCGAGCCCCCAAGTCGCACTGAGCAGCATCTCGCCCTCGGCCGTCTGACTCAACCCGCCTCCCGAAGCTTGCGCGTGTACGAGCGGCTGGACGATGAGGGCCATGGCGGTGTCCGCGGGATCGGCGTCATGCGTCGCCATGTATCGTAACGCTCGAGTGGACCAAAGCGCGCACCAGCAAGAGCGTACTGCGGTAAGAAATTCGGTCTCGTTTTCTAGTCCGAGAAAACTCTCGAACTGACCGGCAAAGCTTGATCCAAAGCGATCTTCGACGAGTGCGGAAGAGCGCACGACACCGAGCGTGTCTGGCGCCGCCATCAACTCTCGCCACGCGGCGAGCAGTGGTGCGCGCAGCGACTCATCGATGGGTTCGTCGAACAGGCCTAGCCTGACGTCCAGCGCATGGCGTCGCGCCTCGAAATCTTCTGCGGAAAAGACCGCACGTGCGGAATCCTCAAGGCCGAGGGATTTTAATTGCAGCCGGTAGGCTTCCGCGTCGAGACAGTAACCGCCGGGTACGGGTAGGCCGGCTTGCCCAAGGGCCGCCAGGTTAGCGGCCTTAGGCCCAAAGCGGTTCGCGTCCGTTGCCTCAGGGGCGCTCAGCGGAATGATTAGCTCGCGCATTTCCAGTCTGTTTCCGAAGTTAGACGAGCTTTCGTTCTCTGGAGTCGGGTGCAGCATAGCCCGGGATCGGATCGACGACGGTGATCTGCTCCACCGGGAAATTCGAGACGATCTCGGTATGGTCCGAGTGAACGATCAGCATTTCCTCGATCCGTACACCCCACTTGAACGGTAGCCCGTGCTGTGTCTCGAGCGCGAATGTCATACCCTCTAGAATCTCGATCGGGTGGTCGAGCGACCAGATACGCGAGATGACCGGCGGATCGTACTGCGCAAGGCCCAGACCGTGTCCCCACAGGTTGGCCGCAGCCTGATCTTCTTCCTCGTAGCCCCACACTTCCTTGGCAGACGGCCATACGGCAGCGATATCACGCGTCGTCGCGCCGGGTTTGACTTCATTGATCGCTTTATAGAGCCACTCCAGCGCCGTCGCATAGATTTCTTTCTGTTTCTCGGAAGGTTCTGCGCCGACGCAGTAGGTTCTGTAGTAACAGGACTTGTAACCGTTCCAGGTGAGTGCCGCGAGGTCCATGAAGACAATATCGCCGGGCTTGATGATACGGTCGGAGAAGTTGCGCCAGTTGGGCCAGGTATTCGGGCCCGAGGAAACAATTACATCTTCGACATCTTCAACGCCCGGGATGTCGTAAAGAAATTTCATGATATGAGCCGTGACCTGATTCTCCGTCACGCCGGGTCTAAGGAATTTCATCGTTTCCCAATGGGCGGCGTCGCCAATCGCGCCGACGATACGGAAGCATTCTTGCTCGTCAACATTTTTGACGGCGCGCGCGTCCATCATCGGCGACATACCGTCGGTCCAGTCGATACCTGCTTCGTCGAAGGCCTTGATGATATTAATATCGACGAAGTCGATGCCGACTTTCCCGCCCGCGACATTGCTCTTCTTCATTTCTTGTAGCAAAGCCTTGGTGAACTTACCGACTTGCTGGGCCGATGCAGGGCCTGCCGCGCCCTTGATCCAGGCATAGGAGTAACGGACATTTTCAGGCGGAATCCAAGGCGAATGCCGCTGGATCTGCGCGCCGATGTCGCCTTGTTCGAACAATACAGGTGGATCATCGCCGCACAGCATGGCGTAACGAAGCCCGGGCTTAAGGCGGCACCATCCGGGAGTCAACGTGCTCGTGACATAGCGAATGTTCTCATCGTACATCAGAACCAATGCACTGAGACCGGCAGCCTTCATGCGCTCCCGGGCTCTGTCGAGGCGGTATGTCCGCAGCCGGTCCCAGTTGATGCGCTGCTGCCAGTCCACCCCCACCATGCCGAAATTTGCCATGTCCGATCTCCCTCGTCTAACGTGCTGTCAGAGTCATGCAAATATTAAGCGGCGAGGGGTTTGACCCTCGCAGCATGAATTTTGGTATCTGTAATGTGGTGCGCTGCGGCAGTTGATTGGAATTAGTCCGCCTGGGACACACTCAAGACCGCGGTCATTCTACGTCAGGCGCGGTGGCGATGGGAATAGCTATCCATGCCAGGAGCCTGATCCGAATCATCCCGACACTCAAACTCACTTGCGTCCCCGAGGCATGCTTGTAAGAATGCCATTGGGCAAAAGGTTTTTGTAGCGCGAACTCCGTAAAAATTGAGCACCGCATTGAGAGGATACTCACACCTTATAAGTCAGACGATAACGCCGATAATTCTCATTGCGTTCGTCTTGAGTGGCGCAAAAGTCGCGGCTCATCATGGTTTCGGCGCCCACTATGATGCTGACCAGTACATCACGATCGAAGGCGTCGTCACCGATTTCGAATTCGTCAACCCGCACTCGTTCGTCTATATAGAGACGATCGACGATGCCGGAGATACTGTCGTACGCTGGTGCGAGATGCAGGCGCGTACTCACATGCAACGTAAAGGCATCACCGCTCAATCATTCACCGTCGGCGACCGGATCAAAGTCGGTGGCTTTCAAGCGAGACGCGACGCGCTTGGGTGTGAATTCGCCGTAGGCGAGTTGGCCGACGGCACTATCCTCACGCTACGCAGTCGCGCGGGCCAGAGTCAATACTCCGCGCCGGTGGTAGCCGCCGACTCGGGCGTATTCGGAATGTGGTATCGCAAGTCGTTCCCGGGCGCCGGCAGCGAAACCGATCCCAGGGACGTTTTAACCGCCGCAGGAGCGGCTGCGCACGAGAATTACGATGTGCTGACCGAGAATCCCATTCTGACCTGTAGTCCCGTCAGCCCGGTGCGCGCCTGGTCGCAACCCGGCACCCCGACCGAGATCCGCCGTGAAGGCGATAACGTCATCATTCATCATGAGTTCATGGATGTGGTGCGTGTCATTCATATGAATACAGACGAGTTTCCGGAGGATGCTCCGCGGACCGAAATCGGGTATTCGATCGGCCGATTCGAGGGCGGTGATCTGTTGATCGAGACTGGACGATTCTCTGCAGCATCGATTCGGGCCGGCAATCTGCACACCGAAGACTTTCACTTCTCGGAGCGGCTCACGATCGATTCGGACAATGCTGATCTCGTGTTGACGTGGACTGCCACGGACCCGCGTTATTACTCGGAGCCGTTAGTCGGCTCGCGAATCATGACCAGAACGGACCTGACCATGGGGCGATACGACTGTGTGTCCGAGATCGGCCACGAGGCCCACTCCGAGTAGCCGCTTTAGAAGCGGCCGATCCTACTTGATCGCGATCGGATTCAAGGGCGAGCCCACGCCGCCAGTTACCGGCAGCGGCGGCGCGCAGAAAAAGAACTCGTAGACGCCGTCAGCCGCGCAGTCATCGGCCAGTTGATCGACGACGAAAATCTCACCCATCGTAATGCCGATCATCGGAATCACGACCCAATGCCAGGGCTGCTGGGCCTCGGTGGTCTCATTGGGGCGAACTTCGCAGCCCCAGGTATCGCAACAGATCGCAGCGATTTCTTTCGCGTAGATCCATTCGGCGGTCTCGAAGGCGAGCCCCGGCGCATCACCACCGGCATAGTCGCCCCAGTCCTTGTCGCGTTGGCGTTGCCCAAGCATGCCCGTGCGCACGATGACAAAATCGCCGCGGCGGACTTCTACACCCTGAGCCGCGGCGGTCTCATCCAGGTCGGCCTTGGTGATCGCTATCCCCTCGTCCAGCGCCTCGACTTTGGCGTACTTGGCGACGTCGAGTAGGACGCCTCGCCCTGTCATCCTGTCTTTGACCTTCTCGATACCGTTTTTCTGCGCACCGTTGGAATCTACGAGGCGCGCGTCGTAACCGTTCCACATCTTGTCATCGAAGAAGATATGCCCCAACGCGTCCCATTGCGTGCCGCACTGCAGCGGTAACGACACCATGTCGTCGGCATAGCGAAAGCGGCCTTCGTCTTGTTTGCCGGCGACCGCGTCGGTTCCGGTCGCAAGCATCGTGTGGATCGGATTGAATCGGTTACCCCAGAGAGAACGCTGCGGGCCATCTTTATCGAAGTTGAGGCCCAGGGAGAAGACTTTGCCTTTACGAATCAGCGCGGCGGCAGCGACGATATCTTGCGGCGTAATGAAATTCAGAGTGCCGGCCTCGTCATCGGGACCCCAACGGCCCCAGTTCTTACACTTCTCTGCGGTGTCGCGGAGAATGGCCATGTCGAGTTTGCCCTCGCTGTAGTGTCGCGGCATAGTGCTCCCCGTTAGATCTGTGTTCGAAATTCAAATAATGTTTGTGAGCATTACGGTCGGAGCTTCATTAGATGTCAACTGCGGCTCAGAAGCTTTGCCCGCACGGAGGCCAGGCTGATGGGTGCTGCCGGCGAGGAGTTACTGAAGACTCCATCCATGCGCTTGGATGGCCTCGTCGCCGTCGTGACGGGTGCAGGGCGTGGCCTCGGTCGCGCCTGTGCTCTCGCGCTCGCAGAGGCGGGTGCGAGTCCGGTGCTGGTCAGCCGCACAGAGAGTGAACTGCAAGCCGTTGCCGCAACGATCGCAGCGGACGGCGGCACCGCTTCAACGTTGGTCTGCGACGTGACCGATTGCCGACAGGTCGACGCGGCGATCGGCGGGCTCGAGCGGATAGATATTCTCGTGAATGCCGCCGGAGGAAATATTCCCGAGCCGCTTGCAGATGTGACCGAAGATCATTTCGATCGGATCATGACGCTCAACGTCAAGGGCACTTTTATGGTGTCGCAAGCGGCCGTCCGCAGCATGCAGGCCGGTGGGCGGGGAGGAGCGATCATCAATGTATCCTCACAGATGGGTCATGTCGGCGCACCGAATCGGACCGTCTACTGTGCCTCGAAACATGCGGTGGAGGGCATGACCAAAGCCATGGCGGTGGAGCTAGCGCCGCAGAAGATCCGTGTGAATTCGATCGGGCCGACATTTATTCTGACACCATTGACGCGCCCGTTCTTCGAGGATCGGGCGTTTAGAGAAGATACGCTGCGGCGTATTCCGCGCGGCCAGGTTGGTGAGCTTCAGGACATCATGGGTGCGGTCGTATTCCTGGCGTCTCCGGCGGCAGCGTTGATCACGGGTGCCGCGCTCGTCATCGACGGTGGCTGGACCGCCTGGTAGGGCGCGCCCCCCCTGCGCCCGGCAGACTCCCGAGTTCAGTGGGCGGCCCCGTTGAGGCCGGTCAGCGATCTCTGGCGTCCGACCGAGCTCTGCAGGGCCAATTCGTAGTTCTGCCGCGCTAGCTCGTACTCGCCCAGCGACATATAGGTATCTGCGAGTAGCTCTGCGGTCGGCTGTACCGGGACGGCCGGGCCGTACTCGGGCGGTACGCTAGCCTCGAGTTCCGCGGCTTCCTCCATCAGCGCCAGGGCTTCGCGTGTATTGCCGGCGGCTAGAGCCATCTGGCCCGCCAGGGCCAGGTGTAACAATCGCGGCACCATCGCACGACGGCTCCGAGTCTGGATCGGCTCGGCTCCGTCGATCGCGTCGAGCGCCGTCTTTGCGCCCTCGACGTCGGCACTCTCCAGCGCAAGCACGCCCTGGATGTACTGGTCCGTCGCCACGAAATAGTGGCTCAGGCCGTCATAGTCGACAGGCACGGTTGCGAAATGACTGTCCCAGTCCTGGCTATCGACAAGGTACGAGGCGCGCGCGGCGATGAAGTTCTGCCGTTGCGTGTTGCCGCCGTAGCGTGACAGTTGGTCCTCGAACAGCGCGAGCTTTTCGGCCGCCTGTTCGTGCATGCCTTGCTGGTTTAGCGCGTAGATCAGCCAGGCCAGCGCGTGATTAGCCTGACTCCCGTACGAGTCATCCGGGCTGGATTGGCGCGCGACCGCTGCTTCGAAAGCACGCGTGTTTCGTTCGGTACCGAGCTCCCACATGCCCAGGGCGAAGTAGATATGAGAACCCATATGCAGCGCGTGCACGGCAGACGGCGCGACATCTGCATAAAGATTCGCGGCGCGCAGTCCCAACGGCGCGTGAATCGGATCGTCGTAGCTGTGGATCGAGTAGTGCAAGGCGCCGGGATGCCTGGGATTGATATCCAGGATTTCCTCCGCAATCGCCCCCGCCCGCATATAGAGCGCGAAGTCACGGCCGCCATGACTGATCGTAAGCAAGGACAGCGCGTAAAACGCTGCGGCATCCAGATCGTCGGGATAAGCCTCGTGAATTTCTCCTAGCGCGGCCGAGTAGCGCAGCTCTCGTTCTTGCTGGCTGCCGTTGCCAAAAAGGCGTTCGATGGATTGCAGATAGGCTTTCTCACGAACAGTAGGAAATTTTTCGGCACGCTCTTCGGCCGTCTGACCGAGCTTCGCCAGTACGGCTCTGGAGGCCTCCGGGTCGTGTTGGTTCCACAGCGGATGTTCGTGGGTCAGCGCCTCGCCCCAGTAAGCCATCGCAAAATCCTGGTCGAGCTTCTGGGTGGCGAGAAAGCTTGCGCGCGCGTCGTCGTACTCGAAATTGTGGAGTTGCAACAGCCCGCGGATGAACACCTCGTGCGCCTCCGGGCTGCCGGATGCGTCGAAGTCGATGCTGCCATAGGTCTGGGCTTCGG
>Ga0209980_10001870_pt1 | contig 11564 bp, 8 predicted proteins | sample CR02metaG_FD_183611 | JGI IMG/M metagenome (GOLD analysis project Ga0209980, IMG submission 183611) | Deep subsurface microbial communities from Mariana Trench to uncover new lineages of life (NeLLi) - CR02 metaG (SPAdes) (version 2) | ecosystem: Environmental > Aquatic > Marine > Ocean trench >... | reverse complement strand
GGAGCGAGCCCCCTACGGGGGTAGACGTGCTCGGGAACAAGGGGACAGATTCCAAATCTGTCCCCTCCAAGCGCGCTCCTACAGGCACCGAAGGTGACGCAGTTCACACTTTGATTCTCGGCCCGACTCAGGGCGATCCACCGTTCATCCCCCCTACCCCGACGCTCGTCGGCCCGGCTGTGACCGCCGTCGCAACATCCCGGGGTCCATCCTATAACTCGTTGAAAAACTTAACGATACTTCACTCAAGCAAAGAGCGGCTGGGACCCCAGTGGGATGCCACGGAGCAATCCAGGCGACCCCAGCGAGCAACACACGAATTCAGGCGACTGACGTGAGCGAACGAAACAGCAACGCAGACACAGTTTGGCCGAGCGGGCACGCCGAGAAGGCAACCAGACCCGTTTCGGCATCGGAGCCAAGGAACATGAACAAGCGCATCTACGCCTCCCGTATCCTCAACCTGCTGCTCGCGGGCCTCATCGGCCTGGCGGCGGGACTGCCCATTCACCTGCAGGCCGACGACACGGAGATCTATCTCGGTGACGACACGCTGTCCGAAGCGACACGCTCCAATGTGCTGTTCATCCTCGACACCTCGGGAAGTATGTCCGGAACGGACGGCACGAAACCGTCACAAAGCCGTCTCGTGCGCATGAAGGAAGCGCTGCACAACATGCTCGACACCGTCAACAACGTCAACGTGGGTCTGATGCGCTTCACCAATCCCGGCGGCCCCATCCTCTACCCGGTATCCTACATCGACGAGGCCGATGCCGAAGTGTTGACCGAGAAGGTACCTGAAGTGCAGGTCAGCATTGAGGATTCAGCCGACGATGCCGCGGAGCTGCGCTGTGTCGACGGTGGAGGTTTCTGCAACACGGGCGACTCAGCCGTCGGGACCATGACCCTCGACACCGCCAAGCTCGAGATCACGGGTGTCAGCGGTTTCGGCACCAACGGCAGCATCGACGCCCAGATTTCCCAGAGCTCGGACGACGCCGAGAGCCGGCACGCTGCCCACATGGTTAATTTCGGCACGGTCCTGGAGCTCAGCAGCAACCTCGGCATCAACCGCCGCACGGGTCTTCGCTTTCAAAACATCACCATTCCGCCCAATGCCTCCATTCTGCATGCGGAGCTGGACTTCTACGCGCTTTCCGACCGGACCGAAACGTCCAACTGGACCATTCGGGCTCACGACGTGGGCGATTCACCGACCTTTCCCAATGTGCCTGGAGCCAACGACATCGAAAGCCGTATGGCCAACCTCACCACCGCCTCCCTCGACTGGAACAATATTCCGGTCTGGGATTCCGGGGATCGCTACCAGACCCCCGAGCTCAAGGATGTCGTACAGGAAGTCGTCGCCCGCGCGGACTGGGCAAGCGGTAATGCCATCGGCTTTATCATCACCGGCACCATGGGCAGTCGCAGAGACGGGGCGTCCTATGACGAGATGCCCGCCAAGGCACCGATCCTGCGCATCGATTACGCCCTCGGCGACAGCGGCATTCAGCGCATCGGCCTGCGCTTCAACGATGTCAACGTGCCCCAGGGCGTGAAGATCCTGAACGCCTGGCTCGAGCTCACACCCTCCGAGGACACGAGCGCCGACGCCAAGTTCAAGATCTATGCCGAGGACTCGGGCGATGCAGCCCCCTTTACGACCGCCAAATTCGACATCAGCAGCCGCCCGGCCACCGACGAAAGGCAGTGGGATCTGAAGTCGGCACAGACGGCCGACGATTGGACCGCCAACAGCCCGGTGATCACGCCGAACCTCGACAACGTGGTTCAGGACGTCGTCGATCGCTCGGACTGGTGCGGCGGCAACTCCATGGCGTTCTTCCTGATGTGGGACGGTGACCGGGGACCCCGTATGATTCACACCTTCGATAGCGACCCCAGCCGGGCGCCGAAGCTGCGCATCGACTACGACCAGGGCAGCCTCGAAAGCCTCAGCCCCGGAGAGGGCTGCATGGTCAAGGAAGTTCAGTACCAGGTCAAAGCCAGCAAGGACGACGCCGAGCAGCGCACCGACAGCTCCAGTGTCAACACCGGCAGTAGTGATCTGGACATGATGGACGTGAGCGGCGGTAAGAAGATTGCCGTTGGCCTGCGCTTCCAGGACATTCAGATCAAGCAGGGTGCCACGATACTGAGTGCCGAGATCGCGTTCACCGCCAAGCAAAGCCACAGCGGCACCAGCGATTTCTGGGTCTACGGCCACGCCACCGACGACGCCGACAATTTCCAGACCGGCTCCGGCAAGGACGTGACGTCGCGCCCCAAAACTTCGGCCGCGACCAAGGTCAGTTGGAGCGTGCCCGCCTGGAGCACCAATCAGCAGTACGCGACATCCGATATTTCCGCCATCGTGCAGGAAATCGTCGACCGCGGCGGCTGGACCGAAGGCAACGACATGGCCTTCATCCTGGACGGTGACGGCGTTCGCAAGGCCTACACGGTCGACGGCTCCGCCGGCAAGGCCGCAGTGCTGCGAATCACGACCCAGGGCGAAATCGGCTCCGGTACCGCCGGGGCGGTGGTCACCGTGCGCCAGCGCCTGCACGACATCATTGACGATCTCAACAACAGCGGCGGTACGCCCATCGTCGACACGCTCTACGAGGCGGCCCTCTACTACCGCGGCGAAGCCCTGGAGTACGGCGACACGCGTAACAACCGCTTCTACACGCGGGTCAGTCACCCGGCATCCTACACCGGCGGCACGGTGGTCCGAAGCGTCAAGTGTACCGATAAAAATCTGAGCAGCGGCGAATGTGCCTCGGAACGCATCGATGGCAGCCCCATTTACACGAGCCCCATCGAGCCCCAGGTCTGTCAATCGAACTTCATCGTACTGCTCACCGACGGTCAGGCCAACAACAATCACTCCGTGAGTCTGGCCAAGACCATGATCGGTGGCTCTTGCATCGGCACCTTCAGCGATGGTAGTAGTGTGGCGAGTGGCGAAGAGTGCGGCTCCGACCTGACCAAGTTTCTATACGATGAAGACCAGTCCGGTGTCGACGGAAAAAACACCGTCACAACCTACACCATCGGCTTCAACTTCACCGGCCAATTCATCAAGCAAATCGCCGAGGACGGCGGCGGACAGTTCTTCGAGGCATCGACCGCCGACCAACTGTCAGCCGTTTTCACCCAGATACTCGACGACGTGCAGGATCGCACCACTTCGTTCGCGGCGCCGGCACTCTCGGTGAACGCCTTCAACAAGCTGTTCCACCGCAACGAGGTATTCTTTTCGCTGTTCACCCCGGGACGCGACATGCGCTGGGAAGGCAACGTAAAGAAGTATCAGCTCTGCGAGAGCACAATCGCGCCCTCCGACTGCAGCGTTCTCGGTGAGGTGCTCGATTTCGATTCACCGCGCAAGCCCGCCATCGGCGCCGACGAGCGCATCGCCGATGATGCGATAAGCGGCTGGAGCGCGACCGCCGACGGTCCGGAAATCCTCGCGGGTGGTGCCGGTAACGAGATCCCGACGCACACCAATCGTAGGGTTTACACCTATACCGGTTCGGGCGCACCGAGCAACGTCGACCTGGCGGGTCACTTGGTAGAAGACGCCAACTCAAATATCACCGTGGCCCTCCTCGGCGGATCAACCGTTGCCGCCAACCCCGACTACATCAGTCCCGCCGAGCGCACCAAGATTATCAACTGGATGCGCGGCATGGACACCATGGACGAGGACGTGGACGGTGACGAGACCGAAGACCGTTACGCCTTCCACGACCCGCTGCACTCCAGCCCCGTGGCGGTGACCTTCGGCGGCACCGATGCCGCTCCGATCATCAAGCTCTTCGTTGGCACCAACGACGGTGGGCTGCGCCTGATCAACACCTACGACGGCACCGAAGAGTGGATCTTCTTCCCGCAGCAGGTGCTGGCGGCGCAACAGGCTCTCATGAACAACCCGACCGCCGAGCACTTCTACGGCATGGATGCCACCCCCACCATCTGGATCAACGACGAGGACGGCGACAGCATCATCGACCCGAGCGTGGATGTGGACGGCGACGGCACCTATGAGTTCGTGCGCGCCATCGTCGGCATGCGTCGAGGCGGATTCAACTACTTTGCCATCGATGCAACACCAACCGCCGCGCTCAGCAATCCCGCCGTCAGCAACGGAATCGTTCCGAAATTGAGATGGCGCATCGAGGGCGGCACCGGAGATTTTCCGAACCTCGGTCAGACCTGGTCGCAGCCCAAGCTGACCACGATACGGATCGGCACGACCACCGCCGGCGAGGCTTTGTTCAAGCGGGTCCTGGTGTTTGCCGGCGGCTACGACGACGGCCAGGACAGCGGCTTTGCCCCCGGAAGTCCCGGTAACGCAATCTACGTGGTCGACCCGAACGACGGCACGCGACTGTTCTGGATCAGCAGCGACGATCACGGCGGAACCGAGGGTGTGGTGGTCCCCGACATGACCTATCCGATTCCGTCCGATCTCGCGCTCATGGACAGCAACGGCGACGGTGCCACCGACCGCATCTACGTCGGTGACACCGGCGGACAACTGTGGCGCGTGGACATCGGTGCCGATTTCACCGCCAGCGCCGGCTTCAAGGCCACCGTCGGCAAGCTCGCCACGGTCGCCGACCAGTTCGAGACCGAGGATCAGCGCAAATTCTTCTATCCGCCCGATGTGGTGCAGGTGGACGATTCGACCTACTCGAACATCGGCAACTACGACATGGTGACCATCGCCACCGGCAACCGGGCACACCCGCTGAACAGCGACGTCCAGGATCGCTTTTACGCCTTCCGCGACTACCATCAGGCACCCCTGGTGGACGGCGATCCCGCCACCGTGCCGCCGGAGAGCGACGACGACGGATTGGCCGACGGCTACACCACCCTGCAGGGCAAGACCGTGGCACTCACCGGGGATCTGTTCGATGTCACCGACATTAACGACCCGGCCGGCACCGACCTTACCAACTTGCAAGCCGCCTACGGCTACTTCATCGACTTGGAAGGTCTCGGTGAGAAAGGGCTCTCATCGCCGATCACCCTTGCCGGGACGATTTTCTTTACCAGCTACACCCCGGAAGACGTGCTGCAAATCTCCGATTGCTCACTGGCCGAAGGTGGCGGCACGGTCTACGCGTTCAATGTGCTCAATGGCGCCGCGGTCTTCAATTGGGATGGTATCGGCAACGAAACCAATCTCACCAAGAGCGACCGCACGCAGACGCTGGGCTCTGGTATCCCATCGAGCGCCGTGCCTATCTTCCAGGAAGAAGGCATCTCGCTGCTCATCGGTGGTGGCGGCGGCGCCAAAACCATCGACCCCAACATCGGTCTACCGAGGGCACGTACTTACTGGGGTCAGGAAGAATAACCTCCTGCCACTGCCAGGAAGGCACCAACGCCGCCGTCGTTCCCGACGGCGGCGTTTTTCTTAGCGACCGTGATCCGAGCCCCGGACGGCGCTCCACAGCAACATGACGGCACCGATGCTGATGGCGGAATCCGCGACATTGAACGCCGGCCAGTGCCAGGTGCCGTAGTAGACATCGATGAAGTCCACCACGCCGCCACTTGCTCGGAACAACCGATCGACGAGGTTGCCGGCGGCGCCGCCGAGCACCAGCGCCAGCGCGCAGGCAAGCCATTGTTGATCACGCGGAATACGCCGCAACCAGGCCACGATGAACACGCTGACACCAACGGACAGGGCGGCAAACAGCCAGCGCTGCCATCCCCCCGCATCGCGAAGAAAGCTGAAAGCGGCGCCTGTGTTGTAGGTCAAAAAGAGATTGAAAAACGGGAACACCGCCACCGGCTCGTGGATGGCAAGCCAATGCTCCGCCAACAGCTTGCTGCCCTGATCGGCAATGGCAACGGCGAGCGCGAGCCACAGCCAGCGCAGGCTTCCCGGCTCTCGAACCTGCTCAAACACCCAATAACCCCCGCGCCGCGACCGCGTCCCTGGCGATCTGCTCCTTCAAGACTTCCAGGGATTCGAAACGCTGCTCGTCCCTGAGCTTGTGCACGAACTCCACACTCACGTGCCGGCCGTAGATATTCTCGTCGAAGTCGAAAAGATGCACTTCCAGGAGCTTTTCGCGGCCGTCGACCGTCGGCCGCGTGCCCAGATTCGCCACCCCCGCCAGGGCCGCGCCGCCCAGACCGTGAAGCCGCACGGCGTAGACGCCGGACAGCGGGGTCGACAGCCGGCGCAGGGGGACATTGGCGGTGGGGAAACCGATGCTGCGCCCCAGGCGTCTGCCGCCCGCGACCCTGCCCTGTATGCAGTAGGGCCTGCCGAGGAGCTCCGCCGCCTTGCCGAGCGCACCGTCGGCGAGATCGTCGCGCACCCAGCTGCTGCTGACGCGCCGGCCACGGAGCTCGAAGGTCACGCAGCGCGTAACACCGAATCCCAGTTTGTCACCCGCCTCCTCCAACGCCATGAAGGTTCCGCGGGCGCGGTGACCGTAGTGAAAGTCCTCACCGACCACAACGTGGCGCACACCCAGCGCCTTTATCAGCACTTCGTCGATGAATGCGTCCGGAGAGAGCTGCGAGAAGTCACGCGTGAAGCGGGCGACGACGACACGGTTCAGAGGCGTATCCGCCAGTGCCTGCAGCTTCTCGCGAAAGCGTGTCAGCCGCGCCGGCGCGTTCTCGCCGGAAAAAAACTCTCGCGGTTGCGGCTCGAAGGTCAACGCCACACTGGGCACATCGCTGCTCGCCGCAATCACCGCGAGCTGCGCGAAAACTGCCTGGTGGCCACGGTGCACACCATCGAAGTTGCCGATGGTGAGGGCGCAGCCGCGATGGCGCGGGCGCAGGTTGTAAAGACCGCGTATCAGCTCCATGATTCCGCGCCCGCTGTCATCATTCCAGCGCACCGCTGGGGGCGCGCAGATGCCGCGGCCGGATACCGGCGGCGGCCAGACACAACGCGTATACCGCGGCGCCGCCGATTACCATCAGCGACAGGCGCGCCACCCGCAGCGTGATGTCGGCCTCGATCCACAGGGACGGCTCGCCACGGAAACTGAAAAGGAACACCGCCATGACCAGGTTGGCCAATGCGATCTTGGTGACGAAGCCCGCCCAACCCGGACGCGGCCGGTGGATACCTTCCCGGCGCAGTCCCCGATAGAGCAGTCCCGCATTCAGAAACGCCGCCAGTGACGTCGCCAGCGCCAGGCCTGCATGGGCAAGCGGCACGACCAGTGCGAGATTCATGATCAAGTTAGCCACCAGAGCGATGATGCCCACCCGCACCGGCGTGCGCGTGTCCTGACGCGCGAAGTAACCGGGCACCAGCACCTTGATGAACATGAAGCCCACCAGGCCCGTGGCGTATGCCATCAGGCTCAGGCTCGCCATGTGCACGTCCCGGGGCGAGAATTCACCGTGCTGGAAAATTGTGGTGAGGATCGGACCGGCCAGGAGGATCAGGCCCAGTGCCGATGGCGTCGCCACCACCAGCACCCAGCGCATGCCCCAGTCCAGGGTGTCGGAGAAAGACCCGGCGGATTCCTCGGCGTGATGCTGGGAAAGATTGGGCAGGATGACCGTGGCCATGGCAATGGCGAATACCCCCAGGGGAAATTCCACCAGGCGATCGGAGTAGTAGAGCCAGGAGACGCTGCCGGTCACCAGGAAGGACGCGATGAGCGTGTCCACCAGTAGATTGATCTGTGCGATGGAAGCACCGAAGGCCGCCGGTATCATCAGACCCACGATGCGCCGCACGCCCCGGTGGGCCCGGGAAAAGCGCGGCATCGCCAGCAGCCCCAGGCGCTTCAGGAAGGGCAATTGAAACGCGAGCTGGGCCAGGCCCGCGATGAGCACGCCCCAGGCCAGCGCCGTGACCGGCTCCGCCATCAACGGCGCGAGCCACAGGGCGGCGGCGATGAGGGCCAGATTCAGCAGCACCGGCGTGAATGCCGGCACGCCGAATCGCCCGTAGGTGTTCAGCAGCCCGGCGGCGAAGGCCGTGAGGGATATGAACAGTATATAAGGAAAGGTGATGCGCACCATCTGCACGGTGAGCGTGTACTTTTCCTCGTCGGCGAGAAATCCCGGCGCGAATATCATCACCAGCACCGGCGCCGCCAGCACGCCCAACGCCGTCACCACCAGCAGCACCGCCCCCAGGGTGCCCGCCACGTGGGCCGTGAGCTCCCTGACTTCCTGATGGCTGCGCTGGCTCTTGTATTCGCCCAGGATCGGCACGAACGCCTGGGAAAAGGCGCCCTCGGCGAACAGCCGGCGGAGGAAATTGGGCAACCGGAAGGCGACGAAGAAGGCGTCGGTGTTGCCCTGGCTGGCGCCGAAGACCCAGGCGATGATCACGTCCCGAACAAGCCCGAGCACCCGGGAGAGCATCGTATTGGCACCCACGGTGGCCGCGGATTTGAGTAGCTGTCCGCTCAAGCCCGCCACCGAAGCGCCGGGGTAAAATTGACAAATGCGCCCTCAGGCAGCATAGTGACGCGCCTTTTTTGTTGACTCGATGCGAGGAACCTGACTGTTGGCCAACTCACGGCAAGCTACCAAACGCGCCCGCCAGGGCGAACGGCGGCGCCAGCACAATGCGGCGCTGCGCTCGAGGATGCGCACCTTTCTCAAGAAGGTCGTGAAAGCCATCGAATCCGGTGACAAGAAGGCTGCCGAAGGCGTCTACAAGGATGCCGTGCCCTTCCTCGACAGCAGCGCGGGCAAGAACATCATCCACGCCAAAAAGGCCGCCCGGCACAAGAGCCGCCTGAACGCCCGCATCCGGGCGATGTCGTAGCACCGCACTCATTCAGATCAGTACCAGGTTGTCCCTGTGGATGAGTTCAGGCTCGTCCACGTAACCCAGTAGCTCGACGATGCGCTTGCTGGGGTGCCCCATGATCCTGCGGGTCTCCTCGGCGCTGTAGTTGATCATGCCCCGGGCGACTTCACGCTCCTCGGGGTCATAACAGGCGACCATCTCGCCGCGCCGAAAATCCCCGTCCACCGCCTTGACGCCCACCGCCAGAAGGCTCCTGCCGGAGTTCGTCAACACCTCGGATGCCCCGGCATCCAGGGTCAGGCGGCCGCGTACTTCGAGCTGCCCGGCGAGCCATTGCTTACGCGCCGCCAGCGGCGCCCGATCCGGCACCAGCAGGGTGCCCAGCGAGGCACCATCGGCGAGCCGGGTCAGCACCTCGGGCTCGCGCCCGGATGCGATGCGTGTGGCGGCGCCCGAGCGAGCCGCCAGTGCCGCCGCCGCGAGCTTGGTACGCATGCCGCCACGGCCGTGGCTGCTGCTGCCCCCGGCCATGGCCAGCAACGCGGGATCCCCGGCCTTGCCGCTGGCAACGAAGCTGGCATCGGGACAGCTACGCGGGTCGTCCGTATACAGGCCATCCTGGTCGGTGAGTATCACCAGCAACTCCGCCTCCACCAGATTTGCCACCAACCCGGCCAGGGTGTCGTTGTCGCCCAGACGGATCTCCTCGGTGGCAACACTGTCGTTTTCATTGATCACCGGCACTACCCCCCAAGCCAGCAGGCAACGCAGGGTGCTGCGGGCATTGAGGTAGCGGGCCCGGTCGCTGAAATCCTCGCGCGTCATGAGCATCTGCGCCGTGTGCATGCCGTGATGCTGAAAGCAAGACTCGTAAACCTGGATAAGCCCCATCTGACCCACCGCCGCCAGCCCCTGCAGCTCGTACACCGCCTGGGGACGGCGCTCCAGACCAAGGCGGCTCATGCCCTCGACAATAGAGCCCGAGGACACCAGGACCGGATCGATGCCGGCCTTGCGCAGACTTGCCATCTGGTCCACCCACAGGCGGATGAGGGCATGATCCAGGCCACGACCCTGGTCGGTGAGCAGCGCACTGCCGATCTTGATCACCCAGCGCCGCGCGTTCGCCTTGCCGCCGGATGGCTTCACGATCGGCTTCACGATCGCTCTTCCAGATAGTTCATGATCGCCTGGCACAATTCCCGGCACCCCTCTCCGCTCAGCGCCGAGATATGATACACGGGACCCGTGTATTCGAGCCGCCGCACCAGCGCGTCGCAATGGGCCTCACGCGCATCCGGCGCCAGCAGATCGATCTTGTTCAACACCAGCCAGCGATCGGTGGCCGCAAGCTCCGGGCTGAATCGCCCCAGCTCAGTGACGATGGCGCGGGCATTCGCTACCGGATCACTGGATTCGTCCATGGGCGCCACATCCACCAGATGCAACAGCAAACTGGTGCGCGAGAGATGCTTGAGAAAGTGGATACCGAGCCCCGCACCCTCGGCTGCACCCTCGATGAGCCCGGGCACGTCGGCCACCACGAAGCTCCGATCCGGGCCCAGGCTGACCACCCCCAGATTCGGATAAAGGGTCGTGAACGGGTAATCCGCCACCTTCGGCCGCGCCGCGGACACGGCCCGGATGAACGTGGACTTGCCGGCATTGGGCTGGCCCAGCAAACCCACGTCCGCCAACAGCTTGAGCTCCAAGTCCAGATCACGCTGCTCGCCGGGCTTGCCGGCAGTGGTCTTGCGCGGCGCACGGTTGGTGCTGCTCTTGAACCGCGCGTTGCCGAGTCCGTGGCGCCCGCCCGTGGCCACCACCAGCTCCTGACCGGCCTCCAGCAACTCACCCATGAATTCGTGGGTGTTACCCTCGTTGACCACCGTGCCTACCGGTACCTGGATGCGCAAAGTCTCGCCCCCCCGGCCGGTGCAGTTGCTGCCCTCCCCGCGGCGACCGTGCTCGGCGCGATAGAGGCGCTTGTAGCGGAAATCCACCAGGGTATTGAGATCCGGATTGGCCACCAACACCACGTCCCCGCCGTCCCCGCCGTCGCCACCGTCGGGACCGCCTCGGGGCACGTATTTCTCGCGCCGGAAGCTCAGGCAGCCGCTGCCACCGCGACCGGCTTCCACACGGATCCTGACCTCGTCGACGAATTTCATCTGAGTGGCGGCGTTTCGAGTGCCCCGGATACAAAAAACCCCGTCGGTGACGGGGTTTTGAGCGCGCCCGCTGTCGAGTCCCGTTACTGGGCCGGCACCACGCTCACGAATTGACGCTGCTTCGGCCCCTTCCTGTCGAAGCGCACGTGTCCGTCGGTCTTGGCGAACAAGGTGTGATCCCGGCCAACACCGACGTTGGTACCGGCGTGGTACTTGGTGCCGCGCTGGCGCACGAGAATGTTGCCGGCACGCACCGCCTGACCGCCGAACAGCTTGACGCCCAAGCGCTTGGATTGGGAATCGCGACCGTTCTTACTGCTGCCGCCTGCCTTTTTGTGGGCCATCTCGTGACTCCTTAAAAATAGAAAACTACTTCTTGGTCTTTGGTTTGGCCTTGGCCTTGGCCTTGGCCTTGGTCTTGGTTTTCGCCTTGGCAGGCGCTTTGGCCTTGGCTTTGGCCACCGGCTTGGCTGCTGCCTTAGCTTTGGCCTTGGGCGCGACCTTCGCTTTCGGTTCGGCCTTGGCCTTCGCATCGACCTTCGTGTCGGCCTCGGCCTTGGATTCGGCCTTCGGCTCCGGGGGGCTCTTGGCTTCCGGCTTCGCCGCCGCGG
>Ga0209980_10001868_pt1 | contig 11570 bp, 5 predicted proteins | sample CR02metaG_FD_183611 | JGI IMG/M metagenome (GOLD analysis project Ga0209980, IMG submission 183611) | Deep subsurface microbial communities from Mariana Trench to uncover new lineages of life (NeLLi) - CR02 metaG (SPAdes) (version 2) | ecosystem: Environmental > Aquatic > Marine > Ocean trench >... | reverse complement strand
TGGCAATAATAGGAATAAATTTGTAGATCAGCGCGCTCCGGACAAAATCGGTAAAGCAGCAGACAATTAATGAACCTCTCCGAGTTATGTATCCGCCGTCCAGTTATGACGGTGCTTCTATCCGCCACAGTTGTAGTAGCGGGTATTATTGCTTATGGCGGCTTACCTATTGCTGCGCTACCAAGTTACGACCTTCCTACCATTTTGGTTAGAGCATCACTTCCTGGCGCCAGTCCTGAGATCATGGCCTCATCGGTAGCTACGCAACTAGAACGACAGTTCTCCACCATCTCTGGGCTTGCGGTAATTAGTTCTACAAGCACGCTGGGTAACACTTCGATTACGTTAGAGTTTGATCGGAATCGCGATATCGACAGCGCCTCGGTTGATGTGCAAGCAGCATTGCTACGCGCGCAGCGCGCACTACCAATCGAAATGACCTCACCACCGTCCTACCGCAAGATCAACCCAGCTGAATCGTCTATTTTATACCTCGCCCTGACATCGCCCTCAATGTCACTCTCAAGTCTGAACGATTTTGCTGAGGATCTTATTTCGCCGACACTATCCACGATTGCTGGCGTAGCGCAAGTAGGAATCTATGGGCAGAAAAAATATGCTGTGCGCGTGCGCGTGAATCCTGACGCACTTGCTGCGCGTAATTTGACCATCGATGACATTGCTACAGCACTAAGCAGTGCTAATCCCAACTCTCCGATCGGCACTCTTGACGGACCGCGTCAGTCCCTTACCATTCAGGCAAATCGTCAACTTAATAACGCTGATGCTTTTGCAAACTTGGTTGTAGCTATTGCTCCGAGCGGTGGTCCAGTAAGACTCTCCGATGTAGCTACGGTCGAGGACAGCGTGGAATCCGTCAAGACTGCTAGCTGGACCAATGGCGAACGCTCTATCACGCTATCTGTGAAACGCCAACCAGGTACCAACACTGTTGCAACGGTGGACGCCATTAAAACAGTGCTGCCAGGGCTCATTGCTCAGATGCCATTATCAGTTCAACTCAAGATAACTAGCGACCGCTCAACCTCGATTCGAAGCTCTATCCACGACGCACAATTCACGCTGGCAATCACTATCGCCCTAGTCGTGTTGGTGATTTTCCTATTCCTGCGTAAGGTTACGATTACCTTTGTCCCGGCACTGTCATTGCCAATTTCGCTGTTAGGTGCAGTAGCATTAATGCGTGTTTTTGGCTATAGCCTGGATAATATTTCGATACTTGCCATCACTCTCGCGGTCGGCTTGGTAGTAGATGACTCCATTGTAGTACTTGAGAACATCGTACGTCACATCGAGAAAGGAGAACCGCCATTACAGGCAGCACTGCAAGGATCTAAGGAGGTTAGCTTTACTATCATCTCAATTTCACTCTCGCTGGTTGCTGTATTCATTCCTATTTTCTTTATGCCTGGTGTGATCGGATTACTATTCCATGAATTTGCTGCAGTAGTGGGAGTCGCTGTCTTGATGTCGGCTGTAGTGTCACTTACTCTGATCCCGATGATGGCCAGTCGCTATCTCGTTCAGCACGATCCTGAAGAACATAGCATGAAATTGACTGAATGGTTCGCGCGTGGATTTAACAAAACGCTGTCCTCCTATGAGCATGCGCTCGATTGGGCATTACACCATAGACAAGTAATCCTTGGTATTGCAATCGGTACCTTAGTCGCTACCGGTGCGCTATTTATGGTCCTACCCAAGGGATTCTTTCCCAACGAGGATATCGGCAAGGTACTGATATCGGTTGAAACAGTTGAAGATATTTCCTTTCCCGCTATGACTAAGCTATTACAACGTACTGACCATATAATCCGTGCTAATCCCGCCGTTAAGACCCTTGTTGTCTACGCTAATGACAGCTACAGCGCACGCCTGTACATGACTCTTAAACCGCGCAGTGATCGCCCATCTATGGATAAGGTGCTCGAAAATTTACGCAGGGAAGTACGTGTGATCCCAGGTATTAAAGTTTTTTTCAATCCTATCCAAAACCTTAGACTAGGTGGTCGTACCAGCAAAAGTCGCTATCAGTACGTCATGCGCAGCGTACACGCTGAAGATTTACACAAAGCGGCCACCGGCCTCATGTCACGCATGCGAGAAGAGGCTATTTTTCGTGATGTCACCAGCGATGCACAATTGAAAGGTCTGCAGGCACGTCTCAATATCAATCGTGATAAGTCAAACTTGTTAGGTGTACAGATCGCGGATATCCGTTCAGCACTTTATAGTGCTTTCGGTGAGCGTCAGGTATCAACAATTTACACATCAAGCAACAGCTATCAGGTTATTTTGCAGGTAGCGGATGAACATCGTGTCGATGAAAGCGACCTTGGTAAAATATATGTTCGCAGCAAGAATAATACGCTAGTTCCGCTATCAAGCGTTGCATCAGTCGAACGCGAAGTGGGACCGATCTCAATCAATCATGCCGGGCAGCTGGAAGCGCTAACAATTTCGTTCAACCTTGCCCCCGGCACCTCACTAAGCGATGCCACTAAACATATAGATCAGTTTAAAAATGATCTTAATATGCCGGCGGGTATACTAACAAATTACGCCGGAGATGCAGCAGCATTCCAATCTTCACAGACCAGTCAAGTGGTGTTAATCGTCGCCGCACTACTAGTAATTTACGTATTACTTGGCGTGTTATATGAGAGTTTTATCCACCCAATTACGATTCTTTCCGGGCTTCCCTCAGCTGCAGTTGGTGCGTTAGCAATGTTGTGGTTGTTCAACATGGAGCTTTCAATAATTGCTATGATCGGCATCTTAATGCTGATCGGCATAGTCAAGAAAAACGCCATCTTGATGATCGACTTTGCACTCGATGCACAGCGTAACAACAATATGGAGCCGCATGAGGCAATCCGAACCGCCTGTCTACTGCGCTTCAGACCGATCATGATGACCACTTCGGCGGCGCTAATGGGCGCGATGCCTATTGCTTTAGGTCTAGGTGAGGGTGCTGAGCTACGTCAGCCACTAGGACTCGCCGTAGTCGGGGGGCTTCTGTTCTCACAGGTGGTCACACTATTTATCACGCCAGTCATTTACCTCTATCTGGATCGCTTTTCTGGCAGCGGACCTATCAAACGAGGAATAGATCAAGAGATTAGCCTTGGCAAAAATTAAAAATGCCCCTCCCAGAAGGGTACTGTCATAAATTTATATTTCCTCGCTAACCTCTGTCATGTCTAATCATTCGAATAAATTAATGACTCCATCCAAACCAACATGATCGATTGCATACGTGGCATTTCTCTGAACGATAGGCTTAGCGTGATAGGCTATGCTTACCCCTGCTTCTGCCATCATTTGCAGGTCATTGGCACCATCACCGATAGCAATTAACTGATCTCGTCTTAAACCCAATTCATTGCGAATACGTTTTAGCGCTTCGGCTTTGCCCTGCGCGCCTACGATCTCTCCCACCAACCTGCCGGTGAGTTTACCATTCACAATCTCGAGCGTATTGGCAGCAGCATAATCTAGCCCCAACCTTTCTTTTAATCTATCAGTGAAAAAAGTGAATCCACCCGAAATGAGCATCGTTTTGATACCTTCAGCTTTCATCCGTTTCAGCATCTTTTCAGCACCTGGATTTAATTTCAGTCTTTCATCGTAAACCCTATGTAGCATACTCTGATCCAGACCTTGAAGTAGCGCCACGCGACGTTTGAGACCTTCAGAAAAATTAACTTCACCACACATTGCTTTGGCAGTAATTTCTGCCACCTGTGCCTTGATACCGTGCATATCAGCAATCTCATCTATGGACTCAATGCCAACAAGGGTTGAATCCATATCCACTGCTGCTAGACTAAAACTGGCAAGCTTGACTGATTGCTCCACAAAGGCGAAATCAAGTCTGGCATCGAGACAATACACCGGTATGCTGTCCTGCTGGCTAGCACCTACTAGTCGAAATGCCTGCCCGGTAATGCGTTCTATGCGGCTTGCACCAGAGAGCTTTGCAAGCTCCCGTAGGTCACTAGTCTCAATCTCGAGTCCCTGGATAATGACGTCCATACCGTAGGTTCCTTCAGAATAAGCGCAATGATTTTAGCTGCATCCACTGGTACAACAAGAATAAACTTCATTTGGATTGTGGCGTCACATTCTGGATAGTTCCTGAACACGGTCAATTACTGGGACTTCGATCCGCTTAACTCCTCAATCAAACTCTTTATTCGTACTACTCGCTCCGTAATGTCCTCGATTTGTACCTGTACTCTTAAGCGGTCAGGGCCAGAAAGTTTATATGCACTGTTATGCTGAATAAGCTCAATGATTTTAACCGCATCCACCTTAGGGCTGGGAACAAATTGTATTAATATATTTTCAGTGGTAGCGTCTATGCGCGAGATGCCTAAGGACCTTGCTGCAATGCGTATGCGATGGCATTCCAACAATGTTCTGACTGGATCGGGAAAAAGACCAAAACGGTCAACTAGTTCCTGCTGCATGTCATCTAACTGATCGCTGTTTTCGCAATTGGCCATTCGCTTATACAACACTAGTCGCTCGTGAATATCATTACAATAGTCATCAGGAAGCAAGGAGGGTGCGTGTAAATTGATTTCGGTGGTTACGCCTAGTGGGTGTTGCATATCTGGTTCACGTCCCTCTTTCAGCGATTTTACGGCAGCATCTAACAGAGTGCTGTAGAGATTGAAGCCAACCTCATGCATCTCGCCGCTTTGCGATTCGCCTAGCACTTCTCCTGCGCCACGAATTTCTAGATCATGCATAGCAAGATAATACCCTGCGCCTAATTCCCCCATCGTCTGGATAGCATCAATACGTTTCTTGGCTTGTGTCCCCAGAGCCTCTTCTTCTGGTACAAGCAAATATGCATATGCTTGGTGGTGGGAGCGACCGACCCGCCCACGTAGCTGGTGCAATTGGGCTAGACCAAATTTATCTGCACGGTCGATGATAATAGTATTGGCGCTGGGCACATCGATCCCGGTCTCGATGATAGTGGTACAAAGAAGCATATTGAATTGCTGTCGATAAAAATCCCTCATCACATGTTCTAGATCACGCTCGCGCATCTGTCCATGGGCAATATGAATGCTTACTTCTGGCAACAGTCGTGTGAGCCTGTCGTACGCAGACTGGATAGTTGCCACTTCATTATGCAAATAATAAATCTGCCCGCCACGCTTCAATTCTCGCAAGCATGCCTCTCGAATGACTCCCTTAGAGAAACGACTAACGAAAGTTTTGATAGCAAGCCTTCGCTGTGGTGCAGTGGTAATCACTGAGAAATCACGCAAACCTTCTAGTGACATGGCAAGTGTACGAGGAATCGGTGTGGCGGTTAGCGTCAACACGTCTATTTCAGAACGAAGGTTTTTGAGCTGATCTTTCTGGCGTACGCCAAATCGATGTTCTTCATCAATGATAACCAATCCCAGATTTTTGAACTGCACACTCTTCTGAATCAGTTTGTGAGTCCCAATAACGATATCTATGCCTCCTTGAGCTAATCCTTCCAATACCTGATCTTGTTCCTTGGCTGAGCGAAAGCGTGACATCTCCGCTATTCTTACTGGCCATTGGTCGGCAATCAAGCCGAAACGATCAGAAAAATTATGGAAGTGCTGTTCTGCTAGTAACGTAGTAGGCACAAGTACCGCGACCTGTTTACCATCAGCAACGGCAACGAAAGCTGCTCGCATTGCCACTTCCGTCTTGCCGAAACCTACGTCTCCGCAAATCAGTCGGTCCATCGGCTTACTCGAAATCAAATCCTTGATCACCGCCTGGATAGCAGATGCCTGATCGGGCGTCTCCTCGAAACCAAAACCTTCAGTGAAGGCTTCGTAATCATGCTGCCTGAATCCAAACGCATGACCCAAGCGAGTAGCCCGCTGTGCATATAGATTTAGCAGTTCTGCAGCCGTATCACGTACTTGCTGCATTGCTTTACGCTTGGCCTTGTCCCATTGGCTACTACCGAGTTTGTGCAATGGAGCTGCTTCTGATGCCGCACCACTATATCGGCCAATAAGATGTAGTTGCGAAACCGGTACATAAAGTTTATCGCCACCGTCGTATTCAAGCGATAGAAACTCACTCAGTTGCCCATGGTAACCATCTCCTAGATCCATGTTCACCAAGCCAGAATAACGACCAATGCCATGTTGTTCGTGCACCACTGGTTCGCCGAGCTTTACTTCAGACAGATCGCGCAGCATCGTATCTGACACAGTCGTTATATTGCGCGATTCACGCTCACGTCTCTTATACAAGTGCATGGCATAAAGTTCGCTCTCAGTGATAAAGGCCAACCCTTCTCTGGTTAGAATAAAGCCTTTGTGCAGTGGGGATACACAAAGCATAAAAGATTTCGTACTTGCCAAAAATTGAGCATAGTCGTTACAACTTTCAGGAAACAGACCATATTGCTTCAGATAGTCAATGATTAATTCCCGTCTCCCTAGACTCTCTGCTAAAAGCAACACGCGCTTACCAGACAACGTGAATTCAGCAATAAATGCAGCAAGTTTTTCTGTAGGATTGATGGCACGGCGGTTAATCTGGATAAGCGGTAGGCCACTGGTAAAATCTTGAGATTTGGCTTTTGACTTCTGAATTTCAGATTGAATCTTGATTCGTGGATATGGTTTGAGTGCTCCGAAAAATTCTTCTATCGTGAGAAACAAATCTCCTGGTGGCAGCAGAGGTCGGTCGTTGTCACCACATAACAACTGATAGCGAGACAGAGTATCACGCCAGAAACTTTCTATTTCTGAATGAATGTCGTGATGCAAGCATAGCAACATGGAACTTGGCAAGTAATCAAATAACGTGGCAGTCTGCTCGAAAAATAATGGCAGATAGTATTCAATACCTGCAGGTGCAACGCCTTTACCTACATCTTTATAAATACGGCTCCTTGATGGATCACCCTCGAATTTCTCACGGAAATTGCCACGAAAACGAGCGCGGCCATCCTCATCAAACGGAAATTCACGAGCCGGTAGTAGTCGTATTTCGTTGACCGGATAGATGCTTCTCTGCGTATCTACGTCAAAAGTACGGATAGATTCTATTTCATTATCCATTCGGTCAATACGGTAGGGTAATGGACTACCCATTGGAAATAAGTCGATCAACCCGCCACGTATGCTGTATTCGCCTGGTGAAAGTACTTGGGTCACATGGGTGTAACCTGCTAGTGTCATCTGGCTACGTAACAATTCCAAAACAAGCATCTCTCCCTGTTTAATAAAAAAAGTATGCGCAGCAAGGTACTCCCGCGGTGACATGCGGTAAAGTGCAGTAGTGACAGGGACGATCAGTACATCACAGGCGCCTCTCATGACTTGGTAAAGTGTAGCAAGCCGCTCGGAAATTAAGTCATGGTGAGGCGAGAAGGTATCGTAAGGGAGTGTTTCCCAATCAGGCAACAGATGAATTTTCAGCTCAGGTGAAAAAAAAGGAATTTCTTCCAGTAGTCGTTGCGCCGCTAACGCGCTCGACGTAATGATGACAATAGGCTTTGCCTGTTGCGCTATCTTGGCGAGAACAAAAGCATCTCCAGAACCATCAAAATGAGAATAGTGGGTTATTGAACCAGGTATGGGAGCGAAAACTTGAATTGCATTTGATTTCATAATAAATAGGCAGTTGAAACGACAATCTCAATGGTTTACGTTTGAATTTGAACATTATATGTCAGTTCTCTATGTGCGTTCTTTTGTCAATTGACATTGGAACTTCTATAGCTCCATGTAAGCTAAAATTTACGCTCAATATGTCAATCGTCAAGCTGGAGCCCAATAATCTAGTGTGAGTTGCAGGGTAGTATTACCTCTGTACTCGTTAATTTGAAGGCGATAAACGGCATCAATCGTTTCAGGAAGAGAGTCGTGATAAGAAAACAGCATTGCATCATAAAGGCAGCCTAGCTTTTGTTTTCTGGCACTTGAAACATGTTTTCTCAACTTTAATTTTAGGTGCTTTTCACCGACCACGCGCTGACTTTCCACGCTGAAACGGGCGTTGAATGTAGGATAGGGAAAACCCTGCCCCCATGCCTGCTCCGCAAGGTGCTGCGCCAATTCCAGGTTCATTTCGGACTCGTTCAAATTGCCGTCTGTCTCTATGATCTGCATGAGATCTGCAGGGGTAAGTTGTGCTTGGGCAGTTTGCTCGAAAGCATCGCGAAATTTACCAAAATCACTTGTGCGCACAGTCAAACCCGCTGCTGCTGCATGGCCGCCAAATTTAAGCAGCAAGCCAGGATAGCGTTTAGAAATCACGTCCAATGCATCTCGTAGATGGAATCCTGGAATGGATCGCCCCGAGCCTTTTATTTCATCATCGGTACCAAGAGCAAACGCAATCACCGGACGGTGGAATTTGTCCTTAATGCGAGATGCAAGGATACCAATCACTCCCTGGTGCCAGCTGGGATCAAACAAACTTATGCTTCGGGGGATTTGATCGTTTTGTCTTGAGCCTTGGACCATAAGAAGAACCTTCTCTAGCATAACTTGTGCACTGTCCTGCATGTCTGCCTCGATTTCTCGGCGCTGACGGTTGAGTGCCTCAAGCTGCAAGGCGATCTGCATGGCATGAGACTCATCATCAGTAATGAGGCATTCAATACCAAGCGCCATATCATCGAGTCGTCCTGCTGCGTTCAATCTTGGCCCCAGCATAAATCCCAGTTCGTAGGTAGATACCTGTCGTAAATCTCGTCGCACCACATAAAGTAAAGCGCTTATACCCGCGCAGCTACGACCATTGCGGATGCGATACAAGCCTTGCTGTACTAAAATGCGGTTATTGTCGTCGAGCTTTACCACATCAGCCACTGTGCCCAGCGCCACTAGATCAAGTAAATTAGCAAGATTGGGTTCTTTTTTTGAGACGAATGCTCCCCGTGCACGTAACTCCGCTCGTAGTGCCAGCATCAAGTAAAACATTACGCCTACACCGGCTATATTCTTGCTGGGAAAATCACAGCCTGGCTGATTGGGATTCACAATAGCAGTAGCATCCGGTAACTCATCTCCAGGCAGATGATGATCAGTGATGAGCACCTGTATACCGAGACGATTGGCTTCGGCCACACCTTCTACGCTGGCAATCCCATTGTCTACCGTGATGAGTATGTCGGGTTGCTTTCCGGTAGTTACGGCCGCAGCGAGTCGTACGATCTCTGGTGTCAAACCATAGCCATACTTAAAACGATTGGGCACAAGATAATCTACTGTCGCGCCGAATTTTCTTAGCGCACGTATGCCCACTGCGCAGGCGGTAGCTCCATCTGAATCATAATCAGCTACTATCAATAAATGCTTTTTCGCAGCAATTGCATCGGCAAGAAGTGCTGCCATTATAGAGATATTTTTCAGACTCTTGAATGGAATCAGCCGAGACAAGTCTTCTTTAATTTGGCCTGGTTCTGCTATACCTCGAGCAGCGTAAACACGAGCCAGCACGGGATGAATACCATGCCTGATTAATGAGGCTAAGGCCTGTGGGGTATAGTTTCGGACGATGATTTTTGACATGCGTTAAACAATTCTGATCTCTATTTCTTAGTACAATGACCATCATTCAAGCGAAGGAACTATAACTTTTACTTAAATCAGACTAGGTGAAACTAGAGACTTTGGAAAATACGATGCAATGTAGACAAAGACGTGCAAGAGCAAGTTTAATATGAGTTTAGAATGCGAAATATTTTGGGAAGTTAAGAATGTGGCCATGGCGCAAAACCGTAAATGACCTTTTTAATCTTTCACTTGTGATTTCTGGATATAAAAATCCGAATGAAGAGTGGCATTTTGCTGTAGAGGATTAGCCATTGATTTATATGTTATCCTCTTTCCTGCAAAATCATGTAAAATCATCGATCGGGTAAGGTCTCCCCAAACCAAAGCCTTGTGCGAGATCCACTTCAATTTCTCGCAATTTGACAACAACATCATCGGTTTCAACCTGCTCCGCAACAGTCTGAATACCTATCGTGTGTGCAACCCTGTTTATTGCCGTAACCTTGGCAAGATTGATTGGATCCTGAAACATATAGCAAACCATGTTTCCATCAATTTTCAAGAAATCAAGCTTCAAATTTCTCAGCAAATCAAATGAAGAGGGATCGCGACCAAAACCACACAATGCGATACGACAGCCATAGTCCCTGATCTTTGACACGAACATTGAAGCATCTATAAGATTTGACGACACGTCCGATTCCTCAACTTCGAAGCAAAGCATCTCTGCAGAAATGCCAGTCTGCTGTAGTTCAACCCGAACGAAATCAGGAAAAACTGGGTCACAAAGCGTATCTTTAGCTACATTTATGAAAAATAACGACCCTGATGGTAATTGGTGGGAAGAAAGCCACTGTAGTACATGCCTCACGACCCATCGATCTAGACGAGGCATCATTTTGTACTTCTCGACAAAAGGTAGAAATGTACCCGGTGGTATCAAATTGTCTTCTTCTTCAGACATCCGGATCAGGATTTCATGGTGCGTACACATGTTATCACTTTGTTTCATAGGCACGATTACCTGACAATACAGACAAAATTTGTCTTCTTCAATGGCCTGAATAACACGACTTGCTGAAATATCCCATTCAGAGTCCTGTCCTTCCGAATCACTATTTAACAGCTCATTTTCCATAGATTTATTGTGCTCGTTGTAGTAATACTGGATGTTGGTATATTTAGCTGTGTACCGCCTTACTGTGACATACTCCCACCTATATTATATATAAGATATTGTAAGCCGCCTAAAAATATTGAGTAAAATTAGGTGCAATACAACTTCCGCCTCCAATGCTGTGCCCATTCAATCAACATAAGTTGAAAGTGATTTTCTTACACACCAGAATTTCCACAAATTACTTTTTGTTACGGAAAAACTTCTCGCTTTACCATTGTCAGTCGTTGTGACAACTATTTGATCAATCTCGCCCCTTTTTAATGCCTCCAGTAAAGGTGAAAACCAATTCTCTTCCATCTCTTTCAGGCTCTCGCGCCAGCCATAAGCATCCCCATATTGGGATTTTCCATGCAAGGAATTAAGAAAAACGAGATGTCTACCAGATGCGATCGATTGCTGCCATGTCCCCACACTATCCGGAAGCTCTGCATAATCCATGCCGCAAGCCAACGCCAAAGCACGGGGGAAAACATCATTGCTCCATACATGAGTATAAGGAGAACTGATTAGCTTCGGCATAACACCACCACCCCAGAACCAAACGCTGTTAACTGCCGGCTCTCCACGCTCTTCCCGAGCTTGGTTGAGAGGATGCTCGTGTAATAGCATTTGGATTTCGTTGAGAATTCCTCTCCAGAGCATATTCTCCGCACCAAATGGTAAAAAATCGTTGATATTTTTGATGGTAACTTCGCTGAGTACGTGGGTATGAATAACAGGTGTTTTCGCCACACATAAATACCAGCGATCAGAGCATAGAGGTAGAAAGACCATCTCCCGTCGTTCAGCACCTGATCCGTACGATGAAGGATGAAGACCATCTTCAGCAAAATGCTTAT
>Ga0209980_10001866_pt1 | contig 11571 bp, 5 predicted proteins | sample CR02metaG_FD_183611 | JGI IMG/M metagenome (GOLD analysis project Ga0209980, IMG submission 183611) | Deep subsurface microbial communities from Mariana Trench to uncover new lineages of life (NeLLi) - CR02 metaG (SPAdes) (version 2) | ecosystem: Environmental > Aquatic > Marine > Ocean trench >... | reverse complement strand
GTACCAGTCGAAATCAATCGAGGTTTCCGCCGCGGCGAAAAATGCGCGTATGTCCGTTTTGCCGTCACGGAAAACACTCGGCGTTTCTTCTCCAAAAGCAAAGTAACCGGAGAGTGTCAGATTCCAGCGGCCGATGTGACCATCGCCGTTTAGCCCTACATAGGTAACGTCATATTGGCGCAGCTTCTCCGTTCCCAACGATGCGGGCCGGATAATAAAACCGTTGTCGTCATAAAAATCCTCGCCGGTTTCCCGGTTCCGGTTGTGCACCAGCGCAAACTGGCTGTTAAATCCGAGCCAGGGAAAGTCCTGCCGATACACATTAAACAGATATACGTCATCGTCACGCAGTGCGTCCGTCAGACCCTGTTTGGGGAAATCGTTCAGACCGCTGTTGGTGTCTTTTTCGAATCGTCTGAACCAGCCGAGGTTGTACTGCCAGCGATTGTTGTCGCGCGTACCGAAAAGCCGGACACCAAACGGGCTGTCCTGAAACAGGAACCCCCTGAAATCAGCTGTGATCGGCTGGATGCCGATTCTCAGGCTGTCAAAATCGTAGCGCTCCGAAACATTTCTCAGGTGCTTGTCGATGAACAAGCCCTGGATGCCAACGAAACCCTCTTTCCGGCTGGTACCCGTCTCGGGATTGGCTCTCAAAACACCACGTTCATCGACCGATACATGGTTCAGGTTGAACACCGGCACGAACCGAAACTCGTAGTCAGGCGGCCGGAAAACCGTATCGCCTCTGTAAAGCACGGTTTCGACTATCAACATCTGGTTAAAGACCTGTTGATCGCCGCTGCCGAAAATATCGAGACTGCCGGGTCTCTCGGTAGTGGAGCCACCCACCGGTAGCGGAAAATTTCGCAACTCAAAGGTTGAATCGGATACGACTTTCAGACTGAAAAACCAGTCATCGCCGAACGCCGGCCGGTCGCCCTTCAGTACATTGTTGCCGCTGTATGGGTCCCACCAACGCTCCTTGTACCCGAGCGCCGAGACGATTCGCCAGCGGTCTGGCACGAAAGCGAGTTCGGGCAGGTCTCCCCACACTGCTGGTGGCAGTCCATCCGGATCGCAAGGCCACGGTGCAGGCTGCGGACGCCCCGGTCGCCGACGACGCAATTCAGCAGGCTGGCCCAAACATTCCACGACAACCGAATCCACCACTGGATCCGGTTGCTCACCAGGCGCCGGCGCCGAAAACAAAACGAGCGCACTGGCGAGTGCAACCGACGCCCGGTTATTTATTGTCGCAGACATTTTGTTCGTCGCTGTCGAGATAGGGCGCGGGCGGGCAATTGATGTAACGAAGCCGGGTTCCCTGCGGTACCAGGTTGTCGGCGCGCATCTGGATTTGCGCGTTGTTGATCGTGCCGAGTTGTAACGCGGCCTCGTGCACTCCGAGAAAGGCAATCATGTCGTCCTGATCCACGCCGTCCCCTGAAACGCCGATACCCCCGACCAGCTGGGTACCGCGGTAAATCGGCACACTGCCCGGGAAAATCTGGATTCCGTTGGCCAGGATCGGAATAACGCCGACAGCCGGCATAAAGCCATTGTCGAATCCATCAACGCCGGTGCAATTGGCGGGCACATCGAGGACACCGGGAACGCCAAGCACAAAAGCTACGTGCTGGATGAGCGCGTTATACACCAGATCCAGTTGCAGGCCGGTTGAAAAAGGGCTCCACTGACCGCTTGGTTTACTGAACGGCCCTTCGCGATTGCCATCGATGCCGTCAGGAAAAAACGGCCTGGACAGGTTGCCACCCGCCCGGTCGGAGAACGCGATCATGCCATCGGCCAGCGCCGTGGGGAGCCCGAGGAATAACCTGACCCGGGAAACATATTGTGACAATGGCTCTTTGCGAAGAACGGACAGGCCACCATCGAGATAAGTGGCCGGCGGCACGCCGTTCAGCGCACCGGCGGCGGCGCTGGATGAGAAAAACGCGGCCGTGCGCGCCTTTTGCAAGGAAACGTCAGTGCCAAAAACCGGCGCGTCGCGGCTCCGGACTATCCCCAGTACAACGCCGTTGCTATCCACAACCGATATGGTGACCCGTGCGGGGCTACCCAATGGCCGGCGAATCTGGCCCCGGGCCCGGTTCGCGACCGCCAGGGCGCGCGATAGAATTTCATCGACCTCGATCGCAGTAAGCGCCGCGGCGCCGTCGGTTCCCGCCCGCGGCCGATACCTCTCGGCATTGACGGCATCGACCAGAACGAACGCATCCAGCCCGGGAAAATCGAGGATATCGGGGCGAATGCCGGACGGCGGCTGGCCGAACGCGATTCCTGTTTCAATCTGCATACCGGTCTTGTACCCGGTGACTGCGATCAGGACGCCTGCGACGCCATCGATACTCGCGAAGCTCGGCGGGGTGAATGGGTCTGCCATCAAATCATTCGTCGAGGCATCGCTGAAGCGCAGCGTCTTGCCGTCAACGGTAATTTGATTTGCCCGCCGATCTACGGGCGCCACAAGATCGAAGGCCCCGGCCAGAGCAATCAACTCGTCTGCATCCATGTCCAGGTCGGTGATATCGGCATCCGCGCTGTAAAGGCCGTCGCTGATGACACCGATGCCGCCGACCAGGGTCCCCTCCTTATACAAGGGCAGGCCCCCCGGATCGGCCGACAAGCCCAGCGGCGACCGCTGCGGTCCGACGCCTGGCGCACCGCTGTGCCGCCGGGCCAGGTCGGAGCAGGGCAGCTGGCTGAATTGCACGCCGAACAGTGGTCCACCCGGTTGCAGGAACTCTCCGGGGTTGAAATGATCCTGCACGATCTGACTGGCTGTACGAGACGAGAATGCGTTGCCTTCACTGGACAGGTAAGCGCCGGTAATTGCCTTGGCGATCGCCGCGAGCGTATCGGGGATAATGTTCACGCCCTCGAGACCACCGCTGACCGCGGGGCCTGGTGACCTGATCGTAATCAGGTCCGCAGCGCCGGTCATGCGAAAGACCGCCAGCACATTGCCGACCCGATCGACGACCGCGATCGTTGCCGATGCACCACGCGCCTGGGCCTCGGCGACGGCCCGGGCGATTACGCCTTCAACCTCATTGACTGTCAGATTGGTTGGCGTATCGGCACAAAAACCGCTGCAGCCTACGGGCGGTGTCGCCGGATCGACACCTACCGGTGGCAGGCTCGACCCGCCGCCGCATCCAAAAAGCACGAGGGCCAGGGCAAAGAGGAAAAACCGGCAGCCGGTCCAGGCAGGCTCGCCGAAAAGGCTCCCTGCGTCGATTACGGCATTCACGGGAAAGAGCCCTTGTCAGGCGTGTGAAAACGGTGGCACATGATGCAGGTGCTCGCGATCTGCCCGCTGTGGTTCCGCCGCGCTACGGCGCTGCCATGACACTCGCGGCAAGTATCGATTCCCGGCATCAAAACGTCCGCGGATGACTCGGAATCTGCGGCGGCATGACAAAGGCCGCAATCCACCGCCTCGGTGTCGTGCGCCTGGTGTGAAAAAACGGCGCGCGGATAAAACTCCTGCGTTAGCTTGACCGCCTCCACTCGCCAGGGCGCAGCGCCGCCCTCACCGGTACTCGAGACCTCGTGGCAATTCGCGCAGGTGGTTCGCTCGAAGATATCCTGTGCAACCGCCATCGCCTTTTTGCGTGCCTCGCCTGCGACCCGGTCCCTGTCCGCGCGTGTCAAAGCCTGGCCCGGCCGCCGTAACCGCCGTCCCGTCGCCTGGGGATCATCGCCAAGTAACCGGGCGCTGTAGTATTCGATGAGTATCTGCAGAACTTTCTCGGGCTCGCCATGCGGGACTTCCCGATCTGGGTCGTCGGCATCGAAATTCAGCGTATGACATCCGCTGCAGTGCTCGTCCATCGAGATCGGAATCATGCGCGCCCCGCCGGTCTCAACCCGGTGGCAATCCGTGCAGACCAGAACACGCCGATCATCCGGCGTCGTCAGTCCTTCCGCATCGAGATGGACGCTGTGATCAAACTTGAGCCGCGAACGGTCTATTAAACGGGGATCATCCAGCGCGATTCGTTGTACCGTCCATTCGGCGTCGCCATCATTCGCCAGCGGCGGTCGCAGCAAACTCGGCTGCAAGTCCGGATGTTGCTTGAGAAAATCGGTGGCGGCGGCCAGCTCCACACCCGCCGGCAGATCCGCATGGCAATCCGCACAAAGATTCTGATGCTGCTTGACGAGCTCCGGCGGTTCGTTGTGCTCGAGGTGACAGCTTGCGCATCGCTGTTCGCCGAGTATCGCTTCTGTGGCCGTCGAATTGACATGCCGGTCGGTTTGATGGCACTCCAGGCACGCGACGTCTTTGACGCGATTGAATGCCTGGGTATGGCAGTGCTGACACTGTGTACTGCTCTTCGAATGTTTGTTGTGAACCGGCCCGGCGAGCCAAAGCCCGTCGTCCGGCAGCAATACGGTATTCCTGAGTATGTCGGCCGCGGTCGGATGCAACAGGCCGGATGCCGGGATTATCAGCGCTAATACGATAACGATGATGGCCAGTGCCCAGGACAGGCGTCGTTTGCTCCAGGCGACCTGCGACAAACGCAGCGACCCGAATTGGGATGTCAGCTCGTCGCTGGTCGCGTCGGGGCTAAGCTCGAAAGTAAATGCGAAATCGAAGCCGGGGGGCGCCTCGATAATCGTCAGTATGTTCGAGCCGACTTCGATAACGTCGCCGGTCCGCAACTTCGCGTCTCGTTGCGAACGCCCATTGACCGTGACGCCGGCCAGCGCGCGCGTCGAAATATGAACGTCCCCGTTCCGGACCTCGATGCGAGCGTGTTGCAACCGGGCCCGCTTGTCCTTCAGATGCAGAACCTGATCCGTCGCGCGGCCGATTGTTATCGTCGGATCGTCGACAATCTTGTCGTAATGCTCGACGCTCCCGGCAGCACCTTGAGACAGGAATCGGATCAGGTATCTCATCGCATCACCAATACAAGAAAACGGTGATGATATGTACGACGACTGCCGCCAGCAGACCCACGGATAGTGGCACGTGAATGTACAGCCAGACCTCGAGCATCGCCTGTAGCCGAATATCTTCTCGCAGGCGCTCCAGAAGTTTTCGCTTGTTCCGTAGCAACCCCGACAACTCGGTCATCTTGGCTGCCGTTTCGGCGTCCATACTGCGTGATTGCTGCTCGGCGAGCCAGTCCAGTGCCGCCTCCTGGCCAGGGTTTGCAACGACTGTATAGTCGTCACCCGTGGGCAATACGACCTGTGAATTGTCGCGGCCGGCGATCATCGCCCACGCGGACCCACCGACCACCGTGCGGTTGATACCGCTATGGATCAGCTCGCCATATCCTCTCGGCAGCCCCCCTGCGACACGCTTTGCCCTGCGATCGATGTCGTCGATCTGATCGACCAGATCAGACCGGCCGGCGCCCTGGCGATTCTCGTTCAGCCGCAGCGGATACTTGATATACATATAGACGCCGAAAATGCCGCTCAGCACGACGAGAATCATCAGCACTAGGGCGAGCGTGTGCACGTTCATGCCGAACTGGAAACCGGAGTGCAGCAGAACCACAAGGATGAGCGCGAGACCAAGGTACACATGGGCCGAGAGCCAACCCTGTACGGTGCCCGCCGTCGACGAGTATTGCCTCTTGCGCACGCCGAACCAGGCAAGCCAGACGATCAGCAGGGCGCCCAGCGTGCCGAGTGTGTAACCAAGAGCCGTGCCACCGTTAGGTGGTTCCTGTGGGTCCTGCAGCGCATAGGCGAGGACGGCTGCCGCACACAGCCCCAGCGCCACCCACAGATAGCGGTAGCGGTTGTACCTGACGATCGACTCTTGCATGTCAGCGTGCCCGTTTGGCCAGCGTGACGAATTCGGACGGGCTCATTCTGATCGCCGCTCCGGTCGGGCAGGCGCGCACGCAGGCAGGCCCACCGGACAAGTCCTTGCACATGTCACATTTCACTGCCTTCTTTTCCGACGCCGTTTCCGCGGCCACCTCGCGTTGCCCCGGCGCGGTCCCAGTGCCGGTCAGCATCCAGGTCAGCAATCCCGTCGGTTTTTCCTTGGCGCTGGCCATCTGAATCACGTCATAAGGGCAGTTGCGCTCGCAATTTCCGCAACCGATGCAACTGTCCGCAATATAGACCTCGCCGTTCGGCGCCCTGTGGATCGCATCGGGAGGACAATCCTTCATGCAATGCGGGTCTTCGCAGTGACGGCATGACGTCGGGACATGCACCTGCGCATACGTCGGTCCGGCCGCACGATCGAGGCGCGAAGTGCCGCCGTGTGTCTCCGCGCAGGCCTTCTCGCAATGGTCGCAACCGATACAGAGGGACTCGTCGATCAGCAGAACATCCGTGGCCTCGCCGAGTCCCTGCTGCATGAGAAAAGTAATGATATCGCCGGCCTCTGGCTGTGCTTCCATGCGCAGGTTTTCACTGATCCGCTCGCGGACCTTTTTCTGCACGCGGCTCCTTAGCCCGGGGTTTCGGTCCAGCATCGACAGGAACGTGTCGGCGTCCAGGCTTATCGACTCCGTCGCCACGGTCGCGCACACCGTAGCCGAGCGGTTGGCGTTGCCAAGGAGGCCCATTTCACCGACGTAATTGCCGGCGGCGAGATATGACGTGACGATGTCGCGGCCGCCGATTCGTTTCGAGATCGAAACTGAGCCGCTGCGAATCAGATGCACGCTGTCGGCTTCGTCGCCCTCCGAGAATAATATGTCCCCCGCCTTGTAGGATTTCAGTTCCGCCGCTTTCGCGACCTCACGCAGTTCTTCGAACGGCGCTTCGGGCACCAGGGTCGCCCGCAATGTTCGAATGATGAAATGTTCATCGATCACGCGGCAAACATCGGCGTAGGAGTTCATCAGCTTGATCATTTCCCGGCGCGGTGATTCCAGTAACACGCAGGATTCGGCTGCCCGAACGGTGGCCGCGCGCCTGCGCCCGGACAGCAGACTGATCTCTCCGAAGAATTGACCCTGTGCAATGTCTATCTTCTTCCCACCGCCGGCCTCCACCTCGACCGCGCCTTTCAGGATCGTGAAAAAGGTGTTCGTATAATCGTTTTGTTTGAAGATGACTTCGCCGGCAGCCGGTGTCAGCAGCTTGCTCGCGAGTACGAGTTCGCGTAGGACCAGGCCGTTTACATTTGCGAACAGCGGAATCTTCTCGCGAATCAAAGCCAGCGTCTCGTCTACGCCGAGGCCGAACGGCAATCCGGCGAACTTCTGCTCGAGGATCTTGTGATCCGCCGGCAGGATGTCGTTGCCGGCGATATATTCGACGACTTCGTAACCCTGGTTCATCGCCTGCTTGATCAGCGGGTAACCGCCCAGCGCGCCGATGACGTACATGCCCGCGACATTCGATTCATACTGCGCGGTAAGCTCGGGAAGTGTCGTCGGGTCGTCGCTGGGAAATTCGATAGCGCAGGACTCGACGAAGCGGCGCGGCGGTATCGCGCCGAGTCGCGCGATTATCCGGTGGCATTCGACACGCGCCTCCGCCGCTGCTGTCTTCAGTATGATCGCTCCTGTCGATGCACCGTCGGCAGCGGTGACTTCGGCGACGTTGGTGCTGTAGAAGCACTGGATAGTGCCGTCATCGATCGCCCGGGATATCAGCGCCAGGTTGCCGTCTTTCGCACGGGCAAATTCGTCGCGGCGGTTAACGATGACGACGTTGTTGTTCTTGGCGAGCGCAACCGCATTTTCGATGGCCGCGTCGCCGGCGCCGACGACAACAATCGTTTCCTGATTGTATTCGTCGGGGTCATCGAGCGTGTATTGAACGATGCCCGTATCCTCGCCCTCGACCCCAAGTTTGCGTGGATTGCCTTGCAAGCCGATCGACAGGACCACCGATTCGGCTTCGATCTCTTCGCCGTCCTTCAACGTCAGATGGAACGCACCGTTGGTCTTCCGGATTTCCGTAACTTCGCTCTTGTAGCGAATGTTGACGCCGAGATCGGCAAGACCCTTTTCCCATTCGCCTAGAACCTGTTCGCGGCTACCAGCCTCGAACTCGAGTGCGCTGCGCAAGGGTACAAGCCCTGGCTCTGCCATGACGTGTTTGCCCTTCTGGTAACGCTGGATCGTATTCGCGTGGGCAGGGCTGCCCTCCAGCAGGACGTAGGTGAGCCCGAGTTCCTCGGCGTGGGCAGCTGCGCTAAGACCGGCAGGCCCGGCGCCGACAATTGCAATTTGGCAGGTCACAGCAAGGCCCCATCATGCATATTGGCTACATAATTCCATAGGCCAGCATGGCGTCCGCAACCTTCACAAAGCCGGCGATATTGGCGCCCTGCACATAATCGACTTGTCCATTGCCTTCGCCATATCTAACGCAGCGCCCGTGGATGTCAGACATGATCCCTCGCAGGCGCTCATTCAATTCATCGCGCGACCAGGACAATCGCATGCTGTTCTGTGTCATTTCCAGCCCCGATGTCGCTACTCCGCCTGCGTTCGCCGCCTTGCTCGGCGCAAAAAGAGTCGGTGCCTCCTGAAAAACATCGATGCCATCCTGTACCGTGGGCATGTTGGCACCCTCGGCAACGCCAATGCAGCCGTTCTTGACGAGTTCCCTGGCATCGTCCTCGCTGATTTCATTTTGCGTCGCGCACGGAAAAGCCAGGTCTGCCGTGATGCCCCAGGGACGTTTCCCTTTATGGAATTTGACACCGTATTCCTTCGCGTATTCGGCCAGCGAACCGCGACGCACCGTCTTCAGCTCCTTGACATACTCTAGCTTTTCGGCGGAAATCCCGTCGGGGTCGTGAATACACCCGGACGAATCGGACATCGTCAGGATTTTCGCTCCCAGCTCGATGAGTTTCTCAACCGTATACTGAGCGACATTGCCGGCACCCGAGACGAGTGCTGTCTTACCATCGATAGACTTGCCATGATGTGCGAGCATGTCTTCCATCATGTAGACGCAGCCGTAGCCGGTTGCCTCCACCCGAATTTCGCTGCCGCCAAACGCGAGTCCTTTTCCGGTAAGGACGCCGGTGAACTGGTTTGCGAGACGCTTGTACTGGCCAAACAGATAACTGACTTCGCGTGCGCCGACACCGATATCGCCGGCGGGGATGTCGGTATTGGGCCCGATATGGCGAAACAGTTCGCTCATAAACGACTGACAGAAGCGCATGACTTCCCGGTCCGATTTGCCTTTCGGGTTGAAGTCGGAACCGCCTTTGGCGCCGCCCATCGGCAATCCGGTCAGGCTGTTTTTGAAGGTCTGCTCGAATCCCAGAAATTTAAAGACGGCCAGGGTCACATCCTTGTGGAATCGAAGCCCGCCCTTGTATGGGCCGATCGCGTTGTTCCATTGCACACGGTATCCACGGTTAACGCGTATGTTGCCCTTATCGTCTTCCCAGCCTACCCGAAACATGATCACGCGGTCTGGCTCTGAGAGCCGCTCGAAAATGCTGGCCTCCTTGTAATCCGGCCGGGTCTTCAGGAACGGGATGATGCTGGTCGCGACTTCGCGCACCGCCTGGTGAAATACTTCCTCGCCCGGACTCCTGCGGATCAGTCCCGCCATGAAATGTTCGAGTTCAGTTTGCTGGCGGTTCATGGCCCACCTCCTATCCCGGGTGGCAATGCGGGTTGCGGGTCGCCGAAAACCAGCGCGCCGGAAACCCATCCAACAAAGTCGCTATCGGTCAATGTGTAGGTCAACCCGACGCCGCTGGGGGCGCCCGGAATGGTTGTCGATCCGGGTTGGCTAAAGAAACCGGCAAAGCTTCCGGAACCTGGGGTCGAGAAGCCGCCGGAGCTCTCTGTTACGCTGGAATAAATTCCGGAAAACTGATGTGCCGGCAGACCCGCGCCGGCCCCAATAATCGCGCTGCCAAATGCGTCCCAAGTGGATCCACCCATGGTCAGGTTCAATGTGTGGAAAACATTCATATTCGTGAAATTCGCTTCAAATGACGCGCTGCCGACTACGCCGACATCACCAATATCGTTTGTCGGTAACGTGTTGCCGATCAGGCTATAAGAGAAAAAGCCCGTCAGAGGAAGCACTGGTGGCGTTCTCCATTCAGGGCTGCTGACCCAGTGCAGGCTCTTTTGTGAGAGATCCTGGCTGGCGTCGACGCCGGTATCCAAGGTGATGCTGGCGGTGCCACCTGACCACCGGCCCCAGCGCAGCATCGTCACCGAGTCGAACCCTAAGTCCGCATCGCCAGCAGTGCTAATGGAAAAGCCCGCCATCTCGACACCACCGGTCGCATCCGGATGCGGACCGCGGAAGAAGTTCAGATCATCAATGCCGGTGCCGAAGCCGTACTCGGCCGGCGTATTGTCCTGCGTCCCCACGAATCCGGCCTTAGAAATTGGCACCATCGGGCCGCTGGACCAGCTGAACGTGCGATTCCCCGGTGGCGCCGGGACCGGGTTGCCGAAGACCAGCGCGCCTGAGACTACGACGCCTCCGTCCCCCCCGTTCTCGTCCGTGAATGTATAGGTCATGCCAACTCCGCCGGGCAAACTCGGGTCCGGCGTATTCCCGGGGTCGCTGAAAAAGCCGCTGAAGAAGCCATTAGTACTGGTTACGGGCCCGGTCGGCCGTCCGGTAATCGCAATATTGGCGTAAGACCCCGAAAATTGATGTGCTGGCAATCCTACGCCGGATCCTATATCTCCGACCCCGCCCGATGTAGTCCACGTGACCTGGTTGATGATCAATACCAAATCGCTGAATACCTTCATATTCGTGAAGTCCGCCAAAAATGACGCACTTCCAAGAACGCCCACATTGCCGGAATTGTCTGTTGGTGATGTGTTGCCGATCAGGCTGTAGTCGACTGCGCCAGAAAGAGGAATAACCGGCGGCCCAAACCACTCGGGCCCGCTGACCCAGTGGAGACTTTGCTGCGATAGATCCTGGCTGGCATCGGTACCGTCTTCCAGCGTAATGCTGGCCGTGCCGCCTGACCACCGGCCCCAGCGCAGCATCGTCACCGAGTCGAATCCGGTCTCCGCAGTGAATGTGGGGCTAATATCAAAGGTCGCTCCGACGACACCGCCAGTCGCATCGGGATGTGGGCCAACGAAGACGTTGAGATCATTGACGACGTCGACGTCGAATGCGTACTCCGCTGGCGTATTGTCCTGTGTCCCCACAAATCCGGCACCCACTGCTCCTACTGGCGCGGTGGACCAGCTGATCGTGCGATTTCCCGGCGGCGCCGGGACCGGGTCTCCGAAGACCAGCGCGCCGGAAATCCATTCAACAAAGTCGCTATCCGCCAACGTGTATGTCAATCCTACGCCGCCAGGCAGGTCCGGATCGGACGTGTTCCCAGGTTCGGCGAAGAAGCCGCTGAAGATTCCAGAGCCAAAATTACTTACGTTGTCGTAAATCCCGAAAAAATGATGTTTTCCCGGCAACTCCGCAGCGAATCCAATAATCCCGCTGCCTGATGCGACCCAGTTGGCCCCACCGATATCCAGGTCCAATGTGCTGAATACCTGCATATTCGTGAAATCCGCAAGAAACGATGCACTGCCGAGCACGCCGACATCGCCAAAATTGTTGGTCGGCGATGTGTTGCCGATCAGG
>Ga0209980_10001864_pt1 | contig 11572 bp, 10 predicted proteins | sample CR02metaG_FD_183611 | JGI IMG/M metagenome (GOLD analysis project Ga0209980, IMG submission 183611) | Deep subsurface microbial communities from Mariana Trench to uncover new lineages of life (NeLLi) - CR02 metaG (SPAdes) (version 2) | ecosystem: Environmental > Aquatic > Marine > Ocean trench... | reverse complement strand
CGTGGAAGACGTGCTCGACGCGATCTTTCGCGAGTTCTGCATCGGCAAGTAGGATCCTTGGCCCTGGCCGGCCCCGGTCAGCCCCGCCCCGGTCGCCGCCGGTCGCCGCCGGTCGCCGCGGCCGCCCTCTACCATGCGCGTATCGCTGTTTCACGTGAAACAATCACCCCGCCCCGGCCCACCCCGCCCCGGCCCGCCCCGCCGGCGGCGGTTCTGGCGGGTTGCGGCTTAGGCACGCTGATTCTTTGACTTCGCCCGCGCGCCTTCCTACATTCCCGGCCATGTCGGACTTCGATGTCATCGTGGTGGGCGGCGGCCATGCCGGCTGCGAGGCGGCGGCCGCGGCGGCGCGCCTGGGCGCCCGCACCCTGCTCCTGACCCACAAGCTCGAGACCATCGGGACTCTGTCCTGCAACCCGGCGATCGGCGGCTTGGGCAAGGGCCACCTGGTGCGCGAGATCGACGCGCTCGACGGGCTCATGGCCCGGGTCATCGATCGGGCCGGGATCCAGTTCCGGATGCTCAACCGCAGCAAGGGGCCGGCGGTCCGGGGTCCGCGCGCCCAGGCCGACCGCAAGCTCTACCGCCAGGCCATGCAGGCGCTGCTGGCGGAGCAGCCCAACCTCGAGATTCGGGCCGCGGCCGCCGAGGACCTGTCGATCGATGCCGCCGGGCACTGCCAGGGGGTGGTGGACGGGACTGGGCGCCGGATCGCGGCCGGGGCGGTGGTGCTCACTACCGGCACCTTCCTGCGCGGGGTCATCCATATCGGTGGGGAGACCACGCCGGCCGGCCGGGTCGGCGAGGCCCCAGCGCTCGGCCTGTCCCGGACCCTGGGGCGGATCGGCTTCCGCCTGGGGCGGCTCAAGACCGGCACCCCGCCGCGGCTCGACGGCCGCACCATCGACTACGGCGGCCTCCAGGTGCAGCCGGGCGACGACCCGCCGGAGCCGTTCTCGACCCTGACGGCGCGCATCGAACAGCCCCAGGTGCCCTGTCACATCACCTATACCTCCCCGGCCAGCCACGACCTGATCCGTGCCAACCTGCACCGGGCGCCGCTCTATTCCGGTCAGATCGAGAGCACCGGGCCGCGCTACTGCCCCTCGATCGAGGACAAGGTGGTGCGTTTCGCCGAGCGCGAGCGCCACCAGATTTTCTTGGAGCCCGAGGGCCTGGACGATCCGACGGTCTACCCCAACGGCATTTCGACCTCGCTGCCCCGGGACGTCCAAGCCGCGCTGCTCGAGACCATTCCAGGCCTGGAACGGGCGGTGATGCTGCAGCCCGGCTATGCCATCGAGTACGACCACGTGGACCCGCGCGAACTCGCGCCCAGCCTGGAGGCGCTGCGGGCGCCGGGCCTGTTCCTGGCCGGCCAGATCAACGGCACCACCGGCTACGAGGAGGCCGCGGCCCAGGGCCTGATGGCGGGGCTCAACGCCGCGCGGGCCGCCGGCGGTGGGGCCGCGGATTTCGGCCTCGACCGGGCCCAGGCCTATATCGGGGTCATGATCGACGATCTGGTGACCCGCGGGGTGACCGAGCCCTATCGCATGTTTACCAGCCGCGCCGAGTATCGCCTGCGCCTGCGCGCCGACAACGCCGACCAGCGCCTGACCGAGACCGGCATCGATATCGGTTGCGTTTCCGCCGCGCGCGCGCGGGCCTATCGGGCCAAGGCGGCGGCGCTCGAAGCCGGCCGCGCCCTGTGCCGGAGCTTGCGCGCCACGCCCAATCAGCTGGCCGCCCGGGGCATTTCGGTCCGGCACGATGGCGTGCGACGCAACGCCTTGGATTTGCTGCGGTATCCGGAAGTGAGCTTGCGCGGGCTGGCGGCCCTCTGGCCGCAGTTGGGGGCGCTCGATTCGACAGTGGCCGAGCAGATCGAAATCGACGGCCGCTATGCGGCCTACCTGGAGCGCCAGGAGGCCGATCTGGCCGCCTTCCGCCGGGACGAAGCCCTGACGCTGTCGCCGGCACTCGACTACGGCGCGATTCTGAGCCTGTCCCACGAGGCGCGCGAGACCCTGGCCGCGAGTCGGCCGGCGACCCTGGGTGCGGCGGCGCGTCTGCCCGGCGTGACCGCGGCGGCGCTGATCACCCTGCTCCGTTACGTCAAACGCGGCCCTGCGGCCGGGCCTTCCCGGGCCAAGCCCGTCCGGGCCGACGCCGGGGCCTGAGGGGCGGCCCGAGCGGTGGCCCAGGCGGCGCTCTCGAAACAGCAGCCCCTGTCGGCGGCGGCGTTCCGCGCGGCGACCGATGTTTCACGTGAAACATTGGATCGCCTGGAGCGCTATGCCGCCCTGCTCGAGAAATGGAACCGGGCGATCAATCTGGTCGCACGCGGCAGCCTGGCGGATCTTTGGCGCCGGCACATGCTGGATTCGGCCCAGCTCTGGCCCTTGTTGCCGCCGTCCCAGGGCCGGCCGCGCCGCATCCTGGACCTGGGCAGCGGGGCCGGATTTCCGGGGCTGGTGCTGGCGATCATGAGCGCTTCAGAGGGCATGAACGGGTCGGGGGGCGGTGTAGAGGTCCACTTGGTCGAGGTCGACAATAAAAAGGCCGCGTTCCTGCGCGAGGCGGCGCGGATCGCCGAGGCCTCGGTGATCCTGCACGTCCAGCGCATCGAAAGCCTCGCGCCCTTTCCGGTCGATGCGGTCACCGCCCGGGCCTGCGCGCCGCTGCCCCGCTTGCTCGACTACGCGGCGCCGTTCCTTCGAAACTATCGGCCCGGCGCGCCGCCGCCGGTCGGACTTTTCCTCAAAGGCCGCGATGTCGATCGGGAATTGACGAAAGCCCGGGAAAAATGGCATATAGAAGCCGAGCTGCTTCCGAGCCACACTGACGCAGGCGCCAAGATTCTGCGACTCCAGCTACCACACTTTGGGGAAGGCCAGCTGTGATATCTCGAGATATTGAGGAATCGGGCCTAGAAGCTGAAAAGTCCGCCCGAGTGTTCGCGATTGCCAACCAGAAGGGCGGGGTCGGCAAAACCACCACCGCGGTCAACCTGGCGACGGCCCTGGCGGCCTGCAAGAAGCGGGTCCTGTTGATCGACCTGGACCCCCAGGGCAACGCCAGCACCGGCCTCGGAGTCAGCGGCCGGGGTCACAGCCGCAACAGCTACCATGTGCTGCTCGGCGACGCGAGCCTCGCCGAGGCGGCGGTGCCGAGCGTGGTGCCGGGCATGTCGGTGGTGCCGTCGGACGTGAACCTCTCCGGCGCCGAGCTCGAGCTCATCGACCTGCCCCAGCGCGAGCGACGGCTGGCCCTACAAATTGTAGCCGTACGATCCGACTACGACTACATCTTGATAGATTGCCCGCCAGCGCTCGGTCTGCTGACCTTGAACGCCCTGGTCGCGGCGGACGCCGTCCTGGTGCCCCTGCAGGCCGAATTCTACGCCCTGGAAGGATTGTCCCATCTGGTGCGCACCATTCAGCGGGTCAAGCGTCACCTCAATCCGGGCCTGGAAATCCAGGGCATCGTGCTGACCATGTTCGACCGCCGGAACAATCTCTGCGACATGGTCGCCCGGGACGTCCGTGCCTACATGGGCGCGGCGGTCTACGACACCGTGATCCCGCGCAACGTCCGGGTCTCGGAGGCGCCGTCCCACGGCAAGCCGGTGCTGCTCTACGACTTCCGCTGCGCCGGCTCCCAGGCCTATATCCGCCTGGCCCGGGAGGTGCTGCGCCGGGAGCGGGCGGGATCGGAACGGTTGGCCACCGGGGGCGTTGAGGGGGGCCTCGGGGGCGCCCCGGGTGCCGGGACCGCGCCCGCCCTGATTTCCTAGCGACGCGGAGTTCCGGACCGGATGATCGAACACCGGATGACCGAAGAAGGGGCCCTGGACATGGCCGAGACGCCGCCGGGCGGAGAGCAGGACAAACGCACCAACCTGGGCCGGGGCCTCGCCGCCCTGTTCGGCGACGACAGCGAGGACTACGCCGCCCTCGACCAGGTCCGCGCCGCCAAGACGGTGCCGGTCGAGCAGCTGCGGCCCAATCCGTTTCAGCCGCGCCGCGAGTTCGGGCCCGAGGCCCTGAAGGCACTGTCCGAATCGATCGTCGCCAACGGCATTCTCATGCCGATCCTGGTGCGGCGCCGCCCGGACCGTCCGGACGCCCTCGAGATCGTCGCCGGCGAACGCCGCTGGCGCGCCGCGCAGATGGCCCGGCTGCACGAGGTCCCGGTGGTCATCCGCGAGCTCTCGGACCAGCAGGCCCTCGCGGCCGCGATCGTCGAGAACGTGCAGCGCGAGGACCTCTCGGCGATCGAGGAGGCGGAGGGCTACCGACGCCTGATGGACGAGTTCCAACACACCCAGGAGGTGTTAGCCAAGGCGGTCGGCAAGAGCCGCAGCCACATTGCCAATACCCTGCGTCTGCTCGGCCTGCCCGAGGCGGTCAAGGACATGGTCCTGCACGGCGAACTCAGCGCCGGCCATGCCCGGGCGCTGCTCGGCGCGGAGACGCCCGAGGCCCTGGCCAAGAAGGTGATCAGCCGCGGCCTCAACGTGCGCCAAACCGAACAGCTTGTTCGGAAATCCGGTCTGGTTCGGGCCGAAACCGGCGCCGGGACCGCCCGGGGCGGCCGAAAATTCGCCAAGGACCCGGACACCTTAGCCTTGGAGCGCGATCTGAGCGCGCTGCTCGGGCTCAAAGTGAACATCGAGATCCACGGCGAGGGCGGCGCACTCACGGTGCACTATCAAACCCTGGAACAACTCGACGAGGTCCTGCGCCGCCTCAACCACGCGCCACCGCCCGAGGTGGCATAGGGAAGCGCCGGTCGTTCCGGATCCGGAACGATGGATGTTCCGTAATAATATCAATTGGTTACCGGATATATCTTTGGGGATTGCCCGGCGCCGGGGGGCGGGCGCCGTCTTAGCCGGCCCGGCGCCGACGCCGCGACGGCGCATTGATTCCGATCTCGAGCAGGGCGCGGGCGCAGATCGTCGCCTCGGGCGCGCCGCTGCGCTTGCAGTCGGACTCCGCCTCGAGCAACCGACCCAGCGCCCGGGCCAGCGATCTCAGGGACCACGCCGCCGCCTGGGTCCGAAACGCCGGCGCGAGCTTCCAGAACAGCGGCGGACGCAGGCGTTTGACCGCGTCGTCCAGCGGCAGACCGCCATCGACCAGCCCGGCCACCAGGTGCAGCCGCTGAAAATGGCGTGAGACCGCGCGCAAGGCGCGCACCGGCTGGACCCCCTCCTGCAGGCTGCGCGCCAAGGCCCGATCAGCCGCCGCCGCCGCGCCCCCGGCCACCGCGTAGGCGAGATCGTCGAGCGACAGCGCCGCACTGTCCCCGACACAGGCCTGGGCATCGCCGAGCTCGATCGGGCCGGACTCCGCACCCTTGTAGAGCGCCAGTTTTTCCAGCTCGCGGCGACTCAACTGGCGGTCGCCGCCGAGATAGGCGTTCAAGTAGGCGAGCGCATCCGGCGTCGCCTCGTGGCCGAACTCGCGCAGGGTCTCGCGGATCACGGTGCCCAGGCTGCGCGCGTCGTCCCGGTAGCAAGCCAGCGCGGCCCCGGCCTTGGCGCTCTCGAAGGCCTTGCGCAGGGCCGAACGGGCCGGCAGGTCGCCGGCCTCGACGACGATCAAGGTGTCGCCCGGGGGATCGTGGGCCGGCGCCGTCAGGAACTCCCGAAACAGCGGCGCCAGGTTGTCGTCGGCCTGGCGCAGCCGAACTGCCCGGCGTCCGCCGGTGAGCGACAGCGCCGCCGCCTCGTCGGCCAGCCGGGCCGGATCCTCCAACAGCTCCCTGGCGGCAAAATCAGCGACGCGGAACGGGTCGGCGAGATCCCCGGCCGCGTCCTTGACCAGGCCCTCCACCCGCTCGCGCACCAGCCCGGCGTCGGGTCCGTAGACCAGAATCGCGCGCACCGCCGGGTCGGGGGACGTGAGGAACGCCGCGGCGTCACGCGGGGAAATCTTCATCGGTCACCCGCACGCCCCGGTACCCGACCGGCACGCCCCCTCCACGCCCCCCGGTCCGCCCCCCGGCCCGCCCCCCGGGGCACCGGGCTTCACGACTCGCCGCCCTGCCTGCGGGAGAAATAGATTCCCAGCCGGGTCCGAATGCCGTCGGCAAGCTCACGCAGCGCGCGGGCCTGGGCATCGGCCTCGGAAAACCCGGTCGCGAACGGGCTGGTCAGAATGTTGTAGCTGCTCACCGCGTTGACATGGCCGCGGTACAGCGGGTCACCGGTTTGAATGGAGCTCAAGGTAAACTGGATGGCGAGGTTCAAGTTCGCCCGGGTCGCGGTCTCGTCCTTGCGAATGCCCAGCTCCTGCCGGGATTCCGAGAGCCGCAGGCCGAGCGCATAGACCGGTTGGCGCGGTTGCCCGATCGGGTTCAGCCGGTCGCGCAGTAAATTGTGCATCTGCTGTCCGATGCGGTCGGGCAGGGGTGCAATTCGGATCGCGGCCATGTGGTCGACCGGCGATATCGCCTGGCTGTCGGCGCCCCCATAGAGGGGGGTAAATCCGCAGGCCGACAGGGCGAGCGCCATGCCGACCAGGAGGGCCGCGGCGGCGGGCCCCCTGAATGATACGTACCAATCCTGCCTAGACCACCACATTGACGATCCGGTTCTTGACCACGATGACCTTGCGTGGCGGCTTGCCGGCCATGGCCCGCTGCACCCCGGGCTCGGCCAGGGCGGCCCGCTCGGCGGCGTCCTCGGCGGCGTCGAGCGGCAAATCGATGGTGCCGCGCAACTTGCCGTTGACCTGCACCGCAAGGGTTACCGAAGTTTCGATGGTAAGGCTTGGATCGGCTTCGGGCCAGGGTTGATCGACCAGCATCCCCTCACGGCCCAGTCGCCGCCAGAGTTCCTCGGCCAGGTGCGGCATCATCGGCCCGATCAGACGGACCAGGATCTCGAGACACTCGCGCAGGGCCGGGTCCGCGCCGTCGTGCGCCCCATCCCCGCCAGCACCCGATATAGCGTTGCTCAGCTCATAGATGCGCGCGACCGCCCGATTGAACCGGAACCGCTCGATGTCGTCGGTGACCGCCTGGATGGTCTTGTGCGCCACCCGGCGCAGCTCCGAGCTCGCTGCGTCCGCCGCGTCGCCCTGGGTCGGAGCACCGGCTGGCGGCAGCGTCTCGGCCGCCTCGGTGACTTGGCGCCAGACCCGCTGCAAAAACCGATAGGCGCCTTCGACCCCGGCCGCGGTCCATTCCAGGTCGCGGTCCGGCGGGCTGTCGGAAAGCATGAACCAGCGCGCCGTGTCGGCGCCGTAGGTTTCGATGATGCGCGCCGGGTCCACGGTATTGTTCTTGGACTTGCTCATCTTCTCGGAGCGGCCGACAGTGACCGGCCGGCCATCGGCGGTAACCAAGGCGCCGTCCGGGTCGCGCGCGATTTGTTCCGGCGACAGCCAGGTACCGTCCGGGTCCTGGTAGGTCTCGTGACAGACCATGCCTTGGGTGAACAGCCCGGCGAACGGCTCCTCGAGATCCAGGTAGCCGCAGCGCCTGAGCGCGCGGATGAAGAAGCGCGAATAGAGCAGGTGCAGCACCGCGTGCTCGACGCCACCGATGTACTGGTCGACCGGCAGCCAGTAATCGACCGCTTGGCGGGTCATGGCACCCGCGGCGCGGGGGCTGCAAAAGCGCGCGAAGTACCAGGACGATTCGACGAAGGTGTCGAAGGTGTCGGTCTCACGCTCGGCGCCGCCGCCGCAGGACGGGCAGTCGATGTGCTTCCAACTCGGATGCCGCTCCAAGGCGTTGCCCGCGGCCGAAACATCGATGTCCCGGGGCAGGGTGACCGGGAGATCGGCTTCGGGCACCGGCACGATGCCGCAGGATGGACAGTGCACCACCGGGATCGGGCAGCCCCAATAGCGCTGGCGCGAGATACCCCAATCGCGCAGGCGGTACTGCACCGCGCCCGCGCCCGCGCCCTGGTCCGCGAGCCGTGCGATCGCCGCGCGCTTGGCCGCCGCGACCTCGAGGCCGTCGAGGAACTCCGAATTATAGGCCGTGCCCGGACCGAGGTAGGCTTCGGCGCCGATCTCGAAACTGCCTGCGTCCACATCCGGCGGCAGCACCACGGGCCGCACCTCGAGGCCGTACTTGCGGGCGAAATCGAGATCGCGCTGATCGTGCGCGGGGCAGCCGAAGATGGCGCCACTGCCGTACTCCATGAGCACGAAGTTGGCGATGTAGACCGGCAGCTCCAGGCCCTCCACGAAGGGATGGCGCGCGGTGACCGGGGCCAGAACGCCCTTCTTCTCGGCGGTCTCGATCGCCGCCTCGCTGGTGCCCATCCTGTTGCATTCGGCGATGAAGGCGGCGATCTCGGGGTTTCCCTCGGCGAGCGCGCCACTCAGCGGATGATTGGGCGAGAGCGCACAGAACGAGGCGCCGAACAAGGTGTCCGGACGGGTCGTGAAGACCTCCAACCGGTCCGCGGCCCCGGCCGGCTGGCCGACCAGCGGGAACAACACCCGCGCGCCCTCGGAGCGCCCGATCCAGTTGGACTGCATCAAGCGGACCTTCTCGGGCCAGCGGTCGAGGCCGTCGAGCCCGGCCAGCAGCTCCTCGGCGAAGGCGGTGATGCGGAAACACCACTGGGCCAGCTTGCGTTGCTCGACGGCTGCGCCCGAGCGCCAGCCGCGGCCGTCGATCACCTGCTCGTTGGCCAGCACGGTCTGGTCGACCGGGTCCCAGTTGACCCAGGACTCCTTGCGGTAGGCCAGGTCTTCGCGCAACAAGTCGAGAAACATCTTCTGTTCGTGGCGGTAATACTCGGGGTGGCAGGTCGCGATCTCCCGGCCCCAGTCGATCGCCAGACCCATGCCCTTGAGCTGGTCGCGCATCGCCGCGATGTTCTCGTAGGTCCAGTCGCCGGGGTGCACGCCCTGGGACATGGCGGCATTCTCCGCCGGCAGGCCGAAGGCGTCCCAGCCCATGGGGTGCAGCACGTTGAAGCCGCGGGCGCGCTTGTAGCGGGCGATGACGTCGCCGATGGTGTAGTTGCGCACGTGGCCCATGTGGATGCGCCCGGAGGGGTAGGGAAACATCTCGAGCACGTAGTACTTCGGCCGGCCCGCGGGAGGCGTATCCTCGACGGTGAAGCACCCGGCCTGTTCCCAGGCCGCCTGCCATTTGGCCTCGGTTTCCTTGACGTTGTAGCGGGACATGGGCTCCGTCGCCGTCGGCTTGATTGTGACAACAGGGTGCGCCGGCGCGGGCGGGCGCCGGCCGGCGGGCGCGAAACCTAACACGCCGGGCCGCCGCTTTCCAGAAGTCCCGCGCTACGGGATCGCGGCGCGGGCCTCTTTGAGTGGCCCCAGGCGGCCCGGACCAGACCGAGGTTGTTGTGCGCCCGGCGGTGGCGCGGATCGTGGCCCCGCGCCTCGAGCAGGCAGGCCTCCGCGTCGCCGTATCGATAGCGTAATTCCGGTGCCGGGACTTCCGCGCCGCTAACTGGCCGGGCCGCAGACGCGCTCGAAAAAGTCTTCGAGCGCCCGTACGGGAGTTTCATCGTTGAATACGCGGGACCTCATCTCCTCGACATTTTCGGCGATGTGCCTTCTCCAGGCGCCATCCTTGCCCAGCCTTGCGGCGATCTCGACGTAATGATCCTCATCTCGGGCTATGGTCTCATCGAGCCCCATCATCTTCAAGATTGCGTAGCTGTGCCGGCCGCGCATCATCGGCCCCGGAAGCGTAACAACCGGCAGCCCGCACGCAATGGCATCGAAGGTCGAGTTACAGCCGGACCACAAGAGGCTATCCAGGGCTATGTCCGCGCCCCGGTTAAGCGCCAAGAAGTCCGTATAGTTCATGCGGGGCTGAACGACGCAGTGCTGCTCCGCGGATAAGCCATGACGGTCAAAGGCCCGCGCCAATCGCGCCTGGAACTTATACCAACGGCGGGAATTATCGACCTTTGTGAGCCCAATCTCTCAATCCGATTGACATGATCGTTTCGGGCTGATCGATGAGCTTGTTCCAGGCTTTGCAACCGGCCTCGATGATGGCGTCGTAATCCTCGAAGATGCGGTTCGAGAACCAATTTTGTCGGAGATATTGCCAGATGTTCTCGACCGGGATGAGCTCGGGCGATCGCGAGGGCAGCAGCAGGATGGTGAGGTTTTTCGGGACCTTGAGCTTATCGGTGCTGTGCCACCCAGCGCGGTCCATCAAGACAACGCCATGGGCCATTACCGCACCCCCATCCTCGACCGTATCGTCCACAATGCCCACAGACTGGAGCTCGACGGACCCTCCATGCGAAAGATCAAGGCGGGCAAAAACGGACCAGCCACCATTGACCAGGCACAAGGAAAGTGACATCAACCGATCACCCAACGGCGAAAATCACGCCCGCCAAATCAGACCGCTGAAAAAGTGGCCGTTTTGGATCGGAATCAGTGGCCGTTTTCCCGTCGGAATCGTTGGCCGCTTTCATCGGAATGCGCAGCGTAGGGACAGCTTGGCGACCAGGGCGTCGACGGGGGCCGAACGCGCCATCGCCACGGCCGGGCCCCCGTCGACGGAGAACCAGGCCTTCGATTTGGGCCCGCCGTCGAACAGATTGACCGCCAGTTCCATGGCCGCGAGCCGGTCTCGCGGGATCGGCGCCTCGTTGTAATTCTGCGGTGCCGCCGGACCCAGGCTCGGATGCTCGAACACCGGCGCCACGGTGATGCGCATCTGGTGGTCGGCCGGCAGGCTGGCCACCTTGTAGCGCATGACGACCTCGGTGCCACGCACCGACATGATGTAGTAGCCGTTGGGCGTGCCGTCGCCCTGCAGCGCGATCGGGATGCCGCGCGTGTCGGGCGGCCTCTTACGCGCGGGCCAAATCTTTACGCAGGCCAAATGGCCCTCATCAATACTCGCCCCTAGCTTGGCGACGGCAATATTAGCTCTCGGGTTCTGGAAACTGCCTGGGCTCCATTACCCCGGCTATGTCGCCAGAGCCGCTCCGCGTGGAGGATCGGGTCAATCTGTCGTTCGTTCCACCATCTCTCCTCATCCCCTACGGTGTGGAGCGATCGGTGGTGGCTCGCGCAGAGCGGCACGGTCCACTCGTCGCTCACCTTGCGGCCCATGGCCCGAGGCTGGGCGTAGCGAATGTGATGGGCATGCCCCGGCGAGCGGCCGCAGACCAAGCAGGACTGGGAGGCCACATAGCGCAGGTGGTCCTTGTCCCGGATGCGACGTGGCGAGCTGATGGGCAGAGTGGATTTGTCTACCTGACCCGCGATCGTCGCGCCGTTCGCTCCCTGGGAGTTGCCGGTTCCACCGACGTTCGAAATGGCCTCAACCGGATTCTTGCTCCCATTTTCATGACCCGAGCTCCGGTCCGATGTGCCGGCCTCGGCAGCTGCGTCGAAGCCCTCCGCCTTGGCCTGATCGACCAGCTCGTCCGCCCCGACCGCTGCGGCCACTATCCGGACAGCCTCCGCCTCGGCCCGATCGGCCTCCTGCTCCTCGTGCAGCTCCTTGAGCTGGCGCTGGTAGAGGCTGAGCAGGATATCGGCATAGTGCTCGCCCGCCTCGGTCCTGAGATCCCGCAGGTTGGCCCGCAGCA
>Ga0209980_10001863_pt1 | contig 11573 bp, 16 predicted proteins | sample CR02metaG_FD_183611 | JGI IMG/M metagenome (GOLD analysis project Ga0209980, IMG submission 183611) | Deep subsurface microbial communities from Mariana Trench to uncover new lineages of life (NeLLi) - CR02 metaG (SPAdes) (version 2) | ecosystem: Environmental > Aquatic > Marine > Ocean trench... | reverse complement strand
CCACCGCCCGGCCGTCCTTGACGACGATGTCGAGCATCTCGGATCGCGTGTGGACCGTCACCTTGCCGGAGTCGACCTGGCGCATCAGGGCCGAGTAGGCGCCAAGAAGAAGTTGCTGTCCGGTGGCGCCCCGCGCGTAAAAGGTCCTGGAGACCTGGGCGCCTCCGAAGGAGCGATTGTCGAGAAGCCCGCCGTACTCGCGGGCAAACGGCACACCCTGGGCTGTGGCCTGGTCGATGATGTTCAGCGAGACTTCGGCCAGACGATGCACATTGGCCTCCCGGCTCCGAAAGTCCCCTCCCTTCACCGTGTCGTAGAACAGGCGGTACACCGAGTCACCGTCATTGTGATAGTTCTTGGCGGCGTTGATTCCGCCCTGGGCCGCGATGGAGTGGGCGCGGCGCGGCGAATCGTGGAAAGTGAAAACCTCGACTTCGTAGCCGAGTTCGCCGAGGGAGGCGGCGGCCGAGGCGCCGGCCAGTCCACTGCCCACCATGATGACCTTGAACTTCCGCTTGTTGCTCGGGTTGACCAGGCGAAGAGAGAACTTGTGGTTCTCCCACTTGTCGGCGATGGGACCGTCGGGAACCTTGGCGTCTAGCCGTAGTGACATCGGCTAACCCACCAATCCGAAGAGAACGGCCAGCGGCATAATGGCGTTGCCGGCGAACACCACTACAGCAAGCCCTACGGCGAACCCGCGTCGCCATGCATTGAACCGGGGATGGCTGATTCCCACGCTTTGGAACATCGACCAGGCCCCGTGATAGAGGTGGAGGCCGAGCAGCGCCATCGAGAGGACGTAGAAGGCGGTGACTGGTGCCCGGCTGAAAGTGGCCACGAAGTTGGCGTAGACCTCGCCGTGCTCCCAGGCCTCGGGCGCCATCGGTTGGACGCCCAGGGTGATGTCGGCAATGTGAAAGACGAGGAAGGCGAGGAAGATGGTGCCGCTCCACCGCATGGTTCGGCTCGCGTAGTTGGCCACCAGGTATTTGTGGGGGCCCTGGTACTCCTCCTTGCGAGCACGATGGTTGATGATCGTCAAGGCATATGCGGCGTGAATGTGGAGGAGAAAGACCACGATCAGACCGGTTCGCATGATCCACAGGACAACCTGCTCGGGCACGAGCGGGAAGAGGAGTGATCGCAACGCTTCGGCGTAGAGATCGATCTCGGGGATCCCACCGACGTCGGGGAGGAAGATCTTCCAGTTGCCAATCATGTGGGCCAGGACGAAGAGGATGATCGCCAGCCCGGTGAGACCCATCACCCACTTCTTCCCGATCGCGGAGCGATAGAACTCGATCGGAAACGGGGCGCGCTTTTTTTCGACTGACGCGGTCACTGTGGCGCATTATGGCAACTCGCAGCGAGTGTCGATTCGGCGTGTGCGGATACGTGGCCTCAGTCGATTGTTCCTGCACCCGCTTACAGCCTTGCCCTTGACGACGCGCGCCAACTGGCATAATGTCAAACATGTAATTACACGCTTGTAAGGAGAACCTGAATGCAGAGCAAGCTCGTCGAAGCACTTGCCGTTGGTGAGCTTTCCTGGCAGGACTACGCCAGCTGTCGTGGCGCCGACGCCGATCTCTTCTTCCCCGAGCGGGGGGCCTCGACACGGAAAGCCAAGGCGATCTGTGCAGCCTGCGAAGTCAAGGTCGATTGCCTCGATTACGCCATCGACATGGGCGAGAAGTTCGGTATCTGGGGCGGTCTGAGTGAGCGGGAACGACGCCGGGTGCGTCGCGAACGGGCCATTCGTCGGGTCAGCTAGAAAAGCTCTATAGGTAAAGCCCGGAGGAGTCGTCCTTCTGACCCTGAGGCGGCGCCAGGGCACGTTTCTGCATCTCCTGAAACTGGTTTTGGGCAGCCATCTGTTGGCTCCAAAGCGACGCCTGGATCCCGTGGAACAAGCCTTCGAGCCACCCGATCAACTGTGCTTGAGCAACACGTAGCTCCGACTCCGATGCGTTTTCGGTGTTCAGCGGAATCATGATCTCATTGAATTCATCCTGGAGTTCCGGGGAGAGGACCTCGCTGAGCGCCTCCACCGATTTGGCGTGCACGGTGGCGAGACGCTCGCGGCCGCCCTCGTCGAGTGGTGCCTGACGGGCTTCGTCAAGCATGGCACGGGTCATTGAGGCGATGCGGATCAGCTTGGTGGGCTCGCTGACTGCCGGGACTTCCTCCTCGGTGTTCTCGCGTTGTGCGTCGGACTCTTCGACAGAGTCTGGCTTGAGGGCATCTTCCATTGTCTCCAGCCTATAGCCATTTCCAATGTCGAGAAATGCTCGGCACCGTCGCCGTCGAATGCCAGCCTTGAGCCCGATGCGAACCGTCCTGATCTTCACCATCACCTACACGGTGGCTCTCTTCGTCTATGGCCAGATCGTGGAAAGCCCGCTGGCCAATCTCTACACCGGGATCAACATCGGGCTGTTCATCCTGTTCGCCGTTCTGCACAGATGGGCGGAGTGGCCGATACATTCCCTCTGGGCGATGTCGTTGGTTGGGCTGGGCAACATGCTGGGTGGCGTCATGCTGGTCGATGGAGTTCCTCTCTACTCCGCGGATCTGATCGGCAACCTTGGTTACGACAAGATCTTCCACGCCCTTGCAGCTGCGGCGTTCACGATCGTTGCCTGGGAAGCGATGAAGCGGTGGGCCGGTGATGGCTACCACCGTGGCGGGCTGCTCTTTTTCACCTGGCTGGTTGTGATGGGGGGAGGAGCAGCTGTCGAGATCGCCGAGCTGATCGGCTCGACTCTGAGCGATGTCAGCGTCGGAGACTACGGCAATAACGCGCTCGACCTGGTGGCCAACGCCGTAGGAGCCACCGTGGGCATTTCCTTGGTCTGGTGGTACCAACATCGCCTGGAGGGTCACGCCAACACCGAGACTTAACCGTTCCTAACGCATGGCGCGCGTCGTATCTGATCTTTTGGCCGTGTAGAAAGGTCGTACACGGCTCCACGACCCCCTATCAACCGACCCGCTTTCTGTCGTACTATCACCTTGAGTAACGATGAGGGCGACAGATGGCTGAGGAATACCCCCCAATCCTCGACGCGGCGCAGGTGGCGGAGTTACTGGGAATGAACGTGCAAATGGTCCGGCGCTACGCAAGGGAAGGGCGGTTGCCCGCCTACAAGCTTCCCGGCGGCCGCACTTTCAAGTTCTTCAGAGACGAGATCTACGAGTTCGTCCGATCTCATCCGGTGACCGCTGGGGAAGACGGGGTCAGTGAAGTTCAATCGACCGAATAACTGCCAGGACCAATCCGCTCGGGATGTAGATCTGTCGGCCGTCCACGTCGTCGACTTCTATGTGATCCACAGAGACCACTGCGATCGCTCCAAACTCCATCTCTCCACCCGGGAGCGCAAGTCGAACGGCCGTCTCCGACGCCGAATACTCGTGGAGAAGCGCTTTGAACGACTCGGATCTGTCCACTCTCGGCTCGTCTGTTCGACTAGCGGCGAGGATCGACCACCTCGCCACATCGAACCGGATATCGGCGGTCTGATCAGTGCTGTCGATGGTTGCGTAGTCCGCTCCGGCGCCCATTACGGCACCGCTGAAATTGTGACCACCGAACTCGACGGATACCTGTCCGCCGCGGTGGGCGAGATCCTTGACCACGTCCGCGAGCTCGAGCTTTCGCCGGCGGAGGAGCTCGGTCAGTCGCTCGTCCTCGGCCGCTTCCTCGGCCCATTCGCGCCCGGCGCCTTGACGAAGCTCAGCAGCCAGATTGGGATCGGGGTTCGAGTTCATGTCTTTTCGCGCTCTCGACATCAAGTGATGTATACAAGATAGGTTGCCAAACCGTGACCTATGCCCCCTCAAAGGTCTCGAGGGAAGCGGGCACCTCACAGCCGGCACGCCGGTCAGTCAAACGACGGCTATCGACGTCCCATTTCCTCATCGGCCTGGTGGTCGTGCTGGCTTTTGTTCTCAACTTCCTTGCCCTCCAAGATCGAACAGCCACCACGCTGGTCGCTGTGGCAGATCGTCCGATCAGTGCAGGTTCCGCCTTCTCCGTTGACAGTGTTCGACTGGTGCCGGTGACAGCAGGGTTTGAGGGACTCGAGTCACTGGTTCAACAGGCTCAGCTCTCCGATTTCGAGGGTTGGGTTGTCGAACGATCGATTCCGGTGGGTGGCCTGCTCAACCTGTCGGTGTTCGTCGAGCCGGGGGCACCATCGGGACTGCGGTCGATGAGTATTCCGATAGCGGTCGCTCATGCGGCCGGCGGCACGATTGTTGCTGGCGATCGTGTCGACGTGATCTCTGTTCTGGATGGCTCGGCGACCTACGTGGCAACCGACATCGAAGTGATCGGCAGCTCGGACGTGGATGGCGGGTCCTTTGGAAGCGTCGGCGACTATCACATCGTTGTGGCGGTCGACGCCCGGCAGGCGTTGGATCTCGCGGAGGCGATCGAGTTGGGTTCCCTGGAGATCATTCGGTCGACGGGTGCCCCAGAAATCGAGGCCGGGAGAGATGGCGAATGACTCCTGACATCGCCCTCGCTGCCTCAGCGAGAGAGTGGCCCGATCGATTGCATCGTCATCTGCTCGAGCATGGCGGTGGGAGAGTCGTGGCTCGGGTCATGGGCCCGGAGCAGACCGTCGAGGCCACCTTTGACGCACTTCTCATCGACGACGTCTGTTCGTTTCTCACACCCCGTCTGGTATCGGTCATCAAGAAGTCCGGCGCCGAGGTCATCGGCGTTTTCTCCCCGACCGACGGGTCCGACGCAAAGCGGCGACTCTTGGAGTGTGGCATCAGTGATGTCATCGAAACTGACGCTGCTCCGGAGGAATACCTCGAGAAGGTGATGGCCGCCTTGGCGCACCGTATCCCGGTTTCCGTGGAGACGCCGGCCGGGTCAGTTGGCTGGTCCATCGGTGTCACCGGTGTGTCAGATGGAGTGGGTGTGACCGAAGTGGCTGTGGCCCTGGCACGCGGGATCTCCAGCGAACTGAAGGTTGCTCTAGTTGATGTCGATCCGACCTGGCCCAGTATTGCCCAACGCTTGGATCTCCCTCTGCATCCCAACATCCGGACAGCTCTTGACATCGTTTCCCATGGTTCTGGTGATCTCACAACAGCGACTCACCTGATAGGTGAGATGACCGTCGTTGGCGGAGTTGCCGATCAGGGATCGGCCTCGCCACTCTCCCAATCAGAGGTGGTGATGCTCTTCGACGCGCTCGCTGAGTCGGTGGATGTGCTGGTTGCGGATCTTGGTCCGCTACGGCATTCGGTGCGAGGTGTCCTTCGGGGGCTCGACGCGATAGCCCTGGTAGGCACTGGAGATCCCATTGGAATCACCCGTCTTCTGCACAGCGCCGAGCGTGCGATGGAACAGATCCCGGCGGAAGCCGTGGTTCTGGTCGCCAACAAGACCTTTCGGTGGCAGTACTACGAGTCCGAGATTCGTCGGGAGCTGCAATCGTCGTTCCCCAAACTGCCGGTGGTGGTCCTGCCATTCGATCAGCGGTTGAGCGATTCGCTGTGGGAAGGCCAGCTGGCGCCGCGAGGACCCTTTGCCAGATCCGTGGGTCAAATGGCCTCACTGATCATTGAGAGGTTGGAGCTATGACGGTTGATGTTTACGAGGAACTCCGCCGAGAAGCATTGGCTCGGATCGATGGAACCGGGATCGATCCCGAGAATCAGTTGGAGGAGGTTCGCGAACTGCTGGAATTGGCGGTTGAGGATTATCAGCGGAGAGCTCACCTCGGAGACGGCAGATCATTGGCAGACCCCCGGGCCACGGTCAATCGGTTGGTTCAGTCGGTTACCGGGCGCGGTCCTCTGAGCCGTCTTCTGGATCGTCCCGATGTCGAAGAGATCTTCATCGAGGGCGACGCCGTCACCTATCTGGAGGCGGGTGGTGTGCTCCGCAGTGCCGACCTGCCAGCCACCGAGGCGGAGAACCGTCAAACCATCGATCAGCTGATCTCCACCTCCGATCGGCGACTCGATACGTCCAATCCAATCGCTCAGGCGCGTGTGCTCGACGGGTCCGCCCGGCTGACGGTTGTGATACCTCCGGTAGGCGACCAACTCTCCGCGACTATCCGAAAGTATGCCCTTCGTCGCCAGACTCTCGACGAACTTGTGGGTTTGGGCTCTCTGACGCCTGCAGCGGCCGCCTTTCTCGAAGCGGCGATGAGGGCATCGGCATCGGTAATCATCTCGGGACCCCCCGGCTCCGGCAAGACGTCGTTCCTGTCGGCCCTGATCGCGGCGGTTCCGGCAGATCACTGCATTCGCTCGTGCGAGGAAGTACGTGAGCTTCACGTGCCTCTGGTCCACGGTTCGTACTACGAGTCCCGTCCGCCCTCCCTCGATGGCTCGGGAGAGATCAGTCTCCGGGACCTGGTGAAAGTGATCCTGGCGATGCGGCCCGATCTCATAGTTGTGGGTGAAGTAAGAGGCGCCGAAGCCTTCGAGCTGACGCGCGCGGTCAACGCTGGTTGTGGCATGGCCTGCACCATTCATGCCAACTCGGCCAGCGATGCTCTTGACGCCCTCGTCAATGCTGCGCTCATGGCCGGCGAGAACGTGCCCGAGCGTGTTGTTCGCAAGGTCTTCTCCTCGTCAATCAACTTGGTCGTTCATCTCGATCGGGGCATGGATCAGTCGGGCTCGCGGATAATTCGGGAAACCATGGAGATCCGAGCGGTCGTTCCGGCACTCCACGACGACTTCTCCACGGAGGCGATTTTCTCCCGTGACCGTCTTGGCGGTCCGCTGACATGGACTGGCTCTCTCCCGCCCCAGGATCTGACAAAGCGAATCGAAGGGGTTCTGCCCGGAGGATCCGGCTTGACGTCGCTGTTGAGAGATGGAGGTGTCGAGTGGTGACCTTTGCCGCAGCGCTGATGTCGGCGCTGGCTGTTGCCGGGTTGAGCCTGCTGCTGGTCCGATCGGAGCGGAGACGCGCCGTCGTCTCCAAGCCAACCACCAGCAAGAGTGTTGTCCCGGGGCTGGACGTGACCTCGGTCCAATTCTGGACCACGGTTGCCGGCGCTTCCGCCATCACCTACGTGGTGATATTCGCCATCACCGGTCTGGTGGTCGTCTCGGCGGTTCCAGCTTTGGTCGTGGGCACACTGCCCAAGACATACTTCGTGCGTAAGAGGTCGCAGAGATTGGCGGCGGTGCAAGAGGCCTGGCCAGATGGGTTGCGAGACCTGCTGTCGTCGATAAGGGCGGGGGCGTCGCTCCCCACGGCCATCGAGAATCTGGCGGCCTTCGGCCCAGCACCACTCCGTGAGGCTTTCCACGGCTTTGGAGTTTATGCGAGAAGCCTGGGGGTGGTTTCGGCTCTGGAAATGGTGAAGGACGATCTAGCAGACCCAACATCTGATCGCGTGATCGAGGTGCTCATCCTCGCCTACGAGCGTGGTGGAACCGTCGTTCCGGAAATCCTGTCAGATCTCGCCGACGCAACGACGCGTGATCTTTGGACGATGGAACAGGTCCGAACCGAGGCGCTGGAGCAGAAGCTCAATTCACGTATCGTGTTCGTCCTTCCCTGGTTCGTCCTTGTGGCCATGACTGCTCAATCGGGCGCTTTTCGGGAGTTCTATTCGACACCTGCCGGCATCCTCGTGGCGCTCGTGGGCGGCGTGATGAGTTTGGCCGGGATTCTCATTGCGTCGAAGCTCGGCTCGCAGCCAACCGAGCCACGTGTATTCGGTAGGACCGGATGAGTTTCTCACTTGGCCCTGTAGTGGTCCTTGCCTCCCTTTTCACTGCCTTGGCCGGCGGTTTGATCGTTCGGTCCATCACACCCCCACCAAGACGACTACGAGGTCGAATCCGCCCGTACACAGCGCCGGGGATGGCGCCGCTTGGCCAGCCCACCCATCAAGGCTCGTTCGCATCGATATTCGGTCCGATCGTGCGGGATGTGGCCAACCGGGTCGGGGGATTGCTCGATCGGACAGGGTCTGAGGTGACGCTTGTGAGATTCAAGCAGGCAGGCTGGTTCGAGGGTGTGGCCGAGTCGGAGATGATCATGGCGTATCGGCTCCTTCAGCTGAGAGCACTTGCTGTCTCCCTTCTGCTGGCATTGGGGTTGGGTCAAATCCTCGCTGTCTCTCCGTTGCTCAGAATCCTCCTCCTTGGGCTCGGTCTCACGGTGGGGTCGAGCCGGACCCGTGGTCGCCTGAACCGCGCAGTGGAAGCACGGCGTGAGCTGATGAAGATCGAGATCTACACGGTCAATCAGCTCCTGGCCATGCGTGTGCGTGCGGGAGGCGGCGTAATCCAGGCGGTTAGCGCTACAACCCAGCGTGGCCGCGGCGAGGTGATCGGAGAGCTCGAGGAGGCATTGCGGCTTCATCGCGCAGGTTGGGCGGGCCCCGACGCGTTCAGACGTATAGCCGAGTTGACACCAGAGCCCTTTTGCTCGCGCACCTACCGCCTACTGGCTTCGGCAGAGGAGCGAGGAGCTGACCTGGCGGAAGCGTTGCTTTCACTTTCTGAAGATGTCCGGGAAACTCGGCGGGAGTCCATCAAGAGGACAGCCACCAAGCGCAGGGCTGCGATGCTCGTTCCGACCATCGCCCTCCTTGCGCCGGTGTTGATTCTCTTCGTGGCGGCTCCGCTGCCGTACTTGATAACGAGCTGGCAATAGGGAGGTAAACATGCTGCCGCTAGTTCGCGCATGGGCTCAGGCCTTGCGCACAGATGACCGGGGACTGAATACAGCCGAGCTGATGGGAAACGCAGCTCTTGCGATCGCTGCCTTGGTGGTCATCTGGGGGGCGCTGCAGGCGCTTGGCTTGGACATCGTCGCGTGGATGAGAGCCGAATTGATCGGAGGCTGACCGACCGGGGGGTCAGCTCCGTCCAGTTCCTTCTGGCATCGGTGCTGTCGCTCGTCCTCTTCCTTGCTTTTGCCAACATTGTTGTTGTCCAATACGGGCGGGGAGCCATGCGTTCTGCCCTGGACCAGGGAGCCAGGGCCGGGGCGATCTCCGGATCGTCGGCGGATTGTGAGGCTCGTGCCGGCGACGTCATAGGCCAGCTGCTGGGTGGTCGCATGTCGGATGGGATGACGATCGTCTGCGCCGTTTCGGGCGATGTGATGGTGGCCCGAGGTGACGGCGTGTTCGATACGTGGACTCCTCTGGCACCCGACTTCGCGGTCACGTTGGTCAGCGAGGCCGCGCTCGAACGGCGGCCATGAGCGACGCCGGGCATGCCGCCGTCGAGTTCGCCATGGCTGTTGTGGTGTTACTGCTACCGGCAGCGTTGGTGGTGACGGCATTCGGGCCTTGGTCGGAGCGCCGCGTCCTGGCAGAGTCGGCGGCTGCCGAGGCAGCTCGTGTTGCGGTTATCGAGCTGGACCACGGAGCCGGGGTAGCCGTCGTCGTCCAGGCCATCTCGAACCACGGTCTGGACCCGGATCTCGTCCGCATCGGCTGGTGCGGCGCTGACCCAGGTCCGCTCGAGGCGCCAGGCGGTGCCTGCCCCATGACACGGGGCTCATCTGTCGTGGCGCGGGTTGATGTCTGGACACCCCTGATAGGGACGCCGTGGGGAGGCGTCGGCGGTCTGTGGGTAACGGCCAGCCATGCCGAGCCCATCGACCTGTATCGAAGCTTCGGATGAGTAAGTCAGAACGCGGGTCGGTAACCATCTGGATGCTTGGCCTTTCGGTGCTCCTGCTGTTGTTCGGTGGCTTGGCACTGGACTTCTGGCGAGGCCTGGCCCTCCAGCGTGAGCTGGCGGCAGTGGCCGACTCGGCGGCGATCGCGGCAGCCTCGGGTATCGATGAGGAGTACTACCGGACGACCGGGGAACTGATCCTCGACGCGACCCGTTCTCGGGCGTTGGCGCTGACATCCGTCGCGGCACAAGACGTCGATCTCAGCAGTGTCTCCTCGACCACTTCGGCCGATCTCATCAGTGTCACCGTGATAGTGATCGCCGAGCTCGAGCTAGGGCTTTTGGGTGTTTTCGTCGACGAATCCGAGCCGCTCATCGTTCGAGCGTCGGCAACGGCGTCTCCGAGACTCCTCCCTTAGCGAGGATCTCTAGCCTCGGTGCTATGAAAGCAATTCGCTTGGTTGAGCCGGGTAAACCCTTGGTCGACGCAGACGTCGAAGATCCGCGGGTCGGACCCCATGACGTCGAGGTGCAAATCGAAGCCGCCGGCATTTGCCACTCCGATGTCCACTACAGAGCTGGTACCCGTCCGGTGCCCGGCCTTCCGTTGACTCCCGGTCATGAAGTGGCAGGCACAGTTTCGGCTATCGGTTCCCATGTCAAGCGGATCAGCCCTGGCGACCGGGTAGCAATCCACTACCTGATCAGTTGTGGGGTTTGTGAGCGGTGTCTCGAGGGTCTCGAGCAGTTCTGTGAACCGGGTTTGATGATTGGCCTCGATCGAGACGGCGGATACGCCGAGGCCATCGCGGTGCCTGAACGCAATGCCTTCCCCATACCCGCCTCGATTCCGGTCGAAGTAGCAGCAATCATGATGTGCTCCTCGGCGACCTCCTTACACGCCCTTCGCCGCGGACGAATGGAGCCGGGGGAGTCCGTGGCTGTAATCGGTGTCGGTGGTCTTGGCATTTCGGCAATCAAGATCGCATTCGCCTTGGGAGCATCGGAGGTCTTTGCCGTCGATACCAATCCCGAAAAGCTGAAGATTGCCCAGGACCTGGGAGCGACTCCTGTTCCTGCCCACAAGGTGAAGACAATCGGTGCCGATGTGGCTCTGGAACTAGTTGGGCTCCCGGAGACGATGAGGGGTGCCGTCGATGCTCTCGGCGTTCGGGGAAGGGCAGTTGCAGTCGGTATCACTCATGAGTCGTTTCCACTCGGTTCGTTCGATGATCTGGTTCTGCGGGAGGCAGAAGTCATCGGGGCAGCAGATCACCTCGCCTCAGAAATCGATGAATTGATCGAGATGGTCGACAGCGGAGCCATCGACTTGTCGGAAGTAGTGACCGCAACAGTGCCTCTTGAAGCGACCGCCATCAATGAGACCCTCGATCGCCTCCAAGCCTTCGAAGGCGGGTTGCGCACGGTGATCAAACCGTAGGAACCCGGTCGGCGGTCCCAACTTCACACTGACAAGGGGGGCGATTATCCTTTTTGGTTACCCCGCAACACCCAAGGGTGCTGCGCGTTCGGGGGTGGTGTAATAGGTAACACGACAGGTTCTGGTCCTGTTATTGAGGGTTCGAGTCCTTCCCCCCGAGCAAGGACCGAGATATCTTGGCCCGCAACTTGGTCCCGTCGTCTAGAGGTCTAGGACGCCGGCCTCTCAAGCCGGTAACGCCAGTTCAAATCTGGTCGGGACTGCGAGAAAGCCCTGGTCAGCAATCCGCTACTTCCTTGATGCTTGGGCCGCGTTTTGGGCCGCGCCAGATCAAATTTGACAATCAAACTTGACAATTGTGCTGGCATCATTCTCTCGATACGCCTTTGGTGGCGCTTGGGCGGCGCCAGTCTCGGGAATGCAGATACAGCGGAAGGGCTTGGCTTAACATCTCGTTTCTCTTATCGGGTGGTTTCCAGAGTGGCGCGAGCAT
>Ga0209980_10001862_pt1 | contig 11575 bp, 9 predicted proteins | sample CR02metaG_FD_183611 | JGI IMG/M metagenome (GOLD analysis project Ga0209980, IMG submission 183611) | Deep subsurface microbial communities from Mariana Trench to uncover new lineages of life (NeLLi) - CR02 metaG (SPAdes) (version 2) | ecosystem: Environmental > Aquatic > Marine > Ocean trench >... | reverse complement strand
GGAGATCCCGCTGCCGATTTCGAGACCACGGCATGGGAAGGCAAACCGGTTTGCAACATTTGTACGGCTGTGAAACCGGACATGGTGCTTGATTTGTATGCGGAGACCCTGTCGCTAGCGGGTAATTAGCTTAAGCCTTTCTTCAAGATAACTGCCGGACGTATAGCGGTCTGAAAGCACGACCTCCAGGCGAGGCGTCAGGAAGAACGGGATGGAAATACGGGACACATTGGCTGAGTCGTCTGCGGGATTGATAACCCGGTGCGTCGTTGACGGAAAATAACCACCGGTGGTTTCCAACAGCATGTCGCCACTGTTTACTACCAGTTCGCCGCGAACGCTGCTGACGTCAATCCATTTATCGTCACTGTCTTTGACCTGTAGCCCCGGCTGTTCGGCAACCGGCAGGATCGTGATCAGGTTGATGTCTTCGTGGGCTGCGGCACGCTCGGCGGTCATCTCTTCGTTGCCGGTCAGGGGCGGGTAGTGGAGTATTCGCAGCAAGCTTGCCGTACTGCAGAGCATGTCAGTGAACGGCTCGGAGAGTCTCGCAGTTACCTCGGCCGGGGTGAAGCGTTGAAGCCAGTCCACAAGCTTTGCGCCAAGTTCAAACGTCGATTTGCGGTAGTCCAGTATTTCATGTTCCAGGGCGGACGGGATGTGGCCTCCCGGCACAACATGAAAGAATTCCTTTAGATCCCTTGCTGAATGGCCAACCGCAGTCTCCGACACTTGTGGCGGGTAATAGCCTTGTTGTGTGCCGTCACGGTTGTCCGCGTCGAATTGAAACTCGTGTTTCTCCTCACTAGCAAAAAAGCTGCCCCAGCCGCCGTATATGCTTTCAAGCAGGGCACCGGGAATCGGATGATTCCTGAGAACAGCAAATCCTGTCTCATGCAAAGAGCGCACGAATTGCCGCCCCGCTTCCGGGCTCTCAAAATCGACTGTTCGTATGATCATGCGCTACTCCGTTGCACATCTCGTGATTCAATCGTTCGATACAGTCGACGGGCCGTCATTAACAGAATCGTCAGCGCTACATAGCAGGCGGTTCCGAATTGTAAAACGAAGTGCGTATTCGTTGCCGCTACGATCTGGCTGGTTAGCCACGGGCTGATCGCGGTACCGATGGTAGCACCAAGTAACAGACTGGAGACCAGCCTTGCGGTCGGTCTTTGCAGCATTTGCGTCGCGAAAGAAAGAACTACCTTCAACAGGCCCAGATTCGCGAAACCCCACAACGTGGTCAGGATGATCAGACTATCGACGTCGCCATAAACCCACAGTGGAATCGAAAAAAGACTCGTTGAAATACCGGCGATCAATACCAGGCGTCGAACGCCAACTTTGAGCACCCACCAGGCGACAAAAATCTGCGCCGCAAACATGCCGGTCCAGAACTGACTGACGAGTTGTCCTGCCTGAGCGCGCGGTGCACCCAGTTCAGTCTCGGCATAGGTAGGAAGCCACAGGAGTATGGACCACTGGCCCAGCGTATAGAGAAACAGTGCCGCAATGCACGACCAGACCGGAGCCGGCCAGGTCCCGGTGCCCGGGGATTCCTGCTCATTCCCGTCCGTCGCCGGAAAAGTCGACCGGAAGCTGAGAAAAACGATAAACGCCGCTATCAGTGCGACAAATTGATACACGCCTGACCAGTGGTATTCCCGCGCAATCAGGAAAATGGCAATCCATGAGCACACTATGCCGGCGACGCTGAACCAGCCATCCGTGATGACCAGCATCGATGCCCGTTGCTCGGTTTCATAGGTCCTCGAGATTACCAGGGCTGCCCCGGCAAGACCGATGCCGCAACACACGCCGACGAGACCTAGTGCAATCCCGATTCGCGTCATGTTGCTGAGGAAAGTCAACGAGATAAGGCATGCCGTCAGCACCGTATAGACCAGCATCAGGAGCTTCCGGAGTCTGACGAGATCGAATATGACCAGTGCGATAATGGCGCCGACCAGGATACCGAATGTGAGCCAGCCAAACCTGGCGGTGATCTCTGTTACGGGCTGGCCGAAATGCTCTGACATGGCGCCTGAGATAATGCCCATCGGCGCCAGCATGCCGGACATGACAAAGTAGGCCAGGAAGCTGACGAGCGTTATCTGTTGTTTATTGTTCAAGCAATCTTCCTAAAGAGGGCATTCAGGTCTTACAATTATGCAGGCATTTTCGCACCAGGTGTCAGTCAGTGCAGAACCGGCGACCCGGTCGAATCAATACAGGCCAAAATCATGATTTCAGAGAAATTAATAGAACAATACGAGCTCGATGGCGCGGTGTGCATCCGCGGGGCCGTAGAGAAGGACGTTGCAGCATCGGTGCTTGCCAACATCGATGCGCTCATTGCTGATACGAATGACCGCTGGACGACCATCCGCAAAGGCGGGTTTTCCGATCGTCACCTGTGGCCGACGATGCCATGGATGTACGAGTTCTGCGCGAACAGCCGCTTGCCGGAAATCGTTGGTCGCCTGATGCGGACCCGCGAAGCGCGATTGTTCTTCGATCACACTTTCGTGCGGGATGCAGGCACGACACAAGACACACCCTGGCACCAGGATCGACCGTACTGGCCCTTCAAGGGCAGGCAGATCGCGTCAGTGTGGGTGGCCCTGACAGCTTGTGATGAAGAATCCAGCGCCGCACAATTCGTCCGGGGTTCTCACGCCTGGGGCAAGGTTTTCAGGCCGATGGCGTTCAGCAAGGAAGGTGGCAGCTCCGAGTTCCTGGGCGACAACGTCGCGTACGAGGAGATTCCGGATATCGACGCTGCACCAGATGACTACGAGATCCTCTGTTGGGACATGCAACCCGGCGACGCGATCGTATTCGGTGCCGAAATCGTTCACGGTGCGAAAGAAAACAAGGATACGTCCCGGCGAAGAGCCGCCCTGTCAATCAGGTACATCGGTGATGATGCCCGATGGAATCCCGCGGAAGGAACTGATCCTATCGTGACCCAGGAACGCGTCGGCGTTAATCCAGGTGAGGCGCCGCGTAACGACAAGTGGTTTCCCAAGGTGTGGTCTGCGGGCTGATACCGAAAATCAGCGTCAATTTGTTAATCTGTCGACGTCTGCCAGCCATTTTTCATGGTCGGCGGTTATCTGATCGACAGATGTGCGGTCAAAAATGAAAGGGTACCTCTGCAGGGTGTGATTGTGTGCTTCGGGACTGTCGGCGCAGCAGTCCTCGACGATTCCTACGAGATAACCGCGCTGTGCCGCCGTCGCCGCGGTCAGGAAGACACAGACTGACGTGACTAAACCCGCCAGCAGCAGAAAGCGTTTCCGGTTCTTCTCCAGGTATGCCGGTAATGCCGGCTTGAGAAAACCATCGAAAGACTGCTTGTAAATGACGAATTCACCAGGCTCATCCTGGGCAAAGGGAAAAATCTCAACACCCGGCGTTCCCGCAACGCATGGTATCCGGCCAAGATATTTGTATTTCACCATCCAGTCGGATTCGTCCTGCTGAAACCTGGCACGAAGATGAACGACGTCAATTCCTTCATGCCGGCACACCTCGAGCAAACGGCTGACATTCTTTTCATAGTCAGCGAATGTCTGCGACATCTCCTCGGTCCAGAAATCGTGCTGATTGTCGATCAACAACAGTGCGAAAGATTCCCAGTTTCCGGATTTGGCGTTCACTAAATCAGGCCTGTAACCCACATGACACACACGGCAAGGAAGGACACGATTCCACCGACAAGTGTCGCGCCACCATAGCCGAGAATCGCGTCGTTGACGCTCAGCTTGCTGAGCGAAGTACAGACCCAGAAGTAGCTGCTGTTGACGTACTTGATGATCACGGAGCCACTGGCGCCCGCGAGCATTGCGGCTTCCGGCGATAGTGCCAGGTTTTGCAACATCGGTGCGACCAGCGCTGCAGCAGTGATGACGCCGACCGTTGTCGACCCGGTAATCATGTTACCGATAATGCCAATGACGAACGGCAGCAGAATTGCCGGCAAGCCGTAATCCGCAAAAAAACCGCTGATGGTGTCGACGGCAGGTGTGCCTTTCAGGATTTCGCTGAGGGACCCGCCGAGCCCTGTGACCACGAGTATCATCGCCGAAATTTTCAAGGCCTCCTCGATCCATTTGGATTTTGCCGCCCGCCGGTGTTCGTCAGTCCGGATATTTCGATACGCGAGCCACACACCGACACTGAGGGCTGCGACAGGCCAGCCGATGTAGGCAAGTGCTGCCCGCATGATGTGATCCTGATCGAGAAACAGCCGCGAGACACTTTGCGCCGAAATCAGCAGTATCGGTAAGGCGATCGGCGCGTAAGAACTCCATACTCCCGGCAATTCCGGACTATGTTCGCCGGTGAAGATATCCTCGCCGGCAAACTCGTCCGACGCCATCGTTTTGATTCTGGGCCCGACAATGTATTGTCCCCAGATCCAACTCGCGAGCGAACCTGCGAGACAGGCGATAGCGCCAAATATAATTATCTTGCCGATGTCGGCCCCAAGCAGGGCGGCAGCTGCAAGAGGGCCGGGTGTCGGCGGCACGATCGCATGCGTTAGCTGCAACGAGCCGACGAGGCCAATCGACATGACGCTGATCGTAACATTCATGGCTTTGGCCGCCGAGTGCACGAGCGGATTGAGGATCACGTATGCGACGTCAGAGAAAATAGCGATGCCCAGCACGAAGCCGGTCAGTGTCAATGCCAGCGGCATCCTTGATGAGCCAACGACGCTGACCATCGTCCGCGTAATGGTCTGGATCGCGCCGGTATGCCGCAACGCTTCGGCAATGATTGATCCCAGGACGATGACAACTCCGATCGAACCCAGCGTGTTGCCAAATCCTTTCTCGAATGCATCGATGAAGTTATTCGTCTGTACGCCCGGGATCAGTCCGAATAGCAACAGTGGAATCAGCAACGCAAGAAAGACATGCCAGCGCCATTTGGCGATGAGAAACAATAACAGGATGATTACGCCGAGGAAGGCGATTAGTGCCAGCAGCGGACTGGTGACAACAGCGGTCGCCGGGTCGATCACTGACTGTTCCGCGCAAGATAGTCGAGCGCTGCCTGCACACCACCCGGCTGGTGTGGCACCCCGGCAAGCGCCAAACCCATCTCGACACCTGACAGCGTCCCGGCCAGCATCAGGTCGTTGAAACTGCCGAGATGCCCGATGCGGAACACCTTGTCGGCCAGCCTGCCGAGACCCGTTCCAAGCGACATGTTGAACCTGTCGAGAATGACTTCGCGCAACCTGTCTGCACTGTGCTCCGGTGGCAGCAACACGGCAGTCAGTGAGCCGCTGAATTCGTCCGGATTCTTGCACACAACTTCGAGTCCCCAGGAGTCCACCGCAAGCCGGGTTGCGGCTCCGTGACGGCAATGCCGGGCGAAGACGTTGTCCAGTCCTTCTTCGTTCAGCATCGCGATTGCTTCCCGCAATCCGTACAGCAGGTTCGTTGCCGGTGTGTAGGGGAAGAAGCCCGACTGATTCGCGGTGAGCATATCGTCCCAGTTCCAGTAGGACTGCGGCACATGCGCATCCTTATTTGCCGCAAGCGCCTTGTCCGAGACTGCGTTGAATGACAATCCCGGGGGCAGCATGAGGCCCTTCTGCGAGCCCGCAACCGTAACATCGACGCCCCATTCATCCATTCGATAGTCGATTGATGCGAGTGAAGAGATCGTGTCGACCATCAGCAGCGCAGGGTGACCCGCCGCATCGATTGCCCGGCGAATTTCTGCGATGCGACTAACAACGCCGGTCGAGGTCTCGTTATGCACGATGCAGACGCCTTTTATCTCGTGTGCGGCATCCCTGGTGAGAGCCTCCCCGATAGCAGTGGGATCTGCGCCGTGCCGCCAATCCGTCTCAATTATGTCGGTATCGATGCCAAGACGATGGGCAATTTGCTGCCAAAGGACCGCAAAATGGCCTGTCTCGCACATCAGCACCTTGTCACCCGGCGACATTGTATTAACAAGCGCTGCTTCCCATGCGCCGCTGCCGGAAGCGGGGTAGATAATCACCGGTTGTTCGGTTTTGAATATTGGCCTGAGTCCGGCCAGGACTTCGTGGCCTAACGACGCAAAATCGGGCCCGCGATGATCGATAATTGGCCGGCCGATAGCGCGCAGTATGCGATCGGGAATGTTGGTCGGTCCCGGAATCTGCAGAAAATGCCGGCCGCTCGCGAAATTCATGCTCAATCCTGTCCTTGGGGGACATTGAAGGTGCTAAGGGTACCTCTAAATACCCTGCGTGGTCGCGCCGTAGGGCTGTTGCCCGACTGGCAAGGCGGATACGTGAAGACAGTATCTGGATACGGCAAGCGTATCCAACACCGCCCAATCCGCCCTGGAGGCTTCGTTGTACCACGGCGGTTGCTGCGGATTGATCTTTAGTACTCCAGCTTGATTGCCCCACCAAATGAACTGTCTCCGTAATAAATGTCAGTCCGCAGGCGACACCGTTGCATGTATTAACCACGTCGGCGGACTGGGCCACGGCCCTTCGGGTTGCGGCCAGATCGCGCCGCGACTTTGTTGCGCACCTCGCCAAGGACTGGGCCATTCCCTTCGGCACGCGCCTCGTCGCGCCATCGATCTGGCCAGCAACGCGGCTCACGAGAGGTACTTAGAGGTATCCTCAATACACCATGGTGGCCGTATAATTCAGTCGTGGAAGCTCTGCAAACACGATTGCGCAGCGAACTCGACGGCGAGGTGTTGTTCGACGAGTTTTCGCTCGGCCGATATTCGAGCGACGCTTCGATTTACCAGATAACGCCGCTGGGTATTGTGGTTCCTGTCAGCAGTGACGACGCCCTGCGCGCGCTCGAAATAGCCGCCGATGAAGACGTCGCGATTTTGCCACGTGGTGCCGGCACATCCCAGTGTGGACAAGCTGTCGGTAAAGCACTGATCATCGATAACAGCAAGTACCTGCGCAATGTACTGGATTTCGACGCGGCCGGGCATACCGTCTGGGTTGAACCCGGGGTCGTACTCGATTCATTAAACGCGTTTCTAAGGTCGCACGGCCTCTGGTTCCCGGTCGATGTTTCGACGTCAGCGCAAGCGACAATTGGCGGCATGATGGCGAATAACAGTTGTGGTGCCCGATCGATTCGCTACGGCAACATGGTGCATAACGTACTGGCTGTCGAGGCGTGGCTGACCAGCGGCGATATCGTGGAATTTGCTGAAGTCGGCGATAAAGCCGAAGGCTCAGTTCGTTATCGGCAACTGGTTGACAGGGTTCGTACACTTTACGCCAGTGAAGCGGATGAAATAGCGGCGCGCGTGCCGGATGTGCAACGCCGGGTTGCGGGGTACAACCTCGACATGGCCGCTACGGGTCCATTCAACATGGCGCACCTGCTGGTCGGTTCGGAGGGCACTCTTGCCTATTTTCGACGCATCAAGCTCAAGCTGTCGCCGCTGCCGCCGCACAAGGTGCTGGGTGTCGTGCATTTTCCAACGTTTCACAAGGCTATGGAGCTGACGCAGCATATCGTCAAACTCGAGCCGTCGGCGGTCGAGCTCGTAGACCGAACGATGATTGACCTGTCACGCGAAAATCCGGCGTTTCGCGAAACCATCGACAGGACCGTGCGTGGCGAACCGGACGCAATCCTGCTGGTCGAGTTCGCAGGTGAGGGTGAGGCCGATCAGTTGAAAAAGCTCGATTCCTTGTCCGAGCTCATGGGTGATCTGGGCCTGCCCGGCAGCGTCGTGACGATCGAAGATGCAAAGCACCAAGAAGCTGTTTGGAGTGTCCGCAAAGCCGGACTAAACATCATGATGTCGATGAAAGGCGATGGTAAACCGGTGTCTTTCATCGAGGACTGTGCCGTGCCGCTCGAGCACCTGGCCGAATACACCGATCGTCTGACCCAGGTGTTTGAAAAGCACGGGACACGCGGTACCTGGTACGCGCATGCCTCAGTTGGTTGCCTGCACGTGCGCCCGGTGCTCGATATGCGATCTGCAAGCGGTGCAGAGAAGATGCGGGCAATTGCCGAAGAGGCCTGTGAATTGGTGCGCCAGTACAAAGGATCTTACTCCGGCGAACACGGCGATGGCCTGGTGCGCTCCGAGTGGATCGAACGGGTCTACGGTCCGCGACTTGCGAGGGCTTTCGCGGAAATAAAAAAAGCATTCGATCCAAAGGGACTGATGAATCCCGGCAAGATAGTCGCACCGACGAAAATGGACGACCGGACGTTGTTCAGATACAAGCCCGGCTACAGCACGCTGCCGATCGATTCGGGCCTCGACTGGTCCGGGCACGAAGTCGGCGACGGGAATCGCGGCAGGGGATTCGCTGCGGCGATCGAGATGTGCAACAACAACGGTCATTGCCGAAAGTTTGATGCTGGCACGATGTGCCCGTCATATCACGTGACTCGAAACGAGCGTGATCTGACGCGGGGTCGCGCTAATTCTCTGCGGCTCGCGATGTCCGGTCAACTCGGTCCTGATGCACTGGTCTCAGACGAAATGTATAAGACGATGGAACTGTGCGTTTCATGTAAAGGGTGCAAACGCGAGTGTCCGACCGGTGTCGATATGGCTGCGATGAAGATCGAGTTTCTGTATCAATACCATCAGCGGCATCGGCGCAAGCTAATGGACAAGCTCGTCGCATACTTGCCGCGTTATGCACCGACACTTGCACGTGTTCCATTTCTGGCTAATTTGCGCAATCAGATTCCCGGGCTCGCTGTCTTAAGCGAAAAAATCGCAGGTTTGTCTGCAGGTCGCAGCCTGCCGGCCTGGAGGCGTGACAGGTTTCTGGGTCAGGTTGAAGTGCCGGGCGGCGCCAGGGGACCGGAAGTCGTGTTGCTGGCAGACACTTTCAATACCTGGTTCGAACCGGAAAATCTTCGTGCCGCAGTCGCTGTGTTGTCTGCCGCGAATTACAACACCATAGTCGCAGAGTCGGCGGACGGCGGGCGGCCACTGTGTTGCGGACGAACGTTCCTGGCAACCGGCATGATTAATGAAGCACGTGCCGAAGCACAACGCATGCTCAACGCACTCAGGCCGTTTGTGGAGCGGGGCGTTCCGGTAGTCGGCCTGGAACCGTCGTGTCTGTTCGGGCTCCGGGACGAGTTCAAGTTGTTGTTGCCGGGCGAAGAAACCGATGCGCTCGCAGAACTGGCACTGACGTTCGAAGAATTTCTCGCTCGCGAACAAATTGCCGGCCGACTCGATCTCAGGCTTGCTCGTCTCCCTGTCCGGCGTGCTCTCGTGCACGGGCACTGCCATCAGAGGGCATTTGATGCCATGCCCGCTGTAATCGAGGTACTGAACATGGTTCCGGACCTCGAGGTAGAGACTATACAATCCGGCTGCTGTGGAATGGCAGGCGCCTTCGGGTATGCGGCGAAGCATGCGGACATGTCGCGTAAGATGGCCGAATTATCGCTGCTGCCCGCGGTGCGGGCAGCCAGGCAAGACACTGTTATCGTTGCCGATGGAACGAGCTGCCGTCATCAGATCCGGGATTTCACGGAACGTAAAGCGCTGCACGTTGCCCGCGTTCTGGCCGATGCGCTCGATGACTAAGCGGGAAAACAAAATCATGAAAAGACAGCCGACATGAAATCGACTCTATTTTTTCGTTTGCCGAAGGAGGAATGAGAACGTGCGCAACGTTGATTCCAGGTGGAAGCTCGCGCTGCTCATGTATGAGTTGATATTTTTTCCAATACAACGCAAGTAGTTTTTTCCGGTACTCGCATGATGTTGATCAGCAAAATCAAAGTCCTGTCCTCAATAGCAACACTTATGCTGATCACAGGGGGCGGCGCCCTGTCTGCCCCCGATTTGGACGAAATTGCAGGCCTGGGACGGACGCTGTTCTTCGACACCAATCTCTCCATCAATCGCAGTCAGTCGTGCGCGTCCTGTCACGATCCGGGGCAGGCATTTTCTGACAGCCGGGACAATGGCGTTTCAGGTGCGGTTTCGCTCGGTGACGATGGAGTGTCGCTCGGTGATCGCAACACGCCCGGTACGACCTACGCTTTTCTGATCCCCGAATTCTACAAGAACGATAAGGATGAATATGTCGGGGGCTATTTTCTCGACGGCCGCGCTGCCACGATGGTCGACCAGGCGGCCGCGCCCTTTGTCAATCCGCTTGAAATGGCTATGCCCGATGTTGCCGCAGTGGTCGATCGAGTACGCGAAAATCCCTCTTACGTAGAGTCATTCAGGAAGAACTACGGTGAGTCGATTTTTTTGGATTCAGACAAGGCATTTCGTGCGCTGACCGAAAGCATCGTGGTATTCGAACGCACGGTATTGTTCGCGCCTTTCGATTCAAAATATGACCGCTCTCTGCGTGGGGAGTATGAGCTGACAAATGAAGAGGAGTTGGGACGCGTTCTTTTCTTTTCACAACTCATCAACTGCAGTAGCTGTCATTTGCTGGACACGCGAGAGTTTTCTCCCGGTGAGGTTTTTAGTAATCATCGCTATCACAATATCGGCGTACCCACCAATAATCGGGTACGGGCAAAGAACGGGATAGATGTCAGACACCGCGACCTCGGCCTCCTTGAAAATCCTGAAGTGGACGATCCGGCGACGGCCGGCAAGTTCAGGGTGCCCAGCTTGCGTAATGTTGCGGTGACCGGACCGTATATGCATAACGGTGTTTTTCAGGACCTGGCCACCGCGATCCGTTTCTATAACCGGTTTACCCTGAGCAACCGGAAAAGCCAGACTAATCCGGAAACCGGGGAGCTATGGGGAGAGCCGGAAGTGGCGAAGACGATTGACCTCGAATTGCTGCGTGAAGGGCAACCTTTGGCCGATAACCATGTCGTGGCCCTCGTGGCCTTTCTGACCGCACTGACGGACCAGCGCTATGAATCGTTGCTCGACGAATCGCCGTCTCTATAATTCCTGGTAGCGTTGAGGTCAGTCGCCTCGGACGAGTTTTACGAAAGCCACTTGCGCTACTCAGGGGCGATGGCAATTGCCTCGATTTCGATGAGAAATTCCGGGCGCGCCAGCCGTTCGATCTGCACCAGCGTACTTGCTGGCGGATGATCCCCAAGATACTCGCGGCGCACCGCCGAGGTCTCGAGGAATCTATCGATGTCCGTGGTGAAAATATTGACTTTGACGACGTTGGAGAAATCTGCATCCTCGGACGCAAGTACGGTTTTCAGATTCTCAAGCACCTGGCGAACCTGCGCCGACATATCTCCTTCACCGATGATGTTGCCATCGCCATCTAAAGCAACCTGTCCGGCAATGAACAATAGATTGTCGACCTTCACGAGGTGACTGTACGCAGAAGGCTGCGTCATTCTCTCAGGGTTTATGCGTTCGATATTCTGTGCGCCGGCGTTGGCCGCGAACAAAAGTACAATAACTGTGCTCAGGAATTTCATGATCATACCTCTCGCCCGGACTTTTCCGGGTCAGACCCGGATTCTAGCGGAACTTCAGGCGGAGGCCTGGTTTGCGTCCGCTTCGTCAGCGGCTTTCTTGGCGATCTCACGCAGCAATACGGCAAACTGGTCAGCCGATAACGGCTTGCTGCACA
>Ga0209980_10001861_pt1 | contig 11582 bp, 13 predicted proteins | sample CR02metaG_FD_183611 | JGI IMG/M metagenome (GOLD analysis project Ga0209980, IMG submission 183611) | Deep subsurface microbial communities from Mariana Trench to uncover new lineages of life (NeLLi) - CR02 metaG (SPAdes) (version 2) | ecosystem: Environmental > Aquatic > Marine > Ocean trench... | reverse complement strand
CAGTACCCAGCTTAATAATTTCCACCTTAAGACTTACCTCCTGTTGTAACTATATGCTAATTGTTTTAACTTTCTTATCTGAATGTATTAAATTAGTAAATACTCTTGCAACGATTACATTACTAAATACGGTTGAAACTATTCCTATAGAAAGAGTTGCTGCAAAACCTTTTATTGGGCCTGTTCCAAACCAAAACAGTATAAGTGCTGTTATTAAAGTAGTAATGTTTGCGTCCAGAATTGTCCAGAGTGACCTTCCATAACCTGAATCGATAGCCGAAAATGGCACTTTGCCGCCTCGCAGCTCTTCTTTAATTCGCTCAAAAATGATTATGTTTCCATCTACTGCCATACCAAGAGTTAATACTAAACCTGCAATTCCGGGTAGTGTGAGTGTAACTCCAAAAGCAGACAGCGCTCCCATTATGAACAGTACATTTAGACCAAGCGCAATGTCAGCAATAACACCCTGTTTTTTATAATATACAATCATGAATATAAAAACCACAATTCCTCCAAGCATCATCGAAACCTTACCTTTTTCAATTGAATCTTTTCCCAGTGAAGGCCCAACAGTTCTTTCCTGTACTACGTTAACGCTTACAGGAAGCGAACCCGACCTCAGTACTAGCGCTAGGTCTCTTGCTTCTTCTGGAGTAAAATTTCCTGTTATCTGACCGCTTGATCTTATGGCATCCTGAATATTAGGAGCTGATTTTATCACTCCATCCAAAACTATTGCAAGCCTTCGTCCTACATTGTTTTTTGTTGTTTCATAGAATATGTCTGAGCCTTCGCCTCTAAAGGTAAATCCAACTGCCGCTCTTCCAAACTGATCGAATATCAGCCTTGCATCAGAGAGGTATTTACCAGATACTTTGGCTTCTGACTCGGTTATGAAAAACTTCTCATTTTCTGATCCTGTTTGACCGGCGTGAACCATATAGCCTTTTTCTATCAACTCTTGCTCGGTTGATACTCCATATTTACTGAGCAGTGGCTCTTTTACAGCTGATACATCTTCAACAATCTTGAATTCAAGTACTGCGGCTTTTCTTATGATATGGACTATTCTTTCTCTGTCTTTCTCTGAAGCCCGTGGTACCTGAATAAGAATTCTGTCATTTCCAGCCTGTTGTATTGTGGGTTCTATGAGCCCAAATTCATTTATTCGGTTTGTGATAACGCTCATAACCTGTTTAATTGCATCTCTTTGCAAATTACTTATGGTGCTTGGTTTCAGGGTTAATGAAAGACTTAGATTATTTTCCTTAAGATCTGCTATGTCGCTATAGCTATTTAATTTTTCTTTGGCTTTGCCTAGATCGTTTTTAGTAAAGAAATCAAAGGTAACTGATTTGTCGTCTATACTAGTATTCTTAATTAAGATTTTGTCTTTTTTAAGATCATCAGTTCCCAGATTTTTAATGTTGACTAACTCATGGCCAACAGCTTCTTCTTTTTGTACATCGAGCATAAGGAACATGCCGCCTCTCAAATCAAGGCCAAGCCTTATTCCTCTTTCAGGAAATACCCTCTGCCACCAAGAGGGAAGCGCATCTCCAATAAAAGTCGGGGCTAACAGGATTAGAGATATAAGAGATATAAATGATATTAAGATAAGCCAGGTTTTAGTATTTCTTCTCATTTACCCGATTTTCCCTCCTTGCCCTTATTTTCATCCTCAGGGTTTACTATTGCGCTTACCCCGGAGCGGGTCATTTTTATATTTATTCCTTTTGCAATTTCCACTGATAAAATATCTTCATTTACATTTACAACTTTTCCGTAAATGCCGCCACTTGTTAGAATATTGTCACCCCTTTTTAGATTGCTTTTCATTTCTTTTAGTTCTCTACTTTGTTTTTGTTGCGGTCTCAATATCAGAAAGTAAAACAGTACAAATATGAGAATAAAAGGGATCATTCCCGGAAGAAGCGAACTGTTTCCCGAACCCTGAGCTGCACATCCGATTAGGGTCAAAAATGGTAAAGTGAAAATAATATTTTTAAATTTCAATTTAAATAACCTCCGCTGTTTCAAATCTATTTTTAAATTCAGTGAATGTCCCATCCTTAATTGCATCTCTAATACTGGTCATCAGGCCGCTAAAAAAATAAAGATTATGCATGGTAAGAAGCCTTATGGCTAGAATTTCTTTTGAAATATAAAGATGTCTTAAATAAGCCCTTGAATAATTTTTACATGTATAACACTTACAGTATTCATCTATTGGATTTGAATCATTTGTAAATTGCGCATTTTTTATAACAAGTTTTCCATTGTTTGTAAAGAGAGTTCCATTTCTTGCGTTCCTTGTAGGAATAACACAATCAAAAAGATCTACTCCATAACAAACAGATTTAATGATATCTAAAGGGTTGCCAATTCCCATGGCATACCTTGTTTTATTTGCCGGCAGCAAGCCCGAACTATATTCTATAAGCTCGTGCGTTCTCTCAGGCTCTTCTCCGATTCCAAGACCCCCTATTGAATAACCGTCGAAACCGATATCTATTAATTGCTCACATGACCTTTTTCTTAAATTCTCAAAAATTCCTCCCTGGACGATTCCAAAAAGTGCGTTTTGTTCTCCTGATTTATGTTCTTTACACATTTTGGCCCACCTGATTGTTAGCTGCAAAGATTTTTCAATTTGGCTGTAGTCTGTGGAATAGGGAGGGCACTCATCTAAACACATCATAATGTCTGAACCAACAGCCTGCTGGATCTCAATACTTAATTTGGGAGTGAAGAAATGTTCAGACCCATCTAAATGTGATTGGAAAATTATCCCATCTTCTTTAACCTTTCTTTTTTTTGAAAGGCTTAAAACCTGAAATCCTCCGCTATCGGTAGCAATAGAATTTCTCCAGTTCATAAATTTATGCAGTCCACCGAGATTGTTAATCTCTTTATGTCCCGGCCTTAGGTATAGATGATAAGCGTTGGAAATTAGCATCCTGAAGCCAAGGTCTTGCAGTTCTTCGGGGATGATAGATTTCACAGTACCCTGTGTTGCAACAGGCATAAATGCGGGGGTTTCAACACGTCCATGGCTTGTGGAAATAAGTCCGGTGCGTGCTTTTGTAAAATTATCCTCTTTGATTATTTCAAATTTGTACATAGTAATTAAGGTAGGTAGTAGGAAATTTGGGCTGATTAAAAGCCAAGTACATCTTTCATAGAGTAAAGTCCTGCCGGTCTGTCCGATACCCACTTAAGGGCTCTGATCGCTCCACTTGCAAAGGTATCTCTGCTGGAGGCTTTATGAGTAAATTCAATTCTTTCTCCATCTCCATAAAATATCAGGCTGTGCTCACCAACTACGTCTCCACCACGCAGCGTCTGAATACCAATTTCACCTTTTTTTCTTTTGCCGATATTCCCGTGCCTGCTGTAGACCGCTATGTCACTCAAATTTTTATTGAGCGCCTGCGAAACTGCTTCAGCTATCTTTAGCGCTGTACCGCTAGGTGAATCTTTTTTGTTTCTATGATGGACCTCAAGAATTTCTATATCAAAATCATTTCCTAAGAGCTCGGTCAATTTCTTGGACATCTCAAACATAACATTTACTCCAACACTCATATTGGGAGAAAAAACACAGGGGAAGCTTTGCGCAAGTTTTAAGAGGCTTTTTTTTTGTTTGTCGGAAAATCCTGTAGTTCCTATTACAAGAGCCTTGCAATTGTTAGCTGCATATTGTGCTGTTTGCAGAGTCGAAGCGGGTGAGGAAAAGTCAATTATGCCGTCTGCGTCTTTAAAAGCATCCTCAAAGTTTTCTTTGACTAAAATGCCCTGCTCTGCACCGGCTGTTAAAACTCCTATATCTTTTCCTACAGTGGGATTTCCTGATAACTCGGTAGCGCCGACCACTTTAAATTCATTGCTGTTTATAAGAAGTGAGAGAATTGCTAAACCCATTTTTCCCTCAGCCCCTACTACACCTGCCTTTAATAAACTCATTAATTAACCTTAATTAACCTTTTCTATTTCTATACAGTTCTCGATACACTGATCCGAAACAATTTTCCATTTGCTATCAATCAGATTAAGTACATATTGATTTTTTGTAAATCGCAAACTTTTTTCAGAACTCCCCGTGTTTAATTCAAGCTCCAATTCGACTACTACGTAGCTAATGTCACCTATAATACGAGTAGCCAGCAAATTATAATTAATTATTCTATTATTAGAGTCTTTAACCAGGTTTTCCATTCTTGCAACATAGCCCTGTTTGTCGGTTATTGGTGCATGGATATATTTAAAGGCTGATCTGAAATCGTTAGCAATTATTGAATTCACAAACTTAATTACTATATTGCTTGGGCTGTTTTTGTCTCCTGTAGTTGGACTATGGCCACTTGGCCCATTGGTCGCAGCACATGAAGCTAAAAAAATGATAATAAGTAATGGAATTATTCTACGCATGTATAATTTCTACAATTGGGTAACTATGATAAGCTCTATCTGATTATAATTCAACAAAGTATATTAATTAAAGTTTCAAGCATTTAAAATTCATAATAAAAGCTATAACAAAACATTATAATACACAATAACTTATAGTTCTAAATTAATTATTTACATATTAGCTTTTTTGTATATTCTTGTCCGAGAATTTGATAATTTTTAGGAGGTTTAGCAATAGTTTTGGACTCTATCCTTACCGGAAATCTTTCCCTAATTATATTTTTTCCTTTGATCGGAGCGCTACTGTTAGTTGTTCTTTCAATAGTTAAAAAAGATTCAGACAACGACCTAAAAATAGCGGCTCTTGTCATAAGTTTGATTGAGTTTGTAATATCACTTCCCCTGTTTTTTAACTTCCAAAAAGGGTTTGCCGGAATACAGTTTGAGATAAACATTCCCTGGCTCAGTGAATTTGGGGTCAATTATCACCTGGGAATAGACGGGATCAGCCTTTTTCTCGTTTTACTGACCACCTTTATTATGCCGATCGTAATCTTAAGTGCCTGGAATGCAATTCATAAAGGTTTAAGAGAGTTTCTTGTAATAATGTTTGTGCTAGAAACTGCAATGATTGGCACTTTTAGTTCTTTAGACATGATACTGTTTTTTGTGTTTTGGGAAGCAGTACTAATACCAATGTATTTTTTAATAGGTATTTGGGGAACAGAGCGCAGGATTTATGCCGCAATAAAATTCTTTATATTTACGGCTTTTGGCAGTGGTTTAATGTTCATTGCCATATTGTATCTGCACAAACTTCATCTTGATCAGTTTGGAACCTCGAGCATGAACATCTTTGATTTTTACAAGCTTTCCATTCCATATGACGGAATTTTCAGTACGCAAGGAATATTGTTTATAGCTTTTTTCTTAGCATTTGCCATTAAAGTCCCGATGTTTCCATTTCACACCTGGCTTCCGGATGCGCACGTAGAAGCTCCCACAGCAGGGAGCGTTATCCTTGCTGCGGTTCTTCTTAAAATGGGAACATACGGATTTCTCAGGTTTCTCATGCCGCTTTTTCCTGAAGCAACGATTGATCTGCTTCCCATACTGTGCGGGATTGCAGTGGTAGGAATTATATATGGAGCGCTTCTTGCCTTTGCTCAAAAAGACCTAAAGAAGCTGATTGCCTATTCGAGTGTGAGCCACTTGGGGTTAGTAATGCTGGGAATTTTAGTTTTAAACATTCAGGGCGTGCAGGGCGGGATATATCAAATGTTAAATCATGGACTGTCTACAGGCGCACTTTTTTTGATTGTCGGGATGGTCTATGAGAGAAGGCACACCAAAAAAATTGCGGATTTTGGCGGTATTGCCAAGGTTATGCCGATCCTGGCGCTGTTTTTTATGATAGCAACTCTTTCTTCAATAGGGCTTCCTCTTTTAAACGGATTTGTTGGAGAATTTTTAATACTGCTGGGCGCATTTCAGTGGGACTACAGATATTCGGTGCTTGCCACAACTGGTATTGTGCTTGGCGCAATTTATATGCTTTGGGCATATCAAAGGGTAATGTTTGGTCCTTTAGACAAACCAGAAAATAAAGCGCTTAAAGATCTGAGCGTAAGAGAGATTTTTGTTTTGCTTCCAATTTCTATTATGATTTTTGTCATGGGTATTTATCCAAAGCCATTTCTGGAAAGGATAGAGCCAAGCGTCAGTAATCTAATCCACACCAAGTTTAGCCAGACAATAAAGCAAAATTATTCTGATAAGATATTGTCTCAGAAATAATATAGTAGTTTGTTTATTATTTATAAAATTGCCGCAAATCATTTTAATTATCTGATAATTCCTTATTTAATTGCTATATTACCTTATGCTTATTAATACTAGTATCATTATATTGATGTGATAATATTAGGTTTTTTTGATATTAGTTATGGTAAACAAGACGCTGCTTACAAAAAGGGTTACATTTTCTGCCTCTCACCGGTACTGGAATAAAAACTGGTCGGAGAAAAAAAATGTTGAGGTGTTTGGTAAGCGTACAAGTCCTCATGGGCATGGTCATAATTATGTCTTAGAGACGACAGTTGAAGGAGAAATAGATCCTGAGACAGGGATGATAATAAATTTATACGACCTTAAACCAATTATAGTAGATGCTCTTAAGGATTTCGATCATAAATATCTAAATGAGGATAATTTGAGCTTTAAGGATTTAATTCCAACCACAGAAAATATTGCTAAGGTGCTTTGGGAAGTAATAAGTAATAACCTTGATAAAAATAAATCCTGTAAACTTCACAGAATCAGGCTTTATGAAACCCCGGAAGTTTATGTTGATTATTGGAGGGGTAGTTGAACACCAAACATTGCTGCCTGACAAAAATTTATAACTTTTCGGCAGGGCACAGGCTTTTTTTAGACAGATTGAGTGAAAAAGAGAATTCGGAGGTTTTTGGAAAGTGCTCAAACCCCAGGGGACACGGACACGATTACTATTTAGAGGTAAGGGTAAAAGGTGAGATTAACAATGATACTGGGATGGTAGTAGATTTGAAAGAGCTAGATTTAATTGTTGATAAAGTAATCTCAGAACTAGATCACAAACGCCTCGATATAGAGGTTGATTATTTTATAAAGAATCAATCAACTGGTGAAAATATAGTTAGATTTTTTTGGGGTAAGCTTAAAGATAATATACAAAATATTAATCTGGTTTATCTAAAACTTTGGGAAACTGAGAATAACTATTTTGAATACTTTGAGGAGAAAGATATAAAATATGCAAATTGAAGATGCCATTAGAAGTTTGATTAAAGAAATAGGTGAAGACCCTGAAAGACCGGGGCTTAGAAACACCCCTGATAGAATTGCAAGAATGTATAGGGAGGAACTTACATTTGGATATAACCAATCACCTCACGAGGTTATTAATGATGCAATCTTTGATGAAAAGTATGATGAGATGGTCATTATAAAGGATGTAGAATTTTATAGCCTCTGTGAACACCACATGCTCCCATTTTTTGGAAAATGTCATGTGGCTTATGTGCCCAATGGGAAAATTATTGGTCTTAGTAAAATTCCAAGACTGATTGAAATTTACTCAAGACGCCTTCAGTTACAGGAAAGAATGACCATGAACATTGCCGATATTCTAAATGAGACTTTAAGTCCGCATGGGGTTGGGGTTGTCGCTGAGGCATTTCACCTTTGTATAGCTATGAGGGGGGTAAAAAAGGCAAGGGCAAATATGCTAACAAGCTCAATGCTCGGGGTATTCAAAAAAGATGAGAGAACACGCGCCGAATTTTTAAGTCTAATAGGTCAAAATAGTCTAAAGTGATTTATGGATAAAGTAGTATTAATTACTGGTGCTGGTAAAGGAATAGGAAGAGAAATCGCACTTGTATTTGCCAAACAAAAATTCCATGTAGCAGCTTGCGGTAGGACTGCCTCTGATTTAGAAAATCTTAAAAATGAAATAGAGCAAATCGGTTCAGGAATTTATATAGATGTCTGTGATATAAGCCGGGAGTCTGAGGTAAGAGGTTTTATTAATAAAGTCTCGGAGGTTAGTGGTAAAATCGATGTTTTAGTAAACAATGCTGCTGTTGCTTACATTGGTTCAATCTTTGATACAGATCTAAAAACTTGGGAGCAAACCCTCAAGGTTAATTTGACAGGCACGTTTTTAATTACAAAGCACACGCTAGAATTTATGGATGAAGGCGCGCATATTTTTAATATTGGGTCAAATGCTTCAAAAATTGGATTTGCAAATTGGAGCGCTTATTGTACTTCTAAATTTGGTCTTTTAGGTTTTACAAATTCTATTAGGGAAGAACTAAGATCCAAGGGAATTAAAGTTTCGGCTATTCTTCCAGGTCCCACGAACACTCCGCTTTGGGATTCTCTGCAGGGAGATTGGGATAAAACAAAGATGATGGAACCAAAAAGCATTGCTGAAATGATACTGCATGTTTACAGCCAGCCGGCTGATGTGCAGACAGAAGAAGTTTATATCATTCCAAGCAGCGGAGGGTTATAATATATCTTATTTAATTAATATATATTATAATATTTTATAAGAGCTACAAAATGTTGAGCATATTAACTTTAGGGATTAGCTACAAAGAGACTCCTGTAGAACTGAGGGAAAGATTGGTCTTTTCTGAAAGGGATACGGCTGAAGTACTTCCAAAATTAATAAAAAATACAAATATAGAAGAATGTATCATTCTTTCCACGTGTAATAGGATTGAGATATACGCAGTAACCGAAGATGTCGAAAACGCTATTAATCAGATAAAACAGTTTATTGCTGAATTTCACCATATTGACGTTGAACAATTATCTTCCCATTACTATAGTTTTATTGGCGTAGAGGCTATAAGACATATATTCAGAGTAGCTTCGAGTCTGGATTCTATGGTAGTAGGTGAGCCTCAGATTCTGGGTCAGGTAAAAGAATCTTATAAAATTGCCACAAAAGCCGATACTACAGGATTAATACTAAATAAGCTTTTCCACAGCACTTTTTTTGCAGCCAAAAAAGTCAGATCAGAAACGGGTATTGGATCTCAAGCCGTGTCTATCAGCTATGCAGCGGTAGAGCTTGCTAAAAGAATCTTTGATGATTTTACAAACAGAACAGCAGTTCTTATCGGTTCCGGGGAGATGGGAGAGCTTGCGGCCAGGAATCTGATAAATGTTGGTATAAATGAGCTTATAATAGCGAGTAGAAACATCGAAAATGCCAGAATACTTGCTCAAAACTTAAATGGTAAAGCAGTTGGAATGGAGGAAATTTATTACCATATCAATCATGCAGACATCATTATAACTGCCACTGATTCATTGGAATATATTATCAAACCCATACATTTGAAAGAGGCTTTGAATATAAGAAAAAACGAGCCGATATTCCTGATCGATATAGCTGTTCCAAGGAATATCGATCCAAGGATAGAAGAACTGGAAAATGTTTACCTGTATGACATTGACGATTTAAATGGAATTTTGGATGAAAACATTAAATCGAGAAAACAAAACGCCAGAAAAGCTGAAGAAATAATAAATCACAGAGTAATACAATTCTCAAACTGGCTTGAAGAACTCAAGGTGTTTCCGGCTATAGTTGAACTGAAGAACAGTTTTGAACTAATCAAGAACCAGGAAGTTGTTAAGGCTTTTAGGAAGCTTGATTTGCAGGATAGTAATCAAAGAGAAATAGTTGAAAATATGGCTTCGGCTATCATTTCAAAATTGCTTCACAGCCCGTTTTCAAACCTAAAAAAACAATCTTCTACTTATGCAAGTTCGGTGTACGTAGATACAATAACTAAACTTTTTGACCTCCAAACCAAATTAACTCTGGTAGATGACGAATCTGATGAGCAACCTTCTCAGGATTGGAACAAGGGGTAGTAAGCTTGCCCTTTGGCAGGCTAACTTTGTTAAACAGTCCCTCCAAAAAATATTTCCAGAATTACTTGTTTATCTGAAAATTATAAAAACATCTGGAGATAATTTCCAGGATAGGTCACTTTCATCTGTTGGCGGCAAAGGATTATTTGTAAAAGAAATTGAAGAAGCGATGTTAAATGGCCAGGTTGATATAGCTGTTCATAGCATGAAGGACGTGCCAGTAACTATTCCCCGTGGTTTAGAGATACCTACTTTTCTCAGTCGTGAAGATCCAAGAGATGTACTTCTTTCAAATGGTAAAGTTGAATTTGAAAATCTTGCCAGAAGCTCGGTTCTTGGGACAGGAAGCTTAAGACGCCAGGTTCAGATAAAGAAATTAAGAGACGATTTAGAATTAAAACCAATTAGAGGGAATGTTGATACAAGAATAAAAAAGCTCATATCCGGAGAATACGATGCGTTAGTCTTAGCTTCGGCAGGGATTAAGAGGCTTGGACTCAAAGGTGAAATAACGCAGTATTTTTCTACAACCGATATTATTCCTTCACCAGGGCAGGGGATAATAGGGATTGAATGCAGAGAGAATGATATAGAAATTAAAGAAATGATTTCAAATATAAATGATTCAAATTCAATGTTTTGTATTGGAGCTGAAAGAAACTTCGTTGCTAAGATGGGTGGAGATTGCAGCCTTCCGCTTGGTTGTTATTGTGAAATAAAAGATAAGAATAAAATTCAAATAAGCGGATTTGTCGCATCTGTTGATGGAAAAGATTTTATAAAAGATAATATTTCAGGAAGCATTGAAGATAATATCAAACTTTCATCACAGCTTGCTGAAAGAATAATTAGCAATGGTGGCAAAGAAATAATAGGGAGTTTTGATAGCAAGTAATATCATTCTTTCCCGCCCCTTACCAAGGGGAGGTGGATTAAGGAGGGGTAAATAATACAAAATGGATACTCTCCCAAAGGGAGAGGAAATATTATGGATACCTGATTAAACCATTCAGGTATGACAACCACTTCCCTGTCATTCCGTTATGGTTCTAAACGGAATCTATGCTTATAATAATCAAAAAACATGGACTCCTGATACATGCGTTCAGGAGTGACAACCACTTTTCAGTCATTCCGTTATGTCTCCCCGATAAAAACATTCGAGGACAGGTGTACATGGAATCCAGTGTTTTAAAAATATGGATGCCCGATTAATATCCTCGGGCATGACAGCATTAATACAACATACACATAAACACACTGAGCAAATTCAAAGGACGCACTCCGAAAGCCTCGGTGAATTTGGTTTAATGTTATAATGTTAGACCTAAAATCAATTCAGCTTAAAAAAGTTTAGTTAATTAATGCTGGGCAGTTTTTAATGATATAATTAAAATAATTTTCAAGTTAGTAGCATGTATGTTACCATTAAATGATAGAAATAGTTGAATATTTAACAGATAATGGCGATTCTCCTTTTGCAAAATGGTTTTACAAGCTTGATAGACAGGCAGCGGTTAAAGTAACAAAAGCACTTACAAAAATTGAACTGGGTAATCTTTCAAATCTTAAGTCTCTAAAGTCTGGTGTTCACGAATATAAAATTGATTATGGTCCAGGATATCGGGTATACATAGGAAGAGACGGAAGCAAGCTGGTTATTCTTTTAGGTGGTGGTACAAAGAAGCAACAGCAAAAAGATATAGAAAGTGCTATAATTTGCT
>Ga0209980_10001860_pt1 | contig 11590 bp, 9 predicted proteins | sample CR02metaG_FD_183611 | JGI IMG/M metagenome (GOLD analysis project Ga0209980, IMG submission 183611) | Deep subsurface microbial communities from Mariana Trench to uncover new lineages of life (NeLLi) - CR02 metaG (SPAdes) (version 2) | ecosystem: Environmental > Aquatic > Marine > Ocean trench >... | reverse complement strand
AAACAATCGAGGCATTTGCGGTTTTGGACACCATATGACAGGAGTTACCGACATTTTGATCTTCGGCCTGCAATTATACTAGAGGTGAGTTGCCGATTCGACGGTAAAAGCAGCTCTTTGGCGAGGCCTGATGCTCATCAGGGAGTATTTCACGAGCGGAATAATTTCGGATCGGGGTTCATTGTCATCCTCCTGAAACGATCTTCTGGTTGATCTCTACTTTGTCCTAGACGTTATCGAGTTGACCTTGATACATGCCTTCACCAGAATGGTCCTGGACTCCGCTCAATAGACGATTGATGCCCGCCATCAGTTGGTTTCTTGTGAAGGGCTTCGTGATGTAATGATCGGCCCCCATTCTATAGCCTGTCAATTTATCCACATACCGGTCCAGTGCCGTTAGCAAGATCACGGGAATAGACGAAGTCTTCGGAGCACCCTTCGAGTCGCCTCAACACCTCAAAGCCGTCCATCAGGGGCATCATGACGTCGAGAATAATGAGGGCAGGTTTTTGTTCCTTCAAGACAGCAAAAAGCTGTGAACCGCTGTAAGCATACTTCACGTTAAATTCTTCCTGTTCCAGCATAAGGCGGACAATTAAGTCGTACACGATCCGATGCCGATCATGGATGAAAAGTCGGGCTGAACAATGTCGGATCGGGGTTTAGTCTTATCATTTCCAACTGGTGGAAGATCGGTTGGGATAACTAGACAATGCAACTGCTCAAAGGCCACACACGGGAAACTTGAAAGGGTAATTGTGCAGCGCCTCTCCCCCGTCTGGCTTGACAATAACCGCCGCTCCCAGTTGTAGGCCCGCTCGGTGGTCCCGTGTGGTGGGGTTGGGTTGGATCACGTGGACCATGTTGCCCACTAAAGTCCAGGGTTCCAGGGGATGGGCAGAAGACTGCGTTCCGAGCTCCGGCCCCTTGCCTCGCTCCCCGTGAAAAACGCTGTCATAGGTGGTGAACCCTGCCTCCTCAATAACAGAGGTAGCCGCTACGATCTCCTCGCTAGTTGTGCCCGGCTTGCAGATTCGGCGTATCTTCTCATAACACTCCAGGGCTACTTCAAACAGCTTGCGATAGATGGGAATAGGCTCCCGGCCGATGGCAAAAGGGCGATGGATTTGGGTAGAGTAACCCCAGTAACTCACCGTCAGCTCTGTCACTACCACACTACCCACGCCGATGGTGCGTGGTGTGGTTCGCTGCCAGGGCAGGCACCGATCGGAATCGGTCATGTTGGTAGTAGCGATGAAATGGATGCCGGGATCGCCGCCGTATTTAAGATAGGCCCCGTACACAAGGGACCTGATGTCGTGCTCGGTCATGCCCGGCCTTAGGTGCTCTTCCAGGGCTACGCAGGCGAGGTCCGTGAGGTGACCGCTGCGTCGCAGGTAGGCCAGTTCCTCGTCACTCCGAACCTGCCTGATGCGGGTGAACTGGGGACCGAACTCGCAGAATTCTACCTCGGGTAGCCGGCGCCGCAGGTCCATGTAGTGATTGTAGGAGATGGTGTTAAGACTGACCAAGCCGATCCTGCTGCTGGCCAATCCTCGGTCGCTTAGTTCTTTTGCCACGGTCTCGGTGGGCGAGCGGCCATACCAGCGGATATCTTCGATGATGGCCTGCTGCTTAGTGCAGGGGAGGTGATTGTAGAAGTGGAGGAAGCAGGTGGGCTCCCCTTCACGGGGAAACACAAGCCAGCATGGGGACTGGGCGATGTAGTTGACTAGGTAATGCACTTCAGGAGAGCCCATTCCTCCGCAAATGACAATCGCCTTCAGGCCTTCTTTTTCCATAGATTCACGTACCGATTGATATCGCCGTGCGTATTCGCCGTCCGAAAACCGTGGAAATAACTCCTGGCCGGTCAAGCCAACTCCTGCTGCCATAAGTCATCCTCCTCCAGAGGCACTAGATTTTAATGAACTATACTCAATCTATCTTATATTCAAGCAAGAATTTCTCAGCATCTTCATAAATTAACTCCTAGGTATCAGAGTTTTTTTTTGTTACTATTTATTTCACTGGGAGAGGGAGGACAGAACTAAGTCCCTCTGTTAGCTCGTAAAGAGTCAAGTGAATGTCCCATGAAAATCAGCAGGGTTAAAGGATTTAGCGACATCCTTCCGGGCGAAATTGAAACCTGGCAGTTTCTCGAGGATAAGGCCCGTGAGGTGTTTTCGCATTACAACTTCTCCGAGATTCGTATCCCTATCCTTGAGAAGACAGAACTTTTCAGCCGATCGCTCGGTGAGACGACGGATATTGTGGAGAAGGAGATGTACACCTTTGCGGATCAAGATGCGAAGGGCTCCCTGCTGACCTTGAGGCCGGAGGGGACGGCCAGTGTCGTTCGGGCCTATGTGGAGGCAGGGCTATATCAGGTGGAGCCGGTGAGAAAGCTCTTTTACCTTGGCCCAATGTTTCGCCGTGAGCGACCTCAAAAGGGAAGACTACGACAGTTCTACCAGATCGGTGCAGAGGTCTTGGGGAGAGGTGATCCGTATGTCGATGCAGAAATCCTCCTGCTGCTGTCCGATTTCTTCGTGATGGTTGGTCTGTGCGATTTGACGCTCGAGCTGAACTCCCTCGGATGCGTTCAGTGTCGTCCGCGCTACCGAGAGCATCTCTTGGTGTTCCTGAGAAAGAGGGAAAGGGAACTGTGCGAAAACTGCCGCCGCCGCATGGAACGCAACCCCCTGCGTGTCCTGGACTGCAAGGTTAAGTCCTGTTTCCAGGTCACCAGCGAAGCTCCATCGATACTCGACTATCTCTGTGAGGCCTGTCGTGGCCATTTCGGGACTGTGGAGCGCTTGCTTACGGAAACCAAGATAAAATATGGAATTAACCCCCGAATGGTCCGAGGACTGGACTATTACTGCCGTACCACCTTTGAGTGGACCAGTACTCAATTGGGGTCTCAGAACACGGTCGCTGCAGGCGGGCGCTATGATGGCTTGGTGGAAGACCTGGGAGGGCCGCCGGTTCCGGGAGTTGGATTTGCCTTGGGGATGGAGAGAATGGTTCTTTTATTCAGTATGAAGGAGACGAAGAGACAGGCCCGACTTGCCCTGTATATCGCTTGGATAGGCTCGGCCGCTCGGTCCTGGTCGTTTCCCGTGGTCCATCGTTTACGCCGGAAGGGGTTCAGGGTGGAGATGGAGTGGGAGGAGAAGAGCCTGAAGAGTCAGATGAGACGGGCCGATAAGCTAGGGGCACAGCGCGTTTTGATCGTGGGGGAGGAGGAATTCAGAAAAGAGAGAGGATTGTTGCGAGATATGGATAGTAAGGAACAAGTTGAGATTAGCCTGGACGAGATCGAATCGAATTTGATGAAGCAGCTAACATCCTGCGAACAGGAAGGAAGGCCGTGAGTCAAGAAACTACAGAAAGAGTCTTCTCGGATCCTCTAGGGGATTGGAAGAGGAGCTGTCTGTGTGGTCATCCTAGGGTCGACGAAGTGGACCATGAGTTGGTCCTGATGGGCTGGGCTCAGCGGCGGCGTGATCACGGGGGATTGATCTTTGTGGACCTGCGGGATCGAACGGGGATTATACAGGTTGTCTTTAACCCTGGAGTAAGCCAATCCGCCCATGAGAGGGCCAAGGAGATTCGCTCCGAGGATGTTTTGGCTGTGCGCGGTTTATTGACGAAGCGTACCCCTGAAAACATCAACTCGAACGTTTCAACGGGCAGGGTGGAGCTTATGGCCCGCGAGCTCAAACTCCTGAGTGCCTCGCGAGTCCCTCCTTTTTCTATAGAGGATGACACTGAGGCCAATGAAAATACCCGGCTCAAATATCGTTATTTGGATATGCGCCGTCCCCGTAGTATCCACAATCTCGTGCTGCGCTATAGGATGTTGAAAAATATTCGGGATTATTTGGATCGTTTAAATTTTATCGAAGTTGAGACCCCGATGTTGACCAAGAGCACCCCCGAGGGGGCCAGGGACTACCTGGTCCCCAGCCGCATTTACCCTGGTAAATTTTATGCGCTACCACAATCGCCGCAGCTTTTTAAACAAATCCTTATGATCGGGGGTATCGACCGCTATTTTCAGATCGTTCGGTGCTTTCGAGACGAGGATCTAAGGGCGGACCGACAACCGGAGTTCACCCAACTCGACATGGAGATGTCTTTTGTTCAGCCTGAAGATGTCTTTCATGTGGTCGAGGGGATGATGGCCGATCTCTTCAAGGAACTTAAGGGTGTGGACTTGAAGAGACCCTTCCCCCGGCTTTCCTGGGAGGAGGCAATATCCCGCTACGGGACGGATAAGCCGGATATACGTTCTGGTCTAGAACTCGTGGATTTTTCCGGCATTTTCCGAGGGTCAAAGGTTCAGGTTTTTGTGAGTGCACTGGACAGGGGAGGTATAGTCAAAGGACTCTGCGTGCCAGGTGCAGCCAGCTTTTCGAGAAGAGAGTTGGATGAGTTGACTCCTTTTGTAGCAGGATACGGAGCGAAGGGCCTGGCCTGGGCCAAGATAGAGGAGAGCGGGTGGCAATCCCCAATCGCCAAATTTATGTCCGCCTCGCAAAGGGATGAAGTCCAAAAAATCTCTTCAGCAAAGGTCGGGGACATTATTTTGTTTTTGGCCGACGAAGCAAAAATAGTGAATGAGGCCCTAGGAAGCCTTCGTCTCCTTATGGCTCAAAGGTTGGGGCTTATTCCCCAGGAAGGGTTTTCCTTTGTCTGGGTTGTGGATTTTCCTCTCCTGGAATACAGCTCAGAGGAGAAACGTTATGTTGCTATACATCATCCCTTCACCGCTCCCAGTGACGAAGATCTTCCCTTATTGAAGGAGGAGCCTTTGAGGGTCAGATCGAAGGCTTACGATCTGGTTTTAAACGGTGTGGAGGTAGGGGGAGGAAGCATTCGTATTCATCAAGCGAGTTTGCAACGTCAGCTGCTAACTCTCTTGGGGATTGACCGAGAAGAGGCCGATGCAAAGTTCGGGTTTTTCTTGGAGGCACTGAGTTTCGGGGCCCCTCCTCACGGGGGGATTGCCTTCGGGGTGGACCGTCTTGCCATGATCCTGAGCGGGGCTCAGTCGATACGGGATGTTATTGCATTCCCAAAAAGCCAAAGGGCGGTGTGCCTTCTCACCGATGCTCCAACGCTTGTGGACCCTAAGCAGCTCAAGGAATTGGGGATCAAGACCGGTTTTGGCGATTGAGCAGGCCGATGGTCCGATGCCTCTAGCGGGCCATGGTTACCGGCCCTTGTTTGAGCCTTATTCTTCCGCGTAATAGCGGGTGTATTCCTGAAGGTAAGTTAGAGTCGAAAGATCCCGCATTCTATCCAGAAATACTTTTCCTTGCAGGTGGTCCCATTCGTGTTGGATGACCCGGGCATGAAATCCTGATACAACAAAGTCGAGTTGCTTCCCATCCCGGTCTTGGGCCAGTACCCTTATATTTTTGTAGCGTGGCACTATGCCCCTCATCTCATTAATGCTAAGACATCCCTCCCAATCGTCCTCCATAGCTTCGGAAAGGGGTGTGATCTTTGGATTGATCAAGATGGAGAGGGGAATCTGTGGCTTTTGTGGGTAGCGAGGATTATCGCCTACCTCCAGGATGGCAATTTGCCTACTTTCATGTACCTGTACGGCGGCAAGGCCGACCCCGTCATATTCCTTCATGGTTTCGACCATGTTGTCGATCAGTCTCTGGGTCTCAGATGAGGAGATCTGGTCCGGAGGCACAATTTGGGCAACTTTGCGTAAAACGGGGTGTCCTAGCCTGACTACCTTTAGAATGGACATGTTTCTTTTATTAACATACCTCCAATACCTTGGAAAAGGACTAGGGCCTATTGACAAAGTGGAGGTATTAGGTCTAAATTAGGAAATTGTACACTGTCAGGTCCTACGTAGGACGTGAAGAACTCCCATAAGCCGGGAGCAGTATTAGAGAAACTGCGGGAGGCGAATCAAAATTCTCGGACGGAACTAGGGTTGTCCTTGTGCAAAATAGCTCTTGGAAATTGACAAGTAGGGGGGCGGACAGGAGTTCTCTTATGAACGTCGGTCGGCGGGTGGACTATGCAGTTCGCGCGCTCTCTTACCTAGCAGCTCAGGCACCAGCCAGGGTGATCGGTAGCAAGGAAATTACGGAAAAACAGGATATTCCTGTACACTATCTATCCAAAATTATGAAGGACCTCGTGGGTGCAGGACTCGTGAAATCCCATGTGGGGTGTAAGGGAGGATTTAGTCTTGCCAGACCGGCGGATTCGATCACTATCAAGCAGGTTTATGAGGCTGTTGAGAAACCCCTTATCCTCATGGAGTGCCTGGAAAAAGGTGATCTGTATTGCCGTTACGATTCGGTTTGCCCCCAGATCTCGATCTGGGAAAGGGCGCAGATTCTTCTGGCGAATTTCCTTTCTGGAATTTCCATCGGGAGTATCGCGGATGAGGAGGGTCTGAAGGGCCGCTTTAATGCTCTTCAAAACTGAAATTTTTTGCTTGTAATATAGATTCAAAAGGTCTATGTTATAGTTCCCCCTGCATTTTCGCGTATTTATGTCATCCATAAAAAAAGGAATCAGCAGTAAGTTCGTAAAAAGCTCGTGAGGATCGGAGGGTGTAATGCCGTTAACGAATAGTTTACCTGAGACTGTATTTACCACAAAGGTTGATGACCTCCTGAACTGGGGGAGGGCATCTTCTCAATGGTATCTGTTGTTTGGTCTGGCCTGCTGTGCCATTGAGTTAATGCAGACGGGAGGGCCGCGTGCAGACCTAGATCGTTTTGGCTGTGTTCCCCGAGCCACGCCGAGGCAGTCAGATCTTATGATTGTGGCAGGGACACTGACTTACAAGATGGCGAAGCGGACCAAGCTCCTGTACGATCAGATGCCTGACCCCAAGTACGTAATTTCAATGGGAAGCTGCTCCAACTGCGGCGGGCTTTTTCAGCTAGCCTACTCGGTCTGCAAAGGTGTGGACAAGATCATTCCTGTCGATGTCTATGTTCCGGGGTGTCCACCACGCCCGGAGGCTTTGACCGAGGGGCTGTTGAGAATTCAGGAGAAAATCATGAAGGAGCGGTGGCTGGTGAGAAATCCCGTAAGCGCATAAGGGGAGTCACAGAAGTCTATAGACCGCGCTAGCAAACCACGAATGAAGGTCATCGCAGCTTTAGTTGAGCCAGCTGCACATGGCTAAAGATAGAAGAAAAGGGGATGTTTTATGTCGATTAGCGAAGCACTTATCAATCAAGACTATAAGTATGGTTTCGTAACTGAGATCGAAGCGGACACTGCGCCGCGCGGGTTAGACGAAGACATCGTTCGGTTTATTTCAGCCAAGAAAAACGAGCCCACCTGGCTATTGGACTGGCGGCTGAAGGCATACAGGCACTGGGTAAGGCTGGAAAAGTCGGAGGGAGAGCCGAAGTGGGCCAACATTCACTACCCGCCAATTGACTATCAGGAAATTTTCTACTACTCAGCGCCAAAGCAGAAGGCGGACAACCCGAAGAGCCTGGACGAAGTGGACCCGGAGCTACGTGCGACCTACGAAAAGCTGGGCATCCCTCTCAAGGAGCAAGAAATGCTCAGTGGGGTAGCGGTGGACGCGGTCTTTGACAGCGTCTCTGTGGCCACTACCTTCAAGGGAAAGCTTGCTGAGAAGGGAATTATTTTCTGCTCTTTTTCCGAGGCGGTTCAGGAGCATCCGGAACTGGTCCGGAAATACCTGGGGTCGGTGGTGCCTTACACGGACAACTTCTTTGCCACGCTGAACTCTGCAGTTTTTAGCGATGGGTCCTTCTGCTATATTCCCAAAGGGGTTCGCTGCCCGATGGAGCTTTCTACTTATTTCCGAATCAACGCTGCCCAAACAGGTCAGTTCGAGCGAACGCTGATCATCGCCGACGAGGGCAGCTATGTCAGCTACCTCGAGGGGTGTACGGCGCCGATGCGGGATGAAAACCAGCTTCACGCGGCAGTGGTGGAGTTGATCACCTTGGACAACGCCCGGATCAAGTATTCGACGGTTCAGAACTGGTATCCTGGTGATAAAAATGGCAAGGGTGGCATCTTTAACTTTGTCACCAAGCGTGGCAAATGCCTCGGAAAGAGCTCCAGGATATCTTGGACCCAGGTCGAGACTGGGTCGGCCATCACCTGGAAGTACCCGAGCTGCATACTACAAGGGGATTATTCAATCGGGGAGTTTTATTCAGTGGCGCTGACCAATAATTATCAGCAGGCAGACACGGGAACCAAGATGATCCACATAGGAAAGCATACCAAGAGCACGATTATCTCCAAGGGAATCTCTGCGGGTCACGGGCAGAACAGCTACCGAGGTCTCGTGAAGATCATGAAGGGCGCCACGGGCGCCCGGAACTATTCCCAGTGTGATTCGCTACTTCTGGGGGATAAATGCGGAGCGCACACCTTTCCGTACCTAGAAGTGAGAAATTCCTCGTCCCGATTGGAGCACGAGGCCTCTACCTCAAAGGTTGGCGAGGATCAGATATTTTACTGCCAGCAGCGTGGGATTTCGGCAGAGGACGCTGTCTCGATGATTGTCAATGGCTTCTGCAAGGAGGTCTTCCGCGAGCTTCCGATGGAGTTTGCCGTGGAGGCCCAGAAGCTTCTCGGCGTCAGCCTTGAAGGAAGTGTAGGCTAGGATGACTCGAGAAGGGACAGAGCGAGCGATGCTGGAAATCAGAAACCTGCACGCAAGTGTGGGGGGCAAAGAAATTCTGCGGGGAATTGATCTCAAGGTGAATGCTGGAGAAGTTCACGCCATCATGGGTCCAAACGGCTCGGGTAAGAGCACACTGGCCCTGGTCCTTGCTGGGAGGGAAACGTACATGGTGACGGCAGGGGAGGTGATCTACGAGGGGAAAAATTTGCTGAAAATGCTTCCCGAAGACCGTGCCCGGGAGGGGATCTTCATGGCCTTTCAATACCCGGTCGAGATCCCGGGGCTGAACAGCATGACTTTTCTCAAGGCAGCGCTCAACTCCATTAGAAAACATCGGGGCCTTGAAGAGCTGGACGCGATGGACTTTCTGGACCTGGCGAGAGAGAAGATGAAACTGGTCGATATGAGTGAGGACCTCATGAAACGTCCGGTCAACGAGGGGTTCTCTGGCGGGGAGAAGAAACGCAACGAGATCCTGCAGATGGCGGTGCTAGAACCGAAGCTTGCTATCTTGGACGAGACCGATTCAGGTTTGGACATCGACGCCCTCAAAGTTGTGGCCAATGGGGTTAATGCCCTTAGGAGTGAGGATCGTGGCATGATCCTGGTCACCCATTATCAACGGCTGCTGAATTACATTGTTCCGGACTACGTGCACGTTCTCTTTAACGGAGCTATTGTCAAGTCAGGTGGCAAGGAACTGGCACTTGAGCTCGAGGCGAAAGGTTACGCCTGGATTGAGGAAGAAGTCAGGGAAGCTTGCCAGGTAGACCTCCAGGAAGGAGGCCATGCAGCCTGATGGGTATCACAGGGGAAAGGGAGAATTACCTCTCCGACTTCGCCCGGTTTGAAAAGGATATTTCCAAAAATGGGCAGTCCTGGTTCGGCGAGATCCGCAGGAAGGCGATTTCTCGCTTTGCCGAGCTGGGTTTTCCCACGACCCGCCACGAGGAATGGAAATACACCAGTGTAGCCCCGATTACCAAGATCCACTTCAATCCTTGTGGATATGAACTCAATGGGCTCACGGTCGAGAAGGTTCGGCGTGCCGCCTTCGGGGAATTGGAATGCAGCCGGCTTGTTTTCGTGAACGGTTATTACTCGGCTGAGCTCTCTTCGTATCGTCCGCTCCCAGGAGCCGTGCATTTGGGTAGCCTGGCGGTGGCCCTCAGCACTCATCGAGAACTAGTGGGACCGCACCTGGCCCGGTATGCCAGCTACGAAGAGCACGCCTTTACCGCCCTAAATACTGCACTCATGAGAGATGGGGCATTCGTGAATATACCGGACGGCAAGGTCGTGGAGGAACCGATCCACCTGCTCTTCCTCTCCACTGCCGGACGCGAGCCGACCGTTTCTCATTCCAGAAACCTGATCGTTGTTGGTAAGAATAGCCAGGCAACGATTGTCGAGAGCTACGTCGGGCTTGGAGAGAGTGTCTATTTTACCAACGTGGTCACCGAGGTTGTTCTAGGGGAAAACTCTGTGGTCGAGCATGTCCGGCTCCAGAGAGAGAGCAGGAAAGCATTTCACATCGCTACCTTGCAGGTCCACCAGAGCCGCAGCAGCACGTTCTCCGGGCATTCGGTATCGGTGGGTGGGGCCCTCGTGCGGAACGATGTAAACGCCGTGCTGGACGGGGAGGGTGTTGATTGCACTCTGAACGGACTTTACCTCGTCAAGGGACAGCAGCATGTGGACAACCACACGAGGATTGATCATGTCAGACCCCACGGAACCAGTCGAGAACTCTATAAAGGTATCCTCGACGAACAGTCCAGTGGAGTGTTTAACGGTAAGGTTGTTGTATGGAAGGATGCCCAGAAAACCGATGCCAAGCAGACCAACAAGAACCTGCTGCTTTCTGAGAATGCCGAGATCAACAGCAAGCCTCAGCTCGAGATCCTTGCCGACGATGTCAAGTGCACCCACGGAACCACCGTCGGACAGATCGAGGAGGAGCAACTCTTTTATCTACGTTCCCGAGGGCTGGACAGGGAGATTGCCCAGGGCCTTTTAACTCAAGTGTTTGCCGGTGAAACTATCGGTCGAATCAAGATTGAGGCGATCCGGACAGGACTTGAAGAAATTCTCTTGACACAATTTCAGAAAGACAAGAAGCACGGGGAGACAGTACAATGACGGCAATGGAGAGCGTTGCACGTACAACCCCGCAGGCGGTTATAAAGCCGTTCAATGTCTGGCGCATCAGGGAAGACTTTCCCATCTTGAGGCAGAAGGTCCATGGGAAACCCCTCGTCTACCTTGACAATGCCGCCACGGCCCAGAAGCCCCAGGTCGTGATCGATACGATAAACAGGTATTACTCAACCGAAAACTCCAATATCCATCGGGGAGTTCACTTCCTGAGTGAGCAGGCCACGGCTGCCTATGAGGACGCCCGCGCCAAGGTGGGGCACTTTATCAACGCTCCGGAAACCCGAGAGATCATCTACGTTCGAAGCACCACAGAGGGCATTAACCTGGTCGCCCAGAGCTATGGCAGGACCTTCATCAAGGAGGGTGATGAGATCGTTATCTCGGCAATGGAGCATCACTCCAATATTGTGCCGTGGCAGATACTCTGTGGACAGGTGGGCGCCACGCTCCGTGTAGTTCCCATCAATCACGACGGCGAGTTTTTGGTCGATGAATATGAGAAGCTGCTGAGCGACAGGACAAAGTTTGTTTCAGTAGCCCACGTGTCGAACGCTCTCGGTACCATCAATCCGGTTCGGGAAATCATCGATATGGCGCACCGTCGGGACATCCCGGTCATGGTAGATGGAGCCCAGGCAGCGCCTCATATGAAGGTGGATGTCCAGGACCTCGATTGTGATTTCTATGCCTTCTCCGGGCACAAGCTGTTTGGTCCTACCGGGATCGGGATACTTTTTGGCAAGGCAG
>Ga0209980_10001859_pt1 | contig 11592 bp, 10 predicted proteins | sample CR02metaG_FD_183611 | JGI IMG/M metagenome (GOLD analysis project Ga0209980, IMG submission 183611) | Deep subsurface microbial communities from Mariana Trench to uncover new lineages of life (NeLLi) - CR02 metaG (SPAdes) (version 2) | ecosystem: Environmental > Aquatic > Marine > Ocean trench... | reverse complement strand
GCCGTCGACACTTATCTTTCCTGAACCGCCGATATTGATGACGCCGATTTCCCGACGTTGCGCGAAGAAATCAGCTGCGAGCTCCTTGTGAACGGGCAAAGTAAGCGGCTTTTTCAGCGGCACTGCTGAACCAACGATGGCACGGTCAACATCCGTGTAACAGAGTGTCACCTCTCCAGGCACAAACATGCCGTCGATCAAATAGGACTCACGCAACTCGCTGGTCGTCATACGACGATAGCGATTGCGATCTGCGGTATACAAGAACTCCATTTTCATTGCTCCAAGTAATTTCTAATTAATATCGTCTTCAGGTCGGCAACAGGACAACTTCGCTGCGTTCCGAAATCAGCAGTGGATAATCTGCAAGCGGCAAACTGCCGAATCGGGACTTGCCACCAGAACTTTGAAAATCTTCCAATACGTAGACATTGCCAGCCAGCAGATCCAACAATACCGGATCATTGAATTCGGATCGTACATCCAAAGAGACGGTTGCGAACTCCGCGATCGTCTCCTGCGGGATCCAAGGTAGCCAAAATGCCAGCAGCACTGCATCAGTCGATCGGAATGTGGCAAGCAGTGGCACTGACGGGAACGCGTCTTCGTGCTCACCAATACCGAAGAATGAGCCGGGATCTTTAATCCGAAACTGGAACTCGGACTCGTCTTTCTTGTAACGAGAATCCATTACGGCGCACAGATTCTGATACGCGAAATACGCGGGTTTCGGGCTGCTGTCCTTGGCGAACAAAATGCACTTTTCGTTCACCCCGCGCGCGTGCATCCGACTGCCGTTCCTCTCCCGGGCACCAAACACTTTATCGAGATCGCTCAGCTCTCGCTCAATTGGTTCCGGATCAAGTTCCCCGTCGGAAAACAGCTTGAAGTAGTTGCTGAGCGTTGCGCCACAGTAATACGTGTCGACAAAACTCTGGCGAAGCAACCACTTCGCCTGGATCGTCAGTCCCCACGGACCGGTAGCACGGTAACCTGTGGTTCGACTCTGGGAAGCGATACCGCACTCGCCCTGCCAAACCTCGAGCCGCGGATTGTGCTTATCCAGCACCCTCCTGAACTCTGTCATTCGATAAACGCGTTCTTCGGGCCTGTTGCCATAATTGTGAAAGCTCACGATATCGATCATTTTCGGATCGCATCGACTCAGGAACTCGTCGGTAAAATCCGGTCTGATGCCAGCCGTTGATCCAGCGATAATTTTCGCGTCGGGATGAAGCGATCGAATCCTTTCGACAGTGACGCGCACAAGGTTGCCGTAATCTTCTGCATTCGGCGGTGCGCCCCAGTACTTGCGGTGATTGGGCTCATTCCATATCTCCCAGTACTGTATCCGGTCCTTGTAACGATCGATCGCTGCACTGACGAACACCAACCAGGCCGCTACGGCCTCGGGCTCCACCGGAGGCGCCGGACTGTCTCCGTAAATCGCCGCCAGTTTCGGGTCATCGTAACGACCGATGCCCGTGTAGATTGCATTGCCATTCGTCAGCGTCACAAATGGAGTGATACTGAATCTCAACAATGCATCGATCGCCGTATCCAGCCTCGACCAATCGAACTGACCTTTTTCTCTCTCTACTGACGCCCAACCGGCAAGCACCCGCGTCCAATGGACGCCAATCGCTTTGGCCTTTTCGAGCGTTTGTTCGTCAAAGGCTCCGGCCTGAATGCCCCAATATGAGTGACCAATCTGATCCGAGGACTTCGCCTGAATCTCGCCGAGTTTCGCGAGACTTTCCAGCGGATCGATAGCCGCACAGAAAGCATCACCTTGCGCCTCTTGTGGGAGGGCCTTCAGGCCCGAATTCGCGGCTGAAGCCAACCCTGCAGACGCGGCCGCGACACCGCCCAGCGTTAATGTTGACTTCAAGAAGTTACGTCGTTTCATCAGCGATTAATCCTGGCGGATCCTCCTCCAGCAACGTGCATTAATTCCTCGCGCGTGATCTCCGATGTGTCCCCGCGGGTGCTTTGCAACAGGGCCCCGTGAGCAGTGCCGACGTTTACGGCTTCTTGCGGGTCGGCCCCGGTCAAAAATGAGTAACAGAATCCGCTCGCAAAACCGTCGCCGCCACCGACGCGGTCTTCGATTTCCAGGTTTTGAAAATCAGGCCCCTTGTAAAAGGTATCGTCTTCAGCCCAATACAGGATGGCCGACCAGTTATTGAGCAGCCCGCTCTTGACCTCGCGCAGCGTCGTGCCGATGACCTTGAGATTGGGGTAGTCGGCGGCCACCCGGCGGACCATTTTCTTGTAGGACTCGATGGGCAGGTCATCCAGGTCCCCGGCGCCCTCGACCTCATAGCCCAGCACTTTCTGGAAATCTTCTTCGTTGCCAATCAGGCAGTCGATGTATTGTACCAGCGGGCGCGTGGTGGCGATGGCGTCTTCGCTGGACCATAGCTTGGAGCGAAAATTAAGGTCGTAGCTGACAATGGTGCCGGCGTCGTTGGCGGCCTTCAGCGCTTCGGCGACAACGTCCCGCGTACCGCTGCTCAGACAGGTGAAAATACCGCCCGTGTGAAACCAGCGCACACCCCGGTTGCCGAACAGGTCCGCGAAATCCACATCCCCTGCCTGCATGTTCATCGTCGCCGAATGGCCGCGGTCATACAGTGTGACTGACGAGCGAACGCCGGTCCCTACTTCGGTGAAGTTCAGCCCGATGCGTGCCTCTTTGCCGACGCCGTCGTAAGGCTTGTTCACGACATAGTCGAGGTTGATGCCGCCAGCGCGGGCATGATTGGCGACCAGGGCACCGAGGGGATTGTCGACCAGCCCGCCGACCCAGCCAGTGCGCAGGCCCAACCGGGACAGCGCATACGCGACGTTATACTCGCCGCCGCCAACCCAGACTTCCAGGTGCTTGGCGAATTCCACCCGGCCATGGCCGGGTGGTGACAGGCGGATCATGCATTCGCCGAGACTCACCTGGTCGAACGCACATTGATCTGCAGACTTGATGTTCAGGGACATGCTTGCGTCCTTATTCGTCAAATGGCTGTAATGAGTCGGGATCGAAGGTCACGCCAGCCTCGACAGCGACCTCCGAAAAAGCGTCGAGTTCGGCACGTGTAAACAACAGTCCACCTGCGGCCTCGCTGCGCCTCGCGTTGTTCGCTTCGATCTGGCCGGGAAGCAGGCAATTTTCATTACCGTGACCCAACACGTCTTCGATGACCCGCTGGACGTTTTGTTTTTGACTACGGTTACCTTCGAAGCCTACAGCAAGGGCGTCAGGATGAATTACCTGGAAAAAGAAATTGCAGGACAGCTTGGCACCCTCGGGAGCCTTGGCCGGGCGATTTCGAAGCGTGGGCAATCCGCCACCTCCGTAAGCGCCAACTAGCTCATTGATCAAGCCGAGCCCATACCCCTTGTGGGCGCCGAACGGTAATAACGAGGCAACATCGGCCGGGTTGCGGGTTTCATTACCCTCTTTGTCCACGGCTGTCGCAGGAGGAAGTTTCCCACCCTCACGCAGAATCTGTTGCACGCGACCCATGGCCACAGTGCTCGTGGCCCAATCAACACAAATGGGGTAGCCCAGCAAATCCTGCGTCGGGAACGCCCAGGAATGGGGATTGGTACCGAGTGTCGGGAACTTGCCCATGAATGGAACGACCTCAGCGAGCGCCGCGGTGCATTGCGTGTACGCAATGTAGCCCTTCTTTGCGACATCAATGACGTATCCGCCACCCCACAGATAGTGGAACGCCTCGTCTATCATGACGATGCCCGAACCGTGCCGGTCGGCCATCTCCATACACGCGTCCATCGCGTCATAGGCCAGGGCCTGGCCCAGCTTTTTGTGGCCGTTCCATGCCTGCACGGCATCAAAGGATGTAGACAACACTTCGACCTCAGCGCCGGGAACGCAACCGCCCACGACCGAACCGAACAGGTGGTCAAGATGCAAGGCCTTCAGGGCGTTGTGGGTTTTGATCCCATGCCAGCTGGCCTGCTCGGAAAAATCCGCAGCCTGCGAGGATTCTTTTTCGGTGAATCCGCGTTTTTCAAAGGCCGCCTGCACAATCTGCTTGTGCACGTCCAAGGGCATGATGAACTCGACGTCCATGAGCATTCCTAGACCTCGATTTCCGGACGGCCATCCACCGGCCAGTCAACGTGAAAGAAGCGGCCACGCTCCTCGTCGGTGCGCTCGTAGGTGTGTGCTCCAAAATAGTCGCGTTGCGCCTGTAACAGGTTGGCGGGCAGCACGGCGCTGCGATAACCGTCAAAATAAGCCAGTGCCGACATGAAAGCGGGGACTGCAATGCCGCTTTCGGCGGCAGCCGCCACGACCTTGCGCCAGGCTGACTGGCCGTCGTGCAAGGCATCCCTGAAATAGGGATCCAGCATCAGGTTGGCCAGTTCGGGATCGTTGTCGTAAGCGTCGGTGATCTTCTGCAGGAAGCGGGCACGAATGATGCAGCCGCCGCGCCATACCTTGGCGATCGTGCCGAAGTCGAGCTGCCAGTTAAATTCCTGCTGAGCTTCGGTCATCAGCGAGAATCCCTGCGCGTAGGCACAGATCTTGCTGCTGTATAGTGCCTGCCGAATCAGATCGATGAACTCCTGCTGGTCGCCGCTGAACTCGACTCCGGGACCCTTGAGCACCTGGCTTGCAGCTACCCGCTCCACCTTTAGGGCAGACAGGAAACGGGCAAAGACGGCCTCCGCCATCGCATTGGCGGGAATGCCGAGATCCAGGGTACTGATGCTGGTCCACTTGCCCGTGCCTTTCTGGCCTGCAGTATCCAGCACCTGGTCCACGAGGAAACGGCTGGCATCGCGCGGGTCGCGCTGGGCGAGAATATCCGCGGTGATTTCAATCAGGTAGGAATCGAGCACGCCCTGGTTCCAGTCATGGAAAACTGCAGCGATTTCATCGGGCTGCATGCTGAGCAATTCCTTCATGAGGAAGTAGGACTCGCAGATCAGCTGCATGTCGACGTATTCGATGCCGTTGTGCACCATCTTCACGTAATGCCCGGCCCCGTCGGGACCCAGGTACGCGGTGCACGGCGTGCCTTCCGTAATCGGTTTGCCCGCCGCGTAATCCTCGTAAGGCTTGCCCGTATCGGGATCGACCTTGGCGGCAATGGCCTCCCAGATCGGCTGCAACGACGTCCAGGCCTCGTCCGAGCCACCCGGCATCAGGGCAGGCCCGAAACGTGCACCCAGTTCGCCGCCGCTGACACCACTGCCCATGAAATGCAGCCCTCGGGCCCGGATGTCCTTTTCGCGGCGGATCGTGTCCATCCAGTGCGCGTTGCCGCCATCGATGACGATATCGCCCTCTTCCATGTGCGGGAGCAGGCTGTCGATGGCCGCGTCGGTGCCGCGTCCGGCCTTAACCAGCAAGATCACTTTGCGTGGCCGTTTGATGGAGGCCACGAATTCCTCGAGGCTCTCATAACCGTGCACCCGCTCGCTACAGGGTTCCTCATTCTGCACACGGTCGACAAAGGCGGTCATCCTGGTGGTGGTGCGGTTGTACACCGACACGTGATAGCCGTGGTCGGCCATGTTGAGAACCAGGTTCTGGCCCATGACCGCAAGGCCGATCAAGCCGATATCGGAGCTTGCTTCTTTGCTCATGACGCCTTTGTCTCGTTGGCCTGGATGTAGTCGCTGCCACCGGTCAGGTACTCGATCAGGTTGGTGGTAGCACGCATGGCCTGGCGTTCCACCGACTCGAACGTCCTGCTTCCGATGTGCGGCGTGATGATGATGTTGTCTATGTCCTGGAACGGATGGCCAGGCTGCATGGGCTCCGTACAAAGCACGTCACCGCCGTAGCCGCCGAGGTGGCCGCTGCGGCATGCCTCGGCCATGTCCTCTTCCACAACCAGCCCGCCGCGGGCCGTGTTGATAACCAGGGCACCTTGTTTCAAATTGGCAAGGCTGTCCTTGTTCAACAGGTTTCGGCTCTCGTCGGTCAGTGGCAGGTGCAGCGAGATGACGTCGGCATCCTGCATCGCATCCATCGCAGTGTCGCAACGCGTAACCCCGTGTTCCGTGGCAAACGCTTCATCCCAAAACGGGTCATAAGCAACGCAGTCCATGCCAAACACCCGCGCCCGGATAATCAATTCCTTGCCGATGCGTCCCATGCCCAGGACGGCCAAACTTTTCCCCATCAATTCGTTGCCGGTTATGCGCTTCCACTCGCCGGTTTTGACGGCGCGCATGTGCGGCCAGAAGTGTTTAGACAGCGCAATCATGAGCCCGATGGCGTGTTCCGCTACCGTCGTGTGGTTGACCCCAGGGGTATAAAGCACGGGCAGATTTTTCTCAGTGGCATGGGCTACGTCGATCGCATCCAGACCGATGCCGTACTTGGCCAGAACCCTCAGCTTGGGCAGAGCAGCGTCAATCACCTGCGCCGTGATGTGATCGTCGCCGTGCAGGAATCCGTCGAACGGGCCGTCTGCACTGATCAACTCGAGCAATTCCTGCTCGGTCAACGGGCCGCGGGCGCGCACGACCTCGAAACCGCTGCTTTCAAGCAACGCATGGTGCGCGCCAGGCGTGTCCTGGTAACTGGTGGTCGTCAGAAGAACCTTGCTCATCAGATTCTGGATGATTTAGCCGACATCATCTGCGATCTGCCGCGCTTCTTTCGCGAGCCGCGTAATTTCGGCAAACCGGCCTTCGGCAATTGGCCCGGCCGGTGTCAACCAGCTTCCACCACACGCCACAACATTGGGCACAGACAAATAGTCGGTGAGATTTTTCGCGTTCACTCCGCCCGTTGGCACGAACCTGACGTCCGAATATACGGCTGATAACGCCTTCAGCATCGGCACGCCCCCGGCCAAACTCGCCGGAAAGAACTTCAGCAAACGTAGCCCATGGCGTCGTGCGCGTTGCACTTCGCTGGGCGTTACAACGCCCGGCACTATAGGAATCTCGGCCGCTATCGCGGTGTCGACGACATCGTCGTCCCAGCCCGGCGACACAATAAACTGTGCACCGGCATCGATCGCCTGTGTGGCTTGCGACTTGCTCAGAACCGTGCCCGCGCCTGTCAGGGCATCTGGAAACCGTTTCGCAATTTCCCCGATCGCCGACAGGGCTGCCTCCGTTCGCAGTGTTATCTCGAAGACAGGAATACCACCCGCGATAAGGGCCTCGGCCACGGGCACGGCATCGGTGGCACGATCGAGCACAATGACGGGTATGACTGGCACCGTTTGCAGGGCAGTGTCGAGCGTCAACTTCGCCATTATTCAAACAGCCCTGGCAAGGTCAGCGAGATTGACGGGAATGCGGTGATCAGCAACAGCACGCCAATCATCGCCAGGTAGAACGGCCAAATGGACCGCACGCTTTTTTCGATCGGGATGCCGGCAACGGCACAACCAACGAACAGCACCGACCCGACCGGCGGTGTCACCAGACCAATACCCAGGTTCAGTATCAGGACCGCGCCAAACTGCACCGGGTCCATGCCGAGCGCAGTAACGACGGGCAGGAAAATCGGCGTCGTTATGATAATCAGCGGCGACATGTCCATGAACGTGCCTAGCGCTAACAACATCAGGTTGATCAACAGCATCAGTACCAGCGGATTATCACTGATGCTCAGCAAAGCCTCGGACATGCGCAGCGGTACTTCCGCGACGGCCATCAACCAACCGAACGCCGATGCGGAGGCAATGATCAACATCACGATCGCGGTCGTTTTGACGGCATTACGTGTGGCAGTCACGAACGCCGGCCAATCGAGACTGCGATATACGAACACCGCGATGAAGACCGTGTAGACGACGGAGATCGCCGATGACTCGGTCGCGGTAAAGACGCCCGACAATATTCCGCCGACAATTATGACGGCTGACAGGAGGCCGGGTAACGCCGTAATGAACGCCATACCGACCAGTCGCCAGCCCGGAAATTCACCACGCGGATAGCCGCGCTTGGCAGCAATCAGGTACGTGACCACCATGAGTGCAAGACCCAGCAAGATGCCTGGCACAATGCCGGCGAGAAACAGCGATATGATCGAGACGCCACCGCCGGCAGCGATCGAGTAGATGATCATGTTGTGCGACGGCGGAATCAGCAGCCCGGTGGTTGACGCAGTCGCGGTGACGTTAACCGCGAAGTCGTCGTCATAACCTTTCTCGCGCATGATCGGTATCAGTGCTGAACCCATCGCCGAGACACTGGCGACGGCAGACCCGGACACGGCACCGAACAGCATGCAGGAAAAGACGCTGACATGTCCTAGCCCGCCCTTCAATCGTCCCAGCAGTGATTCCGCGAGGCGTACCAGTTTTACGGCAATTCCCGATTGGTTCATCAGCTCGCCGGCATAGATGAAAAACGGAATCGCGAGCAAGGCAAACACATCGATGCCCGCGGCCATGCGTTGGAACGCAACGACCATTGGAATATCGAGATACAAGAGCGTTGCCAACGACGCCAGGCCGAGACAGAACGCAACGGGGACGCCGATAACCAGCAAGATTACAAAGGTCCCAAACAGTACCGCTAGTTCCATGGGTCAGTCGCTCCTTTGTCGCGAACCACAACAGCGCACCGAACGAGTGCAAACAAGACGATCAATCCACCGCACATAACGAACGGCCAATAGGCCACCGATCGCGATATGCCGAGTGTCGGGATAATGTGTGAACTCGTGTAATCAATGAGTCGCATTCCGTTCCAGGCCATTGCTGCACCAAAAGTCATGACCAGGAGTTGAGCTATCACGAATACCGGTCGCTTCCATCCGGCCGGCAGCCTTGACACAAACAGCCTGAGGCCGAGGTGAAACTGTTCGTAAACACCAACGGCCGCCCCCAGCAATACGAAATACAACATGATGACCAGCGCGGCCGACTCAGACCATGCTGGGCTAGCGTTCAAAACGTAACGGCCGAATACCTGCCAGGCGATGACAAGGGTCATCAATACCAGCCCTGCCGCCGCAATCTTCGAAACGGTATTGGCAAGTCTTTCAGCGGCACGATCGATTCCCTGGCTATTGGACGGCACGAATTCTCTCCACCAGATTTCGTAGCGCCGGATCCTGCAAATATTTCTCGTACAGTGGCGCCATTGCATCAATGAAGGGCTGCTTGTCGATGTCATCGACGATATTGACGCCGGCAGCAATTATGGCTTCACGAGATGCCTCCACTCGTGCGTCCCATAGTCGTCGCATCACGGGTACCGAGTCCTTCGCAGCCTTGCGAATAAGTTGCTGGTCCTCGTCAGACAATTGCTCCCAACGGTAGCGGGACATGACCAGACCCTCGGGCACCATGACATGCTGTGTGACGCTATAAAATGGCGCCACTTCAAAATGCCTGGAATATTCAAACGATGGCCAGTTATTTTCAGCACCGTCGATCGTACCCAGCGCCAGTGATTCATAGACTTGCCCGAATCCCATCGGTGTGGCATTGCCGCCCAGCGCTGCGATCATGTCGACGAAAATATTCGAGTTCATGACACGAATTTTCATCCCTTCCATATCGGCAGGCGTGTGAATGGGATGCTTTGTGTTGTACATACTTCTCGCGCCGGCATCATAGAAAGCAAGACCGATGAGTCCGTGCGGTTCCAGACTCGCGAGAATTTCGTCGCCAATTGGGCCGTCAAGCACTTTGCGCATGTGTTCGGTGGAACGAAACAGAAACGGTAGCGAAAAAACCCCGGTTTCCGGCACGATCGAATTGAGCGGGGCCAGACTCGTTCGAGTAATATCGATGCCGCCGAAAATCGCAATCTCGAGCGTGTCCTTTTCATCGCCCAGCTGACCGCCCGAGTAAATTTTCAGATTGATGCGGCCATTCGTCTCTTCCGAAAGCTGCTCTGCCATCGATGCCATGCCGCGCACCGTTGGATAATCCGCATCGTGAATATCGGCAGCCCGGAGGTTGATTGTGTCTTCGGCCATCGCGGACACACTCAGTCCAGATAAACACAAGCCAGTTAGCAGACTGTAGATTTCGGGTCGGTTGAAAATTCGCATCGGGGTACTATCCATCAACTCGATAAGCTTTCTTGGGCAGCTCGTACGTCAGGTCACGCGCGACCTCAAATGCATCATCCATACTCAAGCGTTGCTCGAGGACTAAGCCCGCCAGGTATGCGCAATCGACGCGTCGGGCCACGTCATGCCGTACGGGAATCGACAGGAAGGCGCGAGTGTCGTCATTGAAACCGACGGTGTTATAAAAGCCTGCCGTCTCGGTCACTCGTTCCCGGAATCGCATCATTCCTGCTGGACTATCGTAGAACCACCACGGCGGCCCGAGTTTCAGTGCCGGGTACACGCCGGCGAGTGGCGCGAGTTCCCTGCTGTAAGCTGTCTCATCGAGCGTGAACAGAATCAGCGATAAACTGGGGTCATTGCCGAATTGATCCAACAATGGCTTCAGTGCGTGCACGTAATCTGTCGCCTGGGGAATATCGAAACCAATGTCGCGACCGTATCTGGCGAACATCTCCGGTGAGTGATCACGATACGATCCGGGGTGAATTTGCATGACGAGGCCATCGTCAAGGCTCATTCGAGCCATTTCCGTCAATGTCTGCGCCCGAAACTGTTCTTCATCTTCTGCCGACTGTTTGCCGCTGAGCACCTTCTGAAATAGAGCTTCAGCTTGCTCGGCAGAAAGGTTTTCAGTCTGCGCTGTGGGATGGCCATGATCGGTTGCAGTCGCGCCATGCTGTATGAAGTCCTGACGCCGTAAGCGATGCGCCTCCAGGTAGCCGCTCCAGGACAAAGCATCCTGACCAGTGATCTCGCCGAATTTCACAATGTTCTCTTTGAAATCTTCAAACTGCGGATTCGTGACATTATCCGGCCGATACGTCGTGACGATTCTCCCGGGCCAGGGGTCGGCCAACAACTTCTTGTGATAGGCCAAATCATCAGTCGCGGACTCCGTGGTTGCCAGGAACTCAATGTTGAAACTCTCGAACAAAGCCCTTGGCCTGAATTCCGGCTGTTGCAGCGCGTCCGCGATTTCGTCATAAATCGCGTCGGCTGTAGTACTAGAAAATGATTCGTGGATACCAAAAACCGTCCTGAGGACTTGATTGATCCAAAGTTCAGAGGGCGTGCCTCGGAACAGGTAGTAATTTTCGGCGAAAATTCGCCATGCCTTACGCGGGTCGAACGATCTGTCGCCCTGTGCAACGCCCACACCCAGTGTTGCCAGGCTCACGCCATGGCTGTGCAGCATTCGCAACAAATAGTGGTCTGGCGTCAGTAACAGCGATGTCGGATCGGCGAACGCTTCGTTGGTTGCAAACCATTGTGGGTCGCAGTGACCGTGAGGACTGATGATCGGCAATCGACGGATGCTTTCGTAAAGCTCGCGCGCTAATTTCCGCGGGCCCGCCTCTGCCGGAAAGAGATAGTCGTTCTCATCACCGCCAGACGCCGTTATGACATTTATCGCCGACTTACTCACTGATTCCTCCCCCAGATGCTAACTCCTTGTACCAGTCACCCAGTACAAAGAATGCTGCTTTCTTATGGCCCTGCGGTGAAATTATACCCTTTCGGTTCCAGTACTCATGAAATCTGCCGTGCATGTG
>Ga0209980_10001857_pt1 | contig 11593 bp, 10 predicted proteins | sample CR02metaG_FD_183611 | JGI IMG/M metagenome (GOLD analysis project Ga0209980, IMG submission 183611) | Deep subsurface microbial communities from Mariana Trench to uncover new lineages of life (NeLLi) - CR02 metaG (SPAdes) (version 2) | ecosystem: Environmental > Aquatic > Marine > Ocean trench... | reverse complement strand
GGTCGGATTGCTATTGCTCTTTGGTGTCATCCCCATGGCCGTAGTGGCCTATATTGGCTTTAGCGCCACCGGCAATATTGAAGCGAACGTCGGGCAGCGATTCCAATTAGTCAGCGAAAACATCGCTGATAAAATCGATCGGAATCTGTTTGAACGATATGGGGATGTCCAGGTGTTTGCGTCAAACCGGATTGTGGGGAAGCGGCTCAATTGGTATGTGGATGATCTGCAAGCCAATGAAATTACTCAAGCTATGAATGATTATGTGGCCACCTCTGGCATCTATTACCTCACAATATTTGTGGATATGGAAGGTGATCTGATTGCCGTGAATTCCAAGGATGAAAAGGGCAATGCCATTGATACCGCCGCCTTCTATCAACACAACTTTAAAAATGCTCCATGGTTCAAAGCTCTGCAAGCGGAGCAATACACGACGAAGATGCCATTTACGGCATCGGGCAATGATGTGTCCACTGGAACCTTTATTGAAGATCTCCATGTGGATGAGCACGTCAAAGCTGCATATCCCGGAGATGACGGGTTGACGCTCGGCTTTTCTGCTCCGGTGTACCAGAGCGGGGAGGTGATTGGGTACTGGACGAATCGTGCAAAGTTTTCGTTAGTCGAGGAGATCGTTCAACAAACCTATCAAGAATTTAAACGATCAGGAATGGCAGGAGCAGAGCTGACCTTGTTAGATTCCCAAGGTCGTGTCCTGGTGGATTATGATCCGAGTCAACAGGGAACCCAAGATGTGGTGCATGATCTTGGCCAAATCATCATGAAATCCAATTTGGCAGACCAGGGTGTGGCCATGGCCCAAGAAGCCGTGGCCGGGAAGAGTGGTTTCATGGAATCGTTTCATGCCAACAAGCAGATTTCGCAGATTGGAGGGTATACCCATTTACAGGGCGCTCTTGGATACCCTGGGATGAACTGGTCTGTGTTGGTTCGGGTGCCATCGGATGAAGCGGTGAAGGAGGCCACGGCGATTCAGCGAGATATCTGGTTGGCCGTATTGGTGTGTTTAGGGGCAATTGTCCCAATTGGCATATTGATTGGTCGGGCCGTGGTTCGTCAAATCATGCCTGTGGTTGCGGTAGCCAAGCAAGCCTCAGAAGGGGATCTTACGGCACGAGTGCCTGTGACAACACAAGACGAGCTAGGAGAAATTGGACAGGCGTTCAATAAATTTTTGGACAATTTAAACGTGATGATTGGGCAAACAGCACAAGTTGCACATACCATGGCCGCGGCGGCAGAGGAATTGTCCGTCAATGGCACGCAAGTCGCGCAAGCGAGTCGTGAACAATCCAGCCAATCGACTCAAGTGGCTTCGTCGGTTGAGGAGATGTCCGCGACAGCCAATGAAATGGCCAGGAACGCAAAGGTTATGGCTTCTACGGCGAAGGAACTCAATGGGACGGCTGTCAAAGGTGGTGAAGTCGTGACCAATTCGATGAGAGGGATGGAAGCGGTCGCCAGCACGATGCAAGTGTCCGCGGGACGTATTCAAGCGTTAGGGCAGCAATCCCAACAAATCGGGGAAATCATTCGGGTCATCGAAGATATTGCCGACCAAACCAACTTATTAGCGTTGAATGCGGCGATTGAGGCTGCCCGAGCCGGTGAACAGGGCCGGGGATTTGCTGTGGTTGCCGACGAAGTTCGAAAGCTGGCCGAACGAACTGGGAAAGCGACCAAAGAGATTGGCGCGGTGATTGAAACTGTTCTGACTGGAACTAAAGAAGCCGTCGCATCCATGGAAACGGGGACGATTGAGGTGCAAACCGGCATGCAATTAGTCAATGAAGCCGGTTTGCGCTTGACGGAAATTGTGACTGGTGTGCAAAAGGTCACGGAAATGGTACAGCAGCTTGCTAGGTCGATTGATGAGCAAACGAACGCCACGGAACAAATTGCCGGAGGCATTCAATCGGTCGCGAGCCTCAGTCAGCAAAATGAGAACAGTGTCGAACAAGTCGTCGGAGCGACGAGTGACTTGTCGAATTTAGCCGCAAAGCTCCAAAGCGACTTACAGCGATTTCAGTTGAATTCATGAGAATAGTCAGGAGTGAGGAGTGTGGGAGAAAGGTGTGAAGAGTTGAGAGTGAGGAGTAAAGAGTGAGGAGTACGGATAAACCGATTCGGGTCTTGGTGGTCGATGACTCGGCGTTCATGCGCAAGGCTATTGCCAACATGTTGGGTGAGTCTTCAGACTTCGTGGTCATTGATACGGCACGAAATGGGGATGAGGCGTTGGCGAAAGTCGCGACTCTGAAGCCGGATGTGATGACGTTAGATATCGATATGCCCGGGATGGATGGCTTAACCGTCCTTAAACGAGTGATGGCCGCGCATCCGCTTCCGGTGGTGATAGTGAGTAGCCTGACCGAAGATGGTGCTCAGGTTACGATTCGAGCATTAGAACTCGGTGCGGTAGATTTTGTCTCCAAGCATTTAGGCGGATCGGCACTCAAAATTTCCGCCATTCGTGTTCTGCTACAGCAGAAGGTGAGAGCCGCGGCCAAGGCCATTGGAAAAGTGGGACGACCTTCGAGTGAGGTACAACACGTGTCCAAGCCTCTCACTTCGATCCATACGCATGCACCACAGACCTCGTTTTCGGCTTCACCCACGAATTCCTTGGCGTCGCCGGTCCAGACATTTTCACGGCGTGCGTATCATGAAGCGAGCGGCTTGTCCCCACTGCTGGCCCTTGGGTGTTCGACCGGTGGTCCACAGGCCCTGCAACAGGTGCTGACCCAATTGCCATCTGATTTTCCTGGGGCCGTCATTGTGGTGCAGCATATGCCAAAATTTTTTACCAAATCGTTTGCCGAACGGCTGAACCAATTGTGCGCCCTTGAAGTTCGTGAGGCTGAAGAGGGTGACGAGGTCACGCCAGGAACTATTTTGCTTGGACCAGGAGGACAGCATCTCACGCTGGAACGGCGTGGCACCAAAGTGATGACTCATGTCAGTGATCAACCTGTTCATCTGCCCTATCGTCCATCAGTCGATCTAATGATGCAATCCGCCGCGAAGATTTTTGAACAAAAAGTTCTCGGCGTGGTCATGACGGGGATGGGGCAAGATGGCTTGGAAGGGGCTCGAGCCATTAAGGTTCACGGTGGGACCGTGTTGGCTCAAGATGAAGCCAGCAGCATTGTGTATGGAATGCCCAAAGCGGTGGAGGAAAGTGGGTGTGCTGACAAAGTGGTCTCTTTATCCCGAATGGCGCATGAAATTCAATCGGTAATGGCGCTGAAAGACAGTATGTCTTCGCGTGAGGCTCTGTTGGTTCGTGCTTCAATATAGACGGGAAACGGGAGGCGGGAGGCGGGAGATGGAAGGCGGAAGAAGATGGAAGACGACTTTTTCTTCTCCCTAACGTTTTCCGCCTCACGTCTCACGTCTTCCGATATGTGCAGAGGAGGAAATATCCATGATTCAAACAGCTGATGGCATTGGTTCTACAACCGACAGCATGGATTCAATGGATGAAGTGTTTCAAGTCGTGAGTTTTGAGATTGGGGACGAGGAATATGCTGTTGATATTCTTGAGGTTCAGGAAATTATTCGTATGGTCGAGATTACTCCGGTCCCGAAGGCTCCCCACTATGTCGAAGGTGTGATCAATCTTCGAGGCAAGGTTATCCCTATTATTGATATACGACTTCGATTTGGAATGTCCGTGGCTGAGCGTACCAAAGAAACTCGTATTGTCGTGGTGGATGTGTCACGAATTATAATAGGGATTATTGTGGATTCGGTTTCTGAAGTCCTCCGCATCCCTTCGAATCTCATTGAACCTTCCCCGAGTGGAAAACAAGGTGGAACGGAATTTCATAAAGGTGTGGGTCGTGTTGATGGCCGACTATTGAGCTTGCTGAGTTTGGACAGACTTCTGGGATAAGGGATGGCGTTCTAGGTTCGTACAATAGGTATATCGTTATGGATATTCTTTCAATAATCGGAATGATTCTTTCCTTGGGCGCCATTTTTTTGGGGCAACATCTCGAGGGCGGCCATATCAGTTCGCTCCTGCAGTTCACGGCGTTCATTATCGTCGCGGGGGGGACGTTTGGTGCCGTGATGCTTCAAACACCCATGCCTGCGTTCATCAAAGCCATCAAGTCGCTTAGCATGGTGTTTACCAATGTGCATGTGGATATGAAGGGGCTGATCGCCCAACTGGTAGAATTATCGAATCTCAGTCGAAAGCAAGGCTTATTAGCGCTAGAGGGGAAATTGAAAATGTTGGACGATCCCTTGTTAAAAAAGGGTCTGCAGATGGTGGTGGATGGAACTGAGCCAACGAAAATCCGAGAAATTCTGGAAGTCGAAGTCGAGATATTCGAAGAAGAATTCGTCAGCGTCGGTAAGGTGTATGATGCGTTGGGTGGGTATGCACCCACGGTCGGGATTATTGGCGCAGTGCTCGGCTTGATTCACGTCATGGAAAATTTGGCCGATCCCTCGGCGTTAGGGTCAGGTATTGCCGTGGCCTTCGTCGCCACGGTGTATGGCGTTGGCGCGGCCAATCTGTTTTTTCTACCCTTTGGTGGAAAAATCAAATCGAAGGTCAAGGACCTCGTGATGTTCCGCATCATGACTATTGAAGGGTTGGTTTCACTCGCTCAGGGTGAAAACCCGCGGATGATCGAAGAAAAACTCAGTGGCTATCTTCCTGAAAAGGATCGCCCAGTGATTGATTAAATTATCGCCAAACGATCCACCCGAATAAAGCTCTCTTCCCATGGCTCGAAAGAAACAACACGAAGAACATGACAATAGTGACCGGTGGCTGGTGTCCTATGCCGATTTTATTACCCTGCTCTTTGCCTTTTTTGTCGTCATGTATTCCGTGTCGTCAGTGAACGAAGGGAAATATCGCGTCCTCAGTGAATCCTTGGTTCTAGCCTTTACCAATCATAAACCGATGGGCCAAATGTCAATCGTGGAATTGCCGCTTAACCAATCGAAGCCGGCGATGGAAAAAGAAATCCAACAGCGGCCAGATGACTTTCAAGTGTATATGAAAGTGGCCCGTGCGGTGGGTTTTCTCGATAAAAGTAGTTCCGACGTATCGGTCCACAATACCGCACGGGGCATTACCATTATAATTAAAGATGAAGTGGCGTTTGATAGTGGCAGTGTGCAGATGAACCGAGAAATCATAGAGGTGTTGGATTTGATTGCGGCCCTTGTCAAGGATTTGCCGAATCTCATTAGTGTCGAGGGGCATACGGATTCCGTACCGATTCGGAGTGTGCAATTTCCCTCAAATTGGGAATTGTCCGCCTTTCGAGCAGCGGCACTTGTCCGATATTTTGTGAATCAGCATCAGTTACGTTCAGAGCGTTTTTCAGCGACAGGATATGGCGGAGAGCGCCCTCTTGAAAGTAATGCGACCCCGGAAGGGCGTTCGGCCAACCGTCGTGTCGAAATTGTCATTTTGCGAGAAACCACCGTTCCAAAAGGCCATCGGCTTCCCTCCTTATCGTAATTCCTTGCGCTCAGTTCATTGTCGCTGTATCACGTGTCTCGTCGTGTGTGAATCCGACGTGTTTTCTCTCCTGGACGGCGAAGCCCTTCTGGTCTTTGTAGCTGATGGGCTACGAACGACTCCTCTTGTGATTCCCTGGGCAAAAATATTCTGAACGGCAGGTTCTGCCTAGAACCGGATGCCAACTCGCCAAGCAAATTTCCAAGATTAATCGCTCCCTTTGAATGTTCAGAAAAGACAGTCTGTGTGGCATAAGCCTGTGCCGTGTAGGTGAGAGGGCAGAGTCTTCGTTAGTTCTTCTGCGCTTTCCAGACCCAATTATTCGGAAAGTAGCCAAGGCGATAAAAAGTTGGCATGGGCGTTGCTACCTTTTGAACAACGAGGAATGTCAATAGTGAGCGGTAAGGTAGGGGGAGTAGGAACGGACTCCCTGTTTTGTACTCCTTACTATGTATTCTGTACTCCTTATTTTTTCCATCAGGAGGTGTATGCGATGAATCGAGGAGTCTATCCCCTGGTGGCGGGAGCCATTACTCAGGAACGTCAATTAGAATTGCTCGCGCATAATATCGGTAACATTCATACGACGGGTTTCAAGAAAGACCAAGCGGTGTTTGGAACGATTCTGGCACAGTCAGTGGGGCGACCTGTGGCGGGCTTTGACCTCTTTCCGCAAGTGGCTACTGTTCTACCCGATACCAGTCAGGGCATACTCCGGCATACAGGTAATCATATGGATGTCGGGCTGGAAGGTGAGGGATATCTTGTCGTGTCCACGCAGGCTGGTCCGCGGCATTTTCGAGGAGGGTCACTCAAAATTAATTCCAACGGCGAGTTAGCCACTCTATTGGGGGATCCGGTGTTGGGTAAGAATGGTCCCATCAAGATACCTCACGGCACCATGAATATTGACCGACAGGGTGTGATTCGCGTGGGTGAACGTCAAGTGGGTCAGTTGCGGATTGAACGGCTGGTGTCTTCGACGATACCGGTAAAAACTGGGGACCTGTACTGGGAAGTTCCTTCACAGAAACAGGTGGTGGATGCGCCTAATACACAAGTATTTCAAGGGAGTCTTGAACAAGCGAATATCAACCCCAGCCTGGAGTTGATCAACATGATTAAGGTCACGCGGAGTTATGAGCAAATGCAAAAGGCCATTCAAACCATGGATGAGATGACGGGACAACTGATTCAGTCAGCTCGGACGCAGGGGTAGGTAAGAACCTAATGCGTGAAACGTGATGTGTGAAGCGTAGAGAAAAAGAAGTGTGGGCTTCGACGCATCACGCATTTCGGATGACGCTTCACGAAATCACCAGATGGTCCTGTAGAACATGAATATGAGAACAAAAGATACACCATCGTTAGGAGGATAAGATCATGCTTCGTGCAATGCATACGGCCGCAACGGGCATGGCTGCTCAACAACTCAATATTGACACGATTGCCCATAATCTCGCCAACGTGAACACCAACGGGTTTAAACGCAGTCGAGCGGAATTTGCGGATCTGTTGTATCAGATTCAACGACTCCCAGGGTCGAACGCGTCAAATGTCGGTATCTTTCCCGTTGGAATTCAGGTGGGCGCCGGGGTGCGTCCTGTTACGGTGTCCAAGGAATATATTCAAGGTAATCTCCGCCTCACGGACAATGCCTTGGATTTGGCGATCGAAGGGCAAGGGTTTTTCCAAATCCAACGCCCTGATGGAACGATTATGTATACGCGGGCTGGTTCCTTTAAACAGGACAATACCGGTAATTTGGTGACGGGAGATGGAGATCCCATGGTGCCAAATATCACGATTCCGTCCGGGGCGTTACAAATTGACATTGGTCAGGATGGGACGGTGTCCGTCCTGCTTCCCGGTGTGACCACAGCCACGCAGGTCGGGCAAATTCAACTGGTTCGGTTTGACAATCCCGCGGGGTTGATTGGGCAAGGCGGGAATTTATTTTTGGAGAGTACGGCTTCCGGCGCGGCTCAGACAGGAACTCCCGGATTTTCAACGGGCTTTGGATTTATTCGCCAGGGCTTTCTTGAAGCGTCAAATGTCAATATCGCTGATGAGTTGATCAATATGATCATCGCTCAACGAAGCTATGAAATAAATGCGAAAGCCATTCAAACGGCGGATGACATGATGCAGGTGGTGAACAACCTGAAACGGTAAGCGGTGAATAGAATATAGTCAGGAATGGATAGTGAGGAGTCAGGTGACACAATCAGGAATCTTTGTATCTCCAGCAATCTACTCCTGATTGACCTTTGCCGTTTCTAGCTTGAAGAATAAGAAGGGGGTGGGAAGCATGTGGTGGCTCAGGATTGGAATGTGTGCCATGTTCGTGTTCGCGGCTCCATTGTTGACAGTGGCCGAGGTCAGATCACCTCTTCCTGTGGTGACTCCTTCAGCGTCTACGCAAGCTGTGACTCCACAACAATTTCAGGTTTCCCTCGAAAAGCAATTTCGTCAACAATTCCCAATGCAGGGTGTCGATTTCTCCGTCAAGATTCTTTTCCCGAAACAACCCATTTTGGTTCCCAAGGGTCGGGTGGGCATTCAGATTCCTCCAGATACGATGAATGGACGAACCGGACGACGTTCTATTCGTGGGGCGGTGCACGTCAATGAACAGTTCGAGCAAATGGTGAATCTCGTTGCGGACATTTCCGCCCACATGCAGGTGGTGGCGCCCATCCGTTTTATCAAGGCTCGAGAAATCCTCCAACCTGAAGATATTCACTTGATCGATGTCGCGTTGCCCGCGCTCCGACATAATTTTTTGCAACACGAGGATATGGCGATTGGGAAAAAGGCGGTGCGGCATCTTTCACCCAATCTCCCTATTCAGCAACCCTATCTCGCCGAGCCACCTGTGATTCATAAAGGCGATCGGGTGGTTCTGGAAGTACGCCAGGGTAGCTTGATCGTGCAAACGGTGGGTATCGCCAAAGAATCTGGAGAACCCGGAAAAACCATCGCGGTGAAAAACCAGGCGTCTGGTCGTGAAGTCATTGGCCAAGTGGTGCATGCCGGCCTTGTCAAGGTGTTGTTTTGAGTGAATGGCTGAACCGGTTGCCGTGTGTACTGCGAGTGGTGTGTCCCTTGGCGATTCTGCTCTTTGCCACGGCATGCGACAAATCCCTGCCGATTTTCCAAGAGAAAGACGATCGAATGCCGGATCTACCGATGATGGATCCCCCCAGTACTCCAGGGTCATTATGGCAGGCCGGGAATGGACGGGCGTACATGTTCGAAGATCTCCGGGCGAGTCGAGTGGGAGACATTGTGATTGTTCAGATCGTGGAACAACATAAAGGGTCTAAGAGGGCCAGTACGGATGTGGATCGTAAGTCTACCTACGATGGGAGCCTCGGAGGTTCGTTTTTCGGATTGAATAATTTGGCATCCTTCTTTGTCGATGGAGTGGAACTCAATGCAAGTACCAAAAACGAATTTGAGGGCTCAGGATCAACCAGTCGGGAAGATACCTTAACGGGAACCATTGCGGCCCGTGTGGTGGAAGTGTTGCCCAATGGGGATATGCGGATCCTGGGTCGTCGAGAGGTGACGGTCAACAGCGAGAAGCAAACCATGACCCTCACCGGGATTATCCGCCGGATTGATTTGGATACGTCCAATACCGTGCTGTCTTCCTCTATTGCGGAAGCGATAATCGAGTATTCGGGCCTGGGTGTGGTTGACGACGTTCAACGACCGGGTTGGGCGATACGTATGTTGGATTGGATCGTGCCGTTGTAAGGATGTGTGGGGTCTTGGTGGTTGCGAGTCGCTGGTACTGGGGATTTAATACCCCATTTTTTTCGAGCAACGAACAGCGATTTTCCTGATGAGGTTTAAAGGGTGAAGAGATTCCAGCAACTATGTTTTCTGATCGTCGGACTCATCTTGGCTCTCTTAGGAGGGGATGGGTGGAATTCCACTGAGGCCGCTCGAATCAAGGATATTACCTCGATTGAGGGCGTTCGTGACAACCAATTGATCGGGTACGGGCTTGTTGTGGGGTTGGACCGAACTGGTGATTCGGTCGTCGGCGGACAATTTACGGCACAGGCGATTATTTCGATGCTCAACAACATGGGGATTAATTTAAAAATTGATCCGAATCAGTTGCTGACCCGGAACACGGCCTCCGTGATTGTCACGGCGAAATTGCCTCCCTTTGCCAGGCCGGGGATCAAGTTGGATGTCCAAGTGTCTTCACTGGCCAATGCAAAAAGTTTAAAGGGTGGCACGTTGTTGATGACTCCCTTGAAGGCTCCGAATCAAGAAGTCTATGCCGTGGCGCAAGGGCCGATATCGACATCCGGGTTTGGCGCGGGTGGTGGCGGAACGTCGGTCACAAAAAATCAGCAATCGGGCGGGATTGTGCCGAGTGGTGCCATTGTGGAAAAGGCCGTGAATTTACACATCGAAGACTGGGATTCATTTTCCTTGGCTTTGCAACAAGCGGATTTTACGACGTCGCTCCGACTCGCGGAAGTGATCAACACTCATCTTGGTGAAGGCATTGCCACTCCCGTGAGTTCCGGGCAAGTGCTAGTGACTGTACCCGATGCCTTTAAAGGAAAAATTGTACAGTTGATCGCCGCCGTAGAAGGGTTGGATGTCAAGGTGGACGTTCGAGCCAAGGTGGTCGTGAATGAACGCACGGGAACGATTGTGATGGGGGAACACGTGCGTTTGTCGAGCATGGCGGTCTCTCATGGGAATCTGACGATCAAAATCAAGACGAGTTTTAATGTATCGCAACCAGGACCGGCCAGCTTTGGCGGGGAAACTGTTGTGACGCCAGAGGTCGAGGCCACGATTGACGAAGAAAATGGTCGCGTGATTCAGGTGGATGGTTCCATTACCTTGGGTGATTTGGTGAAAGCCTTGAATTCTGTAGGCGTGACTCCCCGTGACCTTGTCGCCGTGTTGACCGCGGCAAAAGCCGCCGGGGCACTTCAAGCCGATTTGGAAATGATGTAGTACGTCGCTTGTCGCTGGTCGCTCGAAAAAAATTGGGGTTAAAGGGTCCCCGTCCCAGCAACTGGGGACGAGCCACCAGCAACTGTTATCTTCGAGGAGGGGGCTTATGATTCCTGGAGTTGAAGGACTCGTTGCACAAGCAACAGATCATGCGTTTGCAGATGGCCGCATTGAGGCTATCAAAAGTGATATTCAGGAGGGAAAAATTAAAAAAGCGAGTGAAGAATTTGAAGCGTATTTTATTTCTTACCTACTCAAAGTGATGAGAGAGACCGTACCGAAGGGTCTTTTCACGCAAAACAAGATGGGAGAGGTGTTTCAATCTTTTTATGATGAAGCGATTGGCAAGGAATCCGCAAAGATTGGGGGGTTTGGCTTAGCGCAGTACATTGAAGCGAAACTGCGTGAAGATGAAGTGATCCTCAGTCGGGAAGGCAAAATGGAATAGCCGGGATGAAGATGGAAATTCGAAATCCGAATATCGAAATTCGAAACACATCCTAAAACCAAAATTCGAATGTTTCAAACAGACTCTTTAGACAAAGAAAGTAAGATGTTCCCTGGACTTCCATGTCGTCCTGACTGGGTTTCAGAGTTTCGGTCATTTGGGGTTTGGTCATTTGAAATTGTTTCGTATTTCGATATTCGAATTTCGTATTTCGGATTTGATAACGTAGCCGTATAAGGCTCTCCTGATGAACCTCGCCTTGGATGTTATGGCATCGAACCTCGGACAGCAAACATCCTTCTCAAGTTATAACGGCCTATAACCGATAATAACGGTTAAGGAGGATTCTCAAATGGCTATATCAGGATCTGATCCTGTCAATGATTTGAATCAAGCATTGTTTGGGGTGCGTCGCCCGCAAGGAGGGGACAAACGTACAGGGGATGCCCCAACAACTCCATCCGTCGGAAGGATTGGGGATCCCGTTGCCTTCTCTCCTGGAATTTTGGAACGAGAAGCGGTGGTCAATCAAATCCGAGCATTACCGGATGTCCGCGTTGAGCAATTGGCCTCGGTTCAACAGGCTCTTGCTTCCGGGCAACTCCATGTGGATGGGGACCGTCTTGCCGCCG
>Ga0209980_10001854_pt1 | contig 11599 bp, 10 predicted proteins | sample CR02metaG_FD_183611 | JGI IMG/M metagenome (GOLD analysis project Ga0209980, IMG submission 183611) | Deep subsurface microbial communities from Mariana Trench to uncover new lineages of life (NeLLi) - CR02 metaG (SPAdes) (version 2) | ecosystem: Environmental > Aquatic > Marine > Ocean trench... | reverse complement strand
TAAAGCTGCATCGGTCTTCCTTCGGCTTAGGTTACCAAATAAACGGTATCGTGTTCCCTGGCGTGCTCGATCACCGTAAGCCCGATCTGGTCGCCCGGCTTGGCGACTTCCACCGCCCCATGGTCGATCTCCGTCGACTCGACTTTCTGCTCGAAGTCTGAGGTGTGGCCCTTGACGTGAATGGTGTCGCCTTTACGTAGCTCGCTGTCCGTGATCTTCACACCTGCCACATGTAAGTGGCTGTAGTAGTGGGTCACCGTGCCGATTTTTGTCTCAGTCATGTCATTATCTCCAACGCACGCCGCAAGCTTTGCTGTATTCTCAGTATAGACCTTGGGTAGTGCGATCTCGGTAAATCTGTGCTTGAAGCACTGTCTGCGTTTGACGTAGCTCAACCACCACCGCAACCAAAGAGCCCGCTACTGGTTGAAGGCGGACATAGGTAATCACAGCCATTTTGTCAGTTTTGTCAGTGGGTGGTCTGGGCATCTGGAAACATCGTTTTGTCGCAAATTTGTCGCACTGCGCAGGCAAAAAGAGGCAAAACGAGGCTAGTGCAGGCTAAGTAACCAATTGATTATATTGGCTTATGGTTGCGTGAGTTTGCGCAGGTTTGCGCAATAATAGGACTCTGACTCCGCCAACCTAGGTTCGAATCCTAGTCCCCCAACCAAAAAACTCAAAAGTTCACAGGACGTGGGCTTCTCTAATCGGTCGCGAAACAGTAAAACAACCCATCACCGCCGGTGCCCCGCAAGTCACTCTGACTACAGCCACGCGAGCCGTGTGCGCTGTTCCAGGACGTCGGATTTGCGCCGCCACCCGTGCGGTCGTGGTGGCCTACCTGTGTACTGCCATCGTCTTCACTGTAGGTCCAGTTCCGGCACGTATGGTCCTGACCATCCGTGTATGCAGTACCGTCGAGATTTGATCCGCTCAGGATATCGTGGCGATTCGGTTTGTCCCCGCGGCCATTGATGACATCGCCGCTCTCACTGATCGAATATTCTTTACTGAGATTGTTGTTGTCGCTGTGAAGATCAGCGACGTCTGTCGCTACCAGCAAACCGTTCGCATTTGACCACGGCCCTGTGCCTATCCGGTCGCGAGCATTAATCGCAGGCTCGCCTTCTGCACCGGCGCTACTCAGATACGCGCGCCAGGTTTTTCCGCCGGCGCCGACGGATTCGGCGAGTGCCTGGCAGTGCGCGTCAGCGCCGGTCAGACCACCAAGATTTGCCCCGTCCCCCGGACCTTCACTGGTCAGGAAGAAGCTCATGCTCGAATCTTCGGCACTCGCGTAACCGAAACCGGTGGCAACTACTATCGCGCACAACATCGATATTCCTTTTTTCATGGTTCAGGTCCTCCCTTTGGCTAGTCTACTGTACGTCGGAGCGTAAATGGGTGGCAGAGATCGAAGCCGATATGGCGGCACAACTGAAAGCTATATATTCAGCATGACCGGTAAGGGTCATGAGTATAATACTTGGGGCGGCTGTCCAGTCTCACGTGCAGCCAGAATATGCCGGTTCCCGCGGTACTCAACCACAAGGGCCGGTCACTGAGGCGCTCTCGAACCGCGTTCCCGACATGTTTCCAAAACGCGTGTTGCTGTGCAACGGGTGCGTTGCGGGTGAATTCGGCCAGGTGGGCGTACGCCGCGTCGGATCCAACCGGGCACGGCACGACCAGCAACGCATCCTTGCCGAGATTCCAAAAAGTAACGATGTCGTCATCGACATCCGATGATTCGAAATAGCTGGCAAAGGTGCGCGGGTCCGCTCGCACATTGCGCAGTTGCGAGCTGTCTACAAGTACAAACTCGAATTCCTGGTCGAAGGTGGCGGACGTGACTGGCGGCGTCTCCCAGTAGAATGCTTGAAACGGTGCCCTGGCGACTAAGGATATGAAAAAGCTGCGAAACTCTTCATCATCCAGCCATGCTTGTACGACACTGGAATACCGCATCGGTTCTTCGTTTCGCGTAATCCTGATCTTCTGGATACGGTCAGCATCGAGAGATTGTATCTGTGCATCCCACATGAGCTGATTGCATCCGGTTTCGCTATTTCGTCTTTTTGGCCAGCGCCAGATAAATCGCCGAGGACATTCCGGCGCTGCCGAAAATCATGCACATCACGACGATCTGGTACCTCGCCGCTACAAATGGCGATACGCCGGAGAGAATCTGCCCGGTCATCATGCCCGGTAGCGAAACCAGGCCCACGGCGAACAGCGAATTGATGATAGGAATTAATGACGCCTGCAATGCCGTACTTCGTGCTTCGGCGTAGCCGACGTTTCTGCCCCGTTCCGCCTCGAAACGTTCAGCCGCGAGACTGACGGCGTTCATCGAATTGGCAAATATCATGCCGGCAAGCGGCACCATGTAGCGAGGCAAAAACCAGGGTTCAATCCCCAGGACGACCTGGGTTACCAGCGCGAGGGTCAAGGCGCCACTGATGACGATTGCGATCAGCGCGTTTCTGAACAAATACGGCTGTTTATCCTGCAATGGTCGAATGGCGATCCAACTGGCGACAACCAGCATTACCGCCAGAACCAGGATGATAATGCCGGGCTGTTCGGCATCGAAAATAAACACCAGCACAAAACCGATCAGCAGCAGCTGAATCAACATCCGCGCGACCGCATAAACGGCGGTTCGGCCGGTATTTGTCCAGCGATACAAAATGCCGATAACGATGACCACGGGCAGCAAAGCCCAGATCAGCCCCGGTATCGTAATGACTTGAACGGATGTATTCACGAGCTGCGCTCCTCCAGCGTTACTGCCTGGCCGGACCGGTAAGCAAGACGCTTTCTACGAGTTGCCCAAGACCAGCGGCGCGGGCCTTCAGTTCGGCAGCATTCATAGAGTCAATCCCGTTGAAAAGCCAACGGAAACTCCGACGCTTCAATTGGCGAAGACAGTCAGCCCTATCCACGGTCTATAGACCATCAATACAAAAAGCACAAGCACGCTCAAAAATTTCGGAACAGCAAAGGTATCAACGTATTAATGGCTAAAGATTAGCAGGGCCACGAGGGTCCGGGATCGGTGATTCACAGGCAGGAGAATTATTGTAAGCCAACCCAGGTCGGCTATCGCCGGATATGGCGGCTGAATCCGGGCGTTGATTTGGTGGTCAGGATTTCATTGCCGATGTGTGTTGGCAGGCACGCGTGCGGAACAAATTCGCACCGGTCGGAACGACCGGATTGCCTACAATTCGATTCGAAAACCAACAAACGCAGATCTGTCCTTGCCGGGCCGCAGACCGGCCGGGCGCAGCGCCGCGATATAGGTCTCGTCCAGCAGGTTTTCCACGCGCAGGAAAAGATCGAGCTTCGGGGTCAGCGCATAGTCTGCCGAAACGTCGAGCACCCATTTCGAATCCGTGCCTTCACCGGCCAGGATCGGCCCGCTACCGGCCACGGCGCGGGTTTCGTCCTGGTAGGCGGCTCTCAGGTGCAGCCCGAACTTGTTGCCAACCAGGCCGATGGCCAGTTGCCCCTGGTTCCTGGGAATGTACGGCATTTCGTAACCGGCCATCACATCGCCCCACGGGCCGAAGCCGCTGTCAAAGCTGTTGCGGAATTCGAACTGGTTGGTCAGGGTCCACACCAGGCCGACCGGCAGGCTCCAGCCGCCGTTGAACAGACCTTCGAATTCGTAGCTTGCGGACAACTCGATTCCGCTGACCACGGCCTCACCGCCATCGAACTGGTCTCCGATCTGGCCACCGCCGCCGGTCGAGGCCGTCACGGTGCCGACCAGGTTGTCGTAGTCGTTGTAAAAATAGATGACATCGACAGAAGCCGACCCGCTGCGATAGCGGATACCGGTTTCAAAGTTGGTGCTCTGTTCCTCGTTAGCCATGCTGCCGGGAGCCGGCGGGTTGTAGCCGCGGTAGATGCCAGCCAATAGACGCCAGTTATCGTTGAGTACATAGGTCGCCCCCAGGCCCGGGATGATGACCTTGATGTCGTTTACGCGAGTTCGCGCCGGGCCAGCCTGTCTGCCCGGGTCCATCGTGTCGTAATCGAGTCGTTCCAGCTCCATGCTTGCAAAGCGCATTCCCGGCTGGAAGATCCAGTTGCCGGTCTGGATTTCGTTGTCCAGCCAGACACTGACGACTTTCGCGGAGCTGACGCGGTTGGCCTGGCTGCCGCCCGGGTTGTCGGTGGTCAGCTCGAGTATGCCGGCAGTCATGCGATAACCGTCCTGGTCCTGGAAGCGGTCTTCTTCGTCCTCGTGGTAGCTGGCGCCCAGGGTCGCCTGCCAGCGCGTGTCTCCCAGCCACCGGGTCCGGGTCACCGTGGAGCGGATACCCCGCGAATAATACTTGCGATTGTTGTTGCGCAGGGTGAACGCGTCATCGGGGCTGTCGCCGCCACGTATCCAGGCCATTTCCTGCATAAAGCTGTCCGGGTCGGTCAGAATATCGCTGATGCTCGTGCCGTTGACATGCTCGAGCTTGAACCAGTTGCGGCTGAAATCGTTGTTATAGACAGTCGTGATCAGGCTCCAGTCGGCGTTGGCCGGCTCCACGGTCCAGGTCAGTTGATACTGGCGGTGTCGGCCTTCGAAGTGGTCGTTTTGCGAGGCTGCATAACGTTGCAGCGGATCGTCGGCAAAGTCGTCGGCGGTCAGGCCGAGATAAGTTTCATCGGCTGCCTGGTCGGTGTAACCGAACTTGAACTCCAGCGCCTGGAAAAAAGTTGCGGATGGGTCTGATGTAACCCTGAATTTGGCCAGGTAATCCTTTATCTGATAGCCGGTGTCGCCGCCGGCAAGTTGTTTAAAGCCATCGCTTTTCTGCTGTACCGTTTCGATCAGCCAGCCCGTGCGGCCACCGCCGCCGCCGGCATAGCCATAGAATTCCCGGAACCGGTCGCTGCCCGCCGCCGCGCTCAGGAAAATACGCGTTGCGTCTGGAATGGCGGTCGAACGCAGGTTGATCGCGCCGCCGGTGGTTCTTGGTCCCACGCTGATCGCGGCCGGTCCTTTCAATACCTCCACGCCTTTCATGCGGCGCTGGGTCGGAAAATAATAGGCCGCGGGCGCGGAATATGGCGCCGGTGCGATCAGGATGCCGTCTTCGAGCACGGCGATCCTGGCGCTGCGATCCAGTCCGGACCCGCGGATACCGATATTGGGCCGCAGACCGAAGCCTTCCTCTTCCTGCACATAGACACCGGGGACCGAACGCAGCACGCGGAGAATATCGTCGTAGTCGAATTCCTCGAGCTGTTCTGAGTCCACGACGTACGCCGAGCCCGCGATATTCTCGAAGCGATCGAGACGGCCCAGGATACTGAACGGGTCGAGGACGAGTGGTCGCGGGTCAGCGGTTTCCGGTTCGCCGGGCGGGGGAGATTCCGTTGGCGGCGCTGGTTGCGCAAAAACGGGCATGGCCAGCAGCAAAAACGCCCCCAGGGCGAACGAACGGTGCATCGGTTTCTCCGGAATTATCGAAAGAAGAACGGATTTTATGGGCTGCAGCGGCAAATGTAAATAGGAATCATTCGCATTCAATAGGTATTATCATTGATAGAACGGGCTTTCGGCCGCGACGACAAAGCGGTTTCGACTGGCTGTCGGTAGCTGCGACAACCATCACCCGCTGGTCCACAAACACCCGCAATCCGGCGCCAAAATCCGCCACTTGTTTGCCTCCCGCGGATGTGGCTATATAAGGCCCCTTGACTGTCGCAACCGTTGTCGGAAAAGGGATCATGGATCCTGTCGATACCAAAAACCCGGATTATTACCACAAGGTGGTCGATTGCCAGTGGGCGTGTCCGGCGCACACGGATGTGCCTGGCTATATCCGGCTGATCGCCCAGGGCCGGTTCAACGACGCCTACATGCTGAATCGGGAGTCGAATGTGTTTCCCGGCATCCTGGGCCGAGTCTGCGACCGGCCTTGCGAGCCGGCTTGCCGTCGTGTCCGGATCGAGGAAAAACCGGTTGCCATTTGTCGCCTGAAACGGGTCGCCGCCGATCTGCGTGACGACATCAGCGATCGCCTGCCGAAAGCGCCCAAGCAGAAGAATGGCAAAAAGGTTGCCTTGATCGGTGCTGGCTGTGCGTCGCTGACGGTGGCCAATGACCTGTTGCCGATGGGTTACGAAATCGTGATTTTCGAAAAATTCGATACCACCGGTGGCCTCATGCGCACCAATATTCCGGCGTTTCGCCTGCCGCCCAAGGTGCTGGACGAAGAAATCGACATGATCGTGGACATGGGCGCGGATCTGCGGCTCGGTCACGAGATCACCAGCATGAAAGACCTGCTCGAGGAGGATTTCGATGCGGTATTTGTCGGTTCGGGCGCGCCGCGTGGCCGCAACCTGGAAGTCCCGGGCCGCTACGACAGCGACCGTATATATATAGGAATCGATTGGCTGGAATCGGTCGCGTTCGAGCACATCGATTCGATCGGCAAAAACGTGGTAATCGTTGGTGGCGGCAATACCGCGATGGATTGTTGCCGCACTTCACTGAGGTTGGGCGGTACACGGGTCATGGTTACGGCGCGTAAGCCGCGACATTTGCTCAAAGCGTCCGACTGGGAGCTCGAAGACGCAGAGGAAGAGCAGATCGAATTGTTGCTGAACCATGCGCCGCTAAGGATGATTATCGAAAACGGCAAGCTGACCGGTATGGAGTTTGCGATAGTCGAGTGGCACGAAGATAAGAACGGCCGGCTGCAGTCTACCGAACTCGACCGGGTCATCCTGCCCTGCGACGATGTAATCCTCGCGGTCGGCCAGGAGAATGCCTTTTCCTTCATGGAAAGGGATATCGGCATCGAGTTCGACCAGTGGGATGTACCGGTCGTCGACCCGGTCACCTTCCAGTCCACCCGCGCAGGCGTGTTTTTCGGTGGCGATGCGGCGTTTGGTCCGAAAAACATCATCTGGGCGGTCGCACACGGCCACCAGGCCGCGATCTCCATTCACAAGTACTGCCATGGCGAGGACATGACAGAGCGCCTGCCGGACCAGGTGACGATGGAGAGCACCAAGATGGGCATGCACGAGTGGAGTTACAGCAATGACTACGATACGGGCTCGCGCCGATTGGTTCCGCACGTCAGCCTCAAGGAGCGTTTCAAAAAGCTCGATATCGAAGTCGAACTGGGGTTCACGGCCGACCAGGCGATCGCCGAGGTCGAGCGTTGCCTGAATTGCGACATCCAAACGGAGTTCGTGGCAAAGCGATGCATCGAGTGCGACGCTTGCATCGATATTTGCCCGGTAGACTGCCTTACGATGACTGAAAACGAGCCGGAAGAAGAATTGCGAACCCATCTCACCGCACCGAGCACTAACCTGGAACAAGCGCTGTTTGTATCCGAAGCACTGCCGCAGACTGGTCGTGTGATGGTAAAGGACGAAGACCTGTGTATCCATTGCGGCCTGTGTGCGGAACGTTGCCCGACCGCCGCGTGGGACATGCAAAAATCCCTGATTACAATTCCCCTGGCCGCGGATCAACCTGTATGTCAGAAACAACGCCACAGCGCGTAAACGATTTCGTTGTCAAATTAGCCAACGTTAACGGCACCGGTTCAGCCAGCGCCAATGGCCTGCTCATGAAGACCATTTTCCGCATGGGCGTGCCGGTCACGGCGAAAAACTTTTTCCCGTCGAATATCCAGGGTCTGCCAACCTGGTATGAGATTCGGGTCAGCAAGGACGGCTACCAATCGCGTACTGGCCGCATCGACCTGATGGTGGCGATGAATGCCCAAACCTATGCCGACGACCTCGCCGAAGTCGCAGTCGGTGGCTACCTGCTGTACGACTCTTCCTGGCCGCGCGACCGGCAACTCAGGCGCGATGATATCCAGTTGTTGGGTGTACCGCTGGCCAAGATGGTCAACCAGAAGTACGAGGATCCACGCTCGCGCATATTGTTCAAGAATATCGCCTATGTCGGTGTACTCAGCGCATTGCTGGATCTCGATCTGGCGGTGATCGACCAGATTCTCGATGAGTTGTTTGCCAGGAAAACCGGTCTGCTCGAGGCCAATCACCAGGCGGTCGGCCTCGGCCGCGATTACGCGCTCGCGCATTTTGCCTGTCCGTTGCCGATGCGCGTCGAGCCGATGGACAAGACCAAAGGCCACGTGGTCATCGATGGCAACACGGCGGCTGCCATGGGTTGTCTGTATGCCGGTGCATCTGTTGGCGCCTGGTATCCGATTACGCCGTCCACATCGTTGATGGATGCGTTCAAAGCGTTGTGCGAGCGCCATCGCATCGATCCCGAGACCGGCAAGAACCGCTTTTGCATTATCCAGGCCGAGGACGAACTCGCGGCGATAGGCATGGCATTGGGCGCGAGTTGGGGTGGCGCGCGTTCCTTTACCCCGACCAGTGGTCCGGGCCTGTCTCTGATGGGTGAGTTTCTGGGCCTGGCCTACTTCACCGAACTGCCGCTGGTGGTGTTCGATGTCCAGCGCTCCGGCCCGTCTACCGGTCTGCCGACGCGCACCCAGCAATCCGATATTATTGCGGCCGCCTACGCCTCGCATGGCGATACCCGGCATGTGCTGTTGTTTCCGAAAGACCCGGAGGAATGCTTTTACCTGACGGTCGAGGCATTCGATCTCGCCGACCGTCTGCAGACGCCGGTGATGGTGCTCAGCGATCTTGATATAGGCATGAACGACTGGATGTGTCCGGAGTTCAAGTGGGACGATAACTACCGACCCGATCGCGGCAAGGTGCTGCGCAAAAAAGAACTGGAATCCGTGGATTCCTTCTCTCGCTACCTGGATGTGGACGGCGATGGAATCTGTTATCGCAGTTATCCGGGAGATCACCCGAGAGGCGCTTATTTTCTGCGCGGTTCAGGACACACGGCCCACGCGAAGTACACCGAAGACCCGGATGAGTACACCGAACTGGTGGATCGCCTCAGCCGCAAGTGGGAAACCGCAAAGAGCCATGTGCCCGAGCCCGTATTGCTGTCCCGTAAGCAGGCGATGGCCGGCGTGATCGCCTATGGCAGCAGCGACAGCGCAGTGCAGGAGGCGCTGGACCGGCTGGAGGAGCAGGGCGTGCCGATGGATTACCTCCGCATCCGGGCGTTTCCGTTCAATGAGCAGGTCGACGAGTTCCTGGCCGGTCACGATCGTGTCTTTGTCGTCGAGCAGAACCGCGACGCGCAATTGAGGATGTTGTTGCTCAATGAAAGCGCGGCGACACGACAGCAATTGATTTCGGTGCTGCATTACAATGGATTCCCAATGAGCTGCGACATTGTAATAACGCGAATCCAGGCCGCGATGTCTGCCCAGGGGGCTGCCGCATGACTTATATTTCCAAACCCAGGGTTGGCCACCCGGCGCTGCAGCGCAACGAGCTTGGCCTGCGGCAACGCGACTACGAAGGCACGATCTCGACCTTGTGCGCCGGCTGCGGCCACGACTCGATATCGGCGGCGCTGATCCAGACCTTTTTCGACTTGAATATCGAACCCTACCGCGTGGCAAAAACCAGCGGTATCGGTTGTTCATCGAAGACGCCGGCCTACTTTCTCAGCCAGTCGCATGCGTTCAACTCGGTACACGGTCGCATGCCATCGGTGACGATGGGCGCGAACGCGGCCAACAGCAGCATGATCTTTGTCGGCATATCCGGCGATGGTGATTCCCTGTCCATCGGCATGGGCCAGTTTTGCCACGCGATCCGGCGAAATCTGAACATGGCCTACATTATCGAAAACAACGGCGTGTACGGGTTGACCAAGGGGCAGTTCTCGGCCTCTGCGGATATCGGCAGCACCGCGAAAAAAGGCGAGGTGAATAACCAGAAGCCTATCGACGCGGCGCTGACCGCGATCAACCAGGGCGCCAGCTACGTTGCACGCGGTTTCTCCGGCGACAAGCAGCAACTCGTACCGTTGCTCAAAGGCGCACTGAGACACAAAGGCTTTGCCCTCGTCGACATTATTTCACCGTGTGTGACTTTCAACGATCACCAGGGCTCGACAAAGAGTTACGCGCATACGCGTGAACACTTTCACCAACTGGAGCAAACCGATTTCGTCGCGCCGGCGGAGGAAATAACCGCGAGTAGCGATGGCAGGGATCTGACGCCGGTTACCTTGCACGATGGTAGCCGGATTCTTTTGCGGAACGTGGAAAACGGTTATGACCCGCGCGACCAGGCGGCGGCTTTCGCCTATTTGAAGAACTGCCAGTTACGTGGCGAAATACCAACGGGCCTTTTGTTTATCGACGAAAACAGCATCGATTTTCACGAACGCAACAACACGATCGAGACGCCGTTGAACGATCTTGCGCACGAGGATATTTGCCCGGGCGCAGACGCATTGGCCATTATGCTCGGCAGATACCGCTAGGGCTAGGCTCGGCAGATACCGCTAGGGCTAGCCGGATTATTCATGAATAATCCTGGCTAGCGATCCATGCGCCGTACCGAGGCGCGGCTGGCGATATAGAGCGTATCCGCAGGCCGATTCGCGAATATCCCGACCGTGACCACGCCCGGTATCTGGTTGAACCGGCTTTCCATTTCGGGCGGGCTCATGATCTTGAGATTGTAGACATCGATAACGTGATTGCCGTTGTCGGTAACGAAATCCTGCCGCCAGACCGGCTGACCGCGTGATTTCACCATCTGCCTGGAAACAAAAGAACGTGCCATGGGAATCACTTCCACAGGCATCGGGAACTTGCCCAGCAGGCCGACCAGCTTGCTTTCATCGATAATGCAGACAAAACGGCGCGACGCCTCGGCGAGGATTTTCTCCCGCGTCAGCGCGCCACCCCCGCCCTTGATGAGATGCAGGTGTTTGGTCGCCTCGTCCGCGCCGTCGACATAAAGATCCAGCGTGCCGACCTCATTGAGGTTGCTGACGGTAAACCCGGCCTGTTCCAATAGTTCGGTGCTGGCATCCGAACTGGAAACCACGGCGTCAATATGGGATTTGACGCTGGCCAGAGCCTCGATAAAGAACTTGACGGTGGAACCGGTGCCCACGCCCAGAAGACAGCCCGGCTGGATAAGTTCCAGCGCCTCCTCCGCGGCAGACTTCTTCGATAAATCCTGATCGTGCATGGCGGGGACAGAGTATGCCGTGGTTTTTATCGCGGAGCAAAAAAAAGTGCCCGCAATGCGGGCACACTTTGACAATCCTTGTCCCGGATAATGGCGGGGGTTAACCCGCCACACCGGTTATCCATAACTACGGCTTATTTTTTCCTTGCCGCAGTTTTTCTCTTGGTCTTTCTCTTAGCCTTTTTCTTGGCTACTTTGCGTTTGGCCTTTTTCCTGGTGGCCTTCTTTTTACCTCTTTTCTTGGTAGCCTTTTTCCTCTTGGCTACCTTCTTTTTAGCCTTTCTCTTGGTCGCTTTTTTCCTGGTAGCCTTTTTCCTCTTGGCTACTTTCTTTTTCGCCGTCCGCCGCTTAGCGACTTTTTTCCGGGTTACCTTCTTCTTGGCAACCTTTTTACGTTTCTTAGCTCTAGAAATCTTCTTTTTTACAGAAGTTTTCTTTCTCGCTTTCTTTTTCGCCATGACTAGTTATCTCCGTGTCGGGTGTCCGATGC
>Ga0209980_10001853_pt1 | contig 11602 bp, 10 predicted proteins | sample CR02metaG_FD_183611 | JGI IMG/M metagenome (GOLD analysis project Ga0209980, IMG submission 183611) | Deep subsurface microbial communities from Mariana Trench to uncover new lineages of life (NeLLi) - CR02 metaG (SPAdes) (version 2) | ecosystem: Environmental > Aquatic > Marine > Ocean trench... | reverse complement strand
GTCCACTTCTCTCCCTCGACTACGGTAGCGTTGCTGCGGCCCGATACGAATTCGACGACGATTCGAATCGAGCCTCCCCGCCCGCGGAAACGGGTCAGCACGAATACGAGGACTCTCTCGTCCGGTATGGGCTCGACCGCCTCCAGTGTACACGGGAAAGTGCGGCTCCCCTCTGGAGGCTCGGACGCGTCGAGGACCTCCACGCCGAGGCGTGAGGGCGCGAGATCGAGCACCACCGTCACGTGGCGAAAGTAGGCGTGGAGGGTCGCGGCGCCGTGATCCAGAAAGATCCCTTTGAGCCGCGCTCCTAACAGGGCGTCGCTCAGTTCGGCGGCTATCGCGGCGGTCAGAATGGGATCCCATCGCATCGTCATGGACTAAAGATAGGGGAGAACCGAGCGTGTGCCTGGCCGATCGATGGGGCCTCGGCTAGCTTTTGGCGCCGTCAGTTCGCGGATGACGAGACCCAGCGATGCCCGAACCCAAAACCCACCTAGTGATCGAGCGTGCCCCCATCCCCACCGGAAGGCGGGCGTGAGCAAACTCCATCCCTGGGTCGCGGCGGCGGCTACCGGTGTGCTTCCCGATTGGGCCGTCGTCCGGAAAAAGCGCAGGGCGCACATGGCGCGGGTGGCGGAGCTGCTGCGGGAGTGGGGCGAGGCCCGGGGTGATCACCGTCGGGACGTCGAGCGTTGGTGCGCAGTGGGGTATCTTCATGATGTCCTGCGTGATGCGGATCCAGATGATCTCCGTGTAGAGCTTTCGAGTCCATGGGACCAGTTGCCGGACGAAGTTATCCACGGTCCTGCCGCGGCGGACCGCCTTCGCCGGGGCGGCGTCAGGGACGAACCCCTTCTTACCGCCGTCGCGTGCCACACGCTGGGAAGTCCAGACTTCGATGACATTGGAAAAGCGCTCTATGTGGCGGACTTCCTCGAGCCGGGTCGTCGACTTCAGCCAAAGTGGAGGGCTCGGCTGCGCAAGGAAATGCCTGAGGGCCTCGATATGGTGGCCAAGGCCGTGGTAGGGAAGCGGATCCAGTTCCTGATCAAGAAAGGGCGTCCCGTACCACTGGAGACGCTCGGCCTGTGGAACCGACTGGCGAAGGGGAGGTTATGGGCGAGCGCCTCCGAGGTCTGATCCTCCTCGGCGTCGTTCTGGCCGCGGGAATTTTCATCGGATCGGCCATATCGCAGTGGAAACCTTTACCGCAGCAGGGAATCGTGACGCCGCCGCCGCGGAATTCCACGGCGGCCGGTTTGGGTCGCGTACGTGTGGAGGTACTCAACGCTGGGGGAAGGGAGGACATGGCTCGCTTTGCCACCGATCACCTTCGGGACCGAGGTTTCGACGTCGTCTACTTCGGGAATGCTGAGACGTTCGGGCAGGACTCCACTATCGTGCTCGACCGGGTGGGAAGGCCGAGAGCGGCTGCTGCGGTCGGGCAAGCACTCGGTACGGACCGGGTGGAGAGCCAACCCGATGCGAACCTTTACCTTGATGTCACCGTACTGCTGGGTAGTGAATGGGTTCCCGACGTGAGCGAGGAAGACGGCGAAGTGGGTAGCGTTCCTTGGTGGGACGTTCGCAGGTTTCTACGATAAGCGACTATGGCCAAAAAGAATCGACGGAATAGAGGTGGAGTGAGTGAGAAGGGAGAAGGCGGCCCTGCGGAGACGATTTCCCCGAAGGCAAAGTCAAAAGAGACGGCCAAGGCACCCGACGGTACGGTCATGGAGTGGGCCAAGTCGCTCCTGGTGGCCGCGATCCTCTTCCTGGTGATTCGCACTTTTATCCTGCAGACCTTCGTGATCACGTCAGGGTCCATGGAGGGCGCGCTCCTGGTTGGGGATTTCCTGATCGCGAATCGGGCGGCGGTGGGTGTCCGTATTCCCGGTACCCGTGTTCGGATCCCCGGGTACTCCTCGGTCAAGCGTGGCGACATCCTGGTTTTCGATCCGCCGCACGAGCCCGATCTCAAGCTGGTCAAACGCCTCATTGGCGTTCCGGGAGACACCATCTCAATGGAGGGCGGCGTCCTCACCCTCAACGGAAAGGTCCAGGACGAGCCCTACGTCAAACATGTGGATCCAGCTGGGGACCGCCCGGACCCCAATTGGATGTCATGGCAAGCGGAGCATCTGGTCGCTGCGGTGCCGAGGGAGACCTATCGCCCCACGCGGGACAACTGGGGTCCTCTCGTGATTCCGGAGGACCGGTACTTCATGCTGGGAGACAACCGGGACACGAGCCTCGATTCCCGGTACTGGGGATTGCTCGAGGGTTGGCGGCTCGAAGGGCGAGCTTCGGTGATTTATTTCTCTTATAACAAAGGCTCATTCAGGCCGTTTCCCTGGATTCGTGAGGTCCGTCTCGGCCGGGTCTTTTCCCGCATACGCTGAGGCCGCCTCGAGGCGTTTGCCGGAATGGGGCATCGGCTGGGAATCGGACGCCAACCTGCTCGCCCTGAGCTGACCGCACGCCGCATCGATGTCCCGGCCGCGTGGCACACGAACGGCCACAGATACACCTCGGGCTTCGAGCACCGAACGAAACTCCTCGATGCGTTCCCCCCGACTCGCCTTCCAGTCCTGGTAGGGAATGGGATTGTAGGGGATGAGGTTCACGAAAGCATTGAGTGACGAGGCGAGGTCCGCCAGCTGCGGAGCGAGGTGCGGGGCGTCGTTGATACCCCGGATCATCGCGTACTCGAACGTGATCCGCCGTCCGCCGGCCCGGTCGAACTGGACGAGGGCCGCCATGAGTTCCTCGAGGGAGTATCTCTTCTCGAGGGGAATCAACTGGCTCCGAAGCTCGGACTCGGGCGCATGGAGGGAAACGGCCAGTCGAAATTGCTCTTCGCGCTCGGCCAACTCGAGGATGCCTGGAATGACGCCGACGGTCGACACGGTAATCCGCCGGGCGCCGACGCCGTACCCTCGGTTGAGAATGGTCAGGGACGGATGAAGCGCCTCTCGATTACTCAGAGGCTCCCCCATTCCCATATACACGATGTTGGAAATCCTCCCGTATCCGTGATCGAGGGCCCATCTCCGGGAGGCCCGGTATTGGGACACGATCTCGCCGGCCGTGAGTTGGCGCTGAAAACCGGCCCAACCGGTCGCGCAGAACGTGCATCCCATCGCGCAGCCGGCCTGAGACGAAACGCAGAGGGTCAAACGGTCGGGGGTGGGGATCAGGACGGATTCCACCAGTTCTCCGTCGGCCAGCCGCCAGAGGTGCTTGACGGTCCCGTCCGAGGAGCGGGACACGGTATCGGCGGTGGGCTCCAAAAAGGAGAATGCGGCGTCGAGCGCGTCCCGCTCGGCCACCGGAAGATTGGTCATCTCAGCGATCGTGGCGACACACTCTTCGAACATCCACGTCAGAACCTGGCGTACTCGGTAAGAGGGTTGGTCCCGGGCCGCGAAGTGCTCAGCCAGGGCGGCCTCGGCCTCGTCGGGCGGAAGACTGAGGAGATCCGCTTTCGCGTTGGGCATGGATGGTGTCCTTCGGGCCGGAGCCGCCGGATCGGTCTGGAGTCACCGTGGGAGGTAGCCCCAAAGTTAACGCGATGCCGGAAGGCTGTTGAAGGAAACCGACGTTTTCTTGTATCGCCCAGATGCCCAGGTTAAACTTGAAGCGTTCCGGCTGTACTTCTGCATCTGCCTGCCAAAAGGGGGGCCGGGTACTGTATCCGCTGTCGAACATTCAGTGAAGGGTCGGGTTTTCGGCTGGGGGCCAGCCGCTCTCTGGGCGGCGGTCCTCTTTTTATTGAGCGAGTCGTCCGGGCTGGGGCTGGCCGGCGTTCTGCCGCCCGGGGTCGACAAGTGGGTCCATGGGGGTCTCTTTTTGATTCTCGGCTTGTCCCTCGCGTGGGGAAACCAGAGCACCGGGTCCGGCGTTTCAGGAGTCGTGTTATTACTCATCGGCGTGGGTTACGGTGCATTGGATGAATGGCATCAGAGCTTCGTTCCGGGTCGGGATTCCAGCGTGGGTGACTGGGTGGCGGACAGTGCAGGCGTGATGCTCGGTTTGGTGCTGTTCTCGAGATTTTTCCGGCGTTTGCATGAAAATGGGTGGTCGCCGAGCGAAGGCACTACTACAACGAGTTCCCGCTAATCATGAACCAGATCGATATCGAACGGACCGCATTACGCTCTCGAATGCTGGGCGGCATTCGCTCCGATGACGAGGGGGCCGAGCTCGAGTTGGCGGGCTGGGTGCACCGCCGCAGAGATCTGGGCGGTTTGATCTTCCTCGATCTTCGAGACCGAAGCGGATTGGTGCAGGTGTCTTTTGGGCCGGATTGGACCGATCCGGCCTCGCTCGACCTCGCCCACCAGCTCGGGGCAGAGGATGTGGTTGCCGTCGTGGGATCCGTCGTGGTCCGGGCTCCCGAGAACCGGAACACCGAGATCCCGACGGGGGAAATCGAGATTCGCGCGACGGTTCTGCGTCGCCTGAACCATGCCGACACTCCCGCCATACCCGTGTACCGGAGCCCTGAGGACGCGCTGCCGTCGGAGGAGCTCCGCCTGAAGCATCGCGTGCTGGATCTCCGCCGCAGCGAGCTGCAGGAGAATCTCCAGCTCCGACACCGGCTGGTTCTCGCGTGCAGGAACTACCTGGACAAGCTCGGCTTCATCGAGATCGAGACCCCGATCTTGACCAAGCCCACCCCCGAGGGTGCCCGTGACTTTCTGGTGCCGAGTCGCCTTCACCACGGAGAGTTCTACGCACTGCCGCAGAGTCCGCAGATCTATAAGCAGCTCTGTATGGCGGCCGGCTTCGATCGCTACTTCCAGATCGCTCGGTGCTTCCGGGACGAGGATCTGAGGGCAGACCGCCAGCCCGAGTTCACCCAGATCGACGTCGAGGCGTCCTTCGTCGAGCCCGACGACATCCTGGGGTGGATGGAGGGGCTCATGGTCGCTCTCGCAGCGGAGGCGCCGCGAATTCAGGCGGAGGTCCCCTTTATCCGGCTGACCCATGCCGAGGCGCTGGAGCGATTCGGGACCGACAAGCCGGATCTCCGCTTCGGGGTGGAGATTCAGGATTGGACCCACGCTCTGGCCAGGCTCGACGCGCCCCTTTTCTCGGCCGCTGTCGGCGAGGGGGGGCGTTTGCGCGGACTCCTTCTTGAAGATGGGGCGAAGCTTTCCCGTAGACAGATCGAGGCGGTCGAGGGCAGCGCAAAGGCGGCAGGTGCGCCTGGCCTCCTGTGGGCGAAATGCTCCGATGAGGGGGGCTCTGGTTCGCTGGCGCGCTTCATGGATGAGGACGCCTATCGTGAGTTGGGAACGAGACCCGGCGATCTGGTGCTCGTCGCGGCGGGGCCCGACCGGATGACCTCGCCGGCGCTTTCCGCGGCGAGGTTGGCCGCGATCGAGGCGCTCGAAATCCCCGAGGCTCGAGAACACGCTTGGCTCTGGGTGGTGGACTTTCCGATCTTCGAGGAGGGAGCGGACGGTGCGTTGACCGCCAACCACCATCCGTTCGTCATGCCCCATCCGGAAGACGAGGACCGACTCGAAGCGGAACCACTGAGCGTGCGGGGGCTGGCCTACGACCTCGTGTACAACGGCGTCGAGCTGGGATCGGGCAGCATCCGTAATCACGACCCGAAGGTCCAGCGTCGGATCCTCCGCCTGCTCGGCTTGGATGACGCCGAGATCGACCTGAAGTTCGGGTTTCTTTTGAACGCTTTGGCCTCGGGGGCGCCGCCGCACGGGGGGGTGGCATTCGGTGTGGATCGCCTGGTGGCGCTATTTGTCGGGGCCGATAGTCTGAGAGAGGTCATCGCGTTTCCCAAGACGACCACCGCCCGCGCCCTCTTCGAGGGAGCGCCGACGCCATTGGACGCGGAGGGTCTAGCCGAGCTTGGCCTGTCCCTGGGTCGGGCTGGGGATCAAGCTGCCCCTGCAAGATCGGCGGAGGGCGATGGGGAACAGGTGGCCCAGGCGAGCGGGGCTGAAACATGACCTCAAAAGGATTGAAGTCGGGTCAGAGCACGGTGGTAGAGCACCGCCTGGACGCGGAGGGAGTCGATCCTTTGCTTCTCACGGGTGCGAACGACGCCAACCTTCGGGAAGTCACGAGTCTGTATGACGTGCGCCTCGTGCTTCGAGGGGACCATGTCATCTTGTCGGGGGAGTTGAGTGCCGTGGAGGGGGCCGCTCCCTTGGTCCAGCATCTGATCGAACTGGCCCGTCTGCGGGCGCCGTTCGACCGGAACGACATCGCACGCTTCGCGGAGGGTCTGGCCGCCCACGGGCCCGGTGGAGTCGTGTCGCCCGACACGGAACTTCAGGTCGCGCTGCCGGGATCCCGCAAGGTGATCCGGCCCAAGTCGGAGGGACAACGCAGGTACGTCAAGGCGATCAGGGAAAATGACGTCGTCATCGGCATCGGGCCCGCCGGAACGGGAAAGACGTACCTGGCGGTCGCACTCGCGGTGGACGCGCTCTACAAGAACCGTGTCCGGCGCATTGTCCTGGCCCGTCCGGCCGTTGAGGCGGGGGAGAGCCTCGGGTTTCTTCCCGGCGACATGCAGGAGAAGGTCGATCCCTACCTGCGGCCTCTGTATGATGCCCTGGAAGACATGATGGCTCCCGAAAGAGTACGTAAGGCGCTCGACGACCAAACCATCGAGATCGCGCCGTTGGCCTATATGCGTGGCCGTACCCTCTCCGATGCGTTCGTGATCTTGGATGAGGCCCAGAACTCCACGACACTGCAGATGAAGATGTTTTTGACGCGGCTGGGGGTGAACTCCAAGGTGGTGATAACAGGAGACAAGACACAGATCGACCTCCCGCGCAAGGAGGATTCCGGTCTGCTTCAGGTGGAGACCCTCCTGGGCGGGGTCGACGGCATCGAGTTTATTTATCTGGACGACACGGACGTTCTCCGGCATCGTCTGGTGAAGGACATCATTCGGGCGTATGCCCGTGCGGATTCGGAGGTGGACTCGTGACCCGGGACAGCCTCTCTACATACGGTGCTACCAGCGAAGGGCAGGGGGACCACGTGCGCCCGCCCTGGCCGGACGGAGTCGTATATCACGGATCGCGGCTGCTGCTCGTGGTCGCGTTGGCCGGCGCCATCACCGCGCTTTTCCCTCCGGTTGGGCAATCCACCCTCGGCCGATTTGAAGAGGGGATGGTCCTTAACGACCCCGTGATCGCCGAGGTGCCCTTCACCATACCCAAGTCCACGGTGGAGCTACAGCGGGAGAGGGCGGACGCCGCAGCGGGCGTGCCCCCCACGTTCAACTACAGGCCCGAGGTCGGAGACAGCATGGCGGTCCGGCTCGATAGGTTCTTCGTCGCCCTCGACACGGTCGCCCTCCAGGACGATTCGGAGCTCCTCCGCGCGCATCTCCTCGGGGAGTCGGTCGTGGCCAGTCCACAGCAGGCCGTTCTCCTCATGGATGAAGCGAACCGTCGGCTCCTTCGGACCACCTCCATCATGGGCGTGCGGCGATACGCGATGATCGGCGTCGTCGACGCCACGGAGGCGAGCGAGCTCACGGTGGCTCGCCTCCTGATTCAGGACCCGGGTATTGAAAGCCGCCGCTCCGAGGCGCGTGAAGACATTCTGGTCGGAGGAGATCTCAATTTGCGCGTGGTCGACGACCTTCAGACGGCCAGCCCCGAGCTCAGCGAGATTCTCCGACTCATCGTCATTCGCCACACTGAATATTCTCTCGTGTTCGACGCCGAGGTCACTGCCGTCGATCGTGAGCAGGCCCGTCAGGCCGTCCCCGAGTCCACCGGAAATGTGGTCCAGCAGGAGGCGATCGTCCGGGCGAACGAGCCCATCACACAGGTCGATCTGGCGCGCTTGACCGCGTACGAAGCGGAGCTCCGCCGGCTCCAGCTTCTCGAGGATGGGGGCGTCCAACTCGGGCCCCTTGTGGGAGCGTTCCTCCTGAATTTGTCGCTTTTGGCAGTGTTTGGCGCGCTCGTGTTTTTCTTGCGCCCGGTCATCTACGGATCCCTGAGGTGGTTGGTCCTACAGGCGACTCTGGTGTTGATCTACTTCATCGTGGCTCGGGTCATCGCAGCCAACGGTCTGGCCCCCGAAGCGTTGCCGGTGGCCTTCGTCGTTCTGGCTCTGGCGGTGCTTTGGGATTCTAGAGTCGCCCTTGTGATGGGACTCGTCTTGGCCGGACTCACGGTGGCGCAGCCTCCGTTCGCGGATACGGATATTCTGTTTTCTGTGATGATCGGTGCGGCGGCGGCGGCCATGAGCGTGCGGGTCGTCCGTCGCAGGGCACAGACGTGGGTGTTCGTTGCGATCATCACCTTGGCCTATGCGGTGACACTCCTTGCGCTGAGCTTGGTGGGGGAGCGCTCTGCGATGGACTTCGCCGTGCGAATGGCCTGGGCCGGCTCGAACGCGGCCTTGAGTGCGGTCATCGCCATGGGCTTCGTTCCCGTGTTCGAGTGGTTCACGGGGATAACGACCGACCAGACACTCCTCGAGTGGGCGGATCCGAATGCGCCGCTCCTGCGTCGCCTCTCTCTCGAGGCTCCGGGCACCTACGCGCATACCATCAACGTCGCGAATCTCGCGGAGTTGGCCGCCAACGCCATCGGTGCTCACGGACTGCTCTGCAGGGTCGGCCTGTACTACCACGACGTGGGAAAAGTGCTCAAGCCCCATTACTTCGTCGAAAACCAGGCCGAGGGCAGAAATCCCCACGACAAGCTGAAGCCTGATACATCGTCGGCAATCCTGGTGGAGCACGTGGTCGAGGGGCTTCGGCTAGGAAAGGAAGCGAAGCTGCCCGAGGTCATTCAGCGCTTCATCTCCGAGCATCATGGCACGCAACTCATCTCCTTCTTCTACGACCGTGCCCGAGAAGAACTCGGAGAGGACAACGTCGATGAAGCGGATTACCGTTATCCCGGACCGAAGCCGCAGTCGAAGGAGACCGCCGTGGCAATGATGGCGGACTCGATCGAGTCCGCCACACGGGTGCTTCAGGAGCCGACGCCGGAGCGGGTCCGTGATCTCGTGGAGGGAATCATCGAGAGCAAACGGCAGGACGGCCAACTCGACGAAGCGCCATTGACCATGCGCGAGATCACGGCCCTCAAGGACACCTTCGTGAAGGTATTGAGTGGCATCTATCACCACCGAATCGACTATCCCGCGACCAAGCATCTGACGGACGCGCCGGACAATGGTTCGGGGAACGGGTCTGACGATGGCTCGGGGGGCCCGTCGAAGGATGGCTCGGAGGGCGGCGCGTCGAACGATGGACCGGAGCGCGCGTCGAACGATGGGCCGAAGGAAGCAGCGGGTTCGGGAGGGGAGCAGCCGTCCGGTGCGGATGACGGGCCCCAGGATCTCAAGGGGTCCGAGGAGGAAGGGGCCGGCGCGGCCGAAGTCAGCGAACAGATCGAATTTGGCGACGTCGATCGCCGATCCTGATTTCGATTGGAAATCCAGGTCTCCGGAGAGGTCGCTGCCGGCGTGTCGGAGGATTGGCTGCGGTCGGCGGTGGAAATGGTTCTCCGCAATGCGGGGCTCAGCGAGGGAGAGATTTCCCTGACGCTTTTGGACGATGACTCCATCCGGGCGTTGAATCGTACCCATCTGCGTAAAGACATCCCAACCGACGTCCTCTCCTTCGCTCTCTACGAGGGTGATGAGGCGGTGTTGGGAGACGTTTACGTGGGATACGAGCAGGCGTCGCTTCAGGCGGTAGAGGCCGGCATCTCCGTCGAGGAAGAGTTGGCCCGTCTGTCGATCCACGGCACCCTGCATGTACTTGGGTACGACCATCCGGACACCGAGGCCCGCTCCTCCAGTGAGATGTTCATTCTCCAGGAGCGGTTGGTCCGGAAGCTACTGGACGAAGCGATCTGAAGACGCCACTCTCCGGGGCATGACCACCAGCCCTGCAAAATTCCCGGATCTTCAGGAGCGAATCGCCGAGCTGATCGGTGCGGGCGACGTAGGTGCGCTCGAGACGCTGCTGGAGGAGTTCCACCCCTCCGATATTGCAGACGTGGTGGAGTCGCTGCCCGAAGCCCTTCGCCTGGCCTTGGTTCGGGCGCTCCCGGCCTACCTGGCTTCCGAAACACTCGCCGAGATGGAAGAGGGAGACGTCCGGGCAGAGCTCTTGACCGCCTTGGCCCCCGCCGAGGGCGCGGAACTCCTGCACGAGCTGTCCGACGACGACGCCGCGGATCTGATCGGTGAGCTTGCGCCGGAAACGCAGGATCGGCTTCTGGCGGAGTTGCCCACGGACGAGGCGGGCGACATCCGCGACCTTCTCCAGTACGACGAGGATACGGCCGGAGGAATCATGACCACCGCACTCGTGTCGGTGCTGGGCCACCTCACAGCGGGTGAGGCGATCGAGGCCGTCCGTGTGAAGGGAAGGGAGGTGGAGAACTTCTACACCGTGTTCGTGGTGGACGAGGACACCAAGCTGCTCGGCACGGTACCGTTGGACGACCTGATCCTGTCTGATCCGGATCACCGCATCAGCGACCTTGTCGAACCCACAGTCGCATCGGTGGTCCCCGAGGCCGACCAGGAGCAGGTTGGCCACATGATCGCCCGCTACAACCTGGCGTCAATCCCGGTGGTTTCAGACGAAGGGGTCCTGTTGGGCCGTGTCACGTTCGACGACGTCATCGACGTCATCGAGGCGGAGAGCACCGAAGACCTGCTCCTGTTCTCAGGTGTGTCGGAGGCCGAGGAGCTACGCGGCAGTTCGTTCGAGGCGATTCGGGCCCGGCTCCCGTGGCTCCTTCTCAACACGATGACCGCGAGCCTCGCAGCCAGCGTGGTCTGGTGGTTCCGGAGTGAAATCGCCGCGGCCACGCTTTTGGCGGTGGTCATGCCCGTCGTGGCTGGACTCGGAGGAAATGCTGGCCAGCAGGCGCTCGCCGTGACCGTTCGGCGGCTTGCGACGTCGGCGGGGCCGCTCGAGGCTCGCGGTCGCGTCGTACGGAAGGAAATCCTGGTGGGGTTTTTGAACGGAGGGGCCATCGGCCTCCTCGTTGCGGTGGGCGCCGGGATACTCGCCCTGGCCATGGGCGTGGACCCACGGCTCGGGGTGGTCGTGCTGCTAGCCATGTGGGGGAACATCGCGATGGCCGGGTTCGCCGGCTCCTTCATCCCCACGCTTCTCGATCGAATGGGTCAGGATCCGGCGGTCGCATCGACGGTCTTCCTGACGGCCCTCACGGACCTGACGGGCTTTCTGCTGCTCCTAGGGCTGGCCACGGTCATGCTGTGAGGGAGGATCCGTGAGGAGCCTCTTCAGAGGGATTCGGATTTTTGTGAGCCTCGGACCCTTGGTCGTGGGTTTTCTGAGGGATCGGAAGAGATGGATAATCGTGGGTTCCCCCGCGCGACGCACGGAGCGGCATCATCGGCGGCGGGCGGAAAGGTTGGTGGCCCGGCTCGCCAAGCTGGGGCCTACCTTCATCAAACTCGGCCAACTCATGTCGGCACGGGCCGACATCTTTCCCGAGCCCTACCTGACGGCGATCGGCACGCTTCAGGACCAGGCTCCTCCTGATCCCACGGATCAGATCATCGCTGTCATCGAGCGGGAGTTGGGTCGTCC
>Ga0209980_10001852_pt1 | contig 11608 bp, 7 predicted proteins | sample CR02metaG_FD_183611 | JGI IMG/M metagenome (GOLD analysis project Ga0209980, IMG submission 183611) | Deep subsurface microbial communities from Mariana Trench to uncover new lineages of life (NeLLi) - CR02 metaG (SPAdes) (version 2) | ecosystem: Environmental > Aquatic > Marine > Ocean trench >... | reverse complement strand
ACCAACACCGTAAGTTTCGTTGCCGTTGATCCATGGTCATTTCGTTCGTTATCGATTCAACACCCGAGACAAGATCAATCACGGCTCATTAGTTCCTTTGTCGGAGAAATTTAAAAATTCCTTAATCATGTTCCATCTCAGGCCTGGAGCGGAGTTGCTAGCAATGCCAAGAAAAAGACCAGGACAAGAAGAAACAAGAAAAAAAAGGAAACACCTATACGAGTGTTCATGACATTTTTTTGTAGGATCCAGAAACCTAGCCATTCGATCTCCATCTGGATTTGTATGAACACAATCGTTCGCTAAATTGGCTCTAGATCCTTTGGATTATTCACGATATCTGTTACACTTTCTTTGTTTTGGAAACAGGGAACCCATGTTTTTGGAATAACCGGTTTTATCCACGTCACCTCTGACTCCTCGTTGGTCATTCCCAAACAAGAAAACCGACCGGTATGATTTCACTCCCGCTTCGATTAAGTATCATCTTGTCCATTCTGATGGTATGCAGTTATGCCACTGGCCTCGCCGAAACTGAGAATTGGGACACACTCAATACGGCGGGGATGCTGGCCTATCAGAAAAAAGATTTCATGACGGCCAAAGACCTCTTCGAACGCGCACTGGAAACCCTCGAACAAGGCGAGCAACCGGATCCCCATGCTGCCACAACCCTCAATAACCTCGGCGCCGTCCATGAGAACCTTGGCGAATTTGACCAAGCAGAATTACGGTACAGAAATTCCCTGGCGATCATAGAAACGATTCAGGGTCCTAATCATCCGGATATCGCGATGGGGTTGAATAACCTCGCCTCATTGTACTTTTCACAACAATTGTTTAAAAAAGCCGAACCCCTCTGGCAAAGAGCCTTGGGGATTAGCGAACGCATCTTAGGAGACAAACACCCACATTTAGTTCAACCGCTCGTCACATTAGGAATCGTCACCCACATTCAAAGAAAATTTGATCAGGCAGAAACTTTTTATATCCGTGCCATTCGCATCACGGAGCATTCACTGAATCCTGAGCATCCGCGACTCATCTCACTGTATACGCGTTATGGCTCCTTGCTTCGGCAAGCCGATCGGGAGGAAGAGGCTACAGTCGTCGATCGAAAAATTGAGTCGCTCCGCTCGGCGAATACGGTCTCCCCAGAGAACCTTGACCAGTGAGGGCATTGACCAGTTGAATGAAGCGCAGAAATGGCTACTAAACAGAATCCATTAGAACCAGAGACACCCCTTGTAGACTTCCACCCCATCATTGCCAATTGGTTCATCGAACAAATTGGCACGCCCACCGATGTGCAGACCGCCAGTTGGCCGATCATTCGTTCAGGTGAACATGCACTCATTGCAGCCCCTACCGGTTCGGGGAAAACCTTAGCCGCATTTCTGGCTTCGATCGATTCCTTATTTCAGCAGGCCATCTCTAAAGATCTCACGGACCAAACGCAGATCCTCTATGTCTCGCCGCTTAAAGCTCTCAGCAACGATGTACAAAAAAACCTCCGGCAGCCGTTAACCGAGATCTCGGCGAGAGCGTTAGAGGCGGGGTTCCTCCTTCCAGAAATCCGAGTGGAAGTAAGAACGGGTGATACCTCCACAAAAACACGTCAAGCAATTCTCCGACGCCCTCCCCATATTCTGATTACCACACCCGAATCACTCTTTCTGTTACTCACGGCTCGCAAAAGCCGTGAAATTCTCAAAACGGTGCGTACGGTAATCATCGACGAAATACATGCCCTCGCAGGAAACAAACGGGGTTCGCATCTCGCCCTGTCTTTGGAACGGCTTGATGCCCTCACGCAGACGACGCCCAATCGCATTGGGCTTTCGGCCACTCAAAAACCCATAGAAGACATGGCGCAATTCTTGGCGGGAGGCACAAGGAACACTTCCAAAGATGGACACACAACGTGGACTCCCAACCCCTGTCACATCGTCAATATGGGACAGGGACGAGAATTGGACCTGGCCATTGAAACGCCCAAAGATGAACTGAGCGCGATTGCCACCAACGCCATTTGGGCGGACATCTATGATCGACTCACCGAGTTGGTTCAGGAACATCGCTCCACATTGGTGTTTGTGAATACACGACGATTAGCTGAACGCATTGCGCACCAGTTAACGGATCGATTAGGTGAAGACCTCGTGGCCACGCATCATGGTAGCCTGTCACGCAAAATACGGTTGTCGGCGGAAGAACGATTGAAGAACGGGCAGACCCGTGTCGTTATTGCCACGGCATCGTTAGAACTCGGGATCGATATTGGATTTGTGGATCTCGTGTGCCAAATCGGATCGCCGCGAGCCATTGCGACCGGACTACAACGAGTCGGCCGAGCAGGCCATTGGGTGGGCGCCACACCCAAAGGTCGATTGTTTTGTACGACCCGTGATGAACTCGTGGAATGTGCCGCACTCGTACGAGCCATTTATCGGTGCAACCTGGATCGGATTATCATTCCAGCACACCCCAAGGATATTTTGGCGCAACAACTTGTCGCAGAAGTGGCGGCACAAGAATGGCCTGAAGATACACTCTACGAACTGTGCATTCGCTCATATTCCTATCGCGACCTCACCCGAAAAGATTTTCAGAAAATCGTGAGCATGCTGGCACATGGCTTTATCCCGAATCGCGGCAAGCAGCAAGCGTTTCTCTTTCACGACCAAGTCCACAAACACTTGCGCCCCCGAAGAGGTGCACGACTCGCGGCCCTTACATCCGGCGGTGCCATTCCCGATACCGCAACCTATGCGGTGGTAGCAGAGCCACAAGGAATGACTGTGGGGTCGGTGGATGAAGATTTTGCCGTGGAAAGTATGGCAGGCGATATCATTCTGCTCGGCAACACCTCATGGCGTATTCGTGGTGTGGAAACCGGGGTGATGCGAGTGGAAGATGCTCACGGGGCGCCCCCGACCATTCCGTTTTGGCGTGGAGAAGCCCCTTCACGGACCTTTGAGCTCTCGCAGGAAGTCGCAGACTTACGACAAGCTGTGGTGCAACATCTCACGCAGAATAGTTCGGGATCACCTGATTCGCTGGAAACCAACCCGGACGACAACACGCTCACCTGGCTGAACACCGAATGTGGGCTCGATCAGCGCGCAGCCGAGCAACTCATCGCCTATCAACAATCCGGACTTCAGGTACTGGGCGCAGTTCCCACACAACAGACCTTAATCGCCGAACGATTCTTTGATGAAGCCGGAGGCATGCAACTCGTCATACACGCCCCCTTCGGCGGACGAATCAATCGCGCCTGGGGCTTGGCCTTACGAAAACGGTTCTGCGTAAGTTTTGACTTTGAACTCCAGGCCGCGGCCACGGACGAAGGCCTCGTGCTGTCATTAGGCGAAAAACACAGCTTTCCCTTGGAAACCGTGTGGTCCCTGCTTCATTCCAACACGGTGCGGGAGGTGCTCATCCAAGCGGTGCTGCAGGCCCCCATGTTTCTGGCACGATGGCGATGGAATGCCTCACGCGCGTTGGCACTCTTGCGCTTTCGAAACGGCAAACGAGTCCCCCTTTACCTGCAACGTATGCGGGCTGAGGACTTGCTCACCGCGATTTTTCCGAAGGCCACTGCCTGCCAAGACAATCGACCTCCGGGCAATATTGAAGTACCTGATCATCCACTGGTGCAAGAAACCATTCGAGACTGTTTGGAAGAAGCCATGGATATCAATGGTCTCACCACCATACTCAAGAGAATTGAAAATGGTGAGATGCAATGTCTCGCCATCGAAACCCCGGCGCCCTCCCCGTTCTCCCATGAAATCTTACATGCAAACCCCTATGCCTTTCTCGATGATGCGCCACTCGAAGAACGCCGTTCGCGAGCTGTCAACATGCGACAAATGTTGTCACCGGAGGAAGCGGCCACCGTCGGAGCCCTTGATCCAGAAGCCATTGCCTCGGTCTGCCAAGAAGCCTGGCCCCTGGTCCGCGATGCGGACGAGCTGCAAGAAGCCCTTCATCTTCTGATGTGGGTCCCGGAAGATCTCGCAACTGAATGGAAAGAATTTCTTCCGGCCTTACTCGAATCAAGCCGAGCTCTTATCCTCACCCACAAAGATTCAACACGAGAGGCAGAGGGGCCAACCCAAATATGGACTGTGCCTGAGCATCACTCTGTCCTGGCCACAGCCTGTCCAGAATTCAATTTACCGGAAGACATCCAGCAAACCGAGGTTGATCTGACAACTGCATTCTCTGGAGATCAACAGGAAGCACAGACAACGATTGTTCGAAGTTGGATGGAAGTCATCGGCCCCACAACGGCCACGGAATTAGCAGCTAAACTTCGTTTATCTGTACAGACAATACAGACGGCACTTCCACAACTTGAAGCTCAAGGCCAAGTGCTTCAAGGGATATTTAGAGGCATTGGCAGAGGCAGGGAACAGGGAGCCACATCTGAAATAGAATGGTGTGATCGCCGACTCTTGGCACGCATTCATCGGCGAACCGTCACATCGCTTCGGAAAGAAATTGAGGCAGTCTCGGCCTCCGACTTCATGCGATTCCTGTTCCGGTGGCAGCATGTGGCACCAACCGCACGGCTTCATGGGGAAAACGGATTGCGAGTAATCCTGGAACAACTCTCCGGCTTTGAAGCAGCGGCATCGGCATGGGAACCCCATCTTCTTGCCAGCCGCATGGCCAGCTACACCCCGGACATGCTGGATTATCTCTGCCTCCGCGGAACTATGACGTGGGGACGCCTTACCCCGCCTAGTTTTGACAACAATTTGATGAGCGCCAAGCAAAGAAAGCGTATCATCCCAACCAGTCTCGCCCCAATAAACGTGTTCCCCCGAGACGACACAGAATGGCTCCTCGCTCTATCCCGCAAAGGTCCGAAGGCGGCACAAGCTCTGCTTCCAGAAAAACTCAGTGGGGTCGCGCAAACCGTGCATCAGTACCTCTCGCAACGAGGGGCGAGTTTTTTCACCGACATCACTCGAGGGACAGGACAACTTCAAGCAGAAGTCGAACAGGGGTTGTGGGAACTGGCAAGTGTGGGGCTTGTCACAGCGGATGGGTTCGACAATCTGCGTGCACTGCTCGATCCCAAACGCCGCCGAGGAATAGGCCGACATCAGAAGCCACGCCCTCGACACACCATCGGCCGATGGTCGTTACTCATGGCCCATACGAATGAGGCCGAAGGTCATGATAATCCAACACCTGACCCGACCGAGGCTTGGGCGCGTCAATTACTCAAACGATACGGCATTGTGTTTCGGGATTTGCTGAAACGAGAATCACTCGCCATCGCATGGCGCGATTTGCTGCTGATCTATCGTCGCCTAGAATTACGTGGGGAAATTCGTGGTGGTCGCTTTGTGTCGGGATTTCCAGGTGAACAATTTGGATTGCCCGAAGCCGTGGAAGCCCTCCGTGCCGTCCGAAAAGATCCGCAGGCCGGAGCACAAGAAATTCGACTCTCTGGGTCCGACCCGCTCAACCTTGTCGGAATCATTCTCCCCGGCGACCGAATTCCGGCCCATCCCTCCCAACAAGTGATCTATCAAAATGGCGTTCCGGTTCAAAACCAACCCATCTCCGCCGCTTCCGCCTAACAAGGAATTTTGAATAATTGGAATTTTTTGTGAGTTTTCTAACGATGGTCTAAACCTCTTCAATTGTCAGAAGGAAAGGGGTTGTTCAAAAAGGCCCATTGTCTGACCCGCCCAACCCAGGCGCGCCAAGACGCGCCCTTCCACGGGCAAGGCCGCAGGGGCTCCCGTTCATAGCCACTCCCAACCTCCGTAGCCACCTCGACGGAGGTGGCTCGGCGGAGTAGGCGTGACGCGTGGAGCGTATGGATAGTACGTGAGCACGACAAAGGCCGAAAACGCCGCTGGCGGACTTTTTCAACAGCCCCTAACAAGACAAGGATATTCGCTCAATTCGTTGACAACGTTGGCTGAAAATTGATAGATACGGCGATCGATCTATTGCATTATTTCTAGCCTGTAAGGGAGGGGATCTCATGGCTGAAGAGAAAGAGCCAGCCAAACGGCAATTCGTCAATTTTAGCTACCATAAGGTCGATCCGGCCTGGCGAAGGCTCCCTCATGATGAGCGAGAAGCTGGCAAACAAGAATTTATTCGGGCAATCGAAGAATTTACGGGAAAGATCATTATCGTCCCATATACAACCGTCGGGATCCGGGGTGATTGCGATTTTTTGCTGTGGCGAATTTCTTATGAGCTGGAACTCTTCCAAGAGCAAATGACCAAGATCCTATCAACTGGACTCGGCCAGTACCTCACAACCCCTTACTCTTATCTTTCCATGACGAAACGGTCGGTCTATGTCGACACCCACGTGCACGAAGACCAAGATAGTCGGCGGCTGAAAATCACTCCAGGACGCAGCAAGTATATTTTTGTGTATCCATTTGAAAAGACTCGAGAATGGTACTTGCTCACCAAAGCCGCTCGCCAGGGTATGATGGACGAACATATTGAAATTGGCCATAAATATCCTTCGGTGAAACTCAACACCACCTATTCTTTTGGATTGGATGACCAAGAATTTGTCGTGGCCTTTGAAACAGATCATCCCGAAGACTTTTTGGATCTGGTGATGCATCTTCGTGAAGCCGAGGGCAGCCGTTACACCAAACGTGACATTCCCATCTTTACGTGCATCATGAAGAGCTTGAAGGAAATGGCCGATACCCTCGGTTAATTTTCCTTCCTTTCCTCGGCTCGACAAAACTCTAGCCTTCGTTTTTTCTCTCGACTCGTTCCGCAGAAGGGGTCGAGCCGAAGATTACCGATAAAGTTTACCCTTCCACTTTTCTTTCCACACTCTTCTTTGCGTTCTCATGGTAGCAGTATCGAATTCCTCCACATCAGAACACTCTAGGGTTTCTCCACTTGGAGCTACCCTCTCTGCATGTCTTCCAGGACTCGGTCAATTGATCCGTGGGTATCCTACTCATATGGCTTGGGTATTGATAACCGGAGGATTCCTGGGAGTCATCACATGGGTATTCGGATCTATCGGAGGACCAGGAGCGGGATGGTTCTTTGCCATGTTGGTCATTTTGCCTTGGTGGTGTCTCCAAGCCTACGAGGCCTATCTCCCAACTCCTCCCGGCCAGCGGCACACTCTTAAGATCGCTTGGAATCGCGCTCACGACATTCGATATCTTGGGGGGCTGTTTCTTCTCACGGCACTCACCGACCTGTACCTCATTGTGGTGAACCCTGAATACAGCCTGACCGTATTTTGCGCAAAACCCACCGGCATCCCAGGCTTCTTTGCCAAAGCTCAATCGCCAGCATTCCATGTCGCCATTGGTTATGGCTTTCTCAAACTCCGTCGTTGGGCCCTGTTTGTCTACCTGGCCTATGCCAGCTTAGGCCTGCTCAATGCCACAGCCAACTTCGCCTGCTTTGGATTCGGACGGATTCGCACCGTCTTTTTCATTTCACTCCTGGCCTTTACCGCATACGTCATTTGGCGTAGAGGCTGCTTGGTAGGAAATCGCCAATGAAGATGCGACACGACCTGTTTTTTTGACAGATTCGACATGGGTATGCTATCCCCAAAAAGGGTCTGAGGATTCTGAGAACCATGGAAGAAACGCCTGAACAAGAAAAGGATATTTTATTTGTCACCCTGGCCAAAGATGGTGCCGTCACACTGTATGCTGATGAAGAATGGGCGATTGAACGTGGCGCCGATCCATCCCAACTCCATATGGTTGAAGTTCCTCGAGATTTATTTTCCCAAGGGACCATTCAAGAACTGAGAGAATACGTGGCCTCGTATTTGGAAAACCAGCAGGGACAATCACCTCAAAATTAGAGAGAACGGATTGCTATGAGCACCACAACAGTGTCAGTCTCCATCCCACGAGAGGATATTGAGGCGACCATCGAGTCCCTCTCCATCCAAAACCGAACCATGATTCGGTTGTTGCTTCTTCAATATCAGGACGTTACCAAAGAAGGTATTGAATATATAGCGGCAGACCAACCGGACGCCCGATTCATGGCTGGAGTCCAACCAACATCTAAACCCTGGATCGGTGAAGCCATTCGTGAAGTGGGCGCACGTGTGGACCAATATCGCCTTTTCCTTCGTCAAAAACGTGAGCGTCCCTGGCTGCAAATCGAATGCCTGAAAAAGCAAATGGAGACGGTTGATTCGGCCATCCATGCGGCTGAAGACTTGCTGACTACTCGTTTGCAAGCTGATCCTGTGACCATCAAAGATCGGAAAAAGTCCTCGATTTCAGCTTTGCCAAAACCGGAGATCCGACGGTTAGACAAAGCATGGGACCAAGACGAAATTTCCAAAGAGGATTATCAGACGACGCGACTGCTCATTGAATATCAAACCCTACTCCGTCGTCGGGAACGACAACAACGTCGGTTGACTTCCGCACAACGCGAGTTCGAACATGCAGGGCTTGCCCCCTTGCAAGATCATGAAATTGCTCATATTTGGGGAATCCCATTGGGCAGTTTAGCCGGTCGGAAAGTCAAAGCCCTGCACAACTACTTAACGGCCCTTCAGGGTCGATTAGAATCGTCGAAGGCCATGTCGGACACCTCAGAAGTTCGTCCTGATCTATGGCGTAAAACAATTCACACTCTTTCCACGCAACCCACTGAGCGGTCGATTGTGAGTTTCATCACCGGCATCGAACGCACCGAAGAAGCCCTGCTCGAAAAACTGAATACTTTGGCAGACGGGACCATGGCAGAAGAAATGGAATCGGGTTTTTGGCAACTCATCACTCGTGTCCACGACAGCGAACATTCCGGAGCCTGGGATAATCATACCCGAGCCATCTTTGCCCTTCAACGCCTATCGGCAATTCAGTCTGATATCGATCCATCGCCGGAGGACCTCGAAGACGATCTCATGAAAATCATCACCCCCCAACCCAAAGGAGAAGCCTTACCAGCCCCTGAGCAACAAGAAGAAGAAGTTGAATTGGGCGACCAAGCTCTTGGGGTTCTCAATGCGTTTATGGGGGAAATCGACGATAAGCGGTCCTAATCACATTCGCACCACTTGTTCTGCCACTCATTCTTTTAATCGTCCCTTCTTCACGTGTCTCGCAGAGGGTTAAAAAAACACTGGGCTGAGAGCTCATGAAAGGGTTTGACTACCCTGCGGAGTATTGTAGGAAATATGGCCCAAGGTCATCCAGTGAAATTTTCAGAAATTGGACTTTCTCAACAGTCTTCCGACAAGCCAATACCCAATTCCTAAAAATTCAACTCGACATGAAGAATGAAAAAAAGGTTAGCTCTTGAGAAGTGGAGTAATATAGGACGTCCATGAAATGGCTTCCAAATAGGCAGCTTTGACAGTTTCAACTTCAAAACCATGACACAACACGGTATCCCAATCACCTCGTTCATACGCCAACACGCAATCTAACGTCATACCAAGGGCCCCCTGCCGATTCAACAAGGCTTGACGAATTTCTCTTTCAAGGGGAAGCGTGGGAATAATGTCGTCCATGGATTGATCCAGCAACCCGTCTAAAATCGAAAAAAGCCCAACGGTAAAGTACTGGTCAACGTCTGGAACATGGTGCGCAAGGGCCAGTTGTTCACACATCCTGGCTCGAACAATGGCCGTCACAAATAGTTCAACCGGCTTTTCTTCGATCCTGGCCAGCATCAGGAGGCTGGCCCACATACGAAGGCGATCGGTCCCAACCATATAGACGGCTTGATCAATCGAATCGATTTGTTTGGGCATTTCGAAAAAGGCCGAGTTAATGTACCGCAACACTTGGGATCCCAACGAAAGATCTTCCTGGAAAATCCGTTCTAGTTGAGAAATCTCAATAGTCGGGTTTTGGAGTTGCGTCAAGAGTGCGAGTACCGCCATTCGGTTCGCCGGCATAGGCTTGGCCGAGATGACTTTCGGCTTACAAAAAAAATATCCCTGAAAATAATCGAAACCTAAATCCCGACAAAACTCGAACTCCTCGTGCGTTTCGACTTTCTCGGCCAGCAGTTTCACGGGATATTGGCGAAGAATCTCAACATGCCGAGCCACCGTCTTTCGGTCCAGCTCTAGGACATCAACCTTAATAATATCTGCCAACTCGACCAACGGTTTGAGCGATTCATGATAGACAAAATCATCCAGCGCGATGCGATATCCCAACCCGGACAACCGATTCAGAGCATCAATTAGCTCTTGATCAACACCCATATTTTCGAGGACTTCAAGAACGACCCGATCCTTCGGCAGGGCGATACAGTAGTTTCCGAGCACAAAGTCCCGCGTCAAATTAATAAAGGCTAAATGATGATCAACGATATGATCGAGCCCAATCTCTACAAACGTATTGAGCATGACCTGAGCCGTGGCCGCATTCCCATCCGTAAAGGAGGCGCGGTTGACTTCATTGTTCCGAAACAACAATTCATAGGCAAAAACATCAATGGAACGGCCGTAAATCGGCTGACGTCCGACAAAAGCCGTATGAGTATCGATCCCCTTGCTTGAAGCCACAATCTCAGCCATACATTATCTCCAGAATACTTTCTACACCCATCTTCCTTTTATTGAACGCTTTGACCTTTACACACTCGACAAAAGATACCTGAATGAAAGGGATGCCACTTCACAGGTTTATTGCCTCAAGTTGTTTCAGTATACGCCATCTTTGATTTTTTTTCGGTACGCGATTTACCGCATTACTAGGCCTGACAAAGGAAACTCCATTCAGAGTTTCCTGAACACCCCATGTGCAACCTCTAACGAAAAAACGGTTCTGGAAGATTTGTCCCATCCCCCTTCCCTATGGTATAGATCGGGACACTTGCCAGGCACTGTTGTTTCAACAAACACCTTAGGTTGGCGGTGTAGCTCAGGTGGTAGAGCAGCGGACTCATAAGCCGCGGGCCGGGGGTTCAAGTCCCTCCACCGCCACCAAATGTTTCAATAGCTTATGAGTGCGAGGCTCTAGCCATGCCCCTTCAGGTTGCACGGGGGTTGCAGATTCCCCCTCAATTCTATCCGTTTCCACCTGTTCATCCAGCCGAATAACCCATTCTGAGCTTCGCTACTCAAAGAAGGGAAAATACACATCCATCGTGACCTGAATGGAGGAATGCCCAAGCTGGTCCTGCACATACTTGGGGGGAGCCCCTTGGGCAGCCAATTCCGAAGCATACGTATGTCGGAGATCATGAAAGTGAACTTGACGTATGTCTGCTTGGGTTAGGCACCGTTGCCACACTCGACGAAGATGCCGATCATCCCATCGCGTCCCCCCAGGAGATAAAAACACCCAGGGCACCATTGCCTGTCCCGCAGACATGGCCTCCAGTTGCCGGACTTCCTTTAACTGATGCAACGGTATTGTCAACTTAACGCAAACTGGACACTGAACAGACAATTCACCTGGCTATAATCCATTGATTTGTCAGGAATCAGGTTACCGGCTCTCTGCGGAGACGGAGCCCAATTTGGCGTAAGTTGACAATACCGTTGGTAGAGAGAGGAGGTTTTTTGTAATTCAGCCGTATGTTCCTCACAGGCCTGAACTTGTTCCTTTCGAATGTCTTCTTCTTCCTGCTCACG
>Ga0209980_10001850_pt1 | contig 11617 bp, 13 predicted proteins | sample CR02metaG_FD_183611 | JGI IMG/M metagenome (GOLD analysis project Ga0209980, IMG submission 183611) | Deep subsurface microbial communities from Mariana Trench to uncover new lineages of life (NeLLi) - CR02 metaG (SPAdes) (version 2) | ecosystem: Environmental > Aquatic > Marine > Ocean trench... | reverse complement strand
AGCCGGTGCCAGTGATCGTGATCAGGACGAGTGCGGCGACGGCCGCGATTCGAATTTGGGACGGCATCAGAATCTCCGGGGCGCGCAGGGGTGCCGCGATCTGGACCGGTGTAGCACCTGTGCGCGGCGGCGCTAATCATTACAACATGAGGTGCTCCAGCCTTCAAGTTGCACTCGTCGTGATGGTCGTCGTCTCTGGAATCGCTTCGGCTCGGGTGCCCAGCGAGGTGCCGCTGGCGGATGTGCTCGACGTGTTGGTGCTCGACCGCGAAGTGCTCGCGGTCGACGCCCGTTCTGGCGGGCAGATCCGTGTGTCACTGCGACTCAATGAACACGTCCATTGGTTCGGCAGTCGCGGTAAGGTGGCTGTGGTCCTGACCGATCAGCGGATCCTGGCCGTGGCCGTCAGCTCCGGGGCCTGGCAGCAAACCGATCTCCAGCGCGACGAGACGCCGCCCTTGGAAGCCGAGTTGGGCGAACGCATTGCCCTGATCGTGACGTCGGTGCGCATTCTGGGCTTCGATGGAGGGAGCGGCAACCTGGTCGAGTCCCGGCTCGGAATCAACGAGAAGCTCCTGCAAATGCGCGCCGGGGCGACCGTCGGTGTGGCCGTCACCGACCGACGCGCGCTCGCGCTCTCGTCAGATGCCGGTGGCTTCTTCACCGCCAAGATCGGTCTCCAGGAGCGTCTCGAAGCCGTCGCCGTGTCGGCGAACCTGGCGACGGTCACGACACATCGCAGGCTGCTCGTCTTCCGGGGGCCGACCGGCTCCTGGGAGGAGCGTCGTCGGACGCTCCGCTAATCGAGCTGGGAGGAGCGTCGTCGGACGCTCCGCTAGTGGAATTCGATCGGCTCGGCCGCCTCGGGTTCGGGCGCATTCCAGCCCAGGGCTTCGACGATGGCGTGATAGACGAAGTGCTGCTCCTGGACCCCGTGGAACAGGTAGCTGCGGGGTCCCCCGGCGTACAGGGGGACGTCCTCGGCGGAGTGGGTTTCCAGCTGGAGCGGGACGCTGGACTCCTGCAGGTAGTTGCGGTGGGTGGTGTCGACTCGGGTCAGGTTCGGGCGCCCCGCGGTGATCCCCTGCCGGTCGCCCATGAATCCCTTGTTGGGAATCGTCTTCGGGCCCTCGGGCTGTGATGTAGAGGCGCCGGAATAACCCGGTCCGTTCTGGTATCCCAGCGTCGTGTAGGGGAGACCCAGGTCGTCCTGCGCCGGATCGTCGCGCGGCTCGCCCTTGGAGTCGTTCTCCACCACCGTGCCGAGGATCGGGTTGCCCCGGGTCGGGTAGCCGCCGATGGTGAACACGTGACCGTGGTCGGCGGTCACGACGATGAGCGTCTCGCGTGGGTCGGTGAGCGCCATGGCCGTGCGGACCGCGCGTGAGAGTTCGATCGTGTCGATCAACGCCCGGTAGGCGTTCGTCATGTGATGAGCATGGTCGATGCGCCCGCCTTCGACCATCAGCAGGAAGCCGGCGTCGCGACGCCCAAGGATCTCGATCGCCCGCTGGGTCATTTCGTGCAGGGCTGGCTCCCCCGCGACATCCTTGTTGCGATCGATCTCATAGTGCATGTGGCTCGGTTCGAAGAGGCCGAGCAGGCGATCCGTCTTCTCGGGGTCGATGTCGTCAAACTGGTCCTGGTTCCAGACGTAACGGGCCCGGGGCCGATCCTTCACCCATTCGGCCGTCAGGTCCCGCCCGTCCTTTCGGGATCCGGATTTCGTCGGATATTCCGGGTCCGCCTGGTCGGTCGGCATGAAGTGGCTTCGTCCGCCACCCAGGACCACGTCGATTCCGTCGCCCTCGGAGAACTCGATCAGCTGCCTCGCGATGTCCGGAAAGCCGATGGAGCGTGCACTCCGCGGCTGGCGCGCGTCGTTCTCCCAACTGCGTTCAGGGGAATGGGCGTAGCAGGCCGCCGGGGTTGCGTGGGTCACCGTCGTCGTGGTGACGATGCCGGTGGCGAGTCCGCGCTCTTCCGCACGTTGGAACAGGGTCTGCAGCTCGTGTCCCTTCACGCCCGAGGCGTCGCCTCGGGCCACGGTCTCGTCGATGCCCAGGACGCCGGCACGGGTCTTGACCCCCGTCATCATCGCGGTCATGGTCCCGGCGGAATCTGGTGTCTGCTGGTTGGTGTTGTAGGTCTTGATCAGGGCGACGTCCGGAAGTTCTTCGAAGGCCAGTACGTTCTCTTCGCCGGTCTGGCCACGCTGCTGCCCTTCGAGGATCCGGGCGGCCGTCACTGTCGTGATCCCCATGCCGTCGCCGACGAAGAGGATGACGTTCTTTGCGTGGGACGTGTTCGGCCGCAGAGCCATCGCCTCGGCGACCGCTTCTCGCCCGGACTGGTACCAGTCGTCGCGGGGCGTGTCGGCACTTGCTACGCCGGTCGCGAGCAGTCCCGCCGCAAGCCCTAACAGCGCACGTTCTCTTCCCCTCACTCGCTACACACTCCCTGCCCACGAAGCTCCCGTCGTACGGTACCCGACCAATCGCGCTGAGCCCGGGGGTTGGCGGGGCTGGGATGCAGGATGCGCCCGATGCGGATCGGGCGGTCTGCCAGGGCCACGCGGGCGCGTCCCTCCGCAAAGATGCCGATCCCGATGACCCAGTCGGGAGACAGGGCGTCGACGATCCGCCGCAGGTGCCGGTCACAGGCGCGGAAGAGCGGATCGCGTTCCGTGACGGGAAGCTTGTCGGGGGTCCGGTTGCGCCCGCTCTGCTCCAGGAAGATCAGCGGACAGTAGTTGGCGATGTAGTGGTGCCGGAAGAAGCGGCCGGGCGTGCCGAAGCGCGCGGCGATGGCCCCCCACAAGCGTTCCCCGCTGACCTCGTTCCGGCTGCAGTCGAAGCCCTGGATCGGCCGCTTGGGGTGTTCGCGGCGCGGTCGGCGGACCGGCGCCTGGATGCCGAGCCAATCTCGCACCGGGCCGACAGCCCCGAACGGAACCCCGGTCTGGGCCATTCCGAAGGGGCCCGGATTCATTCCGAGGAAGACCACCTTCTTGGAGGACCGGGCGAAGCGCCGGATGTACTCCTCGTGGCAGGCCCGTGCGTATATCAAAGGGTTGTAGACGTGGGTGATGGGGTCCGAAAATCTCAGCCGCCCCATGCTGCGAGCCAGCGCCCGCGTCGCCACGGCCACCTCGTTCGGGACGCTGTTTGACTCTTCCAACCCATCCCCCTCCGCCACTTCCGTTTTGCCTCTCCCGTTCTACCACCCGCCGCAGTTCGCCGCCGCGGCGAACTGCAAGCCGCCGCCGCTTCGGCGGCGGCCAGGCACTCGGGAGATCCAGGTACCCCCGAGTGTCGGATCCTGGACTAGAATGCGTTCCCACCGGTAATGGGGAGAACGGTGGGAGAGAGCTTGGAGACCCCGAGCTTGGCGAACCCTGGGCGAGGCTAGATGGTGCGGCTGGACAGGACTCTCGAGACGAGGGGCGACTTTCGCATCGCCTTCGATGGGGTTCGTCTGACGCTCGGAAACCAGCAGGTCTTCCGGGGGTTGAGCTGTGGCTTCAACCCGGGCCAGATCACCGTCGTTCTCGGGGGTAGCGGTTCGGGCAAGAGCACACTCCTGCGCCTGGTCGGGGGACTCCTCCGTCCCGATGCGGGCAGCATCCGCGTAGCGGGCCAGGAGATCACGCGCCTTTCGGAACGCGAACTCTTCCGCATCCGACAGCGGATCGGAATGCTCTTCCAGGGGGGAGCCCTGCTCGATTCGATGACGGTCTTCGACAACGTCGCACTTCCGCTGCGGGAGCACACGTTGCTCTCGGAAGAAGACATCGGTGCCGAAGTCGAGCGGCGTCTGATCGCCGTCGGACTTCCGGAAACCGGAGACCTGTATCCCCGTCACCTCTCCGGCGGCATGAATCGGCGCGCGGCACTCGCGCGGGCGGTCGTGACCGATCCGGATATCGTCCTGTGCGACGAGCCGTTCTCGGGTCTCGACCCGATCAACGTGCGCCGGATCGAGAATCTGCTGGTCGAGATCAACCGACGCCTGCACCTGACGATGGTCGTGACGTCGCACCACCTGGCTTCGTGCATGCGCATGGCCGACCGGATCGTCTTCCTGGTCGATGGGCGGGCCGTATCGGGCACACCCCAGGATCTCCTGAATAGTGACGACGAGCGGATCGTCGAATTCCTCGCCGCCGATGGCGGCGGTCCCGCTGCGAGCCAGGACCCGGTGCCGAGCGGGCGGCTGGACCTTGCTGGGGACGCCTCGTGAACCAATCGACCGCAATTCACGCGCTGGGCCATCGCAGCGTCGATTTTGTCACCAACCTGGGCCAAATTGCCCGGTTCACGCTGCAGATCGTCCGAGCGCTGCTGATGCCCCGCTATCGGGTGCGTCGCACGATCGACGCCGTGTTCGATTCCGGAGTGCTGTCCCTGGCGATCATCTGCCTGTCCGGCATTACGGTCGGCGCCGTTCTGGGTCTCCAGGGCTTCTACAACCTGTCGCGCTTCGGGGCGGAGGGCTCGCTGGGCGCGGTCGTGGGAATCTCGCTGGTGCGCGAACTCGGACCGGTCCTGACTGCGCTGCTCTTCACCGGCCGCGCCGCTTCGGCGGTCGCTGCCGAGATCGCCTCGATGGTGACGACGGGGCAGCTCGATGGGCTGCGCATGATGTCGGTCGACCCGATCGACTTCATCGTCTCGCCGAAGGCATTGGGCATGTTACTCGTGTTGCCGTTGCTGAACGCTCTGTTCATTTCGTTCGCCTTTTTTGGCGCCTACCTGGTCGGCGTCTCGTACCTGGGTCTCGATGGTGGCCAGTTCCTTACCACCCTCGAGAGCAGCATGACCTTCGAGAACGACATCGCCGTCAGCCTGCTCAAGTCGTTTGTCTTCGGAGTGCTCGTCTCGATCATTGCGACCTACCGTGGTTATACGAGCCTGCCGACGGCCGAAGGCGTCAGCGCCGCCACCACGGGCACTGTCGTGGTGGCCTCCACCGCCATCCTGCTGACTGACTACGCGATCACCGCACTCTGGGGAGTCTGAAACCATGCAATCGTCGCCCATTCGAGATCTGGTCGTGGGAATGTTCGTTCTCGTTGGCTTTGGAGCGATCGGATATCTTACCTTTCAGGTGGGAGGCATCTCCTGGAAGGTGCCGGGGGGCTTCACCCTGTACGCAACCTTCGACGACATCGGTGGCCTCAAGGAGCGTGCCCCGGTATCGGTATCGGGCGTGAAGGTCGGCCAGGTCGTAGGAGTCGAGCTCGACGAATTGATGCGCGCCAAGGTGACGCTGGATTTGACCCCGACCCTGGAACTGCCCGTAGACAGCAGCGCGTCAATCCGGACCTCGGGCATCCTGGGGGATCAGTTCATCGCGCTGGAGCCGGGGGCCGAGGACGATATGCTCCAGGCGGGTGAGGAAATCGGATTCACCGAGAGCGCCCTGTCTCTCGAGCGCTTGATTGGAAAGTTCGTGAACGACGCGGATCTGGAGGATTGATGAGACAACGACGGATGTGCTCCCGGGCCGGGGTCGTGGCCGTGGCCCTGGCGTTCACGTTCTCGACGACGGCGCTTGGGCAGGCGGACGACGATGAATTCTACCTCGACGGTGCTGGCGCAGGGACCGAGGTCAGCGACCCCATCGAATCGTTCAATCGGGGCGTCTTCTGTTTCAACGATTGCCTCGACATGTGTTTTCTGGAGCCCTTGGCGGACAGCTGGGACTTCATCATGCCCGACGTCGCCCAGCGCTCCCTGCGCCGTGCTTTCGACAATCTGCGCTTCCCGGTCGTGTTCCTGAACGATCTGCTCCAGGCCAAGCCCAAGGCCGCGGGAGTGGATCTGGCGCGCTTCCTGGTGAACACGACGGCCGGCGTGGGCGGCCTGATGGATCCGGCCCGGGATTGGTTCGATCTCGAAAGGCACAACGAGGACTTCGGCCAGACCCTGGGCTACTGGGGCGTGCCGCCGGGGCCCTTTCTGATGCTGCCCTTGCTGGGTCCGTCGAACCTGCGAGACGGATTCGGCAGCGCTGTCGATGCGGTGACGGGTGTGATCGGTTGGTTCGTGCCGCTTGCCGTGACGGCGTCCTTGGTGGCCACCGATACCCTCAACCGCCGCTCGCTGGTGGGGGATCAGATCGCCCAGGAGCGGGCTGCGGCCCTCGACTGGTACGCGGCCGTTCGTAGCGCCTACAGCCAGTACCGCGAGAATCTGATTCAGGACGACGCCGACGCCATCGATCAGCAGTCCCCCTTCATCACACCGGAAGTCCTCTGATCTCGTCATGACGTCGCTGCCCCGATCGTTTGTTCCTGCCGCTGCCGCCACGCTGTTGATGCTGTGCGCCGTGGGCGTTCCGACCGGGGCGGCTTCGGCGGCGGAGCCGTCTTCGGCCAGCGCGATGATCCAGGCCACGGTGGACGAGGTGCTGGTGATCCTGAAAGACCCGAAGCTGGACGCTCCGTCCCGTCGCTCTCGGATCGAGCAGCTTGCCAGTTCGCACTTTCACTTCGAGACCGTGTCGAAGTACGTGGTGACCCGCTACTGGAAGTCCTTCAGCGACACCGAGAAGGCAGAGTTCATCGAGGTATTCAAGACCTTCTTGTCCAGGACCTACGGCGATCGCATCGAACGCTATCAGGACGAGAAGGTGAAGATCGTGGGTGAGCGTCCGGAGGGGCGGTCCGACGTCGTCGTGATGACGCGGATCGTGGGCGGCACCTACGATGACGCCGAGGTGAACTACCGGCTCCGGGAGATCGACGGCGCTTGGCGCGTGATCGACGTGAAGATCGAGGGGATCAGCCTGGTCATGAACTACCGGGACCAGTTCAAGTCGTTCCTGTCCCGCGGCGGCGCGGCCGCGCTGCTGGAAGCCCTGCGCAAGAAGAACGCAGAGCCCCGCCCAGCGGCCTAACGGGGGCACCCTTTGGGCGCCTCGCATCACCCCGAAGCGGGGCGCTGCGAGACTTGGGTAAACGTTCAGCAATCTCCCGGATGTTGCTACCTTCCAGGGCTAGAACATGTTCTAGCTCCCCAAGGAGATGCCGATGAGCGCGCCCCAGATGACCTATCAGATCGAAGGCCGGGAGTTTTCGCTGCCGTGCGAGGTGCGCCACGCCACCTCGGGGGCCGCGACCTATCTGGTGCCGGCCAAGGCCGCGGCCGCGCTGCTGCCCGGGCCCGAGATCGAGATTGCCAAGATGCTTCCCGGCAAGGCGCTCTGCAGCATCGCCATGATCGATTACAAAGACAACGATCTGGGCGACTACAACGAGATCTCCATCTCGTTCTTCGTGCGTCCCCGAGGCGACCGGCCGACGCTTCCCTATCTGGGCAATTGGATCGATCTGACGCGCAGCCGGCTGGGCGTGCACATCATCCACCTTCCCGTGAATCAGAGCTTCACCTGCGAAGCGGGCCGCACGATCTGGGGCTATCCGAAGACGGTCCAAGAGATCGACATCGACTACGCCAACGACCGGGCCACCTGCAAGCTGGTCTATGACGGACAACACGCGCTCACACTGACGGTGCCGCGGGGTGGCGACAAGTCGGTCTCGGGCCAGAAGATGACGACCTACTCGTACATCGAGGGCGTGCCCCACGTGACCTCGGCCGACCAGGGTGCCGAGGGCATGGGTGTTTTTTTCTCGGGCGCCGAGCTCGCTTTGGGAACCGGCGTGATCGCCGATCAGCTCCGCAGCCTGGGTCTCCCCAAGCGTCCGCTCATGTGTGCGTGGATGGAGCGGATGTATGCGACGTTTGGGCCGGCCGAGAAGCTCTGAGTCGACTCGCGCGGTCGCAGTCGACGGCTTTCTCGAACACGCCGTGCTCTACCCGATCGGCCAGGCGACCTGCGAGAGCGTCCGGGCCATCGAGCAGGACGGGTCCTGGACCGAACGCCAGCGCATTCGAACCCCCCCAGGGTTTCTTTAGCGGATCCCCACGATGTACGCGATCCAGGCCGGGTCGTCCGGGGCGTGCTGCTTCAGGCTGAAGATGCCGTTGCCCTCGCCATCCCCATCTTCCCCTTCCCAGTAGATCTCGGTTTGCCTGAAACCGGCTTCGATCAGCAGCTCCCGGATCTCGGGCAGGGTCCAGAGACGCCAGTCATAACGGAAGGCCTTACGGATCTTGCTCCCGTCGGTGAACTTGAAGTGGATGTAGTTGGTTACATCGTGGCTGATCGGATCGAAGACGTGCTGATCCCAGATGTAGGTGAAGCCGTCGACCTTCCGGTCTTCCTCGGCTGTAATCATGGAGTCGCCTCCCCCGTAGGCATCGAGGAAGAACATGCCCTCGTCCTTCAAGCTGGCCTGGGCCTTCTCGAAGTAGTGGCGTAGCTCGTTGCGGGTCTTGAAGATGAAATAGGAGAAGTTGAAGGCGCCGGTGATGTCCACGGGCTCGTGGCCGACGCTGAGCACGTCGCCTTCGATGAGCTTGAGCCGGCCCGCCTGCTCGTCCGTGAGCTTCGAGACGTGGTGCTCGCGGCCCCATTCGAGCGGAGTCGGGTCCAGGTCGATGCCCCAAGCCCGGTTCTCGGGGCCGCGCTTCACCCATTCGGCCGCGAAGACGGCGGTTCCGCAGAAGTCCTCCCGCAACAGCTGAGGGTGACGCCCGTAGCGCTTCTTGAAGACCCTGCGCACGAAGGAGATATCGGCGTCGGGCTGCTGGACGCTCTTCTCATAGAGATCGTAGCGATCGGCCTGCTGGGCCTGGGTCTTGCGGGACGCCGTGCGTCTCGGCTTTCCCTTGCCTTTCCGCTTGTTGGCCAACGGTTCCCCCCCTTGAATACCCCTCGGCGGCTGCGCGTCGAAGCTAGCAGACGATCCGAGAGGAGGAATCCCGATGCTGAACCGAAACCGATCGCGTGGGCTCGAAACCATTTCCTTGGCCTTGTGTGCAGCCGTTCTGACCCTGGCTCTACCGGGCGCTGCCGACGCGAAAGAGCGTGGCGACCGTCACCCGATCGTGACGGTCGGGGACCACGATCGCCCCAACCACCGGGACAAGCACCGGAGTCATGCCGAGCGACGCAGCAATGCGCGGGACCGCTGGTTCCATCGCCACGATTCGCGAACGTCGTATCGGAAGGCGCGCCATTCCCGGCGCGACGGACATTACGACCGCCCCCACGCCAAGCGCCAGCACACGCCCCACTATGCCCACGGCGTGAAATACAACAAGCACCACGTGAAGTTCCACTGCAGGGCGTGCAACCACACGTTCCGCCACCAGCGGGGCTTCTACGACCACGTGCACCACCGACACCATGTGCCGTTCTGGCGGATCCCGTTCCTGCTGGGGTACGCGAATTTCGGCTGGATCTTCCACGGCTGAGCCCACCAGGCTCGCGCACCCGGGGAATCCAACTCCCGATCCCTGGGTGAGAAAAGGGGGGAGAGCAGCGTGGGTGCTCTCCCCCCGACTTGTTTCGGGAGCCGAAGCCCGCGTAACCCGTGATCCTCCGGGTGCGTAATCCCGTCGCGCATGGAACGGCGGGAGGTTCGCGGCTCATGAGGCTCCGCTACGGGCTCCTCAGCTTGGCAGCGCTCGGGATGGCCTTCCCGGCCGGATCCGCGCGATCGCAGCCCAATGGATTCCAGCTCGAGCCCTCGGCGGTTCCGGTGGACCAGATCCTGGCCGGTGGACCGCCGCGAGACGGGATCCCGGCGCTCACGGACCCCGACGTCGTCGCGGCTTCGAAGGCATCCTGGAAGGACGACGAGGTCGTACTCGGTGTCGAAGCAGGCGGTGAGGCCCGCGCCTATCCGCTCTCGATCCTGGTCTGGCACGAGATCGTGAACGACACGCTGGGCGGAAAGCCGTTGCTGGTTTCCTACTGCCCGCTCTGCGGCACCGGTATGGTTTTCGAGCGACCCATTCATCGCAAGGGTGCGCGGGCCAAGCCGATGACGTTCGGCGTGTCCGGGCTGCTGTATCGATCCGACCTGCTGCTCTACGACCGGGAGACCGAGAGCCTGTGGTCGCAGATCTCGTCCGAAGCCGTGACCGGTCCTTCCATGGGGCGACGACTCAGGCTGTTGCGGTCGCGCATGATGTCCTGGGGAGACTGGCGGAGGTTGCATCCCAGCTCGAAGATCCTGTCGCGGAACACGGGGTACGATCGACCCTACGGTCGGCCCCCGTACGGTGACTACGCGCAGTCGAAGCGCCTCACCTTCCCCGTGAAGTACGATCGGAGCTACCACCCGAAGATGCCCACGGTCGGGCTGCGTGTTCCTGGGACCGCGGCCCGGGCGTATCCGGCAGCCGAGCTCGTCGCCGCGGGTGGGGAGGTTCGGGAGCGGTTCGCGGGCCACCCGGTCCGGATCCGCTTCGATCCGGATCAAGAGGTCTTCGACGTGGAGGCCCCCAGCGAGGTCGAGATCGTGGAGGCCTACTGGTTCGCGTGGATGGCCTTTCACCCGGAGACGACCGTCTTCAAGGCGGCGGAGCGTTGACGGGGCTGGCTGCGGGCTCAGGCGGCGTCGGGGAGGCTGCCCGAACGATGTGCTCCAGCAGCTCGGCATCGCGGAAGCCGCGGCTCCGGCTCGCAAAGCGCACCACGACGAGATCGAGGGACGGGATCACGTACAGCCGTTGACCGCCCTGGCCGGGGGCGACCAGCAGGTCGGGAAGTCCATCGGGGTAGAAGCTCGGCCGTTCCACCGTCCACGGTGCTCGCGTTCCGTCCTGCTTCACCCGGGGATTGGTCCAGATCGACAGGCCGAAGCCGGGGTTCGATTTCGTGCCTTCCCGCAACGTCGACAGCGCTTCCGGTCCGAGCAGGCGGCGCTTCTTCCAGATCCCGTCGTCCCGGAGCAGGCGCCCGAAGCGCGCCCAGTCGTGTGCGGAAAGGTGGGCGCCGCCGGCCAGGTCGGCATTGCCCGCCGTGTCCCGATCCCAGCGGACCGATTCCACGCCCAGCGGTTCGAGGATCTGCGCTTCGAGGTAACGCGTCGGGTCTGAGTTGCGGCCCGCGGCGACGAGCTTGCGGCGCAGCAGCTCCCCGAAGACGGTCAGATGACTCGGCCCGTATTGGAAGCGCTGATCGGGTCGGGAGATCATTTCGAGCTCAAGGGATGTCTCGAACCGGTTCTGGTCCGCAGCCTCGAGGACGGCGAAACCCGCCTCCAGGCCGCTGCGGAAGCCGAGGAGCTGGCGGATCCGCACGTCCCGCTTGAGCGGCTCGTCGGCCCATTCCTCGAGGGTGAAGGCCACGGGTTCGTCCATGTCGAGCAGGTCCTGCTCGTCGGCCACCACCGCGACGACACCCCAGAACGCTTCCGAGCCGCCGTTCAGGGGATGCACGGTCCGCGAGGAATGACCCCCGACCGCAGCCTCGAAGACGACTTCATCGCCTTCGACCACCAGCAATACGAAGCCGTCGTGGGCCTCGGAGTAGGCCGCGGCGGCTTCGAAGCGCGCGTTCCTCATTCCGGGCTTCGGCGCTGTAACGGCCGTCGTGCGGGCGTCGGACGGAGCGGACTCTGGAGCGCTCGCACAGGCGACGCACAGCGGAAGGACGAGCCCGATCCTCCATCGCCGTGCCGATCGGAGCCGTGTGTTCATGCGTCGGGATCGTAACCGAGATTCGGGGTGAGCCAGCGCTCGACCTCCTTGAG
>Ga0209980_10001849_pt1 | contig 11618 bp, 9 predicted proteins | sample CR02metaG_FD_183611 | JGI IMG/M metagenome (GOLD analysis project Ga0209980, IMG submission 183611) | Deep subsurface microbial communities from Mariana Trench to uncover new lineages of life (NeLLi) - CR02 metaG (SPAdes) (version 2) | ecosystem: Environmental > Aquatic > Marine > Ocean trench >... | reverse complement strand
CAGCAATAGCCGACGCTGGCCGAGTCGGAAATCGATCGGTGATTTCAACGAAGGTGTGAGGAAATGGCTAGCCGAGCGGGTCTGTCTGAGCTCCCGATCCGGTCCCAACTCGAGGCACATGCCCGCGATAAGAATTCAGCTCGTGCATCACGAGCCTCGCGATGCGCAGTCCGGCAGCGGTGGGCGGGCCATCGGGCCACAGCAGTTGTGCGGCGGCCTGCATGAGCTCGATCTGGGAAGCGTACTTCGTCTTGTTGAGCCGCATGAAGTTGATAATATCTTCGTCTGTAATTGGTTTTTCCATCACGCCTCCGCATCTATGCCGGAGAAACCTTCTCCTGCACAGCGCGCACACATCATTTGTGCCTATGAGATTACGCGAACCTAGATTTCCCGCAACTTACAGATACCTTACAAAGCAACCTTGGCTTCCGCGGGGTTCTTGATTCGCGCTATCGGTGCATAGAGTCAAGCTGGTGCATTTCCTCCGCGCTCAACTCGAAATCAAGCACTCCCAGATTTTCACGCTGTCTGTCCGGATGCTCTGACTTGGGAATTGCCACCACGTTTTCCTGCTGGATCAGCCAGCGGAGGGCCACCTGGGCCGCGGTGGCCTTCTGAGAGGCTGCGATGCTTTCGAGGTCCCGCATCCCGCCCAGGCGCCCGCGATCAAGCGGGCTGTAGGCCGTAAGCATGACCTCATTGCTCTGACAGTATTCAAGCATGGAGTCCTGAGGATGTCCCAAAAAGTACTCGATCTGATTGGTGAAGACCCGGGCGCTAGAGGCCGCCTGCGCCTGCTCCAGTTGGCGAACGGAGAAATTGCTGACCCCGATCTTGCGTACCTTTCCCAGCTCCACCAACTCATTCATCCCGACCATCGTCTCCTCGATCGAGATCTGATCGTTGGGCCGGTGCAGGAGGTACAGATCGATAACCTCGAGGCCCAGCCGCTGCAGGCTGTCCTCGGCCGCCTGAACTACTCCCGCCCGACTGTGATGGGAGGCGGACACCTTGGTGACGAGGAAAAGATCGGCGCGGTCTAGACCGGAATCGGCAATGGCCCGCCCCACTTCGGCTTCGTTCCCATACATCTCAGCGGTATCGATGTGCCGATAGCCGAGCTCGAGTGCGCTGAGCGTGGCCCGGTAGCCGGCCTCTCCCCGCATGCTCCAGGTACCCAGGCCTATCTTTGGCACTTTTTCACCCTGAACGTCAAGATGTTTCATAGGCGGCGGAGCCCCCACCTCAAGGGCATCATTCTAATCCCTGGTAACCCGGATTCGCGAGGTCGGGCCCGAGGCAGACCCCCGGCCACCGCGTCATCGCATCGGTGACTCTGAGGGATCGCTCGATCGAATGGAAACTGATAGAACCTGATGTTCGATGCATGGAGCGGGAGCTGCTGGGATCCCGGCCGCGGCTCGCTCCGAGATTTTCCGCCCTCGAATTCATGTTGAGCGCGTTGGGATCTGGCTGCTGGATATCGTGGGTGGCCCAGCCTGGCGCTGGGCAGCTTGCTGGCGGTAGTAGCGTCGGTGGCTTTTGTGGCCGCCACCCGCGCGGCAAATTTCGCCTTCGCCGGCCGGCAAGATTGTGGCTCATCGAAAACGGGAGCCACTTGCTCACGTTGCTTGTAATGGGGGTAATTCTAGGAGCGTGGGTCTAAGGACATTCCGCACCCCCACAACAAACTTGAGCTGCCAGACCCGGAAAACCTTCGCCGGCGCGTCCGCAGCTTAAACTGCCGTCCCCAAGTCCGGGGATCGATCGAAAACGAAGAGCTGCCCGCTTGAAGAAGTCACTCATAAGGACCGGACTTTCGCCAATTTTGCCTTCTGACAGATTTTGGCGAAAGTACAGGACTTATGCGTATGAGATGATCAACCGCTAACGCGCCGATACTGTCGCACGGCGAGGAATGCGAAAACTACCCAGATTGCAGTGAGCCATGCCAGTGCCAGCCAGACATCACTTTTTGGCCCACCCAATGTGAAAGCACGCACTGCATTTACGACCGCTGTAATGGGCTGGTTTTCGGCAAAAATACGCAAACCATTGGGCATCGTCTGGGTTGGCACAAAGATTCCGCTGGCGAATACCAATGGAAATAACCAGATAAATCCGGCGACCTGTGCCGTTTCTGCATTCTTGACAGTCAGACCGATCAGCGCGGCGATCCAGGAGAAGGCATATCCGAACAAAACGACCAATCCAATTCCCAGTAGCGCCGAGACAATTCCGTCCTGAAAGCGGAAACCGATGATGTATCCGACAATAATCATTAGAAAGACGACGAACACATTGCGTATGCTGCCCGCTAATGTCAGTCCAGCTAATACGGCAGCCCGTGCCATGGGTAGTGACCGAAAACGGTCTATCATGCCTTTCGACAAGTCTTCCGCAAGCCCCACTGATATTTGTGTGGAGCCAAACAGCACGGTCTGTACCAGGATGCCAGGCAGCAAGAAATTAATGTAATCGCCATCAGGCGTGCTGATCGCGCCACCGAAAACGAACGCGAAGAGCAGTACGAACATCACCGGCTGAATAGTTGAGAAAACGATAAGTTGTGGCTGACGACGATAATGGATCAGATTGCGCCGGGTGATGACCAGCGTATCGCTGATTGTCCATTGCAAACGGCGCATGAAACTAGCGGGGGTCGGGACAGATATAGAAGTTGAGAGACTCATTGCATCGTATCCTTATATTGGAACGTTATTTTTAACTACTTCGTTTGCGCTCTTTGAGTCTGTGAGTGCGAGAAATACTTCGTCTAATGACGGACGGCGTAGTGTCAGATCGGTAACTTCAACGTCGGCAGCATCAAGAAGGCGTACGGCTTCGATTAGACTCTTCGATCCGTTAGTCACTGCGATTGCTACCAGACCGGTCGCAGAATCAATGCGCGGTAGTTCATCGCCTAGCGCATGCAACGCTTCCCCTGCCCTTCTCAGATAGGTGAAATTTGCAACACGGAATTCGAGTACATCGTGTCCCATCTGTGCCTTGAGTTCGTTAGATGTTCCCTCTGCGATGACGCGACCCTCGTCGATCACAACAATCCTGTCAGCCAACGCGTCGGCCTCTTCCAGACGTTGGGTGGTCAGCAACAGCGTGGTTCCGTGCTCCACTAGCTGCCGGATTGCATCCCACAGTTCGATGCGAGTGCGTGGGTCGAGGCCGCCCGTCGGCTCATCCAGAAATAGCACGGGTGGTCTGGCAACGATGCTCGCAGCAAGGTCTAAACGGCGGCGCATCCCTCCAGAGTAGGTCGAAACTGGGCGATCCGCCGCGTCCTCGAGTAGGAACTGCGCCAGCAGCTCGTTCGCTCGCTGTCTGGCATCGACCCGGCTGAAATGATACAGCTGCCCGACCATGACCAAATTTTCGCGCCCCGTGAGTCGCTCATCAACTGCCGGGTACTGTCCCGCAAGACCGATCAGTCCGCGCAGGCGATCCGGGTCTTTTAACACATCGATATTGGCGACCGAGACCGTGCCCGCATCCGGTTTGAGCAACGTGGTGAGAATACGAATAAGCGTGGTTTTGCCTGCGCCGTTGGGGCCGAGCAACCCTAGAATCTGCCCGCGTTTGACCGTGATGTCGACACCCTTGAGCGCCTCGATATTGCCAAAGGACTTGCGAACACCTTCGACGACGATGAAGTTTTCTCCTGACATTTGCATGATCGCCTCCGTATATCTGTGGATTAGATGCGCAACTTGCAATAAGCGCTGTTTTTCATAGAGAAATAATTCATGTATACAATGTCCATATATGAATTAATTGAGCAAAAAAAATCTAGTTTTCCGGTGGGTCTTCGATGAGACGACGCAAATAAGCTTCAAGCTGTGCACGCTCCACGGAGGTAAAGATCGACATGATCTCTTCTTCGGCCTGTTCGACAATCTTTTTGCCATCCTGGTAGTGTCTTCGGCCCCGCCTCGTCAGCTCTACCGTAACACCCCGCCGGTCGTCCGGGTCGCGTGCGCGCTGCACAAACCCATCTGATTCAAGCCGGTCAACCAATTGTGTCACATTCGACTTGCCCGAACCGATACATCCTGCCAGATCGGTGATCCGCATCGCCTTCTCTGCTTGATCCAAATGGCGCAAAGCGAATAGTTTGGGGCCCGAAAGGTTGACTTCATCTAGCGCCTCATGTAGTTGTGCGACTACAGTTTTCCCAGCCATCATGATCAGTCCGCCAAGTCTCATAGCTGCCGGGCGGCGCATTTCATTCATGTGTGTATAGTACATATATAAACTAGATTTGTCAAGGTTGGAGGTTCGCCTTGGTCTTCTTTTGAGACGCCTCCTTGCAAGATGGTACGGTTGTCGATGGTGACCTCGCTCCCAGCAACGGCGACATCACACTCTACTGTAGCCCGGGCGCGAGCATTGCCTACTCGCCCATAACCACGGTCCAGTACTTAATCGGTTTCTTCCTCCGTTTTTGACCTTATATTTGGAGGAGGCCTCAAACTATGTGAGAGTTCCACGGCGAGGTGCATTCGAAGCGTGGTTGAGAGTTCCACAGTTGGCGGGCCACTTGCGAGGCGTTACCATCTGTCTAGGGTTAATCCTATTGCGATGAAGAGCTGCCCACGCTGCACTTACCCGCTCGAAGAAATCACCCATAAGGAAGTCGAGTTGGATCACTGCCGAAGATGCGGCGGAACTTTCTTGGAGCCGGAAGGGGGAAGCGAGGTTTTCGGCCCATTTGTTGATCCCGCGGTGTGGGCCGATTCGGAGATTGCCACAGATCTGGGCCGCTGGCAGCTCAATTGCCCCACGGATGGTAGTGCGCTCAAGGTCTACCGGGTTGAGTATGGTGAAGATTCGGTGGAAGTCGATTTATGCCCCCAGTGTCGGGGGATATGGCTGGATGCGGATGAGGGCGTAACGCTGCGGGATATCGTCATGGATGCCGGCCAGGACGAAACCACCGGCCTATCGGTCAAGGACGTGCGATCCGGACCGGTCGGGTACATTTTTCAGTTGATCAGCCAGTTTCCGCTCGAGGTCTGGAATCCGATCCATCACAGACCCCGGGCAACGATCGCTCTAATCGGCGTCATGGTGGGGGTCATGCTGATTCAGTTCGCCGATGGGTTCGGATCGTTCACCGACCAATTTTCCCTGGTGCCGTCACAGATCCTGTCCGGTCGCAGCCTGTGGACCTTGCTCAGCTCCATGTTCCTGCATGCCGGTGTCCTGCACCTGACCGGTAACGCCTACTTCCTTTACGTATTCGGAGACAATGTAGAGGACTATTTGGGCGGCCGCGTGTACCTCGCGCTCTACTTCGCCTCCGGTTTGGCCGGCGGGGTGTTACAAGTGGCCACTCAGGGGGACCCTCAGATATCGATCATTGGAGCCTCCGGAGCAGTGGCGGGCGTCATGGCCGCCTATCTTGTGATCTTTCCACGTGTGAAGATCTACCAGATGTTCCGCATCATCCGCTTCCGCGTAAGAGTGGCCTGGTTCCTCTTGTTCTGGATCGGCTGGAACATCGTGGGCGCGATCATCGGCGGGGGCGATGTGGCCTGGATGGCCCATATCGGCGGATTCCTGGCCGGCGCCGTGTTCGCTTACCCATTGAGGGTCCGACCCCTTCACCAAGTTCTAGATAGAGCGTAGGAAACGAATCGTCAGCCAAGACTGGCCGATTCAGTCACCGGCCGACAATCGCCAGCGCTGCCCGATATGTCCGCCCGGATGGTTCGGAGGCCCATTGGAGCCTGGCCGCCCCCCCTGGCCTGCGATCTCCAGGATATCCAGGCGGCATCACAGAAAACATCCACTTAAGAAAAGAATGTGTTCGTTATCTGCCAGGGTCGGTTGGGGCGGGCCGTGAATGCCCGGAGCGGGTCGCGGTAGATTCCGATCACATGGCCCTCCCAGATGCGGGGCTATAATGAGCTCCGCCCCATGACAGAGACAAAATATGCCAGCGTCCAGGAGCTCATGTATGAGCTTTCCCGGGAGATTTGGAAGGTGCTTGGACTGGCTCCCGACACTCGGCTGCAGCACCTGCTGAATCCGCTGCTCTGGGCACCCTTACGCCGGTTCGCTGGGTGGGCTGCCAAATTCGACCGGACCGTGGCCGATTCCGGATTCAGGGTGGCCGCCCAAGAGCTGCTCCCGCGGCTGGTGAGTCATCTTGAAGTTGCGGGCCGGCAGGAAGTTCCCACCACCGGGCCGCTACTTGTCGTGGCCAACCACCCCGGCGCGGCGGACGGGATAGCCATCGCGGCGAGCCTGCCGCGCGATGATTTGAAGATTGTGGTCAGCGCTCTTCCGTTCATTCGCAGCCTTCCAAACTCGGCGCAGCACTTCATTTATACCGATCCCCTCGAACCGTACAAACGCATGGAAGTGGTCCGGTCCAGCGTTCGCCATCTGCGGGAGGGAGGCGCGCTGCTCATATTTCCCAGAGGCAAGGTGGAGCCGGATCCGGCCTGGCTTCCAGGCGCGCCGGAATCGCTATCTAGCTGGTCGCCCAGTCTGGGAGTGATCGCACGCGCGGTCCCGGAGGTGAACATCGTAACGACGATCATCAGCGGAGTCCTTGCTAGAGCGAGCCTTCGCAACCCGGTGACGCGGTGGCCGAAGGATCCCCGGCAGCGGCAGCAGCTGGCCGAGATGGTTCAGATCATCCGGCAGGCGCTATTTCCGCATGGAATATCGGTCCTTACCCGCTTGAGTTTCGGGAAACCGATCGTGGCTGGAGAGCGAGAGCCACGCGAACTGACGCGCGAGATTGTTGAGCACGCCAAGCAACTGCTCAACGATCACCTGACCCCAGCAGGTGGCGCGATAGGGGCCGCCTCCTGAGATCATCGCCGACGAGCAGGTCTACGTCCGCCAATGGGTCCGACGGACAACTACCGATATCGTTATGCAAATTGACGATCCGGGTAACGCTCCGGCGCAAGGCTTCGCATTTCCCTTCGGATAAAGTAATCCAATGACCCCCGAGATGGGCCAGGTTCTGGGCATTCTGTTCATCGCCTTTGTGCTGCTCGTCACCGAGATGGTCCGGATGGATGTGGTCGCGCTCATGGTCCTGGGCGCGCTGGCGCTCACCGGACTGGTGACCGACACCCAGGCGCTCTCCGGGTTCAGCAGCCCGGCGGTGGTGACTGTTTGGGCGGTCTTTATTTTGAGCGGCGGCCTGACTCGAACGGGAGTGGCCAACATCCTGGGAGATCAGGTATTCAAGCTGGCGGGCGACAGCGAGCCGCGCATGATCGCGGTGATCATGTTGACTGCCGGCATAATGTCGGCCTTCCTGAACAATGTGGGCGTGGCGGCCCTGCTTCTACCGGTCATCATGGACCTGGCCCGGCGAACAGGAACTGCCCCGTCCCGGTTGCTGATGCCGCTCGCGTTTGGCGCATTGCTGGGCGGCCTGACGACACTTATCGGCACCCCACCCAACATCCTGGTCAATCAATCGCTGATCGAATTTGACTTAGAACCCTTCGAGTTTTTTGATTATGCCCTGGTGGGGGTCCCCGTTATGCTGGCGGGGGTGGCGTTTATGGTGCTGCTGGGGAGGCATCTCCTGCCTCGTCGAGATGTAACCAAAAAATCTTCGCATGCCGATCTGGGCCTGATTTTCGGATTTCAGGAACGTATGTGTTTAGTGAAAATTGGGGAAGGTTCGACTCTTGAGGGCCGCACCCTGGCCGCCAGTCGGCTGGGAGCCGCACTGGGCCTCAGCGTCCTGGCCATCTTGCGCGAAGATGGGCGCCACCTGGCACCCGGACCAAGCGCCGTGCTGCAGGCCGGCGACGATCTGATCGTCGAGGGCCGGCTCGATCGCCTGCAGGAGCTGCACGGCAGCCACAATTTGCAAGTCGACGAGCGGGCGGTAGATCTAGGATCGCTCGTTTCTTCCAGTATAGATTTCGCAGAAATTCGGATCGCCCCTAGCTCGCCGCTGGTGGGTCGTACTCCGCTTCAAATCGGGTTCAGGCATCAATTCGGCGTGAGCATTCTGGCCATTCGCCGAGACGGCACGATCTGGTATGCCGCCTTGTCGGACCATCCTCTGACAGCGGAGGATCGCCTGTTGATCCAGGCCTCCCACAGGCAGCTCAAGTTCTTGCGTGGCATCCTCGAATTTCAGTCTATCGATCGGTTGAGCATAAAGCAGGTTCAAGAGCGATATGAGCTCGAGCAACGCCTGCTGGCACTAAAAATCCCAGAGAAATCGAGCCTCTCGGGCAAGAGCCTGGAGGGCACCCGATTGAGCGATGCCTTCGGTCTCTCGGTCCTTGGCATTGAGCGGAACGGCCAGACGAAGCTGGCTCCACAACCGGATGAAATCGTGGAGGCCGGGGATCTGCTGCTGGTGGAAGGTGGGCCGGAGGATCTCGACGCCCTGCGTGGGCTTCGAGATCTCATTGTCGACCTGGACCGAACCATCGATGTGGAGATGCTTGAGGACGACCGGGTAGGCCTGGCCGGCGTCGTGCTCTCGCCCTCCTCAACCCTCGACGGCAAAACGCTGCGACAGATTCACTTCCGCGACAAGTACGGATTGAGCGTGTTGGCCATCTGGCGCGGCGGAACGCCCCACCGATCGGAGCTGCGAGACTTCCCTTTCAAGTTTGGAGACGCCTTGCTGCTCTACGGATCCCGAGACCGGTTGAAGATCTTGGGCAGCGAACCCGACTTCCTGGTGCTGACTCAGGAGGCACAAGAGGCGCCGCGCCTCTCGAAAGCCCCGGTGGCGGCCTTGATCATGGCGGCGGTGCTCCTTCCGGTGATCGTAGGCTGGGTGCCCATCGCCATTGCGGCGATCGTCGGAGCCACCGCCATGGTGCTTACGCGCTGTCTGACCATGGAGGAGGCCTACCGCTATATCGAATGGCGCGCGGTGTTTCTCATCGCGGGCATGCTGCCGCTGGGCATCGCCATGCAGCAGAGCGGCACAGCGGCTTTTATCGCCTCTCAGGTTGTAGGTTTGGTTGGGGATGCCGGTACCACTGCCATCGTGACCGCCCTATTTGTCCTGACCGCCGCAACTTCGCAGATCATGCCCAACGCGGCCGTGACCGTTCTTATGGCGCCCATCGCCATCAACACCGCCGCCGACATGGGGATCTCGGTCCACGCGTTGGCTATGGTGATCGCGATCTCCGCCTCCGCCAGCTTCTTGAGCCCCGTTGCCCATCCGGCCAACAGCATGGTAATGGGCCCCGGTGGATACAAATTTAGCGACTACCTCAAGGTGGGCCTGCCGCTATCGGGGGTTGTGCTGATCGTCACGCTGATCGTTCTACCTATATTCTGGTTTTAGCGGAGAGCACTTCCGACCTCGTTCGTCGATCCATCAATTCCGCTTCTCCCGTCGTTCCCTTGCGTCGAGTAGAATTGGCGGTCGCCATGGAAATCTTGAGATCGAGGCGTTTCTCCATCGCGCTAGCTGTCTTCGTCACGATTGCTGCCGCAAGCTGCGGAACCGCCTCGACTCCGTCACCTACGCTCGCGCCCTCCCCGACCGCAGCAGCAGCCACATCTGCCCCGGCGCTAACCGGACCTGCGATTGAAGCCATCGAGGTCGAATCAGAGACTCTCGACCTCCTGGAATCTGCAGGGGTTCCCCCGGCCGACCCGATCGACCTGGCCCGCAGGCTAAAGGGTCTGACGCAGGTCATTCCGGAGACACTGGACCCGCCCGCCGCGGCGCTTAATCTAGGCGCCCGCGAGATTTTTCATGCCGGCAACCAGGACACGAACGAACAGTTCGAGGTGCAAGCCACGCTCGAATACGTCACAGATCATGCCTATTTCTGGATCCAGGACGGGATCGCCTTCGATGCCGACGATCTGGAGCGATTGGCAGAGACCTTCGAGAATCGAATCTATCCGACTACTCGCGAATTCTTCGGAAGCGAGTGGACTCCTGGAATCGACGGAGACCCTCACGTCTACCTCCTGTATGCGGGCGGCCTGGGGTTTGGGATCGCGGGATATTTTTCCTCCGTCGACTCGCTGCATCCGCTCGTGCGAGAGGACTCAAACGCCCACGAAATGTTTTATTTCAACGCCGACAATCTGGACCTGGGCGAGGCTTTCACGTACCAGGTCCTGGCCCACGAGTTCCAGCACATGATTCATTGGAACCTCGATCGCGACGAGACCTCCTGGATCAATGAGGGCCTCTCTGAACTGGCAGTACACGTAAATGGCCTGGGTACGGCCCGCAACCATCCGCTCTACACCGATAATCCGGATCGTTCCCTTAACGACTGGGATCCAGACGATACCGGCCCCAATTATGGCGCGGCCTCGCTCTTCATGGTTTATTTTCTCGATCGGTTCGGCAAAGAGCTCACCCAGGATCTGGTGGCCCACCCGGCCAATGGCCTGGCGAGCATCGATCGGGTGTTTGAGGAGGCAGGCCTCACGGATCCGTTATCCGGAGATCCGATCGGAGCGGACGAGGCCGTCTTAGATTGGGTCATCGCCAATTATCTGAACGACAGGGGCGTGGCGGATGGACGCTACTCGTATGGCGCATTCCCAGACCTTCGCCAGACGCGCGAGACGGAAATTCTCGAGGACTGCCCTGCCGGAGAGAAGGCGCGGCAGGTCAATCCTTACGGCGTGCACTACATTCGGCTGATCTGTGAGGGTGTGCGTATTTTGAAATTCGACGGCGCGGAGCAAACCACGGTTCTGGCGGTAGATCCTTTCTCGGGCGAATACAGCTTTTGGTCCAACAAAGGCGACTCATCGAATATGCGGCTGACGCGGGCCTTTGATCTAACGGATGTCGCCGGCCCGGTCAGTCTAAGATTCCAGACCTGGTACGAGATCGAGGAGGACTGGGACTATGTCTTTTTGCTCGCCTCGCGGGACGCGGGCGCGACCTGGGACTTTCTTCGAACTCCCTCGGGCACCGACAGCAACCCGAACGGAAACAGCTTCGGTTGGGGGTACACCTCCAACACGCCCGACTCGCGGTGGATCGAGGAAACGGTGGATCTCTCGGAATATGCGGGACAGGAGATCCTGCTTCGATTTGAGTACCTGACCGACGCGGCCGTCAACGGTGAGGGGATGATGATCGACGACGTCTCCATACCGGAAATTGGTTACTTCACAGATTTCGAAGTGGACGACGGCGGCTGGGAGGCGGAAGGCTGGGTGCGCATCCAAAACGTGCTGCCGCAGAGCTTTAAATTGGCCTGGATTTCGATGGAAGATGAGACGACGGTCGAATACATACCGCTCGGGGTGAACAACACCGCCCAGATTCCGATCGACATCGGTGTAGGCGGGGCCGGCGTGCTGGTGATCGTGCCCACGACGCGTTTCACGCGCCAGCCTGCCAGCTACACCTTCTCGTTCAGCGAGCCCCAATAGTTCGGGGTGAGTCGTAATTGCTCGAGGGGTTGGCCGCGAGCATTAGGCAACTCGGGCTCAATGTACTGGACAGTTCCCGTCCCAGGTAAAGTTCGCCGTCTACTGCTCTTCGTACTCTGAGAGCGGAATGAAGTCGACCGCCTCAAGACCCTTCTCAACCAACGAACCGATGGGGTTCATCCCTATCACGGTGTGCCCCTCCTTCAAGCCCGCCGCCAGGGCCA
>Ga0209980_10001847_pt1 | contig 11627 bp, 9 predicted proteins | sample CR02metaG_FD_183611 | JGI IMG/M metagenome (GOLD analysis project Ga0209980, IMG submission 183611) | Deep subsurface microbial communities from Mariana Trench to uncover new lineages of life (NeLLi) - CR02 metaG (SPAdes) (version 2) | ecosystem: Environmental > Aquatic > Marine > Ocean trench >... | reverse complement strand
GGCCGTGGGTCATGGATATCGCTGAGTCCCGGTCATTATAGCCGTCGGTGTGACGCAAAGGCGTCAATTGATGGAGGCTAGGGACGGAATCGAACCGACGTACACGGCTTTGCAGGCCGCTGCATAACCACTCTGCCACCTAGCCAGTGAATCAACGGGGCGCAAATTTACCACAATCGGTCTGATTTGTATGGCTTTCAGCCGAATTTGGCGGGCCGGGATAAATCTCGTTAGCCATAAAAATGGGCGGTCGTGACCACGACCGCCCTCCTCTGCTCATTCGTCGTGGGGCAGGGGTAGATCGTCGTCCAGCCAGGGATCGACGGCAATGGCATCGACCATCTTGCCGGTGTTTCTTTCCAGCACGATCGCAAAATCGCCGTTCTTGCCGATCATCGGCGCAAACGCCAGATCATCTATATTTCCGCCGTGGCTGGCGACTATTTTGTCCACCAGACCGGCAACGGACCCGCGTTTCTCTCTTAGCTCTTGCAGCGTTTCGGTTCTCGCAAAAACGATCTCCAGGTTCTCCCGGTACGGAACCCAATATTTCGGCCGGCGATCCAGGTCCGGCTTGTTCTCGAATACGACTTCCGTCATCAGTTGTTGCCGCTCCCGCGGATCCTCCGGCATCTTTGCCAGCACCATGTGCGGGCCGATACCTGGCTTTTCTCTTAGTGACCGGTCGGCAATTTCTGAGAAATCGACGTCTTTTTCAGCCAGCAGGGTGAACCGGTCAACGGCGTAAACCATGAAATATGGGCGTTCCTCGTAGATCGCACCAACGCCATAGACCAACGCCGCAAGCTGGATGATGACGATAACCGACAGGTCGAATACGAGGGTCTTCTTCTTGGGTTTGTAAACGATGAAAGTCAGCAGCGGCCCGAGTACCAGGTCGACACCGATCAGGATCAGCACGATATCCCCGGCCCCCCGGATCTCGAAGTATGGATAGGGATACCAGGCAAAAAAGATAATCAGAAAAATACTGCCGACCACGACGCTACTCAGTGCGAGATGGATCAGCGATGCCTTCAGTTTGGCCATAAACGATCGCCTCAAAGAAAAAAATGAGATTCATGCTTTTCGGACCGGCGGATTATGAATTATCGGCAGTCGGATTGCCAAGACGATGCACAACTGCCATGTGCCACAACGCAAAACGGCGGGTATACTCCGCCGGAGCGCCAGCATGGCAGTCAGACTACACACCGAGGAATATTATGAAATTTCAGTCGCGTTATCTCTTTGTCATCCTGATCCTGGCAATGGTGGCCGCCTGCGAGCCCGCTGGCGATAAAAAAGACGCCGCGGGTCTGGCCAAGCAGCAGATGTCGTGGGCGGATTTTCGCGAGTCGTTTATCGAGGAATATTTCGAACACAATCCCGCTGCTGCGATTGGCGCCGGACGACACGAATACGACGGTCAGTTGCATGACTACAGCCCGGCTGCGGTTGCCGCCGAGATCGGTTGGCTCAAAGAGCGCAGAGTGCAAGCGGCGGCTTATGGGGATGATGCGCTGGCTGGCCGCGAAAAGTTCGAGCGCTCCTACCTCATGGCGACTGCCGACAAACAACTATTCTTTCTCGAGCAATCGGGGTTCCTGCAATCCAACGTCGTGGTTTACGCTTTCGCTATTGATCCAAGCATTTATCTTTCACTCGAATATGCGCCGCTCCCCCAGCGGATGGCCGCCTTTACCCGGCATGCAGCGGCGATTCCTGCGTATCTTGCCCAGATGCGCAGCAACCTCGTTACACCGCTGGCCAAGCCGTATATTGAAGTTTCCCGGTCCATTCTGGAGGGTTACGCGACATTTTTTGCCGATGCCGTTCCGCAGATTTTCTCGGCCGTTGACGACGCAAGTCTGCAGACTGGTTTTTCAGCCGCAAATGCGAGCGCTATCGAAGCGCTAAAAGAAATGACCGCCTGGCTCGACAGCGAACTGGAAACCGCCAGCGATGATTTCGCGCTGGGGGAGGAAAAATTTCTCCGGATGTTGCGGATGAACGAGGGAGTCGAAATCAGCATTGCGGTATTGAAGGCTGCCGGAGAAGCTGACCTCGAGCGCAATCTCGCGGCGCTGGTCGAAGCCTGCGACGTCTTTGCCCCCGGCCTGTCCATTCATGAGTGCGCGGCCAAGAATGACCGGATCAAGATGGCGGGCGGCCCGGTCGAGGGTGCGCGCAGGCAATTGGCCGACTTGAAGCAGTTCCTGATCGAAAAGGACCTGGTTTCGATTCCAGGCACTGAACAAGCGCTGGTGGACGAAGCCCCGCCCTACAACCGCTGGAATTTCGCTTATATCCGTATACCGGGGCCGTACGAGGACGGCCTGCCATCGACCTACTATATCGCCCCGCCCGACCCGGCCTGGTCGGAAGAAGATCGGCTCGCCTATATCCCGGGCGCAAAGAAATTGCTGTACGTCTCGGTGCACGAAGTCTGGCCGGGGCATTTCTTGAATTTCCTGCACGCCAACCGATCCGAATCTGTATTCGGCAGGACTTTCTTTACTTATTCCTATACCGAAGGCTGGGCGCACTACACCGAAGAAATGATGTTTGACGCCGGTCTGGATGGCCAGGCGCCCGACTCGCACATCGGACAGTTATCGAATGCGTTGCTGCGAAACGTTCGTTTCCTGTCCGCCATCGGTCTGCATACCGAGGGAATGACGGTTGACGAATCCAGGCAGATGTTCATCGACAAGGGCGTGCAGGATTCTGGCAACGCCAGCCAGCAGGCGTTTCGCGGGACATTCGACCCGGGCTACCTCAACTATACGCTGGGCAAATTGATGATCAGAAAGCTCAGGGACGACTGGACGGCGAGCCGCGGCGGACGCGCCGCGTGGAAAGAATTTCACGACACTTTTCTTTCCTATGGCGCGCCGCCGATACCCCTGGTGCGAGCGGATATGCTGGCGGGCGACGAATCGGCTGACGCGGCGTTGTTGCCATACTGACCCAGGCCAAAGCCATGCGCCGTTTTCTTGTCCTGCTGCTGTGCCTGGGTCTGTGGACGATAGAAACGGCCGATGGTATCGAAGCGGATGGCAGCCTGAATCCTAAGCTGCAGGCGCTTGCACAGGAATTCTTTGGCTGGCGGGCGATTCAACAACCAGCCACCGGGGACGATATCCCGAGGGTTGAAAGACCGGATGGCTGGGTTCCCGACTGGTCGCCCGCAGCGCTGACCCGCTATCGTGCCGCCTACCGGGTTTTCCTTGCGCGGCTGGGCGAGCTCGATAATTCGGGCTGGAGTAAAGCCGACCAGGTGGACGCCAGGCTGTTGCGGGCCGCCATTCTAAGGGTGCGCTGGGAACTCGATATACTCAGATCGCCGCATCGAAACCCGTTGTTTTATATCGATCAGACTCTGGGTAGCGTTTTCGAGCTGTTGATTATTTCCTCCCCGATTACGCCTCAACGTGCAGAAAATATTGTGCTGCGTCTCGAAGCGTTTCCCGAATTGACCCAGGCCGCATATACGAATCTCGATCAGGCGGTGCGGCCATTTTCGCGGGCCGCGATTACGATGCTGGCGGGCATTGACGAACGCCTCAAGAAAATGCGAGTGGCCTTGCAACTGCATTTCCCGGAAGAATTGAGGGAGCGCATGCAACGCGCAACAAGGGGGGCTGTTTCGGCATTGCAAGCTTATTCGCGCTGGCTTCGATCGGCCGATCCGATCATGACCGACGAATTCAGCCTGGGGACGGACGCCTACTCTTTCTTCCTGGCCAATGTGGCTTTGATTCCGCATACGCCCGGGGAACTGCTTGCCCAGGGCAGGCTTGCGTGGGAGCGTGCGGTGACCTTCGACACGCTGGAAAAAAATCGCAACGCGAGTCTGGAATCGCCGGCAATTTTTGACGACCTCCAGGCGCAGATCGACACGTCACGGCGTATGGAAGGACGGATTCGCCAGTTTCTCGAAGCACATAATTTGATGACGGTACCCTCCTGGCTCAAACGCTACCTCAATCGCCCGCTGCCGGATCACCTGGCGCCACTGGCGTTTATGGGCGTCACTGACGATCTGACCTCGGAAACGCGGCTGGATGAACACGCCATCAGCTATGTTCCCGATCCCTCGCCGGACCTCCCCTATTTCTATCTGGCAACGGCGCAGGACCCGCGCCCGCTGATTGTCCACGAAGGCGTGCCGGGCCATTATTTTCAACTTGCACAGTCATGGAAGAATCCCGACCCGGTGCGCCGGCGCTATATAGATTCCGGCGCCAACGAAGGCATCGGTTTTTATGTCGAGGAGATGTTGTTGCAGGCGGGGTTGTTCGACGACAGCCCGAAAACCCGGGAAATCATCTACAGCTTTATGCGCTTGCGGGCGTTGCGGGTCGAGGTCGATATTCGCCTGGCGACCGGTGATTTCACGATCGAGCAAGCCGGCGCCTACCTGGCCCGGACCGTGCCGATGGATCTTGAAACAGCGACTAAGGAGGCGGTCTTTTTTGCTTTTAACCCGGGACAGGCGATCAGCTACCAGATCGGCGCGCTGCAAATCATCCGGTTTCTCAGCGATGCCAGGCTGGATCTCAAAGACGATTTCAGTCTCCGGCATTTCCACGATTCCCTGATGCAAAACGGAAACGTTCCAATTGCGCTCCAGCGCTGGGAATATCTGGATCGGGCAGACGAAATAAACCGCCTTGACGAGATGGTTAAAAAGGCAATTTCGATCACCGGCAAGTAAAAAACAAGCCCGGCCAATGGCCGGGTTTGCTTGCCGATCTGGAGCGGGTGAACGGAATTGAACCGTCGACCTAGACGTTGGCAACGTCTCGCTCTACCCCTGAGCTACACCCGCAGTCGCTTCCGGGTTCGAAGCGGCGTGCTATTTTAGCCGCTGCCCGTGGACTGTCAAGCGGGGCTCACTCACTGGTCAGCAGAGGCCATGCGGCGCGCCAGTAGTCGAACATGGACCAAAGCGTCAGGCCAGCCGCGATTACGATCAATAACAGGCCAATATCGTAGATGGGCAGGCTCCAGAGGTCTTGCTGGTAGATCAGGAAACTCAACCCGATCATCTGGAAAGCCGTCTTGGTCTTACCCAGCCGTGAGACCTTTACCTTGGCCCGCATCCCGGTTTCCGACAGCCATTCACGCAGCGCGGAAATCGTCAGCTCGCGACCGATGATCACGGCGGCGGCCAGTGCGACAAACCACCGTGCGTCTGTCTGCACGATCAATACCAGCGCGGTTGCGACAATCAGTTTGTCGGCGACGGGGTCGATAAACGCACCAAAGCGTGAGTCCAGGCCCATTCTTCGGGCAAAAAACCCGTCGGCCCAGTCCGTAAGCGCCGCCGCCGCAAAAACAAAACAGGCCACCGGTCTGGCCCAGCCAAACGGCAAGTAAAATGCGACCACAAACACCGGCAGCATTGCGAGCCTGGAGAAGGTCATAATGTTGGGTAAGTGCCAAACCATGTCGTCTGTATGCCTTTGTGCCTACTGATCCGGGTGGAATACCGAATGAATTTTTTCAGCCAGATTTCGGCTGATCCCTTTCACCCTGGCCAAATCTCCGATCCGAGCCTCTTTTACGCCTTGCAGGCCACCGAACTGGCGCAACAGTTCGCGTCGTCTTTTCGGCCCGAGACCGCGTATCGCCTCCAGCACCGACACCTGCCTCGACCTGGCGCGCTGCCGGCGGTGTCCGCCGATGGCAAAACGGTGGGCTTCGTCACGAATCTGCTGAATCAGATGCAGTGCCGGGGAGCTGGTTGGGAGTATAAATGGCTGCTTGTGACCCGACAAGAACAGCTTTTCTTTTCCGGCGCGACGCCCCGCCCCCTTGGCGACAGCCAACAAAGGAATGTCCGTCAATTGCAACTCCTGCATCACTTTCTGTGCCTCGGCAAGCTGCCCTTTGCCACCATCGATAATGACCATATCCGGCACCGGGGCTTCACCTTTTTTGACCCGCAGATAGCGCCGCGTCATCGCCTGGCGCATTGCGGAATAATCGTCGCCGGGCGTAACGCCCTTGATATTGAAACGGCGATACTCGGATTTCGCCGCACCTTCGTGGTTGAACACCACGCATGAAGCGACCGTAGCCTCGCCCTGGGTGTGGCTGATATCGAAACATTCAAGCCGTTGCGGAACTTCGGCGAGGTCCAGTTGCTGCTTTATGGCCTCCAGTTGCGCCATCATCGTGGCATTTCCAGCCAGTCTCTGGCCGAGCGCGTGCTCGGCGTTGGTCCTGGTCATCTCCAGCCAGCGTGCACGTTGACCGCGGACTCGATGGCGGATGGAAACTTTTCTGCCGGCTCTTTTGCCCAGCGTTTCCTCGAGCAAATCCGCATCCTCCACGCGGCTGGAAATCAGCACCTCATCCGGCGCCTCACGCGCTAGGTAATATTGGGCGAGGAATGCCGACATCACTTCATTGATGGTCGAGCCCGGTGCGGTTTTCGGGAAGTACGACTTGCTGCCGAGGCTGCGCCCCGAGCGCACGAACATGACGCTGACACAAAAAGTGTTTTTTGCGCTAGCCAGGCTGACCGCATCAAAATTCCCGGTCCTCCCGTAGACAAACTGCCGTTCCTGGACTTTCTTCAGGGCGGCTATCTGGTCCCTGTAATGCGCTGCTTTTTCATAGTCCCGGGCTTCTGCCGAAACATCCATGCGCTCGACCAGCCCATCGATGACCAGGTTGCTTTTGCCTTCGAGAAAGAGCAGCGCATCGGCAACATCGCTGCCGTATTCTTCCTTCCCGATCAACCCGACACAGGGCGCCGAGCACCTCTTGATCTGGTATTGCAGGCAGGGCCGGCTGCGGTTCGAAAAATAACTGTTGTTGCATGGCCGGATCAAAAACACTTTCTGCAGATAGCTCAGTGTCTCCCTGACAGCGTGGGTACTTGGGTAAGGGCCGAAGTATTTTCCCGCCCCCTTGCGGGCTCCTCGATAAAAACTCAGCCGTGGAAACGCATGATCGGTACTGACGTATATATAGGGAAAACTCTTGTCGTCCCTCAGCAACACATTGAACCGCGGCTGATATTTCTTGATCAGGTTGTATTCGAGCAGCAAAGCCTCTGTTTCGGTCACCGTCACGGTTACATCGACATCGCGAACCTCGCCAAGCATCCTGTATGTCTTGGCCGATTGCGCCCTGCCCTGGAAATAACTGCTTAGGCGACGTTTCAGGTTCCTGGCTTTACCGATGTACAGCACTTCGTCATCGGCCCCCAGCATTCGGTATATACCGGGTTTACTGGTCAGGCGCGCCAGGAAAGGCCGCGCATCGAACACGGGCCTGGCCAATTTTTTTGCCGTCACCATATGCGGGTCCACTCAAGCAAGGCCAGCGAGCTCTTTTGCTCGCCCGAGTACCGCCAGAAACATGTCCTTGTTCAGCCGGCGGGTCTGGGTGTTGTAGCGGCTGCAGTGGTACGAGTCGACCAGGTGAAATTTCTCCAGTCTATGTTCGGCGCCGTGCGCAAAAGGGAATGCCGATAACTTGCATTTTCGGGCCTTGAGAACCGCGCGGTGGGCGATGGTTCCAAGCGCGAGCACCACCGATGAATCGGGAAGACACTCGAGCTCCGCTGCCAGGTAATCGTTGCAGGTATCGATTTCGTCGCCCGTCGGTTTGTTCTCCGGTGGCAGGCACTTGACGGCGTTGGTGATCCGGCAGCCATAGAGTTCGAGGCCGTCATCGGCCGCGGTTGCATCCGGCTGGCTGGCAAGCCCCAGGTCGAACAGGGTCTGGTACAACAATATGCCCGCGTAATCGCCGGTAAACGGCCGGCCCGTTGCGTTTGCACCGTGCATCCCCGGAGCCAGGCCGACAATCAGCAGCCGTGCGCCATCGTCGCCGAAGGGAGCGACCGGCCGGGCATGGTAATCGGGATATCGGTCCGCTACCTCGTCCAGGAAACCAGCCAGCCGCGGGCACCGCCGGCATTCGATGGAAAACAATTGCTCGCTCATGGGCTCTAGTATGAAGCGAGTGCGTGGGAATCGGCAATCTCTCGCTGGCGAATGGTCGGGCTAGCTGTTTGCCGGGATCGCGCTGTTCCCGGAAAGCAGCCCTTTTTCCCTCATGCGCAGGCCCGCGGTGATCAGTTCCGCGGAATTTTTCAGATTGAGTTTCAACCGGATCCGGTAGCGGTAGGTGCTGATGGTCTTTGGGCTCAGCCCAAGTTTTTTTGCGATTTCCCTGGCGTTGAGGCCAGCACAGATCAGGCGCAACACCTGGAACTCGCGCCGAGAAAGGCTCTCGATCGGCGGGCCAGGTGGTTGGGCGGACTCCCGCATCAACGACCTGGCGACCGCGGGCGAGGCATAGCTGTGGCCCCTGGCAACCGACTCGAGCGAGGATTTCAGCTCTGTGGGGCTGCACTCATCGGTCAACAGACCCGCTACCCCGAGGTTGATCAGGTGTTTGAGGTATACCGGCCGGCTTTCTTCGGAGATGCAAACCAGGTTCCGGAAACCCCGTGCAGAAAAAGCGCTGGCGAGTTGCTGAGCGTCTACCATTGGATGCTTTTCCCGGACCAGTACGATGTCTGGCCACAGCTTCTCCGTTTGCTGAATGCAGTTGGCCAGGCTATGCGTCTGGCAGATCACCTGCATCTTGCCCAGGCGCGGGATCATTTCGGCGAGCGCGAGGCGGGTCAGGGGTTCCGGGTCTAGCAGCAGGATATTGAGAGTCGCTGGCATGAGATACATGCTAGGCAGGCGGCGGGCCGGACTACAGCCAATAATCTGTCGATTGCGGACGATTAATCCGCGTATTTCATCCGACCACCTGATCTGGCATGGTCGGGTTATGCGCTTGCTGCTGATCAACAAACCGTTTCGATGTCTTTCCCAGTTTAGCGACGCAGACGGGCGCGCCACGCTGGCCCGCTGGGTGGACCAAAAAGGCGTTTATCCGGCCGGGAGACTGGATTTTGACTCCGAGGGTCTGCTGGCGCTGACTGACCACGGTGGTTTACAGGCGAGAATATCCGATCCAAAGTACAAGCTGGCGAAAACCTACCAGGTCCAGGTCGAGGGCAGTCCTTCGCAGGATGCGCTCGCCACCCTTTGCGCCGGCGTCAACCTCAAGGGTAGGCTGGTCCGCGCCGCGGCCGCGCGTACCGTACCCGAACCAGCCGGACTGTGGCCGCGAAACCCACCGATCCGCCATCGAAAATCGGTGCCGGATCATTGGCTGGAGTTGGTGATCGAGCGCGGTCTGAACCGCCAGGTAAGGCGAATGACGGCTGCCGTGGGCCTGCCGACCCTGCGCCTGATCCGGACGGACATCGGGCCGTGGTCGCTGGGGACGCTGATGCCCGGGCAATGGCGGGAAATATCACGCGAGCAAATGGCAAGCGATTTCAGGAATCTTGGTTGGCGGCTGATCTGAAGTTTTTGCCGGTGATTCGCATGGCCAGTTCCAGGGCCTGTTCATAATTGAGCCGCGGATCCACTTGCGACTTGTAGGATCTGGCCAGGTCCGCGTCGGTCAGACCGCGAGCCCCACCGGTACATTCGGTCACATCCTCGCCGGTCATCTCGAAATGAACGCCACCGAGATGACTATCCGTGCGCCCGTGTATGTCGAAAGACATTTCCAGTTCATCCAGGATGTTGTCGAAACGCCTGGTCTTGACCCCGTCCGCGGTAATTTCGGTATTGCCGTGCATGGGGTCGCAACACCACAGCACCGGCGAACCGGTAGCCTGCACCGCGCGAATCAAGGACGGCAGCCTTTTCTTGATCTGGCTGACTCCGAATCGGTGAATCAGCGTAATACGACCAGGTTCATTCAGCGGATTGAGGACCGCCAGCAGCTTCTGCAGCGACTCGCCGGTCATTCCGGGTCCCACCTTGATCCCCAGCGGGTTGGAGATCCCCCTGAAGTATTCGACATGGGCGCCGTCCAGATCGCCGGTGCGCACGCCAATCCATGGGAAGTGAGTTGCCAGGTTATACCAGCGCTCCCGGCGCGGTATGTACCGGGTCTGCGCCTGCTCGTACGGCAGGTGCAGGCCTTCGTGGCTGGTAAACATGGCAACGCGGGTGGTTTGATGAATGGAACGGCCTGAAATGGACTCGAAAAAGTCCATCGAATCGCTGATCGAACTGACGATACGCCGGTATTCCTGTTCCAGCGACGAGTGGCTGGCAAAATCCATATCCCAGTATTCCGGGTGATGCAAATCGGCAAATCCGCTGTCTACCAGCGCGCGTATGAAATTCAGGGTCAGCGAAGCTCTCTGGTAACCTACCAGCATCAATTCCGGGTCCGGCGTCCGCTCTTCCTGCGTGAACCCGGCTTTGTTGATCAGATCGCCACGAAAGGTGGGCAAGGTAACCCCATCCCGCGTCTCGGTGTCGGTCGAACGCGGCTTGGCGTATTGGCCTGCAATTCTCCCTACCCGAACCAGCGGCTTTTTCAGCCCATACAACAGGACCAGGCTCATTTGCATCAGAATTTTCAGTTTCTTTGCGATCAGCTCTGAATTGCATTCATCGAATCGCTCCGCGCAGTCACCGCCTTGCAGCAGAAATCGCTCGCCACGCTGCGCTTCGGCCAACTCCGATTTCAGGCGCTCGACCTCCCACGAAGTAACCAGTGGCGGCAGACGGCCCAGGCGCGACAACACGTCTGCCACCTTGTCCTGGTCGGGATAGGGCAGCATCTGGCTCGCCGTCCGGTTCTGCCAGCTCGCCGGATGCCAGTCTGATTGCATGGGGTTCCTGCTCATCAGGGCATGTTAGCCGCTTTGCCGGGTGGGCAAAAGGTAAAAGCCTATGGAAAATCACAGATTCTATTGGCACAATGCGGCTCCTGTTGGCCCGCCGCAGCCGGGTTTTCGCAAACTCCGCGGCCCGGCAAACAGGTCGTCACAACTGGAGCAGGCAGATGCATCGCATACTCGTACTCGGGGCTGGAAAAATAGGCGCATTGATCAGCGGCTTGCTGGCCGATTCCGGCGACTACCAGGTTCAACTCGCTGATATGGACGGCGGCGCCGCCCGGTCGGTTACCGAGTCGCACGGACTGGATAACGTGACGGCGCATGAGCTGGACGCTACCGACCCGATCAGACTGGCCGCGCACATCGATGACAACCCGGTGGCTGCAGTAGTTTCCGGTTTGCCCTATTTTTGCAACGAAGCGGTTGGCAAGGTCGCCCGTGACAAAGGGATACATTATTTCGACCTGACCGAAGATGTTGCCGTGACCAGGGCGATCCGGAAAATCGCGCAGGGGGCGGATCGCGCGTTCGTACCGCAATGCGGTCTGGCGCCCGGATTTATCAGTATCGCGGCCAAGGAATTGATCAGCCATTTTGACGAACTGCGATCGGTAAAACTCAGGGTGGGCGCCCTGCCCCAGCATCCGAACAATGCACTGAAATATTCGCTGACCTGGTCCACCGATGGGGTCATCAACGAATATGGCAATTTGTGTCACGCCGTCGTCAACGGCGAACTGGTGGATGTGCTGCCGCTGGAGGGTCTGGAAGAAATTGAACTCGATGGCACGCTCTACGAAGCGTTCAATACCTCGGGCGGATTGGGTTCGCTGGCGGAAAGTTATGCCGGCCAGGCGGTGACAATGGATTACAAGACCATACGCTATCC
>Ga0209980_10001846_pt1 | contig 11631 bp, 12 predicted proteins | sample CR02metaG_FD_183611 | JGI IMG/M metagenome (GOLD analysis project Ga0209980, IMG submission 183611) | Deep subsurface microbial communities from Mariana Trench to uncover new lineages of life (NeLLi) - CR02 metaG (SPAdes) (version 2) | ecosystem: Environmental > Aquatic > Marine > Ocean trench... | reverse complement strand
ACGAAAGAAGCGCACCGCGGCTTTTTTGTTACGATGACGCTGCACGAGAATATCAATGGTATCGCCGTCTTGGTCCACGGCACGCCACAGATAGTGTTGTTCCCCTTGGATGGTCACAAAAACTTCGTCGATGTGCCAGGTATCCCCCAGCCGCCCTTGTCGTTTCTTGAGGTTGCGTGCGTATGTAGGCCCAAATTTTTGGCACCACTGGCGAACGGTTTCATAGGTGACGGTGAGACCACGTTCGGCCAGCAATTCTTCGACTTCACGGTAACTAAGGCAGAAACGATGGTACAGCCAGACGGCGTGGCTAATAATTTCAGAAGGAAAACGGTGACGTTGGTAGCTGGGCATTGACTTTTTCATGCTGCCCAGTCTGACAAAAGCGAGTTAAGTTGACAATACCTACAATACTATAGGAGCCTGTCGTGTCCATCGAATGGCTAAGAGTCACTTGTCTTCGTGACGTTTCGTGGCATAAAAAAAGCCGCCTCCCCCGTTGGGAAGGCGGCTTGCCTTTGGCGCCTATAACGCCAGGACCATGATTGCCTTCTCGTGCATCGACCCGCCGATGATTGGACAGTGGGACCTTTTTGCTGAATGAGGAGCCGGGGTCTGTCTCACGCCACAGAGTGGAAGGGAAATTCTCCTCTGCGGAGTCGCCTGTTCTTTTTTTCGCTCAATGAGCACGTGCTAACGGGCACGACCATAGACAGGCAGCATGAACGCCGACTAGAAGCAAAAAGTCCGCTGTGAGAAGAAGGCAACCCCAATCACAGGCGAGGCCAACTGGTCAGGTGGAGTATTGTCTTGCATAGCGAGACCCTCCTTTTTGGTGCATCGAGGGACTGGACTTTCCCTCGGGTGAGACCCCGTTATTCGAGGCAAGGAAAATGCTACGCCTGTTGGATAACGGTGTCAATTAAAAAAGCAATCCCCTCCAAGCAGATTATACCAGGAAGTGAGGACTCCGCTGCGGGCGCCGTTGGCGCAGCCGTCGAAATGTTTCAACCGTGGACAGTGACGCGATAGATGATCGAGCCTTACGGGTAGCTATTGCGCCCACCCAGGCACAGGAAAATCCAAGGAAAACCATACACATCGCAAAAAACGCATCGGAGGACACGAGCGGCATCGCACTAATCTTTGCAATAAATGGCGAACCGAACGGTTCACCTTGGGTTTGGAAAAAAGGAATCGTGAGGAAGATTCCGATCATGATTCCACCGAAAAAACGTTTGAAGGGGTTGGTCATGTTATCACTCGTTTCAACACTGACGCTCTTGAACCTAGAAACTGCAGTTGGGCGCAAAAAAGACCCGTAAGATATTGGTGTCCATCGTGAAAGAGAAAAAGTCGTGGTCCCCTGGTGGTGATGAGACATTTTTCTGTTTTCCGAGGTGCACCAAGAGCTTGTGTGGACTTTTGTGATCCAACTGCTGTTTCTAGGTTTACACCCCTTTGTGATTGCTCATGACAAGCTTCCCCTTTTCAAGCACTGTGCCAACTTTTTGCATCACTCGGCCGCCCATATGGGTCATCTCGTCTTGGGCTTTGTGCACGTGCACCTGAATTTGCTCGCGCGTCACTCGGCCGGAGTGCGGCGCAAATAATATTCCCAAACCGGCACCTACAGCCATTCCGCCAACAACCATAGCCGACATCGTCAAGACCTGTCGAAGCATAGACATTTTGAAACCTCCTTTGAGTAAAAGTAGATGAGTAGGGTTTCCCTCCGCTCGTCATACGAGAGGAGAGGGATTCGTTTCCCTAGTCTCGCTCCCTAACAGGGGTTCCGTAAATACGCGGTTTGAAGTATCGGGTTCAATTCACCCCAAAAGTCTGATTAGGGGCCTGTTGAATATTTCATGCCCAGATCCCATACATACGCCAGGGAAGACAACCAACATCAGTGAGAGGAAATGTTCAAAAAAGCATGCCCTGAGTCTTTCCGAAGAGTCCGTCCAGCAAGGCCGCAGCCCTTTTGACGCGCGAAGCGTACTTTCAGTACGTGAGGACGGCAAAAGGGCGGCCAGCCTGCGCCAAGGCTACGGTAGGCAGGGAACGCCGCTGGTGCCGTAGCCTTGGCGAAGGCTGGCGGCGTTTTCAACATTCCCATTAGAGTTTCGACAGGCTTCTGCCGATACACAGGGCATGAGCGTGTCGATGTTCACGGTCAAGCCTGATCTCACTCCGCATGACCAGCTACGCTTGCTGGAAGCCTGGGATACTTGGGACATTCCGCGTGACCAACAACGGGACTGGCAAATCCAACTTTTTGGCCCTGATTTCCATTCTCATCTTTCCGACTACTTCACGTATGAAACCGTTTACACCAAAGACGACCAACTCGAACTCCCCTTTGACTCCGAGCTTCCAGACCCACCCATTGTTTCCTAAAAGAGACTGTTGAAAAAGTCCCCCTTGGTCACTCAGCTGGCACCAGCCTCATCCCCGTATTTTTAATAATATTGCGTGGCATCGAACCAGTAAACAATACACGGAACGAACGGCAAGTCACCACATCAATACATATCACTCAGGAGGGACTTGGGAGAACTCCGCTGAATCAAAGGAAGGGCTCGTTACGTTTCAAGACCGGAAGTCCAAAATCACGGATATCCACAATATTCACACATCCAACAAAGGAGGAATACTATGAATGTTTCGTCCGTCGGCGGTGCAGCACATGGCACTGAAGCTCAAGCCAAAGCGGCTGCACCACAACAGCAACCGCCTCCACCTTCGGAAAGCGATTCAGTCGACATTTTCAAGGATGCCCAAACCCTTTTTGCTAGTTCAGTGTTAGACACGTAACACTCCTCCCCAGAAGTGGTACGTCAAGGGAGGGACGTGCCTCTTACTCCCCCAAACACCGTTTTTTGGGGGTGCTTGATACTTAGAAATTCTTGCCCATTGCACATCCGCTTTTGTGATTTTCCCTTCAATAGGCGTCCTGTAGACACCAATAGCCCACAAGGATTCCCTTCAATCTTTCCTACCCAACAAGAAATATTCCTTTTGAGGAATTGACACTTAGGCATCAGGTCACGCATCATGAGAAAATGTTCCTGCGTCTAAACGCGTACTCGCATCAACCATTGAAAATACAGTGAATACAAAAACCAAATGCCAACAGTTTAGGCAACTCCTCCAATCACAGGAGTTGGAATTCATTTGTGAAGCCCATAATGGGCTCAGTGCCAAAATTGTGGAGGAAGCTGGGTTCAAGGGGATTTGGGGCAGTGGCTTGACCATTTCCGCTCAGTTCGGGGTTCGAGACAATAATGAAGCGAGCTGGACGCAAATTCTGGACAACCTCGAGTTCATGTCTGATGCCACACATATTCCCATCCTGCTCGACGGCGATACTGGTTATGGCAATTTCAATAACATGCAACGACTCATTCGCAAACTCGAACAGCGCCAGATTGCCGCCGTCTGCATCGAAGACAAACTCTTCCCCAAAACGAATAGTTTCTTGAAGGGCGATGCCCAACCCATGGCGGACATCGATGAATTTTCCGGCAAAATCAAAGCCGGCAAAGATGCGCAAACCGATGACGATTTTTGCATCATCGCCCGGGTCGAAGCCTTTATTTGCGGGTGGGGGTTGGCCGAGGCCTTACGACGCGCCGAAGCGTATCATCAAGCAGGCGCCGATGGCATTTTAATTCATAGTGCCCTGGCCGTTCCTGATGAAATCCTGTCATTCAAACGCGAATGGGGTGATCGCTGCCCGGTCGTCATCGTTCCGACGAAATATTATTCCACGCCGACCGACGTCTTTCGGCATTCCGAGTTTGCCATGGTCATTTGGGCCAACCACCTTCTTCGCACGGCTGTCACGACGATGCAAAAAACCGCCAAGACGTTGAAAGAAGAGGAGCACCTGCTGTCCATCGAAGACCGAATCGCACCGGTATCTGAAGTCTTTCGTCTTCAAGGTGCGGCAGAACTTCAAGAGGCGGAAAAACGGTATCTCCCGCAGAACTCCGAAAACATGGCCGCCATTATCCTGGCCGCTTCCCGAGGGGATGAGCTGGGTGAACTCACGGAAGACAAACCCAAAACCATGGTGCATATCCAAGGCACGCCTCTCCTGTCCCACATTGTGGATGCCTACAATGCCGTGGGGATCAAAAATATTACGGTCGTTCGTGGTTACAAAAAAGAAGCCGTGACGCTGCCGAATCTCACCTATGTGGATAATGATAGGTTCGCCGATACAGGAGAATTGGATTCGCTGCTCAAAGCGCTTCGCGCAAAAAACGGGACATTTCAAGACACGATTATTTCTTATGGCGATGTCTTGTTCAATCAATACATTCCACAAACACTTTTCCAGGAACAAGAAGATCTGGTCATGTTCGTGGATAGCTCATGGGAAGGGAAGACCAGTTATACTCGTCTCGGAGGATTCGCGGAATGCACCCTTCCCAATTCACGGAAAACATTCCATTCAAAAGTGTATTTACAACAATTAGGCCAAGATGTGCCGGAAGCCTCCATCCACGGCGTCTGGATGGGATTCCTCAAAGTTTCCTCCAAAGCATGTGAACAATTACAAGAAATTTTAGAACACATGCTTGCCGATCCTGCCAACCGGAAAGCCGGCATGTCTCAGTTGTTTCAAGAGTTGCTGCGACGGAAATTTCCCATCCGGGTCCTGTACACCGTTGGCCATTGGCTGGATATTAATAGCCTCGACGATATCGTCCATGCCGGAGAGTTTTAAAGTCTGAAGAGCCCCGTGAGTTCCATAGGGATTCCCGCAACTGATTCATCCTTCCAAACAGAAATCCATGATGCTTGACCCCGAACAGTTTTTTGCATGCCTTCAGCAGCATGAGGTGTCGTTTTTCACAGGAGTCCCGGATTCACTGCTGAAAGATTTTTGTGCCTGCGTGACGCAAAAGGCTCCGGAGAACCAACATATTATCAGTGCCAATGAAGGCGGGGCCGTTGCCCTGGCCGTCGGCTACCATCTCGCCACAGGGAACATTCCTCTCGTCTATTTCCAAAACTCTGGGTTGGGGAACATCATTAATCCCCTTCTCTCACTGGCCGATCCGGACGTGTATGCCATTCCCATACTGTTCGTCATCGGATGGCGAGGTGAACCGGACGTGCATGATGAACCCCAACATAAAAAGCAAGGGCGGGTCATGCTGTCCATGCTGGACTCGATGGAAATACCCTATTCCATCGTCAACCCGGAGATGGATCAGGCCGAGGCAACCATTAAACAGGCACTTCACACCGCTCGTGAGACTCATGGCCCCTATGCCCTGATCATTCGAAAAGGAACCTTTAGTCCGTTTCAGCTTCAGGAGCCGCAAGCCCTGTCAATGGAATTAACAAGGGAAGCAGCCATTCACCATATCCTTGATGAGCTCGGAGATGAGGATATCGTTGTCTCCACGACCGGCATGCCCTCTCGCGAAGTCTTTGAATATCGAGCGCACAAGAATCAAGGGCATCAACGAGATTTCTTAACGGTGGGTGGAATGGGACATGCGTCACACATCGCCTTGGGCATTGCTCTTCAAAAACCCGACCGAAAGGTATTGTGTTTGGATGGCGATGGGGCGGTACTCATGCATTTGGGTGCCCTGGCCATCAATGGGTCTCTCAAACCACAGAATTTTACACATATCCTCCTCAACAACGGGGCCCACGATTCCGTGGGCGGACAACCGACCGTTGGGTTTCAAGTAGACTTTTTGACCATGGCTCAAGCGGTAGGCTATAAAACAACAGCCCAGGTTCAGACCGCTGAAGGGATCAAACACGAACTCGTGAGGATTCGAAAATCTCAAGGACCAAGCTTACTGGAAATTCGTATCAACAAAGGGGCAAGAAAAGATTTAGGAAGACCGACATTGACTCCGGTTCAGAATAAACAGGGGTTTATGAAGTTTCTTTCCTAGGAGGATGTTCAAAAAGGCTGCCCAGCAAGGCCGCAGGGACTTTGGCGCGCGGAGCGTAGTACAAGCAGTACGTGAGCACGGCAAAGGCCCGAGAACGCCGCTGACAGCCTTTTTGAACATCCTGCAAATCTCACCTCATATGTTGATTAAAGCCCTCGTATCAAGCAGGAAACACCGGGAAGACCAAAAGGTCAAAAACTTTCTGAGCCATCAATCATGAAAACGCTCACGACCTATAATGACCTTCACATCCCGACATTCCTGTATGGCACCGCCTGGAAGAAAGAGGCGACATACGATCTCGTTCAATTGGCTGTCTCTTCCGGGTTTACCGCTATCGACACAGCCAATCAACTCATCCATTACAGTGAAGCCCTCGTGGGAGAGGCCTTACTCACCCTTGCCAGCCAAGGCACCACACGAGAATCCTTATTTCTTCAAACCAAATTCACGTCGGTTTCCGGGCAAGACCATCGCACACCTTACGATCCGATTGCCCCAATTTCCAAACAAGTCGAACAATCGTTTGAAAACTCGCTGCAACATCTGCATACCGATTACCTAGACTCCTACGTCTTGCACGGGCCATATTCGCGACATGGTTTAGGAAAGGAAGACCGGGAAGTCTGGACAGCCTTTGAAGGAATCTATCAGTCAGGCCAGACCAAAATGATTGGCATCAGCAATGTCACGGCAAGCCAACTCCGCCAGCTTTGTGAGGAAGCCACGGTGAAGCCCATGGTCGTCCAGAACCGCTGTTATGCCAGTCATGGGTGGGATCATGAAGTGCGAGAACTCTGCACCGCGCACGACATCATCTATCAAGGGTTTTCGCTCTTAACCGCCAACCAAGATGTATTGAGAGACCCTGAAATTGGGAGGATCGCTCATCGTGTGGGTTCAGGGCAGATGCAGGTCATCTTTCGGTTTGCCCAGCAAATCGGCATGCTCCCCTTAACCGGCACGACCAACGCACAACACATGAAAGAAGACTTGCAATGTGAGAACTTCGACCTCACCTCGGAAGAAATCACGCAGATTGAAAGGATTGGACTATGATGGCGCTGATTCCGTTTGATTGTCTTCTTGATTCTTTGAGCCGCTGCCTTCGGAGGTCAATGTATCAGATGTCTCCGCCGTTGCCCGGGATTGATCCGTACTCTCGGCCACTGGGCCAAAAGTCTTTTTGGACTTACCCTGGCCTGCTTTACCCTGGCCTATTGAGGAGCTCATGGTGATTTTTCCATTAAAGATCACACCATTGTCCATGGAAAGTTTGGGAGTCGTAATCGACGCATCAATGGTAGCCGGCGATTTAAGCTCGACCCGTTGGACGGCGGTGATATCTCCTGTGATTCGCCCACTGGCGATCACCGCCCCGGCACGAATCTGAGCTTTCACATTAGCTTGCTCGCCGATGAATAGGATGTCATCGGTTTCAATTTCGCCTTCGAAGGTTCCATCGATTCGAACATTCCCTTTGTAGGTCAGCACCCCGGAAAATTGTACTTCGTGCCCCACAAACGCCACGATGTCTCCCAACTCTGATAACGTTCTCTCCATTGTCCGATTTGAGATTTCGTCTTTTTCCTGAGCCATAGTTTCACTCCTTCATCACCAAAGACAAACTTACAACCAATGCCGAGACACCCTACAAGAAATATGGCCTCGCTTCAATGCACAGATACAATTTTCCATGCCTCCCTTTTCATATTACCTCTTTTTCGGGTATTTTCTCTTGGTTCACCGAATTTGTGACGGGTTGGGCAAAATAGTGACCCAGTTGCCGCCCACGCTTAACAATAACGTTGATGTCGCCTACATGTGTGAGTCAATCATGAAATTAAAACATGGGAGCTCTATCGTCCTCATCCTCACGTTGATCATGCCGTGCTTGCCAGTATTCGGCAAGGACAAGCCTGATATCATGCTGGCTAAAATTTACGAACGCGGCATCGATGTCACCCAGTATTGGGTGAGTGAAAAACTCGATGGAGTCCGGGCTCGATGGGACGGCACCCAGCTCATCTCCCGAGGGGGCCTAATTTTTGCGACGCCAGACTGGTTTACCCAAGGCTTTCCACCTAACCCCTTGGACGGAGAATTATGGACCGAGAGAAGCCAGTATGAGAACGTGTCTTCGATTGTCAGAAAGCACCAACCCCATAAGGGATGGCGGTCCGTTCGCTTGATGGTATTTGATCTTCCCGCGCATGGCGGTATGTTCGATGAACGAGTCCAGGCCATGAAGCAGATCGTGCTCCAGACCAAATCACCCTACCTGGGGGTCATTGAACAATGGCGGGTCGGGAACGAAAACGAATTGAAGCAGCGATTGCAATCCGTGATCGATCGAGGCGGCGAGGGGTTGATGCTGCACCGCAACACGGCACGGTACGCGAACGGTCGCAGTCACGATTTACTCAAACTCAAACCCTTTTCCGACGCCGAAGCCACGGTGATCGGCTATCGGCCAGGAAAGGGTAAATATCTCGGGCACGTCGGGTCGCTTAAAGTACAGACGGATGACGGGAGACAATTCTTTATCGGAACCGGACTCAGCGATGAAGAACGACGCCAACCCCCACCTCTGAATAGCAGAATAACCTTTCGTTTCCAAGGCCGGACAAAAAACGGCATCCCCCGCTTTCCAGTGTTCTTGCATATCCACGACGAAAAACCCCAATAAGCTCAAGAAGCTCCTCTCAGTGACATATTAAGCCCACCAGGGAAAATGCCGAATGAGGGAGGACCATCTGCCCTCATCCCCGTGTGCACAACCATTCCTGCGAGACAAGGCTTATGCGATGGGTTTTTCGAGCGGTGTTCTTGATCCTGATTCTTATCCCAATATCCGTGATCGGTGCAGCGTTTTTGGCCATTGAAGACCAGCCTATGGTCCAGCGAGATGTTCAACTCACGCCCGACGAAGTACAACGAGCCAAAACGCTTTTTCAGGAACACGATCCTCGCACCTTACAAAATGGCGAAGTCAAAACCATGACGATCAGCCAGCAAGACCTCAGCTTAGCCTCGAATTATTTGGTGCATCTCCTGGGAGGCGGCGGGTCAGTGGTAACGGTCACCGATGGCTATCTTGTCAGCAAAACCACCGTCAAGCTCCCTAAGAATCCTGTGGGTGAGTATATCAACGTAGACCTCGGATTGGCGCAAACACGAGAGCTGCCTCAGTTAGTGCATCTCCGCATAGGACGACTCGAGATTCCCATATGGATCGCCGAAAAAGGACTTCAGCTCGCGCTCAATCAAGCCTATGTCGAAACAGGATCTCCCACAGCCAGCGAGGTCATTCACAAGGTCGCCATTCACCGCAACGAAATACAGGTCACCTATCAATGGGATGCCAACATCACGGATGTTGTTCGAAACATGCTGGTCTCGCCTGACGATCAAGAACGCTTGAAGGCCTATCATCAACGGCTCACCCAGATCGCCGCCAATATTGGGTCGCGCTCCACCGTGTCCCTCGTCACGCTCATGCAACCGTTATTTGCCTTGGCCCAGGAACGTTCGAAAACCGGGGACGCGGTTCAAGAAAACCGTGCCGTCGTTCTGGTGCTTTCTGATTACATTAATGGCCGGGGTTTGAGGCGGCTTTCGCCCGACTCCGAACATTGGCCACAGCCCGTTCGGCACAAAGTCACGCTCGCCGGGCGAAAAGACTTTTCGCAGCACTTTATAATTTCCGCTACGCTTTCCATGGAAGGCGGTAATCTGTTTTCGAACGCCATCGGATTAATGAAAGAAGTGGATGATTCCCGTAGCGGCAGCGGATTTAGTTTTACCGACTTGGGCGCGGATATGGCCGGCACGCGGTTCGGACTACAAGTCACCACTCCAACTTCTGCCAGCCATCTGCAACAGCGACTCGCCAACTCCGTTCGTGAACAAGACCTGATGCCGGAGGTCAGTGATTTACCTGAAGGATTGTCAGAACCCGAATTCGTCCAACGCTTTGGTGGTGTGGATAGTCCACGGTATAACCAGCTTGTCGCCAAAATCGATCGACGGGTGGCTGGTCTTAGCCTCTATCGATAATTCTGCCTTGTCTTCATGGTAGAGAAGGGCAGGCCCTAAACACTCCATTACCCTTTGGCTTGGTTCCTCATACAACCAGCCCATTGCTTCCTCGGCGTCGATTAACACAACATCCCTGAATTCCAACCACACGACAGGAGGAACGGTTTATTTCGGGATTTCATCTTGACACCTCTTCCCCGAGAGGCCTATGATTTTTCTATTACATTAAATTACGGGGGTAGCTGATGGGGGTAACGTCCTTACATCCATTCCCTAGGGTGGTAGAAACAGAGCCAAGCCTTTTTGGTCGTCATGACTGGAAGGGCTTTTTTGTTTTCCCTACGTCACCACGAATATCCGGCTCCATCAAAACCCTGGGAAAAAGGAAGTGAAAACACGCAGAAAAGGCTTCCAAGGTCAAACGCTCGGCTCAGTCTACGATACTCGTATACACGAATCCCTTTGGGGATATGAGTGTAATTCTGATAGGGTGGGTAAACCCTACAATAAATAGCCATCTTTTTCCTTTCTAAGGAGGTGCTCAATGGCAGGTCCGAAGTCAGCGTCTTTTTTTGGATCGAACGAATCAACGAATGGTTGTGTGATGGTGGTAGAAGATGATCCCGCTGTCCGGAGTGGAGTCTGTCAGCTCCTTCAAAAAGCAGGATACGACGTCCTTGAAGTGGACGATGGAGCAAAGGCCATCGAAACAATCGGTTCCGGGGAAAATCCCCTGGTCGTTGATGTCGTGATCACGGATATCGACAAACCCACGGGAATGGAGGCTATCAACTTCCTCAAAAAGCAGTATCCCCGCGTGTCGGTAATCGCGCTCACGGGGTTAGAAGAGAACAAGCCGCCCTCTCAGGAACAAACAAAAGTAGTCATTCTGGGCGCGGGAAAAGGTGGCACTGCATTCCTTGACCTGTTGAGCCACCTCCCTGATGTCAAAATTGTGGGCATCGCCGACAAAGTCTCGTCTTCACCTGGATTAATCCGTGCCCGTCAACTTGGAGTCCCCGTTTGGGACAATATCACAGACCTCATTGCTCAGGACGGTGTGAATCTGATTGTGGACGTCACCGGCAACCCGGACATGCCTCAGGTTATTGAGAAACATAAGAGTGATAAAGCCGAAATTCTTGGCGGCGCTGCATCAAAGCTTCTCTGGAATGTAGCGCAGTACGAATCTCAGATGCAGAATCATGTGTTGCAAACGGAGAAAGTCTCCAACCTGATGAAGGCAGGATTGATCTTCGATTATCTGGTCAAACCGGTGCAAGCAGATAAGATCAACACCATGATCATTCAAGCCATGGATCATCGGGAAATCGCCAAGCTCTAAACGACCACCGACTCTCGCAACAGACGTGATGCGAAATTTGTAAACGGAGGCACCATAGGGGAGGACAAAATCTCCGCTGTGGTGCCGGTCCCTCCGTTTTCAAATTGATGTCAATGAAAATAGGGCTTGTCCGGAAAACACGGCTCCACCCTCTTTCCGTCCTCTTGATAACATTTAGCCCTCGCCTCCGTTCTTGCTTTCAGCAGACGCTCACCATTCAACCTAGAAAACACTGCTAGCTAGAACATTCAAGACAACAAGTGCGTCCTCACCAACTTATGAGGTGTGCTTATGCGTCATCACCCTTCCCCG
>Ga0209980_10001845_pt1 | contig 11634 bp, 10 predicted proteins | sample CR02metaG_FD_183611 | JGI IMG/M metagenome (GOLD analysis project Ga0209980, IMG submission 183611) | Deep subsurface microbial communities from Mariana Trench to uncover new lineages of life (NeLLi) - CR02 metaG (SPAdes) (version 2) | ecosystem: Environmental > Aquatic > Marine > Ocean trench... | reverse complement strand
AAAAAACTCACCCTTGACCTTCCAGCTACTGGAAGCACCATCTGTGCCTCCGATCGGATGCAGGACGAGGGCTGGAACATGGCTGACACCGAAATAATCACCCGCGACCCGGTCTGCGGCATGACCGTGGACCCCGAGGCGGGCAAGCCGAGCCATGAGCACGGCGGGCACATCTATCATTTCTGCAACCCGCGCTGTCTCGACAAGTTCGCCGCCGAACCGGACGCCTACCTGACCGCCACCGATCCGGTCTGCGGCATGAGCGTGGAGCGCGCCACCGCGCGCCACATGGCGAAGCATGCGGGCGAGCGGTTCTATTTCTGCTCCGCCGGGTGTCTCGGGAAGTTCGAGGCCGCGCCCGAGAGTTTCCTCGGCGACCGGCCCGCGCCCGAGGCGATGCCGGAGGGCACGGTCTATACCTGCCCGATGCACCCGGAGGTCGAGACGATCGGCCCCAGCGACTGCCCGATCTGCGGCATGGCGCTGGAGCCCAAGGGGGTTCCGACCGGCGATGAGGGGCCGAACCCGGAGCTGGTGGACTTCAAGCGCCGCTTCGCCATCGGCGCGGCGCTGGCCGTGCCGCTGCTGGTCCTGACCATGGGTCCGTTTCTGGGCCTGCCGGTACGCGAATGGATCGGCGAGCGACTGACGCTGTGGATCGAGCTCACCCTCGGCACGCCGGTCATCCTGTGGTCCGGCTGGCCGTTCCTGGTGCGCGGCGCGAAGTCGTTCCGAACCATGAACCTGAACATGTTCAGCCTGATCGCCATGGGCGTCGGCGCCGCTTATCTGTTCAGCGTGGTCGCGGTTCTGGTGCCCGGGATCTTCCCCGCAGGCTTCCGCGACGCGGAGGGTAATGTGGGGGTCTATTTCGAGGCCGGCGCGGTGATCGTCGTGCTGGTGCTGCTGGGCCAGATCATGGAGCTCGGCGCGCGCGAGCGCACAGGTGCTGCGATCCGGGCGCTGCTGGACCTGGCGCCCAAGACCGCCCGGGTGATCCGCGCGGACGGCACCGAGGAGGAGATCCCGCTCGAGGAGGTGACAGTCGGCGACCGGCTGCGGGTGCGTCCCGGCGACAAGGTGCCGGTGGACGGCGAGGTGGTCGAGGGCCGCTCTTCGGTCGACGAATCGATGATCTCGGGCGAGCCGATCCCGGTGGAGAAAGTCACCGGCGACCCGGTGACCGGGGCCACCATCAACGGCACCGGCTCTCTGGTGATCGAGGCGAAGCGGGTCGGCGCCGACACCGTGCTGAACCAGATCGTCGAGATGGTCGCCAGCGCGCAGCGCTCCCGCGCGCCGATCCAGAAGCTGGCCGATTCGGTGGCGGGCAAGTTCGTGCCGGCGGTGATCGGCATCGCCGTCCTGGCCTTCATCGCCTGGGCGATCTGGGGGCCGGTGCCGCCGCTCGCCTATGGGCTGGTGGCGGCGGTCAGCGTGCTGATCATCGCCTGTCCCTGCGCGCTGGGGCTGGCCACCCCGATGTCGATCATGACCGCCACCGGGCGCGGCGCCCAGGCCGGCGTGCTGATCAAGAACGCCGAGGCGCTGGAGCGCTTCGCCAAGGTCGACACATTGATCGTCGACAAGACCGGCACCCTGACCGAGGGCAAGCCGAAGCTGGTCGCGGTGCTGCCCGAGGCGGGCCACGACGAAGCGGAGGTGCTGCGCCTCGCCGCCAGCCTGGAGCGGGGCTCGGAGCATCCGCTGGCCGAGGCGATCGTCGCCGGGGCCGAGGAACGCGGGGTCGCGTTGACCGGCGCCGAGGATTTCGAGGCGGTCACCGGCATGGGCGTCAAGGGCGTCGTCGACGGCCGTGCGGTGGCGCTCGGCAACGCCCGGCTGATGGCCGAGATGGGCCTCGACGGCGGGCGCCTGGCCGAGACCGCCAACGCGCGGCGCGACCAGGGCGAGACGGTGATGTTCGTCGTGCTCGAGGGCGAGATCGCCGGTCTGGTCAGCGTCGCCGACCCGGTCAAGGAGACCACGCCGGACGCGCTGAAGGCGCTGCACGCGCTGGGTTTCCGCATCATCATGGCCACCGGCGACAACGAGCGCACGGCGAAGGCGGTGGCAGGAAGGCTCGGCATCGACGAGATCCGCGCCGATGTCATGCCTGCGGACAAGGCGCGCATCATCAAGGAGCTGCAGGCCGAGGGCCACAAGGTGGCGATGGCAGGCGACGGCGTCAACGACGCGCCGGCGCTGGCCCAGGCCGATGTCGGCATCGCCATGGGCACCGGCGCCGACGTGGCCATCGAGAGCGCCGGCTTCACCTTGGTCAAGGGTGATCTGAACGGCATCGTCCGCGCCCGGCGGCTGGCCGCCGCGACCATGCGCAACATCCGCCAGAACCTGTTCTTCGCGCTGATCTACAACGCCGCCGGCGTGCCGATCGCGGCGGGCATCCTGTATCCGTTCCTCGGCATTCTGATCTCGCCGATGTTCGCGGCGGCGGCGATGAGCCTGTCCTCCATTTCCGTCATTAGCAACGCACTCAGGCTGAGGTCGGTCAAGATATGACGACCGCGCCGGATGGCGGCGCGAGCGTAGGGTGCGCATTTTGCGCACCGTCCGCCGCGCGAACCCTCATGAATGGTGCGCAAAATGCGCACCCTACTGGTCGCTAGCCACCCGCTCGACCGCGGCGCAGATGTCGTCGACCACCTGGTCCAGCAGGTCGGGGTTTTCCGCCTCGCCCATCACCCGGACCACCGGCTCGGTGCCGGATTCGCGGATCACCAGCCGCCCGGAGCCGCCGAGGCGGGCCTCGCCGGAGCTGATCGCCGCCCTCACCGCCGCGTCCTCCAGCGGCCGGGTCGCCCGATCGAAGCGGATCGAGCGCAGCTTCTGGGGATAGGGGTCGAAGACCGTGCAGATCTCGGAGGCCGGACGCTCCTCGGCCACCAGGACGTTCAGCACCTGCAGCGCCGCCAGCAGCCCGTCGCCGGTGGTCACGTAGTCCGACAGCACGATGTGGCCGGATTTCTCGCCGCCCAGGTTGCAGCCCTCGGCCCGCATCGCCTCGACCACGTAGCGGTCGCCGACCCTGGTGCGGACCAGCCCGATGTTCTGCCCGGCCAGCAGCCGCTCCAGGCCCAGATTCGACATCACCGTGGTCACCAGGGTGTTGCGCGCCAACCGGCCCTGCGCGGCCCAGCGGGTGGCGATCAGCCCCATGATCTGGTCGCCGTCGACGGCCTGGCCCTTCTCGTCGACGATGTGGACCCGGTCGGCGTCGCCATCCAGCGCGATGCCCAGATCGGCGCCGTTGTCGAGCACCGCCTGCTGGCACGCGGCGGGGTCGGTCGAGCCGCAGTCCTGGTTGATGTTCTCGCCGTTCGGGCTGACGCCGAGGCGGATCACCTCGGCTCCCAGCTCCCACAGCACCTCGGGTGCGGTGGCGTAGGCGGCGCCGTTGGCGCAGTCGATGACGATCTTCAGCCCGCTCAAGGTCCGCCCGCGCGGGAAGCTGGCCTTGCAGAACTCGATATAGCGCCCGCGCCCGTCATCGAGGCGGCGCGCCATGCCGATCTGGCCCGGAGGCGCCAGTTCGGGCGTCCCGTCCATCAGCGACTCGATCTCCGCCTCGACCTCGTCGGAGAGCTTGTAGCCGTCCGGGCCGAACAGCTTGATGCCGTTGTCCTCGAACGGGTTGTGCGAGGCCGAGATCATCACCCCCAGATCGGCCCGGACCGAGCGGGTCAGCATGCCCACCGCCGGAGTCGGCATCGGCCCAAGCTGGATCACGTCCATGCCGACCGAGGTGAAGCCCGCGGTCAGCGCCGTCTCGATCATGTAGCCCGAGCGCCGCGTGTCCTTGCCGATCACCACGGTGTGGCGATGCGGACCGCGGGTGAAGTGGCGCCCCGCCGCCAGCCCCAGGCGCATGGCGACGTCGGCGGTCATCGGCCGCGTGTTCGCCCGGCCGCGGATGCCATCGGTGCCGAAATACTTGCGGCTCATGTTCATGCCTTTCCCTCATGCCTCACCATCATACCTGGGCGGCAATCGCGCGCCAGACCTGCAGCGCCTGGCGGGTCTCGGCGACATCGTGGACGCGCAGAATCTGCACCCCCTGCGCCAGACCGGCCAGCCCCGCCGCGACCGAACCGGACGCCCGCCGGTGCGCCTCGCCGACCCCGGCCAGCGTACCGATGAAACGCTTGCGCGACGCCCCCAGCATCACCGCGCAGCCGAGCCCATGGTACACGGATAACCTGCGGAGCAGGGAGAGATTGTGCTCAAGGGTCTTGCCAAATCCTATACCGGGATCGACAACGATGCGCGCGCGGCCGATCCCCTCGGCCTCGGCGGCGGCAATGCGCAACTCCAGGAAGTCGTAGACATCGAGCAGAACATCGCCGTAGCGCGGGTTCTCCTGCATGGTGCGCGGGTCGCCCTGGGCGTGCATCAAGCAGACCGCGGGGGCAGTGGCGGCGACCGCCGGACTGCGCTCGTCGTAGGTCAGCGCCGAGACGTCGTTGAACATCGTGGCGCCCGCGGCCATTGCCGCCTCGGCCACCGCCGCCTTGCGGGTGTCGATCGAGACCGGCGCCGGGCAGCCGGCGGCCCGCAACCCTTCGATCACCGGAATCACCCGGTCCAGTTCCTGGTCGAGCCCGACCGGCTCGGCACTGGGCCGGGTCGATTCGCCGCCGATGTCGAGGATGTCGGCCCCGGCCTCGGCCAGGGCCAGCCCACGGGCCACCGCAGCACCAGCGTCGGCCAGCAGTCCGCCGTCGGAGAAACTGTCCGGCGTCACGTTCACGACGCCCATGATCCGCGGCTGGGCCAGATCGAGACCGGCCAGCGCCGGACGCGGCAGGGAGAGCAGCGCCAAGGTCTCCACCTCCTCCGGATGCAGCGCCTCGGCGGCGTCGACCGGCAGGATTTCAGGGGGCTCAAAGCGCCGCAGCACCTCGACCTCGGCGAATCCGAACAGGCCGCCGGCCAGCGGCCGCGCATTCGCGCGCGTCGGCGCGCAGGGCAGCGGTCGGAGATAGGCACGGCGCGGCTCGGTCGTCATCGGCGCGGCATAGCGCAGCGTTCGGATAGCTGCAACCAGGATATTATACATTGAATTAATGTGTGAATGTTTCTGTAATTTATTTTTTGTGTGCTTTATTGATTTTCCCAGTAGGCCACGCTAAATCTACAGCAACACGCCAGAGTGGAGATAAATGCGATGAGCCCCGCCGACTTCGTCTCGCCGCTGCACAGCCAGGAGACCGACGTGCTGATCATCGGCGCCGGGCCGGTCGGCCTGTTCGCGGTGTTCGAGCTTGGGCTGCTGGGGCTGAAGGCCCGGCTGATCGACACCCTCGACCGCCCCGGCGGGCAATGCGCCGAGCTTTATCCGGAAAAGCCGATCTACGACATCCCGGGCATCCCAACGATTTCGGGCCAGGTTCTGACCGACCGGCTGATGGAGCAGGCAGCGCCGTTCGAGCCGGAGTTCCGTTTCAACCAGCGTGTCGAGCACTTGTCGAAGCGTCCCGATGGCCGGTTCCAGATCGTCACCGATGCCGGCGACGTGCATGTCGCCCCGGTGGTCTTCATCGCCGCCGGCGCCGGCAGCTTCACGCCGCGCCGGCCCAAGCTGGACGGCATCGCGCCCTATGAGGGCAAATCGCTGTTCTACGCCGTGCGCGAGCGCGCCGATTTCGAGGGCAGCGACCTGGTCGTTGTCGGCGGCGGCGATTCGGCGCTGGACTGGACCCTCGACCTGCTGCCCTCGGTCAAGTCGCTGACCCTGGTCCACCGCCGCGACAAGTTCCGCGCAGCACCACATACGGTCGACGCCATGGAAACCGCGGTCGCCGAGGGCCGGATGAACTTCGTCATGGGTGATCTGGAGCGCCTCACCGGGAAAAATGGGGGCGAGAACGGCGAACTGACTGCCGTGACCGTCAGGAGCAAGACCGGCTCGACCACCCTCAAAGCCGACCGGCTGCTGACCTTCTTCGGCCTCAATATCGAACTCGGCCCGATCGCCGACTGGGCGCTGGACCTGGAGGACGGCAAGCAGATCCGGGTCGGCACCGAGAAGTTCCAGACCTCGACGCCCGGCATCTTCGCCATCGGCGACATCAACTGGTATCCGGGCAAGCTGAAGTTGATCCTGTCGGGCTTCCACGAGGGCGCGCTGGCGGCCCAGGAAGCCTTCCGCATCGCCCGGCCTAACGAGAAGCTGCGCTTCCAGTACACGACCTCTTCGTCGGAACTGCAGAAGAGGCTGAAAGTCGCATGATGGCGAATTTTCATGTCACCACCCGGAAGGGTGAGAAGCAGACGCTGGAAGGCGTCGACGGCTGGCGCCTGATGGAGCTGCTGCGCGACTACAAGACCGGGATCGAAGGCATCTGCGGCGGCCAGCTCGATTGCGCGAGCTGCCACATCTATGTCGACCCGGACTGGCTCGGCCGCCTGCCCGAGCTCCGCGACGAAGAGGAAGCGAAGCTCGATGAGCTGCCGAGTTGGGAGGAGAACTCGCGTCTCTCCTGCCAGATCATCTGGGGCGAGGAGCTTGACGGCCTCACCCTGACTGTTGCGCCCGACTGAGCCTAGAGACGGAGGACCCGCACCATGGCCAAGGAATTCAAACCGGTTGTCGTGACCGCCAACGATCTGATCGAAGGCGACAGCGTTTTTCTTGGCGCCTTTGGCTGGGTCCGGGACATCGCCGAGGCGCGCGTCGCGCTGACCACGGACGAGGCGGCCGTGCTGGAGCAGGCCGGCATCGAGGGCGAGGACGGCAACATCGTCGTCGGCCCCTACCTGATCGAGGTTTCGGTCGCGACCGGCACGCCGGTCCCGCTGCTGCGCCGCGAGCAGATCCGCGTCAGCGGGGTGCCCACGATCCCGTTCGGCCTGGACGTGCCGGCGGAGCGCCGCGCGGCTTGAGGAGGTTTTTTGCGCATGTTGTTGCCCGTGACAAAATCCGTTTCACGGATTTTCGGCTCCACCAACCCACCCCGCCTCCCCGCCCAACCACCGATGGTACCCCATGAATCATTGGGGCAAGATCGGTGGTTGGGCGGGGAGGCGGGGTGGGGGGCGGAGCGCGCCCAAAAGACGCGACCCGGCTTTTGGAACAGGCGCATAAGACATGTGGTGGGGGGCGGAGCCGTCAGGGCAAGCGAACTCCGGGTTCACCGCGCGCGCTGGCCGAACAGGATCGCTTGTGCCTCTTTGTCGGTGGCGAGGTCGCGGCGCTTCTCGGCCCCCAGCGCCCGGCCGGTCTTGACCGCCGGGCGGTCCCACAGGCGCTCAAGCCAGGCCTTCATGTGCGGGAATTCGGCGATGTCTTGGTTCTGCCGCTCCCAGCCCCAGGCCCAGGGCCAGATCGCCATGTCGGCGATCGAGTAGGGGCCGGCGACGAAATCGCGGTCGGCGAGGCGGCGGTTGAGCACCCCGTAGAGGCGGTTGACCTCGTCGGAATAGCGCCGGCGGGCGTAATCGATCCGCTCCGGGGCGTAGTTGAGGAAGTGATGCGCCTGGCCGGCCATCGGCCCGACCCCGGCGACCTGCCAGAACAGCCATTCGTCGATGGCGATGCGTTCGCGCTCGGTGGAGCCATAGAACTGGCCGGTCTTGCGGGCGAGATATTGCAGGATGGCGCCGGATTCGAAAATCGAGACCGGCTGGCCGTCCGGCCCCTCTGGGTCGACGATGGCGGGCATGCGGTTGTTGGGGGCGATCGCCAGGAACCCGGGCTCGAACTGGTCGCCGTGGCCGATATCGACCCATTTGACCTGGTAGGGCAGGCCCATCTCCTCCAGCGCGATGGAGATCTTGAAGCCGTTGGGGGTGGGCCAGTAGTAGAGATCGATCGGTGCGGGCATGACGGGCTCCTTGCAAGCGGCAGCGGGGGAGCCCCTGAATGTAGCGGATATCCGCGAATGGCAAGGGTGGCGGGTCAGCCGCCCTCGCCGGTCGCCAGCCAGCGGGCGCAATCCTCGCCAAGCTCGGCCAGGGCGCGGGCTTCGTAGGCGGCGGATTGTTCGGGGCGGAGCATGTCGCGCCAGCGGCCGTTGACGCCCTTGTGGATGAAGGTCTGGGCGCCGCCCTCCCAGAAGGCGCCGCCCAAGGGCACGCTGGCGGTGGCGTTGGCCTTCATGTAGTCGAAGCTGCAATGCTCCAGGATCGCGGGCCATGTCGCCTCGTCGATGGGCGTGTCGAGGAAGGCGGCGATGCGGCGGATCTCGCCAGGCATGTCGGCCTTCAGCCGCCCGAAATGCAGTATCATCACATTGGGCAGGTGGCGGATCTCCCACCACGAGCGGAGGTTCTCCCAGAACGGCCAGAACGGGTGGCCGTCGCGTTCCAGCCAGTCGTCGAAATACTGCAGGATCGAGTCCGGCGGCGGCCCGATCGGCGGGCCGACCCGACCCGGGGTGTCGTTCAGCGCCTCGTACCAAAACGCGTTGGCGTTGGTGTGGTGGTTGTAGAGGCTCCAGACCACGTCGCGCCCGTCGCGGCCGATGTAGAGGTATTTGGCCTTGGGCGAGAACACCAGGGCGTCGACCGGCAGGTGGGTTTTCAGAAAGCGCCGGTGGGTCTGCGCCTCGACCGCTGGCAGCTTGACCTCCTTGGGCGGCACCCGCAGGTCGAGCCAGGGCGACATCTCGGCGACGGCCAGGCCCTCGGCGCCGTTGAAGATGAGCTGGCTGACGATCTGCTGCACCCAGGTGGTGCCGGCCTTGGCGTAGGTCGAAATGATGATGTCGTCGTCGCGGAAACCGAAGCCGTTCCAGATCGTCGAGTCGAAATGGTGGTTGTGCATCTCCCGGGTCTTCGCCGGGTAAGTCAGATCGCTTGCAGCCATGTCGCGTCCCTTCTCCAGACCTATCTACCGACAATGCGTAAATGTGATGGAGTATCCTAGAATTTCTTCTGCGCCGGCGTAAATCGGATTGTCATCCGCATTGCCGCGAGGAATTGCTGAATTGACGCGCCGCGCCAAAAAGCGTAATGGCGGCGGGCGTGGTGATTTGTCGGGCCGGCTTGCGGGCCACGTAAAACAATCCGCTAAAGAGGTCGTGGCCAGCAAAGTTGGCCCTTCCGTTCCGGTCCAGAGTTAGTCGAAGGACCGGGCGTCTCCCGGCAGAGCGCATGAACGATACCAGCTACCGTCCCCGCACGCGCCTCGTCCACGCAGGCCAGCGCCGCAGCCGTTTCGGCGAGACCTCGGAGGCGATCTACCTGACCCAGGGTTTCGTCTATCCGAATGCCGAGGCCGCCGAGGCGCGCTTCAAGGGCGAGATCGCCGAGGGCGAGGAGGGCTTCATCTACGCCCGCTACGGCAACCCCACGGTGGCGGTGTTCGAGGACCGGATCGCGGCGCTGGAGGAGGCGGAGGCCGCTTTTGCCACCGCCAGCGGCATGGCGGCGGTCAACGCATCGCTGATGTGTCAGCTCAAGGCGGGCGACCATGTGGTGTCGGCGCGGGCGCTGTTCGGCTCGTGCAGCTATATCATCGAGACCCTGTTGCCACGCTTCGGCATCGACGTCACGCTGGTCGACGGCACCGAACTGGCCCAGTGGCAGGACGCCATGCGGCCGGAGACCAGGGTCTGTTTCCTGGAGACGCCGTCGAACCCGACGCTCGAGATCATCGACGTGAAGGCGGTTGCGGAGATTGTCCACTCCGTGGGTGCGCGGCTGGTGGTCGACAATGTCTTCGCCACCCCGATGTTCCAGCGCCCGCTGGAGCTGGGCGCCGATGTGGTGGTCTATTCGGCGACCAAGCATATCGACGGGCAGGGGCGCTGCCTGGGCGGCGTGGTGCTGGGGACCGAGCGCTTCATCCGCGACGAGGTCGAGCCTTACGTCAAGCATACCGGCCCGGCGCTGAGCCCGTTCAACGCCTGGGTGATGCTGAAGGGGCTGGAGACCCTGGCGCTGCGCGCCCATGCCCAGACCGACGGGGCCGAGGCGCTGGCGGGCTGGATGATCGGCGCGGAGAAGCTGAGCCAAGTGATCTATCCCGGCCTGCCGACCCACCCCCAGAACAATCTGGCGCTGGCCCAGATGGAGCGGCCGGGCACCATGCTGGCGTTCGAGGTCGAGGACGGGCAGGCGGGCGCCTTCCGGTTCCTCAACGCGTTGCGACTGATCCGGATCTCGAACAATCTGGGCGACGCCAAGAGCCTGGTGACCCATCCGACGACCACAACCCACCAGCGCCTGACCGAGGAGGCGCGCCTCAGCCTGGGAATAACCCCCGGCCTGCTGCGGCTTTCGGTGGGGCTGGAGGACCCGGAAGATCTGCGCGAGGATCTGGACTCGGCACTGGCAGCGGTGTGAGGCCGCACTAATTTACCATTCCGTAAGGGTTCTTAACTTCTCGTTAACCCGTATCGTCTGTTAGTGTGTCGACGCGGGCCTAGACGAGCACTTCGCGCCTCGTTGTGGCGCGACGCGGACCAGGCGGAAGTTGCGAGGTAAGCTATGAACAAGATCGATCCATTGGTTCTGATCGAGGCCGAGGCCCAGCCGATCGAGCGCCCGACCACCGCCGAGGCCGAAGGAGCGGTGCGCACCCTGCTGCGCTGGGCCGGCGACGATCCGGAGCGCGAGGGCCTGCTGGACACGCCCGGCCGGGTGATTCGCGCTTACCGCCAGTGGTTCCGCGGCTACGAGGAAGACCCGGTGGCGATGCTGCAGCGGACCTTCGAGGAGGTCGAGGGCTATGACGAGATGGTCGTGCTGCGCGACATCCGCTTCGAGAGCTTTTGCGAGCACCATCTCGCCCCGATCATCGGCGTGGCCCATGTCGGCTATATCCCGACCGACCGGGTCGTCGGCATCTCCAAGCTGGCGCGTCTGGTCGATGCCTATGCCAAGCGGCTGCAGGTGCAGGAAAAGATGACGGCACAGATCGCCAACACCCTGATGACGGTTCTGAAGCCGCTCGGCGTCGCCGTGGTGATGGAGGGCGAGCATCACTGCATGTCGACCCGCGGTGTTCACAAGCACGGGGTCAGCATGGTGACCTCGACCATGCTGGGTGGCTTCCGCGACGATCACCGGACCCGCAAGGAATTCATGGACATCATCGGCAATCCGACCAACCGGATGAGCTGACGATACAAGCAACGGTGAGGCAGGCCGGCCCCGCAGGGCCGGCATTTGCTTTTTCAGGCGGCGAGCCGGGCGATGCGGGCCTCGGCGTCGGCCTCCTCCGAAAACTCGGCTGCCGGGATGAATTCGACATCGGTGATGCCGATGAAGGCCAGCGCATGGCGCACATAGGGGGTGGCGAAATCCATCGCGCTGCCGACCGGGACACCGCCGGAGGCGACGACGATCAGCGCCCGCTTGCCGGTCATCAGGCCCTCGGGGCCGGTCTCGGTATAGCGGAAGGTCTCGCGGGCGCGGGCGATCATGTCGATCCAGGCCTTGAAGGCGGCCGGCACGCCGAAATTGTAGATCGGCAGGCCGATCACCAGGGTGTCGGCTTGCTTGATCTCGGCGACCAGCCGGTCGGAACCCGCCAGCGCCGCGCGCTGGGCGTCATCGCGCTCGGAAGGGTCGGTGAAATTGGCGCCGATCCAGGCCTCGTCGACCATCGGCACGCCGTCGGCGAGGTCACGGTGGACGACCTCCGATGCAGGGTTGGCGGCGCGC
>Ga0209980_10001844_pt1 | contig 11642 bp, 11 predicted proteins | sample CR02metaG_FD_183611 | JGI IMG/M metagenome (GOLD analysis project Ga0209980, IMG submission 183611) | Deep subsurface microbial communities from Mariana Trench to uncover new lineages of life (NeLLi) - CR02 metaG (SPAdes) (version 2) | ecosystem: Environmental > Aquatic > Marine > Ocean trench... | reverse complement strand
TTCTTTATCGCGTTATTTATTCGTGGCACAAGTCGCGAATTTTCAGTCGCGAACTGGAATTCGATATATTTTCCAATTAAATTGGCCCTGGCAGGCGCAGGGACAATCGTTTGACTGGAATTATCATGCGAGTAACATTGCCTTTAGTTACCTGATATTCGGTCGAATGAACCCGCCAGTCGGGAACGGGAGAAAACGATGAAGAGCTACAAAGCGTTTACGAATCGACACCAGTTTTCAACAAGCAGTCAATTCATTCTGGCTCTGGCACTCTTCTTTGGCAGCTTTTCCACGTCCTTCGCACTTGAAATTCTCCTCGGCACCAGCCAGTCCGGTACTTTCGATCATCATACGGGTCGGGCTATCTGCCGGATGATTAACAGCCTGGCTGATGGGCTGGAATGCAGGGTCAAGCCAGCTGACGAAGCCGGTCATGCCGACGTGGCGGTGCACAATTTGACCAATATTCGCAGTGGCTCACTGGATCTCGGCATCGTCGATTCCACCAAGCAGGCCAATGCCTTTAATCAGAGTGGGCGATTCGAGTTTACCGACATTCGTTACGACAACCTGCGTAGTCTTTTCTCTTTGAACAGTATCCCGTTCACGCTGATCACCTACCAGGGGTCGGGAATCGATTCCTTCGAGGATCTCCGGGGTAAAACCGTGAACATCGGCAACCAGGGTTCATCGCAGCGCGAGATCATGAACTCTCTGATGGCGGCAAAAAATTGGTCGAAGAAGGATTTCACCCTGGTGGAGCAAATACCCACGTCGCGGTCCCAGGATTCGATGGCATTGTGCCATCGTAACGTGGATGCCATCGTCCGGGTCAACGTCCATCCCGATTCTTCGATTCAGCAGGTCGTAAGACTGTGCAAAGCAAAACTTGTCAGTATTTCAGGGCCGGATATTACCCAGTTCATCGAGCAAAACCCGGCTTATCAGGCGATCAGCATACCGGCAGGAACCTACGCATCCAATCCCGATCCGGTAGCTACCCTGGGCGTAAAAGCTACAATGATCACGGCCGAGGAGATGGATGAGGAATTGGTCTATACCATTGTCAAGACGTTGTTTGAAAATCTGGATCGTCTGAAAAGAACTCACCCGTCGTTCGCATTGCTGACCCCGGCTGGGATGCGCACCGACAGCCTGACAGCACCGCTACACCGGGGCGCCGTCAAGTACTACCGCGAAAAGGGCTGGATCCAGTAACGACGTCGGCCGACTGGCGGCAGGGATGCGGGCATCGGACCCAAGATTGTAGATGTATTGGCTGAGCAACCCCTGTCGGGGAATTAATGGTGGTGGGCGGCTGTTACCGGAGATTGCAGCCAAAATCGCTCACAGCAACCCGACCCCCGTCCTTCAGCGCCTGGGCGTAGCTGAGAATCAAGACCGAGCAGGCATTGACCTGGGGCTGAGAAATCGGCCGCTCCTGGCCGTTGAGACCAGCCGCATCTACAACATACTGGCAGTCTCGCCCGTAGGTGGTGGATACCAGGGAAGCGACACCTCCCTCGTGCGAGAAACCATATACTGTCGTGCGGGTGGAGTCGGCGGCACAATCGACAGCATCTGTGGGCCACATGGCGACGGGCACGAGCTCGGATGGGTCCCCACAGGGGCATTCTGCCAAACTCCCTTCGACGGGGGCCTCCTCGTCCGTCGATTGGGCGCGGAGCTGAACTTGCACTGAAAAGAGAAGCACCGCCGCCATCAAGGCGATCGTCTTTGATTTGCCCATCCAGTAACGATACTGCCACCATTCCTCGCCTAAACATCGCTTATCCATCATCATTCTCCCCGCTTTAGCGGTTAATTATATTGGCAGCCTTCTGCTGCCCGCGATTACGACCTTGAATGTCTCCTTAGTTAATGAGTTCGCCACACCTAGCGAACGACAAACACCGAACAGGATGAATGGCGGACCACGCGGGCAGCGTTGGTGCCGAGTAAAAAGTCGATAGCCTGTGGCTTGTTCGAACCAATGACGATCAGGTCTACAGCGGATTTCTCCGCCTGCGCCAGTATTTCACGATAAATGTCGCCGAAACGGGCCGAACTGGTCACATCGCCCTGAACCAGATCGACGTTGGCCGACAGGGCCGTCAAATCCTGCTCGGTTCTCTCCATTGCGAGCTTCTCGTAACCTTCGGGCAGGTGCTGCGAGACGACCGCCTGTACCGCGCCGATGACGCTCAACACGTGCAGCCGTGCGGAATAGATGTTGGCTATATCCGCTGCAATCCGCAGAATTTTTTCCGCGTTACCGCTATTGTCCAGATCGACGGCGGCCAGTATTTGCTTGAACATGGGCCTACTCCTGTTTCTGCGATTGTTCCCCACCATCGGCGGGCGCCTGTGCTTCGGTAGACTGGCTGCTGGCTCGTAAATCTCGTAACTGCATCAGCACGACAGGTACGAAAAACACCAGCGCCGCGATGTCGCTCTGCCAACTCGGAGCCACCATCAGCACGCCCGCGACAAACATAATCGCCCGCCACACACCATTCAACGGCGCCAGGAAGTAACCCGAAACCACCGTTGCGATAGCGAAAATGCCTAACGCGCAGGTCAGGGAAACCTGTAGAAAGGAAAATAGGGTGAAGTATTCCGGAAGCACGATCAGCATGGTCGGCGCGTAGACGAAGACCATCGGCACCATAAGCTTGCCGATACCAAGCGTAAAAGCTGTGACGCCGGTGCGAAACGGATTGGCGCCGGCAATACCTGCGGCCGCGTAGGCCGAGGTACAGACCGGTGGTGTGATTTCCGAAATGACACCGTAATAAAGTACGAACATATGCGTCGCCAGCACCGGTACGCCCAATTGCGACAAGGCCGGCTGGGCCACAGAAACCAGCATGATGTAAAGCGCCGTCGTTGGTAGTCCGGCACCCATCAGGATGCAAGCCATCGCAATCAGCACCAGCGACAGGAACTGCTGGATGGAAGCCTGGGCGAATATGTCGAGTGGGATCCATCCGATGACCGCATATAAAACATCGGCCATGTCGCGTGCTCCGGTAGTGACCATGAAGCCGAGACGGAAGGCGATGCCGGTGGTATTGATGACACCCACCACGATACCGACGGCGGCGCAGGCTGCGCCGACCGCAAGCGCGTATTGAACGCCGACATGGAAACTGTTAAACAAGTCTCTGAAACTGTGGCGTTCGCGCTTGTGCATGACGGCGACGATCAGCAATCCGCAAAGAAAGCCGCCCATCACGGGCGAGAAGGCCTCGATCGACACCCGCCACAGAACGTAGGTAATCATGGCTGCAGGAAAGATCAACGTCACCGGCTTGTGGAACCCGGTAAAGCCGACGATGATGCAGAATGTCAAACCCATGAAGGCCGCCATGTTTGGCGAATAACCAGCGAAGAGCACGGTTAGAAGTGCCACCAACGGCAGGACTGTATGCCAGCCCTCACGCCAGATCTGGACGATCTTGGGTAGTTGTTCCTTGGAATATCCCTTAAGGCCCAGCCGTTTTGCGGTGAAGTGCACGATCGACAGAACTGCGATGTAGTGCATCGCCGCCGGCACGATCGCCGCGATGACGATTGTGGTGTAGGGGACCTCGAGGAACTCCGCCATCAGAAACGAGGCGGCGCCCATGATCGGTGGTGTGATCTGGCCGCCCGCGCTGGACGCAGCCTCGACGGCTCCGGCGAAGTGCGCGGGGTATCCCATGCGTTTCATGTTGGGAATGGTCAGCGAGCCGGTAGAGACGGTGTTGGCGATCGACGAACCGGAGATGGTGCCGAAGAACGCCGATGAAACGACGCTCACTTTGGCCGGGCCGCCGGTGTATTTGCCGGCCACGACCATCGCGTTATCGATGAAGAACTGACCCAATCCCATGCGCTGGGCGACGATGCCGAACAACACGAAATGGAACACGACCGTCGAGACCACCCACAGGGTCACCCCGAAGATGCCTTCCGAGGGGAAGTACATGTTGTTGATGAACTGGTGCCAGTCGACGCCTGGATGCTTCAGTATCTGCAGCGGCATGTACGGGCCGAAAAGCGCGTAGCTGATAAATACCAGAATGATCAACGGCAGCACGTAGCCCAAAGAGCGCCGGGTGATTTCCAGCACCAGAACCACCAGGGCCGTACCGAGGACGATGTCGGGCATCGACGGGTCGCCCTGACGCAGCGCCTGCTCCGGTATCTCGTAGCCGAAGACAGTCAGTCCCCTCCACGAGAGCGACAGGAACATCGCCGCCGAAACGCCGACAGCGGCGAACAGCCAGTCGTAAATTGGGACGTTGCCCCAACGCCACCAGGTGTTTTTCCGGTACTCGAGTGCGCTCTGGGTACGAATCAGCGGAAAGGTTAAGAAGATCAGGATAAACAGACCGGTGAGGTGTATCCCCATGTGCTGGTGGTCGACCGGCGTGCCGAAGCCTGCGGTCCAGATATGATAGAAGGCAAAGGCGATGGAGAAGTAATAGAGAAACGGTCCAACCACCGCACCGTTGCTGCGGGTGACGAGGGACGAGTCGTATTGCTTCTCAAGTGCCGCGGCCGCCTCGATATCGAGTGTACCGGAAGGGTGATCAACCATTGAACCTTCTCCTCATTTTAGTCCCTACACAGCGGCCGACAGCGAATGGTGTAACTTCGATTCAGTCACGTGCAAACGCAGGGCTTCCCCGGTTGCAAGTCCTCCGACCAGCAGCTTTGGACGAAACGCCGTTGCTGCCAGCCGGAAGAAATTACTTCAGGAAAGCCGGTGCAAGTCAGTTCAGCATGATGCCTGCTTCTTTGTAGTACCTGGCCGCACCGGGGTGCAGTGGAACGTTCAATCCTTTGATACCGTCAAGCGCAGTCTCCTCGCGGATGACCTTGCCTTTGGCGTGGCCGGTGTCGAGCAGCTTGCGCGTGGTCTTGTTCCACAGGGCTTTAGTGATATCGTAGATCAATTGTTCGTCCTGATCGATACTGGTTATCAGGATGCCGTTCACGGCGATCGTGTTGACGTCGTAATTGACGCCCGCATAGGTGCCGGCCGGAATCTTCGATTTACCATAATAGGGGAGGATTTCGCCCACCATCGCCACTTCTTTACTTGTGAAGGAATATATTTCCATGCCTTTGGTGTTGTCGAGCTGGATCATCGCGGCAACCGGCGTGCCGGCAACATAGAAGTAGGCGTCCAGATGCCCATCAGCGATGCGCTCGGCGCTCTGCGAATTATTGAGCTCGGCCTCGTCGATGTTGCCACGGTTGACGCCGTGTTGTTCGAGTATCATCTCAACCGCGATCTGGGTGCCTGAACCGGCTTGGGCGATGCCGACGCGTTTGCCTTTCAGACCCGCTAACCCGTTTATCTTCATACCCTTTCTCAAAATCAGATGCATATCTTCAGGATATAGCTTGGCGATAACGCGCAGTTTTGGCTTCGCCCTGCCCTTGAACTTGCCTTCACCGTGATAGGCGAAATAAAGTGTTGCCGCACCCGTCAGACCCGCTTCCATTTGCCCGGCGTTGACCGCGGTGACGTTGTGGGCCGACGCATTAGTCGATTGCGCGATCGCGATCAGGCCAGGTACGCCGCAGCTACCGCCCTGCTCGCAGGTCTTGCCCGAACCAGGCGGGTTGGAAATAGCCTGGGCGATCAAGCCCCCGATGGGGAAATAAGTGCCGCCGGCACCACCAGTACCGATTCGGAAAAATTTCATCTCTTGTGCCGAGACGCTGGTGACGGATAGAACACCGGCGATCGCGACTGCGGCAATAATGCCCTTCAGATTGATTGGCTTCATTAGTTTGTCTCTCGTTATAAGTTTCATTTTGATTCCTCCAGGACCATCGTGGACCCAAATGTCGTTGAGTCTGTTTGCCCAGGTATTGAACGAGATCTTAATAGAACGCCAAAATATGTCGTTATTATTAATATACAGCCGTGGCCGTTTTCCGACTATCTTAAGCTCCCTGCAAACCTCAAGGGCATACAGAACACTAACGGCACGGTAACTTTATATAGTATTGCGCCGTACTGGAAACCTTGCCACAGCGCCCCTCATAGTGTCCAATACATATTCTTACAGTTCCCATAGCGTCAGGTTATGAGCTCTTTGATGAATTTGCGCCAGATCGAAGTTTTTACCAATATCATGCGCACCGGTTCGGTCACTAAAGCCGCAAAAGCGTTGAACGTTTCCCAGCCTTCCGTGAGCAAGGTACTAAAGCACACCGAAATCCGGCTCGGATTCCCGCTGTTCAAACGCATTAATGGACGGCTTTACCCGACTCCCGAGGCAGAGATTTTGTATAACGAAACTGCGCGTATCGACGAGGATGTGGCTCATTTGAGTCAACTGGCATTCGAGTTGAGCGATGCGGGTGTCGGGCGCATCCGCATCGGCTGCCCGCCGTCGCTGTCGACGCATGTATTGCCGATGGGCGTCCAGGCATTTCGTGCCAGTCACGCCAACATTGGTGTCCAACTCACTATTTCTCCGTCGTCCCTGATTCGCTCTGAAGTGATAAATCGTCGCGTGGACCTGAGCCTCGCGCATTTTCCGACCTCAGGCCCGGAGCTCGATGGCGTAACGCTGGACACCGGCCGTGTGGTTTGCCTGATGCACGTTGACCATGTATTGGCAAAAAGAACTTCGTTGTGCACGGATGATCTGATGGAGCACAATATGATTTTTGGATATGCCGATCAGGAGTTTCTGCACCTGATTGACGAAGCGACACCGGAGCTGCGTAAAAAAGCAACTAGTGACTTGCTGGTAAACCATTTTACAGTGGCTACCAGTCTCGCGCAGCGTGGCCTGGGTGTGGCAATGGTCGATGAATTTGTAGTCACTGGTAGCCATTTCGACGACCTGGCCATCGTGCCTTTCGAGCCGGAAATTCCGATCCATGTGGGCGTCATCTACCCGCGCTACAAACCACTCTCGACTGCGGCAGAGCAGTTTATCGAATCGCTGGGAGACGCTTTGGCAGACTTCAGGAATCGTAACCGACGAACGCTCAATAAATAGGACTTCGATTCACGGATGCGCACTGCCGCGATGAAAATACCGTTGCCGTGTGTTCCGGATAATTCTATAACCAAAATTGCACGCACGCATGACAACATAACCAAAAGTTATTACTAATCGAAGAATTTCTATTAGACAGGCTGCAACCGAGGGTGAAAGATTATAGTGTCAGGCCGCCAATCGAGCCTGCATATAATAAAGAATGACTGAAGTCATAGTGATGTTCGAGTATCCAGTCCCCCGGCAATGGGCCGTATCGTCGACATCGATTAACTCAACCTGAGGTGTCGAATCAGTGCAAAACTTGAAGATCCAACCAGTCTCCGAAACGAAGATCGAATCAATATCTGCAATAGCAGTAGAGGTACCTTTAACCTACACGGGTCATTACAAACGCGCGCGGAAAACGCATGCCTGCCGCACCATTGTCCAGGTAACTTCGAGTGACGGAATCGTTGGAGTTGGTGAAACCCGGGGCACCGATGCTGCGCCCATTATTCGGGACCGTTTAGCACCCGATCTAATCGATGCGCCGGTTGACGATCTTGCGCAACTGCGCGCGACGGTGCTGCCGAATGTCGCGGATCATGGCTGGCCCGAGCAACTGATCGACTTCAAGGCCTATGCGGCAATAGATATGGCGCTATGGGATATCCTCGGCAAAAGTACCGGCTTGCCGGTCTACAAATTGCTCGGTGGCTCGGTACGAGCGAAAACCGAATTTGCCGCCTATGAATACGTGATTGATCCAGAGGACGGCGTATCTCACGCCGATATTCCGAAGGCCATGGCCGACAGGGCCGAAGCACAGATCGATTCGACCGGCGCAGGATTTTTCGAATTCAAGATCGGTGTTTATCCTGTCGACGTCGACATTGCCACATTTCAGGAAGTTGTCCATCGACTGGGTAAGGGTGTCAAGGTCGGCATCGATGCCAACATGAGCCTGGAGTATCACGATGCGCGCCGGCTGATGGCAGCGGCGCGAGAATGCGGTATCGCCAATGTAGAGGAACCCGTCGAATCACTTGGAGAGATGGACCGACTCGGACGCGAGTTTACGATGCCTATTTCCAGCCATTGTATTCAGCTTGATAGCTTACGGGCATTTCCAGCGATTACCGGCATTGTTTGCGAGCCACACAACCCCGGAGGCATGGCACAGGTCCGCGCGTTGAGCGAGCAGGCTTATGGTCAAAATCGGAAGATGTGGTTCCGCGCATGTTTTGAGCTGGGTATTTCCTGGGCGGCAATGTGCCATATGGGTGTCGCTTTTGCCGCGATGGACCGCCCCACGCAGGCATTGTTTAACTGGATCGAGGATGATCTAATAGAAGAAGACGACTTCGCGATGAAAGGTGGAGGCGTCCGGCCGCCGGATCGTCCCGGGCTCGGGGTAACTCTCGACCAGGCGGCATTGAAGCGATATTCGATAAAATAATTCCAGTAGTGATGTGTCGATGGTAGTTAGTGTAGCAAATCCCGCTATTACAGAATCGGTTAGTCAGAAACAGTCCATGCTATAGTCACGCCCATTTTATCCCGAAGTGAACCACGATGTTGACCAGCGCCTTCCCGACAGTTGATCTCTGTCACAAGCCAACTCCACTCGAAAGGCTGGATAATCTGAGTGGCGATTTTCAAACTAATATCTGGATCAAGCGCGATGACTGTACCGGCCTTGCATTTGGCGGTAACAAGACTCGACAACTCGAATACTATATCGGTCATGCGAAGTCACTCGGTGCAGACACGTTGCTGACTACCGGCGCGATACAGTCGAACCAGGTGCGCATGACGGTGGCTGCCGCGCGCAAGATGGATATGGAAGTGGAGGTGCAGCTGGAACATCGCGTCGATCGCGACCAGGTGGAGTATCACGAGTCGGGAAATCCCTTTCTGGTGAAACTGATGGGTGCAAAAATTCACTATTATTCGGCCGGTGAAGATGAAGATGGCGCCGACCAGGTATTGTTTGAGCGAGCCGAGGTATTAAAATCAGAAGGCAGAAAACCCTATGTAATAGCTTTATCCAACGCAGGTTCACCCTACGGCGCGCTGGGCTACGTTGAAGCCGCCGAAGAAATCCTGCAGCAGCTCAAAACGATAAAAATAATACCGGCCAGATTTGTTCTACCTACTGGCAGCGCATCGACACATGCAGGATTATTACTGGGATTGCGCGCCTCGGGCTGCAATATACCGGTGGATGGTATCTGCGTCCGGCGTGATCGACAACGCCAGCAACAGCGGGTATTAACAAAAATTCAATCGGCTGCAAAACTGATGAATTGCGAAATTGATATTGGCCTCGACGACATACTGTGTGACGACCGATTCCTCGCACCTGGTTACGGAATATTAAATGCACCAGCCTTGGCGGCGATAAAATTGATGGCAAAGCGTGAGGGCATACTACTCGATCCGACCTATTCGGGTAAGGCGTTTGCGGCCTTGATTGATTGCATTGAGAACGGCAACTATGGGATGGAGGATCATCTGGTATTTTTACATACCGGCGGCGCGCCTTCTCTGTTTGGTTACCCGGAACTAGTCGCTGAATAACCAGTCCTGGCTATTACCGTTCGAGTAATTAGCCAATTTACTTTATCTCGGGGGAGCCGGGTTATTTCGGCTGAATTAGATTGAGGATTTTTTGCTTGAGTGACAGGGGGCTATTTTTTTTAGCAATAATAAATTCCCTGACATGATTAGCCTTTACCTTGCGGCTATCAGATTCCTCTGACTTATCGGCAAAGGCGCAACTGGCGACCAGGGTAAAATCAGTTTGCACGGTTTCGTCGGGCGATTGATTGACTGGATCTTTATCCTGGTCGAGATCTATAACAGTTGCTTTGTTGTCCATTGCCTTGTTGTCTAAACCTTGTCAGATTTGCTTATGCACTACAGATAATAGTTCATATTTGTAGCTGTAGCCTGGAGAATTTTTATTCAGCTAATGATGTGTCAGGTAATCTGGTAAATATGTGATTCACATCACAAATGCTAAAGTGCCCATTGTGTGGTGAACCCAACACGGAAATCATCGCTGAACTCGAAGGCACGCAAAAGCGCCAGGAAACCAGGAACAGGTAAAAATTTATCATGAGCATACTGACAAAAATGCAAGAGCTGTTGCAGCTAAAAGCACGCGATCTGGCGCAATCGGTAATCAAAGACCGGGCTGCCGAAGTGGATCGAAGCGAGGCCTACCCCTGGAATAATATTGAAGCGCTAACCCAGGCGGGATTCATGGGCATGACCATCCCCGAAGAATTTGGCGGGCAGGGTCTAGGCTATATGGATACGGTACTGGTTATCGAGGAAATGGCCAAGGTGTGCGGTGTAACCGGCCGTATCGTGGTTGAAGCCAATATGGGCGGGGTCGGCGCCATCATGGCCTATGGTTCTGAAAAGCAAAAACGCCTGGCGGCAGATCTGGTATTAAGCGGAGATAAGCCGGCCATCTGTATTACCGAACCGGGAGCGGGAAGCGCGGCAACGGAAATGACCACCACCGCGGTAAAGAAGGGTGGTCATTATATCCTGAATGGCACCAAGCACTGGATAACGGGTGGTGGAGTTTCGAAACTACATCTGATTTTTGCCCGGGTCATGGAAAATGGTAAATCACAGGGTATTGCTGGTTTCATCGCGGTACGTGGCACCGAGGGACTATCCATTGGTCAACGGGAACCCACCATGGGTATGCGCGGTATCCCCGAAACAGAAATTATCATGCAGAATATGCAAGTACCTGAAGATATGGCGGTTATTCCAACAACTGGATTGAAACGGGGCTTTGCCGGGTTGATGCGCGCATACAATGGGCAGCGCATTGGCGCTGCTACAGTAGCGCTGGGAATCGCCCAGGGAGCCTATGAATTGGCACTGGAATACGCCAGGTCGCGTGAACAGTTTGGGCGTCCAATCGCCGAGTTTCAGGGAATTCAGTGGATGCTGGCAGACATGTCCATCGGCTTGTCTGCCTCCCGCGCAATGATTCATAACGCTGCCCTGGAGTCAGTCGATGGGTTTCCAGAAATGTGTGCCGCGGCCCAGGCCAAAATTCTGGCCTCGGAAACAGCGATAAAGGTCACCAACGATGCGTTGCAAATTCATGGTTCGGCCGGTTACTCGCGCAACAGGGCTCTCGAACGAATGTGTCGCGATGCGCGCATGTTCACCATCGGTGGTGGTACGGCGCAAATTTTACGTACCCAGGTAGCCGGGTCGATTCTGGGTATCAAAACGCCGCAGACTCGTGATGGGTATGCAAACTTAAACCGGAAACCTGGTCCCGACTAGTGATCGCTTTGTCATCCACTAGGCATGCCAAATCGGCTGGCATCCGTTTCGGATCGATAAGTATCACAAATTAAATTTAATAAAATTGTATTAATATTTATTTAGATTAAGTAAAATTTTATTAAATATTACATTATGTGCTATGTCATTTCGCCGACTAAAGACTCTGATTGCAATTGCCGAGTGCGGATCCTTCGTCAAGGCCGCTAATACGTCTTTCCTGACACCTGCTGCGGTTAGCCAGCAAATGAAAATTCTCGAGCAAGAAATGGGTGTTGCATTGTTCGATCGAAAAAATCGAACGCCAAGTTTGAC